>Ga0228628_1000013_pt1 | contig 133219 bp, 164 predicted proteins | sample 34DmetaG_FD_183172 | JGI IMG/M metagenome (GOLD analysis project Ga0228628, IMG submission 183172) | Seawater microbial communities from Monterey Bay, California, United States - 34D | ecosystem: Environmental > Aquatic > Marine > Coastal | place: USA: California | collected 2016-09-30
TTTTCATAATTTTATTTTTCTATATTGACTACTCATCTTTGTTTTGGTTTGTGAATATTTGACCTAGTGCAAACATATTGTGTAATGCCCTAATTCTTTCTTCTTTATCTTCACTTGTTAAATTGTCTAACTTTTCTGATAAGTTACGTATAAGTTCCTCTTCTATAAGTGGACTTTTGAATCCTTCTAAACTATTGATATCTTTTATCAATTCTTTGGATAAGTCTTTTAGGTTATTTTTCATCTTTGTTTTGGTTTATACATGAGTATTTGGTAGATAACAGATTCGAACTGTTTCGGGTTCAGGCTTTTTTCCACCTTGAGTCGCACCACCCCTTTCTCCAATGTCTGTCAAGTCAAACTCTACCATTTACTCATCTTTGTTTTTTTTTACTACTTCTATTAAACTCTGTTTTACTACTTCTATTAAACTCTGTTATATTACCATTAAAAGGTCGGTCACTATATCAAATATTTTATCTTCCATAACTTATTTATAATTTGTAAGAAACTCTTTGGGTATGTCCTTACTTAATCCTTTCATAATATTCTCTTTGATATATTTAATGTCTTCCTCGTCTTTAATATCCTTAATTATTTCTCTAAACTTAATTAAGAAATCAACATTCTCACTTTCACCATAGACATTAACTATTCTATCATGTAACCATTGTAAGTGTTCTGAATTTGTCATATCTTTTTTATTTTAACTAAATTCTGTACTTGTTGATACTCTTAAGCCATCTATTTCTCTATCTGCATATGATGAAGGGTCTGGCATCCAAGAATGGTTCTTCATCATATATTCTTCATCGGCAACCATACCATCATCTTTATTCCATTCCAATGCCATCTGAATAAATTCATCTGGTTGTAATTCTTCACCATATTCATCAACAACTCTTCTACTTCTAATGAATTCTAATAACTCCTCCTTATTTGAATAGTATTTGTTATCATTAAAGTTCCAACAAAATTTCCAACCTCCTGAACGTTTACCTAAATGAATTGAGTTACCATTAGTAAATTCATCCCAAGGCGATAATCTGTCCCAACCATCTTCATGAATTCTCCAGTCGTCTTCACAAAGTCCAGCATTTGATATATCCATTGATTGAATCTCTTCAATTAATTTTTGTCTTTTCTTTTCTAAGTCTTCTACTTTCGGTATTGAATAGTAATTTGTTCCCATATTATATGTCTTTAAATTGATTTAAATCTACATCTGGATTCTCATCCAGGTATTCCTGGAATTGATATAGTTTATTTAATTCTCTGTAGTTATCTTCCATCCATTCGAATGTTTCTCTTGTTTTTCTAAGAACTTCGTCAATCGGATTTTGTGGATAACCTGATTCATCCTTTTCTGCAATAACATCTCTTGGTGTTGATACCGCAAGGGCAATTAATTCTCCTTTGGCAGATTGAATATAATCTTCTAGTTCTTTAACTTTTTCATCTAATTCCCATCGACTTTCAAAAATTTGTCTATTTAAGTAGATGTCTGTTGTAAATGTTGTTCCGTATCCCATAGTATTACCCTTTTTCAATTATTAATACAAATATAATAACTTTTAATGTAATTTACAATAGGTGGAGTACTTTTTTTTTAGTTAGTGAAATCTCTTCTGATTTGTTTTCTGGTTAATTCACCTTTACCTGTAGGCATAACACCTGGTTTGTAGTGTTTGTAGAATCTAGCTTTACAAGCTGATAAACCAAGTAAAATTACTGAGATAAAGATTACTTTACCAATATGTTTTTTGTTCATTTAAGTTAGTGTTTAACATTGTTATTTTAAATTATTATTTATTAATTTTTAAATTTTTAATTAACCTATATATTTCCCTCATACCTTTGAACGTACCTAATTCATACATGTCCTCAGCATCTGGTAAAACAGCTATTTTCTTTTTTTGTTCCATTAGTTTTTGCTCAACTAATTTTAATATATCATCTAGTTCCATTTTCATGATACGAATTTTTAGTGACCCAACACCTATAAGCAATTAATAATTTTTGCCAAGTTTTTAAATTATATACATTAACCCTTCTCTTAGCTAAACTAGGTAATATTAGTTTATTTATTTTTGCTAAGATTTTAAAAAAAGTTATCTTAACCATAATTTATTTAAATTGTATTAATTTTACACCACAATCCTTATATGATTTTTCTGGTGACTTAAACTTACCATCTTTCTGATGCTTCCTTAGACTACTATTTTCAGTTTTGGTAACCCAGTTCCAAACACCATATGTATTATAGTATATTTCTTTTAACTCATCAACACTTTTTGGTGGGTTAATAAATAATTCCTTAGATGACATTTTCCTAGGGTACTGATGTTCTTTAACTCTTAGTCCTTTGTCAACCTCACTAGCGTTCTCAGATATCATTCCAGAGAAGCTGTCCTTATTCGTTGGTAGGTAGAATATAGTGGCACCCAATATTGTCTCAATAAATGCCTTCTCATACTCATTTGACTCTAGCCAAGTCGGTCTTAGTTTTTTTATTAACTCAAACGCTACTTTAAACTTTGATTCTATTTTATCAGCTCTACCCATTTAAAATTAATCATGATTATTATAATATTCATAGGATGAAATTATCCCATCCCTACCATCAATAAATTCTTTTTCCTTTTCTCTTTGTTTTGATAATTTTATTGAGGTTTTATTTACCTCTCTATTATAGATAAATTTGTCTTCAGTTTCTTCTAATGTATTGTAATAATATGTTTCATAACCTGGAGGTGTTTCCATGTACATTGTAACATAAGCCATATATCCAACAGAACCATCATCCTGACTACCAGAATATTCTTGTATATTTACAGGTGTAGTCATTTTATAACCTAACCTTTCTGCGTTATTAATATATTTTTCTAATATTATTAAAGCTCTTTCTGGGTCACCACTTTTACCCCAGTCGTCATCCTTAAAATCAAAACTCTTAATCATTTTAAACATAATACTTAATTTTAATCATTTGTAATAACCAAATATAAGTAAAATAAATAATAAAAACAAATTTATTTCAAATTAGTACTCTCAAATATCTTATTTGCTGATGCAGCGACAAAACCACCAAAGAGTTCTCCATTATCTAATGGGAATCTATAAGCAAACTCATAGAAACAAGATGGTACTGAATATTCTCCTTCAATAAAGGTATAAATCTTTTTATCTGCCATTGTTGATGATTGCTCTAAATAAACATCTGGACCACCCTTGATTAAACCACCAGATGTATTAAGTCTATAATTTGCTTCTAATAAAGAAGTATTTACCTCTTCTAACGAATTATATCCTTTTAACTTGTTTACATCAACAGTGAAGTGATTAGCAACATACCCATACAAATAAAACCAAGCAGCATACTCACTTTCTTCTACTAATTTATTATAGGTTTCATAAGATGGTGTGTCCCATAACCTACCACCAGTTAAGAAACTCAATTCATCTAATTCATCAAAGATAATATCATCGATGATTGATTTCATAGTTTGTTGTAATTCCTCACTAAACTCTTCTACTAGTAACTGACTAATAAAAACTTTTGGATGATTTTCCGTTGGGTGGTAAAAATGCTTTGCATATAACTTCTTTTCTGTGAAGTGATACTCTCCTCCTTCTACGTATCCTAATTCTAATAATGATTGGGAAATTTTTTCAATGTTTACCCTTTCGTTATTTAAGGTTCTAAAAGCAACATGGTCGTTTACCACTTCTTCACCTTTTTCATTAAATAATTGTTTGATTTTTTCTGCTGAGGGGGTAATTGAAGAATATTTACCCCACATATTAGTGAATAATTCACCAATCTTAAAACTTTGTGTCATCTAAATTAATTCTTGTTGTCTAATTTATCTTTTATTTTTTGTAAACTATCTAGGCCACCTAAAGCAAATGTTGCTCTACCACCATAGTTTTCTTTTTTAGGTTTTGGAGTTTCTTTTTTTGTATCCATTTTTCTTTTTTTATTCGGTTTATTCTTTTTGAAATCTTTTAGCAACCAACCAATATGTTTGTCACCACTACTTAATTTACTTGTAAGCCAAGACTCAAAAATTTTATATGCACTAGCACACATAAAGGTGTTTGTTTTTTCACCCTGTATAGCTATTACTTTACTACCAATCAACTCTTTAAGTTTCTCGTTTATTTCAATATCATCATTTAACATGTTATGAATATAACCAAAAAACTCATCTTTCATAGATGAATCTTCAAAACCATCTAATACCTGGTTTACTGAAGATAAGTCATCATTACACAAAACACATTTAAACTCACCTTTTGGTTTGACAAATACTGGTTCAACTTTTTCATTTGGGAAATATGCCCTAACTAAATGGTTAAAGAAATTTCTAGCTTTTTTGTTATTATATAAATCCTCTATTGTTTTTAAAATTCCGTCTTTAGTCATAATATTTTTTTTTAACCCAATAATTCTTTAGTTATTTTAGCTGCTAACTTACCGTCATACTGACCGTCAAACTCGCTTTTAAGGAAACTCATAACTTTACCCATTTCTTTTGGTGATGATATGTTATTTTTTTCAATAACACCTTTTATTATTGTTGAAAGCTTTTCTTCATTTAATTGTATTGGTAAATATTCGTTGATAATGTTTAACTCATATTCAGTTAAAGAATTAGTTGCTTCAGCATTCTTTATCATAGATTTTAATTTACCAATAACGTAAGAGTCTTCAGGTGTTTTACTTTCTTTGGACACTTCTGATTTTATAACACCCAAAAAGTTTTTTCTTTTCATATCTTTGACTTTGTATGCAGCCATAAAGTCACCACTTATTTTTTCTATTAAACTCATACTATTTTAGTTTTAAATAATAATGGTAACCAACGTTACCATCAATACCATAAAAAGACCACTTAATTTCACCCCTTTGGATTCTTTCACCCATTTCTTTAAATTTACTTGCTTGCGAATTTTCACTAATTCTAACATAGTCTGGACTCTTACTTTTAGGAGTTCTTTTTGTTGTCTTTTTATTTGTTGTAGTTTTTTTCTTTGTAGTTGTTTTAGCTTTTGGTTTACTAGTTTTCTTGGTTGGTGCTTTTTTTACCCCACCACTACTCTTAGTTCTACCACCAGTTTTATTATTTTTATTAGCCATAACAACCTAAAAACCTTTTTATATAAATATGTTAATACATTAGATAATTCAAACCATTACATATTTGAATCCAAATATACCGAATTTTTATGCTCAAGTAAAGCATTATTTAGTTCTGTATAACCCAAAAAGTCTTCAAATTTTTCAAAGTATCTATTAATATACATCGTTGTTGACTTACAGTGTTCTTTAGTAGTGCAGCTTTGGATTATTTTAAACCCTTTATTCTTGGCTTCAATTTGTTTTAGTATACCCATCTTTCTCTTTTAGTGTCGTAAACGTTATTAAATAATTATCATCTTCATCATAATCATATGAATCAATAATTTCAAATCTATCTTTGTCTATTTCTGGGAAAAATGTGTCACCATCAATAATACTTTTTCCGTTTCTAGGTGTAACCCAAGTCATGTATAGCTTATCGATTGGTAGTTCCATACATTGTTTATAAACACTTGCACCACCAATAACAAAGACATCCTTTTCTTTAAACGTTGTTGCTGATTCTAGTGCTGAAGTTAAGTCGTTATAAACAAATAACCCAAAATCTCTTTTAATTGATTTAGAACCATTTCTAGTCACAACAAAATTAGCCCTTCTAGGTAATGGTTTACCTATGGATTCATAAGTATTTCTACCCATAACAACTATCTGGTTTGTTGTCCTAGCCTTAAAGTATTTTAAGTCTATTGGTATGTGCCATGGCATAACACCGTCTTTACCTATAACTCTATTATCAGTACCACAAGCAACTATTAAATTTATTTTCCTAATCATTTTAATTTTTTAAAGTTTAATGATATCTAAAATGTCTTTCGATTTACTACACATCTCGTAATCTTCTAGATATTCAAAATGTTGTATAGCGTCAACTAATGTGTCAACCCACATGTGGTCATGTAGGTTTAAATATAATTCATCACCACTATCAACTAATCTAAATAGTGTTATATTATGCATGTTGTTATTATAACCAACCTCAATCATCTCAACAGCTCTTCTAAAAAATACGTCATTTGTTTCCAAAGAATATTTATCTAAGTCATCCAAACTAAATGGGTATATTGGGATGTCTGACATGTTACCTTAAATTAAATTCTCTACTTACTTCACCGTTATTCCATAATATTAAAATAGGTCCACTATAATACTCGTTAATATCTTGACCTATTAAATTAGTTTTCCTAACTATATACTCTCTCCTACCAATCATTTTAATAATTACACTTATAGGGTTAAATATTTCAAATTGTCTATCGTAATCAACTTGAGTTAGTCTGTAATAATTATAACCATTTATTGGTTTTGTATGTGTGGTGTTGTATGTAATCAAATCTGATGTTGTACCAGCACCAAGAATATTATCAATTTCTTCCCAAACATAACCATCAATACTATGTTCAACTACAAAGTAATCGTTGTTTAATTGAGATGCTACCACCCATTCTAACTCAACATGTGATTCATCATTTAAATCTCCTTCAAATGAAGTTAATGTTATCGGCAAAGCACCACCAGAAGAACTACCAATACTGAATTTAACATTAGGTCTAGTGCTGGACCTTGAACCTGTAGTTGTTGGATAGCTACCATCTTGATACTCATATGCAGACCTTCTAGTTGAAGATGTATAATCAAATTCTGGATATGAGAATGAATAGCTACCATCTCTGTTTTCAACCTTAATTAGTAAATTGTCTGTATTGTTATAAGAAAAAGCCGTTGATAGGGTTATTTCTTCCCAACCTGGTGACCAATCAATACTTCCATCATAAACTAAAGTCCAATCACTCGTTGCGTAGTTACTATTAAAATCCTCTTGCACTGATGAACTAGGAAATTGACTATAGGTTGTATGAGCCATATAAATTTTTTGGTTAGTCATAACATATGATGAAGGACTACTAGCATCAACATAAAAACTAATAGATTCTATGTCACCACTATTTGCAATTTCACTTTGTAGATAAATCATTCCAGACCAACTATATTCAAATAAACCATATGAGGGAACTAAACCACTTTCAGATGTTCCTGTACCAATAGTTATTTCGGTGCTACCACCTCCTCCACCTCCACCAGAGGATTCGGTAACCAATATATTATCAAAACTAGCACCATAATCGTATTTACCATAATAGTGAAATCTAAGTGTGTAGTTATCTGAAGTAGAGTTACTACCTGTTAAATCAACACTCCCACTAAAGCTACCATCCGTATCTAAAGTTACATAAACTAAATCATTACCTACTTGACTACCATCAGTATCATTATATAAATAAACCTCAAAATAATCTTCTGAGTAGTGGTCAAACAAATAATCAAATGAAATTGATATTGTGGTTTCACTAGGTGAAAATTGTTTGGTTATAAAAACATTATCTTGTGTACAACTGCTACCATACCACTCAATAGCCGCAAAGTTACCAGCACATGAACTGCACTCTTCATTATGTGAAGTTGTTATTTCCCAAGTTTCAGAAATACAGTTATTTACAATTTGATAATTTGAAGAGGTGCTGCTTGTCTGAGTTACATATCCTGTACTCATAGATGAAAAGTCCTCATTCAATAGGGTTGTTTGTGAAATAACATTGGTTGTTAAGAATAACATACACAATGTTACTATGAAATTTTTTACGTTATTTATATTTCTCATAAAACTATTTTTTATGGTTAGATACAAACAAATATACTAAATATTTTTTAAAAAAACAAATTTACTTTTTAATGTTTAAGTTCTAACAGAAGTCTTGCCTCTTTCTTTTGAATTGATTTCCTTTTGTTTTATATCTAATCTAAATAAATTTCTAAAACACCACATGGCACCGATAACACATATAATTAATAACATATATATTGTTGTTAGTGAACCACTATTATTTAAGGTAATGTGTAAATCATATATTCCGTGTAATATTGTTGCGCTAATTAGCCCAACAAACATAAATACTTTCCTCTTTAATTTACTATTCTTGTATAATAGTAAATCGACTATTGACCTATTCTTAAGTCTTGTTTTAAGTCTACCAAAACTAACCCAATAACCCATAAACAACCCAAACACTAAATGACCTACCAAAGCTGTAACTGAACGTAATGCTATCACATATCCAGGGTCTGAAGAACTCGTAACATATTTGATATTTTCAAGTATTGCAAAACCTAAAGAAACCATAGATACATAGAACATTGTTGCTAATGGATTTGGTTTTTCTTTATCGGTTGTTTTATTATTCTTTTCTAATATTAGAAAAGCTATTAATTTAGAAGCTTCTTCTAATAAACCAACAACTATAAAAAACTTATAGTGTAGATTGGATAACGGATTTATGAGTGGGTTGAATAATTCATTATGTGAATTACCTATCCACGGAAATACTTGGTTTATAACTATAAAAACACCAACAGATAAAAAACCACCTATTAAGTAGTATAAAGCTTTTATTGGGTCAATTATTTTATAAGGTAAACTTACATATATCAAACCAGAATAAAGTATTGCTGGTAAAAAAGATAAGATTGTTATTGTTAAAAAATTCATCATTTATCATTTCAATCACTGTTATTTATAAAATTATCTAGTAAATATTTCACACACATTTTTGCAGTCTCTTCACTAGAAAAATAATTATTATCTTCACCTAACTTTATTAATGTACCCAAACCATTACATATCGTAACCATATCATCCATTACCATTTTTTTTATTCCTTCAACAGATGATGATATTTCTTCAATATTAAAATCTTCTGGTTTGCTTATCATAACTGGATTACCTTCTCTCTCAGTATCCACATCAATTATTAATTTATTTTTCATATGTACAATATAACATTTTAATTACTAAAATCAAGTCATTTACAATTTATTTAATTGGTCCATCTTTTTAACTTGATTCTTTTTTCTTTAAAGTTTTAATTTTATAGCAACATTTAACTTTTAACGTAAAGACATTTAAACACACCATCAGATAATCTAATATCTTTTAGTATTTGAAAGTCATTTAACACATAACCGTCAATTATAGTTTTAAGTGTTGTTACATCAGTAATAACATTCTCAATTACCACAATATATGATTTAACATTATTCTCACCACAAATAACTACACTACCGTAATTATTTAATTCATTTTCTAGAGTTTGGTTATCTATTCCCATAATTAATATTTTAATTTAAAGTTAGGTCTATATGATTGGTCTTTAGTACCATATCCAGTTGGGTATGAATTGTCTTGATATTTAAACCAAGAATCATAATAAGTGTTATCAAAATGACATTCAGCCCATCCAAATCCTGAACCCCAATCACTATCTCTATTTTCCCAAATGATTAATAGACTATCATTTCCGTTATATTCGAAATTAGTGTCAAAATCTATTGTTTGATATCCTGAATTATTTATTGTCCAATTAAAACCAGTCTTAACTGAAGTTAAATTAGCCACCCCATTAATATTTGTTAAATCTACTTTAACATTATCACCAAACTCTAAATCACTTATATGAGCTAATTTTATTGTTTGATTATTGTATGTATACCCATTAGTATACCCACCAACTTCTATTTCTAAACCATGTAGTAATTTAGAACCAGAACCTAACTCTGAAGCTCTTATTATAAACATAGAGTGTGAATAATCATAATAACCATACGCTGGATATCTTTCTTGGTTGCTATCACCTTCTGGTGAAGTCCAAACTAAATTCTGTATTGTAGGTGTTGATGGTGTTGTACCTGAAGTAGTACCCGTAGATGTTGTACCTGAAGTAGTACCGCTACTAGGGTTATTACTTATTGATGAACCTATCTCAATAACCTCATAATTACCAGAACCACCTTTTAGTGTAAATAACTTACCATCAGCAATATTCAACATCAACTCACCAGGTAATAAATCACTTACTGAAGGAGTTACACCAGTTTGTTCTGATGATTTAACTAGGAACTTCATATATCTATTACTACCACTGTAAGCTGTTTCTCCATTTAATGTACCACCATTTATAATATCTTTTTCTTTAATTACTCTAACACCATCCATTGATGTTGTTGATGTGTTTTGTAATACAATATCATTTAATTCAGTAACAAAACCTAAATTCGTATATCCACTACCGTTGGTGTATTCACTTATATTTAAATTACTATCAGTTAACGTGTTAAGGGAACCTATTCTGAATGTAACATCATTACCTAAAGCATCACCATCTTGTATAGTTAATCCACCACCAATACCCTTATTGGATGTGTTACCACTAAGTTGGTAATTTAATACTACATTATTATCTTCAATATTTAACTCACCTAACCTATTAAGGTAATAAGGCATCTTGTCAATATCTTGAATTTGTGAAAGAAATAATTTCATAATATATTTTATTATATAAATATTATAAAAATAGAATAAGTTAGTTACTTTTCCATAACATTTGTATTGCTAGAATACAAACACAAAGAAGTATACATATTGTGGTTTTTAATGTTATCGGCTCATCATTGAAATATGATGTTAAAAAAGCAAAAGATATTATACCTAAACAGAAACCTATGATTCGTGATGGCCACATAACTCCACCAGTACCTAAGACAACATAATCAACACCCTTAATAAACATAAAGGAGATTGGGATGGCCATTATATATGGAAACCAACTCGCTCTATCCTTAAACCATTCTATCTTAACTGGTGCATATATTTGAAACCAAACTAATAATTGTGATATAAATAAAAATGCAGAACCAATACCTATTTTAATAAAATCCATAATATTTTTTTTACAAATATACCATAAATGTATCTTAAAAACATAATAAAAAACCCCAAGCATAAAAACATGCGTTTGGGGTTTTTATTTATTTAATTATTTGTCATTTTCCAAACATATTTTTCAACTTAATTAACTTTAAGTTTTTAAAAAATGCAGAAACTTCATACCATTCTTGACTAGCCATAGTTTTGATTATACTATCGAGTAAGTCAATTTCAGTTTCTGGTGAAAAACCATTTTCATAGACCTGGTACTCAAACCAAATCAATAAAGCCCTTATCTTTTTGTTAATCATTTCATCTTCGTGAAATGTATTACCATTATATTTGTTAATATCAAACCCCATATAATATAAATATCTGTGGGAATGGATTAGTTGGCTATTCTTCTAAATCTAAATTGTCTTTTTCTTCTAAATCTTTAATTTTATCCCTAAGAATAACAGCGTCTTCGTATCTTTCTTCATTTACAGCCATATCAAGCTTTTGTTGTAAATATAATTTATCCTCAACTTCATATATGTTTTCAACATCAAAAGGTGTTGTAATCATATTAACTTTTATAACTGTACCACCATTTACATACCAAACCATTTTTTCAAAAACATAACCATCCTCCTCGTATCTTTCAGTTTCATCTGGTTCACCTAAATCTTTTTCGTAAATACTATTTTGTGTATCTTCCGTTACAACGTGAAAACTATTTAATTTGTCAATTAAATCGTCTATAGGTTGCATGTCTTGCTCTTCATCAAAAGATTCCAACCTTTTTTTCTTACCAAAAAACTTATTAAATAACGAATCAAAATCTTCTCTCATATTAAACTTTCTTTTAATTGATTTTATTATGTTATTTAATATTTCAAAAATTTTACCAAACACCTCTTACAGACAATTTTACAGGTTTCGTTATTGTTAACATGACAAACTTATCATATTACTTATAAATATATGACAAAAACATATTAAGTCAAATAAGTAATAATAAAATAATGGTTTATAATAAGATAATCTTAACCATTCAAGCATAAACCTTAGCAACAAATAACGTGTAAATTTATTTATAAGTTGTTTTTAATTTAATACCTAAGATTATTCATATACATAAACATCAAAAGACTTACCATCAGTAGACATGTTTTCATTATATATCTCTTCACCATCGTATTTGAAATCAGTAACTATTGTATACTCACCATCGTCTTCTACTTCTACACCAGTTAAATTGAATGTAAATAGTTTTTCATCAAAGTCACCATCGATTTCTATCTCTGTTTGGAATGTTAATCCTTTATCTTCAGTTCTACCTAAGAGTATGGCGTCTTCTTCAACTTCGTGATATTCTTCAACATATTCCGCTTCATCATAATTAACTAACTCCCCAAAGGGTTTACTAAATACTTCCTCACCAGTCTCTAAATCAGTAAGAACTATCTTGCTATCTAGTGGTATTGGTCCGTAGCTGTGGAATATGTTATCATATTCATACCAATCAGTAAGTGTGTCAGAAACATCGTACTCCCAAACATCATAAAACAACTCAGATGTGTCATCTAACTCATTTTCTTCAATAGCATTGTTTATTGCATCTAGAGTTTCACTGTCTATGGTCCCAACCACTATTTCTGAACCCCAACCAAAAATTTCAATTTTATATTTTTTCATATACTTTAATTTTATTATAAACAAATATAATTTTTTTTTCTTATAAAAACAATTTATAACAAAAAAAAATGGGTAGTTTTTTAACTACCCATATATTTTATCATATTTTAAAAATTAAACATCTAGTTTTTTCTGATTAACTAAATTTATTTGATAATTTGCTGGTAACTTAATAGTTTTAGCTTTTTCATTATTAATAAATTTAGCCCAAGCATATGTTAAATTTTTTAATAACTCTTCGTTAGTTAATTTATATGTCTTGTCAACCTTAGACTTAATAATTTTATTTCTAAGCGCTGTTACTGGTGAATCTGAACTTAAATTAATACCTTGACACAACATCTTTAAAAATTCTTCAGCTTTTTCTGGATTAATTTCAGTTAATAAGAAATGAAAGCCGCTAACAAGTGTTGGTGTTATAATGTTAGAGTTGTTTTTTCTAACAGTGTTATAAAACTGGTAAGACTTATAAACTTTATCCTCACCTAATTCATAATAATAATCAATTAATTCACTATTACTAAGTGTTCTGTGATGATGTCTATTAGCACTATATTTACCATGTTTAAATGCAAATATAAATTTAATCACAGCTGAAATATGTGTAGAATTAGCAACACCTTCAATACTTAATACGTCAGAACCAGACCTAAGTGCTCCAGTGTCAATAGTTTTAAATGCTTCTAAACTTAGATTTGTAATCGTAAGGATTTGTAATGGAATACCAGTCTTAACAATTGCTGCTAACCTGTGTTGCCCATTATTAGTGTTACCATTAATATCAAAACCAATTGTCTCACCATTCATAATCCAATTTTCATTCTCAATTTCTTTAGTTAAAAAATTGATATTATTTTTGTTTTGCTTTCTATTTCTATCATTATGGTCTTCTAGAATTTTGGCTGCTAATGATGGTGTGTAATTAACTAACATAATTTTAGTTAATGTACCCCCATAAGGCATGATAGTTGTTGGTGTTCCTTCCGCCTTGAATGATTCTAAATACGTTTCTAACGTGTCTAATTTTCTACTCACGTTTCTCTTTTTCTCTACTTGTGCTTTTGTTGTAAACATTTTCTTAAAATTTTAAATTAATAATTAAGACAAATATAAGAAGCTTTTTTAAATTATACAAGTAAAAAATAAAGTTTTTAGTTATAAAAATTTTTATTTTAGTGTAACCTAGTGTTAATCAGTTAGTTATGCTTAAAATTAATTGTAACTCGGACAAAAAAAATGGGTAGTTAAAAAACCACCCATCTTTTGTGGAGAATATCGGAGTCGAACCGATGACCTTCTGCGTGCACCTAAATATCTAATAACCCAGCATGATGTGCAGCATGACAATTCTTACATAATAATATACACCCCTCAATTTCTTTATCTATCCTTTCTAATGACCAACCTCTCAATGATGAGAAATTAGAATCTTTTTTATTTGGGTCTAGATGATGGATATCTAATGAAGGGTTGTATTTATTGTATCCACAAGATTTACATTCACCCCCAAGTTGTTTAATGGCGTATTCCCTCTTCTCTTTACCAAGCTTAATCACTCTTTTATTGTGACATTTAGCACAAACTTGTTTATCGTTCCCATAAAAATTTTCTGGATTGTCTTCACCACATTGGTAGCAGTAATGGGTTTTATCTCTGGGTTTCTTTAGGTATCTGGTTGATAGTCCATATTTTTTTAACCAGTGTCTTACCGTTGTTTGTGATTTTCCAACCTTCTCAGCAATTTCTCTCTGAGAAAGTTTATTTTCTATCATTTCTATTAATACTTCTTTATCCATATTAATAAATATGACTCAGTTCTCTAAATAACAATTGTTTAGAGAAAAAAGTTGTGGAGCTACCCAGATTCGAACTGGGGACTGTTGCGTGCAAGGCAACTGTGTTAACCAACTATACCATAGCCCCATAAAGAGTCTAGCCAACTGAGCTAATTCCCCTTAATTAAGAATATTATTTATCTGAAGATTCAGATTTTTTATTCTTATCTACTATTGACCATATACCACCAATAACAGCGATTAAACTACCAGACAATTCTGCCCATTCTGTAGCGTCAACAGTTCCTTTCATAATTAACATACCACCAATGAAGGTTAAACTATGTCTTACGATTCCTAATACTTGTTCTAATGTCATAATAATTTGTTTTTATATAAATACTGTTATAAAACTTAAAGTTTAATTTTTAGTACCATACATACCTGGTTTTGGTCCACCTCTTTTAATATCGTTTAATAAATTCTGTTGCCTAGGTGTTAAATAAATTTTTTCACCACCGATAGAAATCCATTGATTTAATATCTTTTTAGCAGTTTTGTTTGTTGTATTATTAAGCAATTGTTTAAGATAATTAATAGAAACCATCTTATTTTCACCAGTATTTTCCCTTAACAATTTTTTTATTAAGTCTTTCATCCTTGTATTTTATTTAATTTATTTAATCCACTACCAAATAAATTAGCTTCCTTTTCTCTTCTATCTTTCAATCCAGGAAATTTCCTAAAAGACCTTTTACTAGTCTTCTTTATTTCATCTTTAGCTTCTTTATATTTACCTTTCTTAACTAATTGTATAAAATCAGAATTTCTGAAACCGCTCCTACCCATGTTAAACGCCATTGAGACCATAGCATCGTACATATCTTGGTTAATATTATATTCAACACCCTTATTGTCCCAGGTTGACAGTACATCGTTAATCGCATCCTCAGCTCTTTTTATGTCAGATTTGAGTAATTGTTCAGCTTCTTGTCTCGTTATTATTTGTCCTGGTTTATATTTTGATTTTCTAGTTCTTTCAGCGTGACCCCAACCAACTGTTACCATTCTGTCACCAAGTTTATAAGCTTTAAGTGCTGGTTCACCCTTGTTCTTTAGGCTACCCTCTTCGTATTTTATAAAATTTATTAAACTGTCTGACACCGAGCTTGGTGTTTTTATTTCTACCTCTTTAGTGGTTGGTTGTTTATTATTCTTTACTGATATTAATATTTCATCTTTTATTTCTGGTGCATTTGCACTCAACATATTTGATACGGAAGATATAGATAATAAACCTATAAGCCCCGTAACTATATATCTAACCATTTTAATTCGTATGTATTTAGGTAAGTTTGTTATTTTTTGTAACAGAGTATTTAAGAATAACTCCGCTTGTCTAGGTGTTTTAACATCACTTTTAGCTCTGTCAAACCTTTCTTTAGCTATATCCCATTCAAATGTTATAGGACCTTCATCTTCAAACAAAACCAATAACTCATTTAATTCATTTTCATATGATTTAATTAATAGAGCTTCGTTAAGTAATATTTTTATTGATTGACTCATTACTTTTTATCAGTCGTGGGGTTGTATCGCATTCTTATTATTCTAGATAGTATTTTAAAAAGGTCTTCCTTACTCCTTTTTTCTCTTCTAGTTATGTAACTGTTTATTAATTGGGCAATTTTCAAATCCTTAGTCCTACCCATCTGGAATTTATAATTTATAACATCATACATATTCATGAAATAATGGTCATTGTATTTGGTTGCCCTATTTAATATGTTTCTGGTATCATCAACTTTTGTGTTAGCATATTCACCACCAGCTCTTTGTGGTGCCCATTCGTCAAAAGCCTCAATATCCATTTTAGTTAACCCTAACTCATTAGGTCTAAATATTTTTTTACTGAAGTTACTTTCAAAAACATCCATATCAACTTTACCCGATACGTTCTTTTTTAAATTGTCCCAGTCATCTTTACCAGGTATTACAATATCTAAATCACCAGGCTCGGTAGGTGTTTTAGGGGCTTTAGGCCCATATTCTTTATCCATTTTTTCTGTAAGGTCATTGACAAAATCAACCAATCCTGGATAAAGATATAATCTTGCTGAACCAGCAATAAAGTATTTTTTTTCACTCGAATCAATACCAAAATTACTGAATACAACTCTTTCTGCTTCTTGTATTAACGCGTCTAATTTTGCATTACCCTCTTCAAGTAATACTGTTTCATTAAGGGCTTCTTCTAACTTATCCCAAGCATCCTTAATAAACATTTCTTCATATATTTCAGATAACTTCATATTTTTTAAGTTTCTTAATCGAGTTTTCGTTATACTGAGATTCTATTGTTAGTCTTTTAAAACCGAAAATCATCTCTAGTGGGCTAGGACCTTTCATAAATAGAAAGTTATATGCTGACCACTCACATTTTAAGTAATAATGTTCATCTTCTAGAACATCAATTACTGGATAACCATGGTCATCAATGTATTTCCAGTCGTAATCATTACAAATTTTACTCACTCTCTTTATAAATATCAAGTATTCTACAATTCTAGTTATTAATACTATTAAAATAAAAACTACTATAAAACCAAATGTTGTCATAACTATAAATATTAATTAATTACTATAAAACAAATATAAGGATAATATTAATAAAAACAAAAATTTTCATTTACTAATTTATAATATAGTGTATAATTAAGTATGAAAAAAGGTTTTGTATATTTAATAACTGATTGGTCTTCTAACCCAGAAAAATTTAAAGTGGGGGTAACAAAAAATAACCCAGAAGATAGGTTACGTTCATTGCAAACTGGTTCTTCTGGAGAGTTGGTTTTACTAAAGACTTATGAATCTGAAAATTATAGGAAAATTGAAGCAACTTTACATCGTGGTTATAAACCATATTCTACAGATGGAGGTAAAGAGTGGTTTGAGTTACCACCTATCGTTGCTTTAGATTTTTTTAATGAATGTAAACAGATAGATGATAACATTAAATACTTACAAGAAAGTGGTAACCCGTTTATTTAATTTACATATTAACAAACATCAGCTTCAAAACCACAATAACCATTTTTCTCAATACATTCTTTAATCTCATATCCTAATTTTAAATCAGCATAATCTTGTAAGATATTCTTTACAACATATTCATCAACTTCAACACCTTCATTGATGAAGTATTTCACTAAAATTTCGTAATTATATGAATCTCTTTCATCAAAAAATTTATCTAACATAGTTTTTTCATCACCCATAAATTTTTCAATCTCCCCAATCTTTTCAATAACTTTTGGTAAATGTTCTTCTTTAAAAGAATAACATAAAGGTGCACATTCCTCACCAAGCTCTTTTGATAATTCTTTGTCAACCTGACCTTTAACACCAAATCTATCTGCGGCATCACTTGATTGTACTCCAAACCAAAGTTCACCGCTTATGTCACCGTCATAATACCTTCCCATAACTTTTTTTTTATTTAAAATTTATAATTAATTAGCCAATTTAAAATCTTTTAGGAAATCACGCAAAAACACATTCTTTTCTCCACCAACCTTCAAAACCCATTGTTGGTAGTTTTTGTTGTTTTCTTCTTCCCACTTATCCATCTCTTCCTCTTTTGGTTTGTATTTTCTACCTTTATCTTTCCATGGATAAGGTATTTTAACATAGTCTGGGTATAACTCTTTATTAAACACCCTTTCATCAACTAAAAAAACAACAGCTGTAAGTGTGTTATTTAAATCTGGTTCTTTAAATTCGCTAAATAAAATAGCATTGTCTCTTAAGTCATCTCTATGTTGTTGTAAAGTGCCATAGTATTTAGATTCACTATCTTCATTTGTTGTACCTCCATTAAGTATAATAAATGTTTTGTCTTTTCTAGCCCATTTGTTATATAGTTCTTCTATGTCTCCAGAACCTATAACATTTTGACTATATTCAACAACAGCATGACCATACTGTATTCCAGATTGTATAGGAGATATATTGTATGGTACTAAACCATACATTCTATACTCCAAATACTTATCTGTTTTTCTGGGTGTGGAATTTGATTTAACTTCTTTCATACCTAACCATTCCAAAAAAAAGTCTTTATCAACTCCTTTTTCATAATACCATTCCTCTTCAAAATGTTTTAAATCTAATATTCTTATATTAGCTTCTAAACACCAATCGTACCCAGTTTTTAACATATTTTAAATTTTAAAAATGTCTTGTATCTTCTACAAAAAGATTTTTATTTTTTAATATCCAATCAATAAAAGGTTTTTGCATCCCAGCTGGCAATGGAAATCCTCCCATATAAACAACATCTGCAACAATATGAAACTCTTGACCATTTTTAAAGTCAAGAGTTTCATTTATCCCTGATATTTTAGTTTTTTTACCATTTTTTAAACGGTAAACTCTGTTTTCTATATTTACTCTACTCATATCTTATAATTAAAATGGGATGTCATCATCATTTGAATGGTCTGGTATGACAACCTTAATATTTTTAACCTTACCGTTAACCTTAATAGCATTACCAGTTAAATTAACATAATACTTATCGTTATATTCGTTACCCCTTATATTAAAACTAATAGTTGCTTCATCACCAATCTTAATATCTTCTAATAACTCAACTGAATCTTTAAGAAATTCAAACTTAACATCTTGTGGGTATTGGTCATCCGTTGTTATTACAATTTCTCTTTTCTTAAACCCCGAATCCCATGTTTGAGTTTCGTTGATAACCTTCACAGTTCCTTCCATTGTGTACATCATAATACTTTAATTTTTTTACAAATATAATTAATAAAACTTTAATAATCAACATTATTCATTATTTTTTACTTTTTCTTTTTTAATCCCTAGGTAAGTCCCTATACTTCCACCGATTAAAAACGCAGATATAGGTAATAATTCCCCATTTAATATTGAACTTATACCGACAGACATTGATATGAGCCATGAAAGACCAATACCGTTTCCACTTAGTATTGCTGGTATTAACTTTCTCTCTGAGATATAAATAACATTCACAGTTTTTAAATATATGAAAATTAATTGTGCTATTAAGACAATTAAAGAAGATAAATAAGGGTTGCTTAATATTATTTTAATCATTATAAAAAAGAATTATTTAATTTTTTATCATCTAAAGGAATACCTATAGATTCTGAAACCATATATAAATTTATTGAACTTAGATATGTAGACTTTTCTAAATTTTTAACACTTACTAGACTTGCTGAATCGTTGTATAATTTAAATTTATATTCATGACCCTTATCTAGCAAACAATCATTGAACGTGTGGTTATTATTTAAAATAGACCAAAATGACTCATCGTTGATACTGTTTTCTTTATTCGATTTACTCGCAAACCAACAACTATTAATATTATTCCAATAAACTCTAATCATAATTATAAATCTTCATCGTCCTCATCTTCAGTATCATTCAAGTCAAACCCCAAATCATTTTCAGTTGGGTTAGTCATGTCTTCCTTCATTTTCTCATACATTTTAATAATCTCATCCTCATCCATATCTCTTAAATCATTAAAAACTTGAGAATCTTTTGCTTCCATAACTTTTTTAGCTGAAAACATAGCACACAATTCACTAAATAAATTTATATCTTTCTCATCATAAATTAAACCACTAATTAATATCATAAAATTACCAACACTGGTAATCACATAATCATTCTTATTGATACCTTCTTTGGATAAAGCGTGACCCATTTTAAATATTTTTTGACTTAAATCATCGTGTCTTTCATCAATCTTCATAATAATATTGTTTATTTAATTAAATATTTTTTCTACTACCTTACCAGAAAGGTTTAAATCACCTCCATAACCAAACCAGTTAGTTATATTGTTTGACATTACTGGTTTACCACCTTCAGCTTCATTAACAGCTATTGTTATGTGTGGTATTTCATTTTTTGATGGGTATCCTTCTACTTTAACAGCCATAGCTTTATCGGATAAACCAATACCAATTACTTTAATGTCGGCTGTTACATTATTTTTTATGTCTTGGGTAACTTTATCAATAAGTTCTGGAACTTCATTTTTAATAATAGATTCTTTACCATAATATATAGTCATGTGGTGACCTATAACTTTCCATCCTTCTGGAATAAATTTGGTAATTGATTTTAATAATTCTTTTCTAGAATTATCGTCTAGTACTACACTAGTATATAGAGTTGGTTCTTTACCTTCCCTAAGGATTTCTTTGATTGTCTCTTTCATGAAACAAATATAATATGAATAATCCGAATTATCAAATTTATTCTGATATTTTTTACACGATATAAAATAAATAATTTGAGTTAGTACTCTAACTCAACGTAGAATATAATTTTACCATGTTCTTTTAAAACCTTTATATCACCATTATAACCTTGCTCTTCAGCTTTGCTTTTATACATGTCATAATAGTGGTCAAAGTCTTTATCTACGTTAACTTTCTTTTCTATACCTAATTTTCTAACGTTATTAGCCATAACATATAATAATAGTTATACATTTAATAATCTTAAACTTTCTTTTGGGTTTAACATAAGGATTTTTAAGTATGGGTTTTCTGGTATATCACTATCAAGACCTCTAACGAAGTTTAATACTTCTTCTTTATTATTTATTAAATAATTAAAGAACTCTTCTGCCTCTACCTCTTTACTAGCAATTCTAGTAACTATTAAGTTGGCCATTAACTTAAAATCATCAGGACCTTCTGATATGTCACTAACATTTTCATTAACGTTACCTGGACCCATGTATTCGAACTCAGGTTTTGGGTTTATCCATTCATTTCCACCACCTTTTATTTTAGATATCCTGTTAATCATAAGGGGTCTAAATTTAGATTTACCATCTGATGGTCTAGGTGGTTTTGTATATTTTTTAACTTCTTCTTTTTCTATTGGTTCTTGGTTTCCGTTATCATCAACATATGTGAAACTATATTCAGAACCTGTTGGTAGTATTGGTAAATAATACCCACTTTTACCTTCTTCTAGTACATCATATCCCTTAACCTTATCATATTGTCCGCTTCTAGCACCTAATTCAACATCACCACCAGTTCTTCTTTCTTCAGCTCTTTTATAAGTGTCTGCCCAACCAAACATGAATACTGTGTGTTTAAGTATCCTACCATAATATGGGTTAAGTGTTTTATTACCTTCCTCGTCTTTTATATACTTATTCATATATGAACTACCAAGAGGTGCTGTATAGTAAACATTACCTTGAGACATTTTTTGAGGGTCTTTAGCGTCTAAGAATTTAAATAGGTCGTTAAACCTTTCTTCAAATAACATGTCTTTATCACCTTCATATAAAGCTCTACTTTGTTTGTCTGCTTCACCTTTTTTATACGCATCAGTATAATTCATATTACCAATGATTTTACCTGGCCAAGCATCTTCTGGTATCTTAACACCCCATAAACTATTTTTAGATTTATTATCTAAATTAGCTACGGTAGCAATACGATGATGTTTTGTACCGCTAATATAATCAAAAGCAAAATCTTGGTATGGGTCAAAATATCTATTTTTCTTTTTAAAATCTTCAACCCACTTAATAATGTCTTTTTTTTCTTCATCAGTTAATGGTCTCATAGGTATGTTACCATCATATGGTGCTGTTTCATCTTCGTTTATTAAACCCTTCGATTCAAGGTATCTTTGTTCAGCTAGTAAGTTAGCCTTTTCAATATTATGTTTCTTATCAAATCTTCTCATAACAGTTTTTATTTATAAATATTACAATAACTTCTTAAAGTTTATAATCTATATTCTATATAATTTTTAAATTCCCTCCAATCAAGACCACTAATACCATGATAACCCTTACCCTTAAACAAGTCATTTAATTCTTCATAGGTCATATGTTTATGTTGATTTACAAAGTCATCCATTTCATCCCTGGAAATCTCGCTCTTAACCACCACTGGCATTTGTTCACAACCAAGACTCATTAAGGCTAACGCTCTATGTCTCCCTTCTTGACCAGAGCCATCTTCCGTGTAATAACCTACTGGGAACTTGTCACCATTCTTCATAGCTTCAGCGTACTTTATTACGTTTTCTTTGCTAACTGCACCAGAATCAACAACGTCAACATAACTTAAACCACCAAAACCATGTGCAATCTTATATATGTATTGTTTAGGGTTGATATACATCAATTTCTCAATTTTACCCTTAGATAGTATAGAATAGATTGGGTGTTCCATCCCAGTAAACATGCTAACGCTATCCATGTCAAAATATTTACAACAATCGCATGGTTCGTTTTCGGTAGCTTCAGTGAATAAGACCTTACCTTTTAAACTTTCCTTAAGTAATTTCTTTATTGTTTTTTTATTTTCTGTCATAATATTCGATTTTGATTCTATAAGACCCTCTTCTTGGAATTCATCTAAATCATCGTCTAATACCCATGCTTCACCATAGTCTTTTATATCAACCTTAGTCGCTTCTTCTGGATGACCATAATTATATTCACCATAGTGTGGTTCGTAAAGTCTTATAGCATCAGCTTTTAATATCGTCTTATCAGTATATGTTTCTACAGTATCATCAGTAAGAGCATGTGGTATTTCGTAAATATCATCATCTAAACGTATATAATCATCCTCAGTTGTTATATATTGACCTTCACCATAATAATTATGTTCTAGTTCTACGGTGTCATCTAATTTGGCATACTCCCCTTCATACCTACCAGCAGTTAATTCTATTGGAAATGAATAATCATCATATTTATAAACCCATTCATCATCATACGTTTTAATACAGTCATCCATTAAATAAACTTCACTATCTATAATAGTTATATCGTCTTGATGTGCGTACCCTTCTCTATACCCATCTGGTGTCCTGTATGATATATAATAGGCTTCGTCTTCATCTACAGTTTCACCTTCATGGTCACCGTATTCAATATAAACCCCAGCTTCTGAATGACCACCACTAGTATCTTGTAATCGAATCGAACCTTCTACTTCACTACCATCAGCGGCTAGACTACCACTTTCTGGGTGATAGTATTGGAATGTATCCATGTATGGGTATGTATCATATTCACCACCATTTTCAAGTGTTACTGTTGAATTAGCACTCTTGCTAATACCGTTTTCTTCAGCATAGTTATTGAAGTATGTGTTATATTCTTTATTTGTCGTATAAACCCTATCCATGAAGTATTTGTCATTATCCATATGCCAAATTAGTGCTCTACCTCTAACCTTGTTAGTCTCTGGGTTTAATAACACAAGACATTTAACTTCATTAGGGTTGTCAGTATAAATTTTAAGATATTCTTGAGCGTAATCATATCTCATACAAGAACCCATTGTTTCACCGTCTTCATAATTCTCACAATGATATGCTTTAAGGATATCATCACCCTCAACCATTTTTAATTGTGATGTATCAGCTTTTTTAAGGTGACTAATAAGGTCTTCTATTTCATAATCCTTAATATCATTAATATCACTACCTAAATATTTAATAAGTTTATTTATTTTAAAAAGTCTTTCCTTAACCTTACCGTTCATATCTCTATAACCTAGAGTGATTAACTTTTCATTCTTTTTATCATAATCAACGTAATCAACATTAGCATCATTTTTAATCTTATCACTATTAAAGAACGCTAATAATTTTTTAGCAAGAGGTGTGTTGATATTACTTAATTTTTTGGTTAACTTATCACCAACTTTTATTTCTTTTTCTAAAATTAATAAAAGTCTATTAGCCTTTACCCTATTCTCTCTCTCAGTTAACAGTTTAAAACCCTTAGTTTCCCTTATTGATTCATTAAGTAATTTTTTAATCAATTTTTTCATCTTATAACAAATCTTTAAATCTATTTATCACTTCAAATAACTTATAATTTGAAAACTGTGTTGGTAATGTTTCTATCTTAACCATACCACTCATAGTCTTACCACTTTTCTTATCCGTTAATTCAATGAATATCTCTTCTTTCTCAAAGTTAAACTTAGAATAATCAATTCTTAATTTAACCATTTCGTTTTCGAAACTATCCTTACTCATATCCAACTTCATGTCTGTCATAATCTTACTTAACTTATCCCAGAATGGTCCACTCTTAGTTCCGTAAGTAATATACTTTGGTAGTTGGTCTATTCTAACATAACCACTAAAGTCCTTATGTGTCATATTATCTTGGAAATGAATGTATACAGTCTTTTTCGGTATGTTTATCTTTCTATCATAAATCTGTAGTGTTCTGTAAGCATCTGACATGTACATACTATAACTATCAGTGTATTTATGAACCATATTATGTAGTAACTCTCTAGCGTTAGATAAATCTGAATGATATTCATCACCAGATACGTTTTTAAACCAATCTTTAGTTTCTTCGTCATCACCAGTTTCATGATGGAACTCAATAATCTCATCTTCAAACTGCTCTATAAAGTGTTCAACAATATCATCTTCAATATCATCATATACATCTACTATCTGATTAATATCTACATTAAGAATTTGATTTTCTAATTCTCTAACCTCTTCATAAATCTCATAATCTTCGACTGGGATTTGGAAGGTGCTTGATAGGAAATCTTTAAATTCATCCATATCATACTCATCATATCTAATCAAGAAAAGCATAAATATTGATTTCTCAATCTCATTACGACTTATACTAAATAAACCGTCAGATTTATTGGCTACTTGTTGATTAGCTTCTCTATTAGCTTCATAAGTCGCATCATAGATAATCTCATTTATTTTTTCTAAAACCTTACCCTTCTTGTCTGAATTAATTATTAAGTTATTTAAAAAGTCTTTATCATAAACACCATCACTATAATCAACACCAGCTTTCTGGTCTTCAAGGTATTCTAAGAATTCTTTTATATCTAACCCTTCAATGTTAAATTTAATTTCTAGGTCATCTTTCTTTTGGTTGAATATTTCTTCAATTGAGTTATCATAATAGTAGCCTGGTTCTTCATCGTCAATATAAACATCTGGGTCATTATAATAACCACCAAGACTATCATATATCGATAAGTCTGGGTCATCTAGATTTTTAAATTCAATGTCATCTCTAACCATATCACTTATTTGAAGGTCTGATGATAATTGCTTATTAATTTCATCATAATCATCTTCTTCTTCAGACTTTAATAATAAATTAACTATTGGTTTTGTAGCATTACGTTTAACCAATTCATCGATAACCCAAGTTCTGGCGTTATTGGTGATTAATTTTCTATTAATCATAGAATCCAAATCATCATCACTAATGTTACTCATATCACCCTTTAATTCTGGGTTAAAGAAATATAATAACTCTTCGTTATTATCTAAGAAGTTAGACACATTGATTTGTCTATCATTCTTATCCATATATTGAGCACTCTCAACATGAAATTGATACTTGTCAGTATTATCTTTTTTATTAATGATAGTATAAATCGTACCGCTCTTACCATATTGGTTAAACATATTATTCCTACCCTTATATTTTGGGTTTGTTGAATGTTTACCCCATGCTGTACACCATTCAGTTGCCGAACCTAGAGTACAAGCACCCTTTTCAGTCTTAGGTTTAAATACAAGCCACTTCTCACCATTATGTAATAATTCATAATCTTCTTCTTCTAAAGAATCAACTAACTTTGTCACATTTGTTTCACCAGCTTGTACAACATAGTCTTTAATGACATCATACATGTCTGGTAATGTCTTAATCATATTAGCCTTAAGTGGTAATTGTTTCTTATAAACAATTGATAAGTATTCATTTGCTTTTGGTAAATCTTCTAGTTTAAGATTGTCCTTCTTAAACATATCAAGAAGTATTTTAGCGTATTTACCAATCTTCTTAACTTCATCACCTTTAACTTTTGTCTTTGGGTCAGCTGAAACAATTTTATTAAATTCTTTTTCATCTATATCAGAGTAGTATTTTTCTCTGATTTCAGATGCTGTTAATTCCATTATTAACTCTTCAAATATAAGACTAAGTTTTTTCATTTTTATTTTTCTTTTTTATCCCATTTAACCAATTCACCATCACATACATCATTAGCGAATTCTTCAGCGGTTGTGAATGACCATTTATCATCACCCTCTGTTCTCTTATAAAATACTGGACCATCAATATATCTAATTTGATATTGCATCTTACCTTTCTTGGTAGATTCTCTAAGTAATATTTTTATTCTTTCTTTCATAACAGTTCCTCGTCTATTGTATATTCATCATCATAAGCATTTGTTGATAAGTTACCAAGCTTTTCCATTATATCATTTCTTCTTAGTAATTTAAAGACAATATTCTCAACACTATATTCACCACCAGTCTCAAGACCAGCTTTCCTCATCTTTTTAATCTTATCTTTTAGTTTATCTATTCTATCAATAACACTTTGGTTGTTCTTATCTTTTTCTATATCGTTTACTTTTTTAACAAACTCTTTGTATTTCTTTCTAATTGTTTCTTTGTCTAGTGAAATATCTTCTTTTTTTGGTTCTAAAACCCAATCACTATTAGTTAGTGAATAAACACCTGTTGAATGGTGTGGTTGGTCTTCTGGTTGTAAATATAATTCAACTTCAAACCCCTTAATGGTAATATCATGGTCTGAGTTCCATTTTCTTGTTTTCACATCCAATAAATCCTTAACCATTTCTTTGTTATCACCAAGTTTGTTAATATCAAATATAATATGTAAATCAACATCAGAATATTTAGACCAATTATAGTTTGCTAAAGAACCAGTAAGTGTGATATCTTCGTAGTCAAAACCTAAATCTAAAGATTTCCAATAATCATCAGCAATCTTAATTAAATTAGTTCTAATATCCTCTTTTATATTTCCTTCAGAATCCCAGATATCTGGTTGTAGGTCATCATTCATTTTAAATGATGAGAAATCCAATTCATCATTAAGTTCTGTTAATAATGACTCTATATGAAGACTCTCCTTTAATAATTTTTTTACAACATTATTTCCCATACTAATAAATATTGAATAATAAATAAAAAAACCCCATACAATTAGATATGGGGTTTGATTATCTGATTAACCTTCAATTAAAATACAGTTGGTACTACGATAGTAAACAATACTAATAAAAAGGCACCAAAGTTTAGTGTTGATAACATTAAGTTAATTGCGTATGATTTTATAGTATCTGATTTACAATAATCAACTAAACACTTAACACCTACACTTAGGTTAAGCCCCATTATAATGATGAAAAAATAAAATTCTAAAATCCCCATAATTAATTTTTTAAAAAAAAATGTTATTTAATGTATCTAAAATCTTGTCCATCTTCAATAGACAATAATGTATGATAAATAAGCTTGATGACTTCTTTAACGTCACTCTCATGTACCGTTTCAACGGTTGTGTGCATATACTTTAAAGGTAGTGATATCAACTGACAAGCAACACCACCATTTGCCTTATAAAATGCTCCAGTATCTGTTCCAGAGTTTCCGTTATAACTTCCTCTTTGGAATTTGATTTTCTTTTTCTTTGCTACATCCACAACTTGCTTATGTAGATTAAGTTGAATATCTGCACCTCTAAATAACACTGGACCTTCACCACATTTTGTATCACCAGCCTCAACAGGGTTCATAAGTGGTGTTGATGTATCGTGACATACATCTGTAATAATTGCCACATCTGGTTTAATAGAATTTGCAATCATATGTGCACCTACCAAACCAATTTCTTCTTGAACTGCGTTAACAATATATAAAGAGTATGGTAACTCAATATTCTTATCTTTTAGTTTCTTTGCAACTTGTGCAATCATATACCCACCAATTCTATTATCTAAGGCTCTTGAAATAAATCTACCATTTCTTTCTTTGAATTGTGTATCGTATACAATTGGTGTCCCAACGTAGATACCTATTTCTTCAACCTCTTCCTTTGACGTTGCTTCGATATCAATGAATAGTTTATCAACCTCTGGTGTTAACTTAGCTTTACCACCTTTTCTTTCGTGTATTGCTAACCACCCAAAGTGTCCCTTAACAACACCTTTCTCACCCAATATCTGTACAGGTGTTCCTGGTGCGATATGATGGTCTGAACCACCATTCCTTACCACTCTAATAAAACCCTTACTATCTATGTGAGATACAGTCCAACCAATCTCATCAGCGTGTGCTTCAATAACAACCTTATATTTCTTACCAGGATTTATAACACCTACGGCAGTACCATAAATATCTGTGTATGTTTCATCAACATATGGTTTAATATAATCTAACCATATTTTCTGTCCCGCAGTTTCCATCCCTGTTGGTGATGTTGCGTTTAAATAATTCTCTAAAAACTCTTTTTTCTTCATATTATTATTTTTGTTTTAATTGTTTAATAAAGTCTTGTTTTAATTTTTCACCAAACATTTCTAATATATTATCTTCACCAAATACTTGAATTTCAGCTTGTGAAATTTCAATACACCAATCAAATGTAACTTTTTTAATTGGTATGAAATTTTCGGTAATAATGGTTGGTGATAATTCAAATTTGAAATCTCCTTCTGTTTGTAATTTACCATTTTCAATTTTAATTTTTGGTACTTGTGTTTTCATATTAACTTTTTATTTAATTCATCTCTTGTCATTTGACTAATTAACCCAACACCTTCTTTATCTGAGAATAATTCGGTGATTCTTGTTGAGTATGTTGTACCTTCTTTAACTATTGTATCTGATAAAATCAAATCATCATTAAAGTTTTTAAGGAAATCTTTTAACTCACCGATGGTAATCCCATCCTCATTTATTAAAACATAATTATTATCCATATTTACTTTTTATTTAATTCATCTCTTACTTTTTTTCGGTAATTTTTTACCCATTCTTCAGCTAAACCTCTTATATCTTCAGGTAGTATTAAGATAAAACCACCCACCTCTTCATCATTAATCCCACCAACTATTTCACACAGGTATTTATCATATCCATTAGACAAAACCTTATCCAAAATTCTTACAACTCTACCACCATCTAATTTAACATATTTATTCAACATATTTTTATTTAATTCTTTTATTTATTAATTCATCACCACTCTCATCCAACTCAATAGACTTTTGAACAATATGATTAAACCATTCTGTAAAATATTGTCTGGTATTACTATCACTTAGATTAGACACTAACATAGCATTTTTAAAATCATCGAGCCTACCTCTTTGTTCTTCCAATAATGTTTTATAATCTTTTTTACTCATCTTTATATTCTTTAACACTAATAATATCCCAGTGGTTATCTATTGGTAATCTTGCTAGACTTTCAATACTAATATAGAAAGTATCTTCATAACCCTTTTGGTGATACGCTGGTACGTCTTTATTTAATCTTAATCTAAACTCTAATAATGTTTCTTTACTCATATTTTTTATATTTTAATATCCGTAATTCACTTTAATTGCCTTTGCCTGATGTTTTCCTTCCTCATCAAAATGTTCCATCACCTCAATAGCAATATCTGTATCCAATTGACATATTACTGCCGAAAAGTAACTTAACATAGATGATTTATCATCAGTTAATGTCATACCAAATTCAAACATAAATTCTTCTATCTCTGAAATAATAGTATTTACTTTTCCTTGTCTTTCTCTATCTAATTTCATCTTTATTTTGTTTTAAGTATTTTTCAACATACATTCCAGTTAATTCAGCCTCAATATCAATAGAAAAATCATATCCTTTTTGAAACTCAATAACTTCATCTTTTTTATCGTTAATAAAATCAACACAATCATTATATAAATGTGGTATATCATTAATTTTACCACCAGAATTTGTAATCCTATACATTATTGGGAATATGATAGTCTCAATAGTATATTGACCAAAATTCTTATCAATCAGTTTTAAACCAACTATGTAACTAATCATTTCTTCATATAGTGGTGCTAACACAAGTTTTTTTTCAACAGATAACTCACTCAATAACCCAAAAGTATTCCACTTACTTACTAAATCTTCTTTACTCATCTTTGTTTTGGTTTATATTTGGTATTTTTTTAAATCTTTAAACGCCTCAATATCAAAAAACTCAGATTCTATTTTACCCATAACATCTTTTAAGAATCTACCTTGAGTTTCGTAATCCATATTGGTTATGGCAGATTTAATAGACATAGATAATGATGCGGTTAATAAACCAACCAGTTCTAAATCAGACATTCTATTATCTTCTTGGAAGTATTTAAAGTTAAGGTATATCCTACCATCATCTTTAACATTACCTTCTAAAACTATTCTTTTTAATACTTCTTTACTCATCTTTGTTTTGGTTTAAAAATAAAAAGGTTTTATCATTATCAGTTAATTCACTTCTTAATCTAGGAATACCAGCTTTATCGTGTTGTTCTTCTGGTGTCCATTTATTCATTCTATAATCATAGTTCCTACTATGGAATATAATAGACCTTTCTCTTTCAGTTAATTCTTCTTTAGTCATCTTGTTTAATTTTTTTAAGTAAACCATCAAAATGTTCATTAAACATATCTAAGTCAATAGTACCAAAATTTGGTTTTTTGTTATAAAGTTCTACCAATCTTTCAATTTCTACTATTATATCTTCTTTACTCATCTTTGTTTTGGTTTAATAAATTAGCAACTCTATTATGGACTTTTAAATCTCCTTCTCTTGATAGGGTAGCAAAGAATGTCTTATCAAGTTTTTCATCACTTGGTACTCTTCTAACCCATTGAGGCATCAACGTCCATAGATAGTCTTTATCTTCTTGTGTCATTTCTTCTTTACTCATCTTTGTTTTGGTTTATATAGTCATTGTAAATATCTTCCATTATCTCTCTTCTCCATTTCTTAAAGTCTTCTAATTCAGTTTTACCCTGTCTATCTCTTTCTTTTAAATCATACGCCCAACCACCCCACTTTGATGCAGAAATTAAAGCTTCTATAATAGTTTCTTTACTCATCTTTGTTTTATTTTAAATCCAACCTTTTTTTCTAACCTGTTGTAAAATATTAGTTAAGTTTATAAATTTAGACTCACCTATTTCTTTTCTCAGATTTGTTACTTCAATATTTTCATTATCTTCTAACACATCAATTAAGAAATCTTTATTATCCCAGTAATCACTATTGTTTTTATTAGTATGACCTTCTGGGTAATAGGTTACACTTTGAGTACCTTCCCATATTTCATCATCATCATCATCATTTAGTAAAACACTAAACTCAAAATAACCACAATCACTAACACAAGAGTAATAAAATGTTACTGAATTTTTATTTACTTTAGTCTCTTCTACTGGTACTAAATTGTACTCTACTCCTTCTAATATTATTGTCTTATTATTCATATTACTTATTAAAAATTGTGTTACCAAATCTTAAAACTTTTTCATAAAACTCCTCATATGTCCCATTGTTTTCAATGATGATATCAGCACAACTCTTATCTATATTAAATGATGTTGCTGGTTCTTCTGGTAATCTATCAGACGCATCAACCCATACAATTAAATCGAATAACTCTTGTTTGATACATTCTTTGATTTCATCTCTGTCTCTCATACCAACATAACACCCAGTCCTTTCTAATATACCCTTAGCTAACCTAGCTTTATCATCTTTGTTGTATTCACATATGGCTTCATACCACTCTTGTCTATGATTCATCCTATCCTCATAACATTCTTCGGGTGTGTTGTACCCATATTTATCTTTTAATAAATCATATAGGAATATATCTGCTGCGGATTGTGATGATGATTCGAATGTCATCCCAAAGTCATCTCTAAGGATTTCAGCCATGCTGTCCTTACCATGTCTTGCTGAACCAATAATACATAGTTTTAGTTGGTTATTTTTCAATTCGCTTTGGGTTGTTTTTGTTGTCTCTTCTGCTACCATATTTTATTTTAAAACAAATATAATTAATTAACCCTTATAATGCAACTAATAACAAAAAAAAATCCCCACCATTCGGCAAGGATTTCTTTATAATAACAACGATTAAAAATCAGAACCGAATATTAAAACTTTACGGTTCTTAAAACACTATGAAAAAAATGTAGAATCAGATACAAGAATCAACTAAACTTGACTCCGAAACTATATTATTTACTTTTTTATCAGAAAGGCATAAACTAAAACCTACATATTAAAACAATTTGCTGAAACCTTTCTTTAAACGTCAGATTAGTATTAATTAAACTAAATTTTAATAGAGCTATAAATTGCTGTAACTAATCTTTATAATTTTCTCAAATATTATACAACAAATATAATATGAAAAAACAAATAAGTCAACTATTATTCCTTATTTTTTTAATAATTTCAATTATTGGGTTTATAACCCAAGCAAATAAAATGTAAGTGACTGCTATTAGGCTTAATAAAGCAGTTGAAGCAAGCATACTATAATAAGCGATATCCGAATACGATGATAGTATCGCAGAAACTACCATTATACTACCCAATACTATGATTTGGGTTAATGTATTTTTTATTAATAACTCAACTAATCTTTTTAGTTTTAACTTCTTAAATAAATTTTTCATAACTTAACTTTTAATTATTTCTTTATCATCTTTTAAACCATAGTCATCAGTATATTCTTCAATAACCACGGTAATATTTTGTTTATCATTTATATTGTGTATAACATTAACAACTCTATAGTATTTTTCAATATCACTCAAATACATTAATTCATGAATCCTAGGTATCACCTTTAATTTAAAATTTGTCTTTAAGGTGTTCCATTGTTCATCAATAATATTGACTCTAATTCTATTAAACATACTTAAAAATAACGATTTATATTATAAAAATAAAGTGTATCTATTTATTTTTTTTTTATAAACCATATATTTATCTATATAACAGTACTTTAAAATTTATATGATATGGCTTGCGGATGTAAAAAAAATAAGGGTAATAAACCAAAACCAACAAATAGTAATAACACTAATAATTCTAGTAAAAATAATAAGTAAATATGAGGGGCTACAACCCCTCGCATTTTTTTATTTAGTATTCCCGCCTTTACCGAAAGTTTTCACTATTGAGGCACCAAGCATGGTTCCAGAAAATATGAGTATTGAGTCGAACATAGTTTCACTAATATCATAGAAATGAAAACCATCAACAATAAAAGCACTAAAACCAAGTAGTGCTGCAATAATACCCATAGTTTTTTTTGATGAGTATTTATCATCTGTTTTATCTTCAGTGAAGATATCTTTAATAAATTTTTTCATAGTCAAAGTTTAATGATAAATATTAACACAAATAAAAAAAGCCCACAAAATGTGAGCTTAATTTGTTAATTTCTGTTTAGATTTTTAGTCTTCGATAGATACTACCTCTAAATCAAAAACTAAATCTTTACCAGCTAATGGGTGGTTAGCATTTAATACCACTGTATTTTCTTTAACTTCCTTAACAGTAACAACCATTGTTCCTTCAGGTCCGTTAGCTTGTAGTATTTCACCTTCTGTAACTGTTGGTGGTACTTGAGACTTTTCTACTTCTTGGAATCTATCATCTAAGATTTCACCATAGGCATCTTTAGCTCCAATAGTTACTGTTTTAGTGTCACCCTCTTTCATGCCTTGTAAAGCGGATTCAAAACCAGGGATTAATAATTGTTTTCCTAATTCAACCTCTATTGGGTCTTTATCTGTAAACTTATCATCACCCTCAACCGCTTTTGATGAGTCAAAAACAACGCCATCCGTGAATTTACCTGTGTAATGAACTTTTACTTTACTCTTTTCTGTAATAACTGACATAATAAATCTTTTTTTAATTTTTTTTTATTTATTCTTAAATATACTTAATATATTTTTTTAGTAAACCCCTAAACAACAAAAAACCCACAAAAAGTGGGTTTTTATTAAAGTTTCCAATTTAGCGAAAATAAATTAGAACCCTTTCAGGGATTTTGTTTGTACTCAAAAAGTACAAAAAAGTTAATTGCGGTTCGGACGGGATTCGAACCCGCGACCCCATGCGTGACAGGCATGTATTCTAACCAGCTGAACTACCGAACCAATCTTTTAAAAGTACAGAGTTTTTTTGTTGTCCCTGGAGGGCTCGAACCTCCACTCTTCTGAACCAAAATCAGACGTGTTGCCAGTTACACCAAGGGACAAAAAACGACCTAGCAGCCCATAACAGAATCGAACTGTTGTTTCTAGGATGAAAACCTAGCGTCCTAACCACTAGACGAATGGGCCAATGGTGGAGCAATAGAGAGTCGAACTCTAGTCTTACTTACTCATAAAGAGCTTTCTACATGCTTATCTGGTTTCTAATCCCAGCAAAGTTTAACAGTTCCCTTATTTTAGTAGTTTGTTTTACTGATAACTAATCTTCTACCCTTATTTTAGCACCTTTGGTTGGTCGTTCCTGTGGGTTTCCCCAGTGCATTACTCTATTAGGCGAATGCTACCTCTCCAGCAACTACTTCTACAGAAGCAGTGTCAAGGAAGTTTTCATCGATGTCAAATTCGTTTCCATCTAAAAAAAAATGATAGGTAATTAAAGTGTTTCCAATCTAACACTGCATGCTTACTAATCACGACTATAAGTAATCAATAGCCATTTTGCCCCGTATGTTAAAGAACGTGTCTTTTGTTAAATATGTTCAAATATAGTAAACTAAAACAATAAAGTCAAGTAGTTTATAAAAAAAATGAGGAAATCTTTCGAAATCCTCATTTTAAAATCGGGTTGTTATTTTATTAATTATTAGTCGGTGAGTATAGTATCACCTAATTTTTTCTTAACTTCATTGAATTCTAACTCTTTTTTTAAATGGTTAATACCATTAACAAACTTAGAATCTAATTTGTCAAGTCTTGAATCGATTAGTCTCCTAATTTCTTCACTTTCGTTATTTGTTTGTTGATAGATTTCTTTAAATTGGTTTTCTAACCTTCTGTCAACACTGTTAAATCTATCGTTTAATTCTCTATGTATTGATTCAGATTCGTTATCTAACCTAACTTGTAAAGCGTAGGTCTTTTGTTCAATCTCATTATAAATAGTTTTTACTTCATCTTCGAAACTATTAACATCAACCTTATTTCTCAACTTAAAAGCCATAACCACAATTGCTGTAAGCATTGCAACTACACCTAGTGTTGCTAAGACTGTTACTAAAATTACTATTTCCATATTTGTCTCCTTTTTTATTTTATTAGTAACAACCCGATTTTACTTTATTTATTTTCTACAATACCATCAATAATACCATAATCTAAAGCTTCTTCAGATGTAAGCCAATTATCTCTATTACAATCAGCTAATACTTTCTTTTTAGTCTTACCACAGAAATCAGCTAACATACCAAATAACTTGTCGTTGTACTTTTCTGCTTCAGCAATACTAATCTTCATGTCTTCAACGTGACCTTGAGCCCCAGCACTTACTTGGTGTAACATTACTTTTGAGTTTGGTAAAGAGAATCTTTTACCCTTAGTACCGTTACCTAATAGGATTGAACCCATAGATGCTGCCATACCAGTATTAATTGTTGAAATATCTGACTTAACGTAGTTCATAACATCAACCATACTTAAACCAGACTTAACTGAGCCACCTGGTGAGTCAACGTGCATTATAATATCTCTTTCTTCTAGATTGTCTAGAAACATTAACTGAGCCTGTAATACAGTACTCATTTGGTCATTAACTGGACCAGCAACCCAAAGTATTCTATCCATCATTAATCTAGAGAAGATATCCATCTGAGTTACTCTCATTTCTCTCTCCTCAAGAATATATGGTGTAAGACTACCTGAAATACTCACATTAGAGTAAAGTGTGTTTTGTAATTGCTCCCAGTAGTGAAACTGTATTCCACTAACCCCCATATGCTTTGTAGCATAATCTTTAAATTCACTATAAAAATCTAACATATCTTAATCTTTAAATAAAGTTTCTTTATACTTTTCTAGAGTCTCTAACTTATCGTCAGCATCAACTAACTTCTGTAGAGCCTCTTCAGCGTTTTGATAAAAGTCGCCAGTTGAATGGTCGCCAATACCAGCTGGGTGTTCACTTAATAATTTAAGTGTTGTTAGGGCTTCTTCCCTTTCAGAAATAGCCTTACTACTTAATAATTTGTATAATTGTTCTTTCATAACTAATCTTCATTTTTATAAATAAAAACAGGTGTATATTCACCTACCCAAGCACCAATAATATTGTAAGAGAAAAACTCATAAGCTTCCTCATAAGTCATTTCATCTCTTTCCATTAGTATTTCTATTATTTTTTCAACACTATATGCAGCTACTGGTCCTAGATTTATTCTTTCAGCGACACCTATGATGGCTTCATCTAAGCCATCACAAAATAGTGCCTCTTCATTATATTCTGCTACGTCTTCTCTAGTCATTACACTTCAGCAGTTTCTTTTTCAACATTATAAAGTGTCTTGATAGACTCTTCAACGATTTCGTATCTTTCGTAACCATACTTTCTCAACAACCCAGAGAATGTTGATACATCACCAGTCTTAATTTCCAACTTATCCTTTTCTGGGTCAAAAACAATTCCAGCAACAGCTTCTTCAGCAACAACAATTTTTTGCCATGTCTCAAGCTGTTCAAAAATCAACTCATTAATGAAGATGTAAACATCATTATTAGTTTCGAACTTAAGAAGGTTTGATGCTTTATGTGGTTTAGCAACCTTTTTCTTTTGTTTGTTATCAACTAATAATTTGATAGAGACGTATCTATCCAAATCTGAGTTTCTGATTACTTCCTCAAAAATCTCTTGTGTGTCCTTAAACGGTTCTTCGTACTTTGCCATAAATTTAATTTTTATTTGTTATTAATATTTTTAAAAAACAATAGGATTAATGAAATTAAAGTAGCCACAACACCAAGACCAATTAAGAATGATATTGGTATCCATAATGGGGCTGTTACCCAAAACCAAGACCATTCAGTAACTTGACCAATCTCACCTAGTTTCATGACCAATAAAATCAAGAACACGATAGTTCCTAATCCGATGCTACTACTACTCACCTTTTCTTTACTCATATCGTTTAATTTTTAGCAAATATATTATTGATTTTTGTTCTGCGCAACAGTTTCATTAATTATTTTTAATTTTTCTATTAATTCTTTCTGTTCATCCGTTAATTCTTCTGGTATTTTGATGTCCAATGTTATTAACATATCACCAACAGAACCATTAACAGAATTAAGACCCTTATTAACAATCCTTAGGTTGTCACCAACATTACTATGTGGTGGAATGGTTACTCTTATCTTGCCACCACTTATTACTGGTATTTCAACCTTATCACCTAAAACCATTTGTGGGTAAGTTAGTTTTAAGTTATACCTTAAGTCATTACCATTTCTAACAAAGTGGTCATGTTTTTTTGTCATCACTTTAACTATTAATCTACCTGGATTACCACCCTTCACAGAATGACCCATACCAATGAATGTTAGAGCTTCATTATCTCTAATACCCTTTGGTATATTAACTTCTACGGTTTCTTCAGCATTATTTATACCACTACCACCACAAGAGCTACAAACGTTTTGATGAATTTCACCTGTCCTTTCACATCTGTTACAATCAACCATTTGTCTCATAACTCCCATTGGGGTTTGTTGTTGATATATTTTATATCCGTTACCACCGCAATCAGGACAGGTTGTTTTATTTGTGCCGCCTTCACCATTACATGGTTGGCAACTTGCATTTCTTCTATACTTAAATTTCTTTGTTACACCATTGTGAACATCTTCAAGTGTTATATTCACATTTAAAACTAAATCATGACCTCTTCTTTCTTGTCTTCTGGCGAATGGGTTTGCACCACCACCAAAACCAAACTCTCTCATGATGTCTTCCATACTTGCTCCACCACCAAATGGGTTTTGCTGTCCGTTTGTATTTCCAAATCTATCGTAATTTGTTCTTTTTGTCTTATCTGAGAGGGTTTCATAAGCTGTCGCTATGTCTTTAAACTTATCTTCAGCTTCAGTGTCTCCAGGGTTTAAATCTGGGTGGTATTTTTTAGATAATTTTCTATATGCTTTCTTTATTGTTGTTTCATTAGCATTTTTGTCAACACCTAAAATTTTATAATAATCTTTTGTAACCATCTATTTATTTTTGTATTAATATAAGTAAATTTAAGAGATATGTACAGAGTAATACTCACAAAAAATGGGGTCTATAAAATGACCCTTCATCGATGTAAGACAGTTGAAACTTCATTTATTAATTACCATAGAATAATTGATGAAAATAAGTCTGTCTTATTCCCTAAAAAACATATCAATTATAACGGTATAAAACCTGTTAAATATAAGATATATGTTGTTAAGGATACTGAAGAAGGTGATGATTTTAGAACTAGAAGAGATTCTATGGGTAGAACATATAGAGAGAAACCTCTTTTTGGTATATGGACAGTTTTAGATGACCATGAATATGATTTAGAAGAGACGTTCTGGATGTATGGTAGAGACCCTAAACATGATAGGGTGACTATTCATGATGTTACTAAGTACTTAATGAAAAATATACAAGAACATAAACATTCTAAACAAATTATAGTTGTATATAATAAATTGGTTATATATAATGAAAAGCAATTTGATATGGTGATTTGTAAATGTAAAAAAGATGCTCAAAGGCTTCACCACGAATTAGATAAGGCAGTTAAAAAGAGCAAAATAAAAGGTTTAGTATTTATGGGTACTGCTAGTAAGGTTATGATTGGTAGAATGTATGATATTATACAAGAAAACACAGGTTGGGATATTCTTAAGATTAGAAGAACTTCAACTAGACCTTAAAAATTCAATTTTTTGGTGTTTAGGTTGTTGTTTGACTTTATATTCTAACTTAAGGGCTTCTGATTTACTGTCTACGAACTTGTATTCTTCTAAGATGACTGGTAATCTACCTCTAGTATATTTTGCTCCATTACCAGCATTATGTGCGTCTAAACGCTTTATTATATTATTTGTTATACCAGTGTATAAAGAACCGTCATTACATTCTAAGATATAAACGCACCATTTATCTAAATTATCATAATCATTTATAAATCTAGCAGCATGCGATTCAATCAATCTAGCAAACCTATAACCATTTGTACCACGTTCTAAGGGACCTTCAATACCTCCTAGTAATTTATCCCATTTTTTATTTAGTTCTTCCATTTGTGGGTGTTTTGGTTTATCACCATATTTATTAGTATTTAATAATTTACTCATATCAACCCATCTCTTTGGTCTACTAGGTAGTTCTCTAGATTTTTTATAATTCTGATTAACTCTTTATAGTCCTGACTATCTTTACCACCATCTCTAAGTTCAATTAAAAGCTCTTCCACTCTATATAGAAGAGCTAATAATTGGCATTCTCTCGAATTGTTGTTTTCGTTGCTCATGATTATTTCTTTACTTCAACCTCGTTTACTTCATCAGCTTTACCATTATCGGCTCCCTGACCAACATCAAAATTCTTTGTAAGGTCTTCAATAATTTTATTTATTTCTTTCATGTCAGCTTCAGCAACTTGTACTGGGTTGACACATTCAATTCTTTCCTCACCATCTGTGGGCATGAAGAACGCCATTGCGTTTGCTTTTCTTTGTGCTAACGCATCATTTACTGAATCAGCAAATGGTTTTACTATATCTGGATTCATCATCATTTCTCTGTCCAGATAAAATACAATTAATAAAGGGTATCCTTTTTCCATAACTCTTAATTTATTTTTTTTATTAAAAGAATAATAAGTAATATTAACAAATAAGTAAACTTTTATTATAATTTAATCATTCCACAACGTGTTGTGTTATAAAATCCATTACTGATTAATATATTCTTCGTAGCTCATTTCTGTTACATTTGAGCGTAAATCTTCTTTATTATTAACCCAGTCATCTGGTGTAAAATACTCAGATAACAATTCGTTTACTAAGACATTTTTTTCTTTTTCATTTACAATGTCAGCTCTTAATGGATTACCATTATGGTCAACCAAATAAACTATTGATTGCGAATTATCTTCTTTAATTTGTTTTACTAAAATTTTCATTACTCTAATTTTAAAACTTTCTTTATTTATATATATTTTAAATCTAAGTATTTTTTTGCAAAGTGTAAACAATAAAAAAAGGGATTTATGAAAAAAAAATCATAAATCCCCTTAATAAATCAGAATGCTGAGGCTTTTTACTTCTAACCTTGTAGTGAAGTTGTTGTTTTTTTATTATTGGGTTTAACTACCAATTTCTAGGTACCAACCAAACCTCTCTTCTCTGTTTGTATAGTTAAGAGTTTGCTGAATGCATTCTTTAATATTACATACTTACCTTATCATATCTTTCACTATCAATAACATCCATCATAATACTATATGGTGTAAATTCATTACCAGATAACAATGCAGTTAATATAGCTGGGCTAAACCCACTAACAAGTGCCGTACCTTGCTTGTCAAAACTAACTGGTGAGTTATCTTGTCTTGATTGAATATTCCAATATACAATTTTCGGCATATTAAAACCAGCATCTTTGTACATTGTTTCAATCATTTTCTGTGCTGTTGGGTTCCAAACTGAGTTGTTACCCCAACCTTTAGCTGTAGCTGAATTGAACTCCATATCAGAAAGTATTAAGATAGTTGTTGGCATATCTTCTTCAGATAAATTACCCTCAACAGCCTTTTGTAATAACACCTTGAATGTTTCTTCAAGGTTTGTTGAACCACCCCAATCTGCTGAAGATAGTTGGTTATATCTATCAACTAAATCACCTTTTAAGTATTCTAACTTTGGTGAACTTGAGAATGTAAAGAACGCATCTTTAAATGGTCCTTCATTCCTTTCTGAGATATACAACCCTAGAGATATTGCAACATCCATACATGTTAAGTTTGGATTATTCCCAGCTGGCACTCCCATAGAACCAGAAACATCAACTACAGGTAATATTCTTTCTTTAGAACCTTCCATATAGTTTGGTAATGATTTCCATTGCTCTGTAGCACCTTCACTGTTACCATGTTCTAAGTTCTTTGTGATATCATAAGGATATACAGCACCAGTATTAATCTTAGCCTCACCTTTCTTTAATGATTCTAGATAAGTGTTGAACCCTTTAGAGTCATTTCTATTAAAAGCTGTCATATAATCAGACATAGCTTTTGATGGTACATGTGAATAGTTAATATTCTCAAATCTCTTAGAACACATTAACTGTTCAACAGTGTTTGATAATTCAGCTAATAACTTTCTATACGCTTTTGGTTCTAAACCTAAATACTTTCTAATAACTGATGCCCATCTCTTCTTTTCTCTATTCTTAGTATTACCTCTTGGTAACCATTTAGCACAAAGACCATCTTTACCTTCTAATGCACAAGCTATCTCACCTAAGACATCTTTCTCTAATCTAGTACCGATTAAAAGTAACATGTCATCCCATCTACCGTACTCTGGAATAAGACCAATGTTTTTCTTTAGAGTGTCTGGTTTAGTTTTAGCTAAATAAGTTAATATTTCTCTAAATGTCTTTCTTTCACCAGCACCACCTCTGATGTCTCTACACCAAAAAAGAATTTTCATAGCTGTTAATGGGTCTTCTCCAAATGCTTTTGAGAAAACACTAATCTTTCTTTTCTTATCTTCACCTCTTAGGGCTCCGATTTTGAAGAATAAGTCAACACATATATTAAGTGATGTTGAGTTGCTTGCCATTCCGTTCTCAGTTTGAGAATCATTAGTCAATAAAGTGTCGATTAATTTACCCATAAGTTTTAGTTTTAAATTATGTACAAATATATTATAAACTTTTTATAATGTCAAGTATTTGTTTATTTTTTTTATAATTTTATAAACCAAGCTCTAATTTTTGATGTTGTGTTCTGTATATTGGTGAACTCAACATTGTTTATTTCACCATCGTCAACAAAGTAATAACCCACGTTAGCTGAATAACTACTACCACCAAACGGAAAGAAGTAACTAAGTGTTAACTCATAGTTTGTCGATGATGGTATACTACTAAGTGTGTATGGTCTATCACCACCGTTATTAACACTATAAGTATTGTTATCAATAAAATGTATTGTATCGTTTGGGTATTCTGTTGCAAATGATGAAACATATTTTGTTAATACCCAAGTGGTACCACTCAATGTTGTATTACTTTGACCACCACCTGTAAGTGTCCCACCATTATTATATTGGGCTTGCCAATGTGTTGTGTCTTGATTCGCTTCTTCAATCTCTACGTATGGTGAGTATTCTTCCTTCTCACATGAGATAAATAATAGAGATGTTAAAACTAAAAATAAAAACTTTTTCATTTGATTTTCTTATTTGATTTAATACAAATATAAAAAACCTTTTTTAATTATCCAAATCTTTTTTAATAAATCTTACAACAACCCCACCTATTTCGACTTCAATTATCTCTCTATGTTCGAATATACCGTCTGGATTGGATTTATAAAATAAGTGTTCATCCATATTTACATGGTTTTTTTCATCTAACTCATACAATAATACCAAACCGTCTTTGTGGATGTTTTCGTTGTTAACAACTTCTGATATAGTTTCTATTAACTCTTCGTAATTCATATTAAAACTTAATGAAAATGTTTTTAATGGCTGTAATTAATTTCTGGTGCCATTTCTTTTTGATTATTTTTACCTTGTTTGGGTTGTCCTTTACTTTTTGACCTAAACCACTTTTTAATTCATTTATGAATTGCTCTTTCTTTAGTTTCGTATTTTGTTTTGTAGCTTTGATTTCATTACTTATTGAATCTATCGTTTCAATTCTATCTTCAAGTGTTTCTTGTTTTTCTAAATCATTAATAAACCCTTTATTATGTTCATTAAATTTAGATAACACTTCTTCCAATGATATCTTACCCTTTAATCTTTCGTTACTCATATATTTTGTTAATCTTATCTATTAGACCAGGATATAATGGTGATGGTAAATTATCCTTATCACACCACTTATAATCGTGATTCTCATGGTCTAATTTAGGTAAAAATTCTCTATTAGTAAATCCTTGGTAGTAATAAAATTCTGAATTTTTATCAGTATTAACAATTTTTTTAATGAATTTAAAGTCTATTTTTGTTTCGGGGTTGTCAGCATCTATCTGTGTTTCTTCTCGTATTTCTCTCTTGAGTCCAGTTAAAACATCTTCACCTTCATCTATACCACCACTAATCATAGCCCATTTATTTGAGTGTTCTCCCTCAGCCCTCAATAACAATAAGACTCTACTTGTCTCACTACACTTTACAAGAACCCCAGTAGCTCTATTTGTATCACCTTCTTCATTGGTTGATATACCTTCTAATAACCTTTTTTTAATAAACTCCTTCATATTATATAAATATTGACAATATCATCATTATATACTATTTTTGTAAAAAAAACAAAGTTATGATTAAATTATTTATTTTTATTTTAACATGTTACGGGGTTAGTAACATTTTAGTTTATGGTTCTATATTTGAACCATTTAGAAACTTCTTATCTAAGTTTGGTACTGGTGATAAGAGTCTGTACAAATTATTTACTTGTATGATGTGTTTACCCACTTGGGTTGGTTTTGGTTTATCATACCTATTACAATCACAAGGTATGGATACACCACTTACAATGTATGGTGTTGAAAACTTGTACTTAGCGATATTCTTAGATGGTGTATTAGCTAGTGGAGGTGTTTACGCATTCAATGTATTGGTTGAACACTTTGAGGGGTAGAAATAAAAAAGCCTCCAAATCGGAGGCTTTATTTTTTTAATAGGTTTTTTCCATTTTTTCTTCTTCGCAGACTGGACAGACTTCACCTGGACCACACTTACAAACAATCTTAGGTACTTCGTATTCTTCAACCACTATCTTTTCATTCTTTGGTGGTAGTTCTACTTTCTGACCCTTAACATTTGCAATATTAGTTTTGGTGTCGTTTTTTTCATCTTTTTCAGTAGTTTCTTCAGTTGTTTCATTTTTTACAACATCTTCTGTAACCACTTCAATTTTGATTTCAGTTTCAATTGGTTCTTCTTCTTCCAAATCAAACTCATCCATTTCACCCAATGATGGCATAACCGTTGGTTCGTTAAATGAAAACTTTAATGTTTCTAATTTTGTTAATGAATTTTCCTTAAACAATTTTTTTAATTCATTCACTTTTAGTTTAAGTAATTCATATTTCTTTTCTCTTTCAATATTAACACCGATTATACCTTCAACATATTCTAAAAGGTCATCAATAGTTACACCCTCTTTCTCAGTATAAAACATGTAATAGTTTTGAGCCTCATCAACAAACTCTTTTTTAATAGTATCTGATGTAGGTACAGACCAACCTTCTTTAAATACAGCATCCACTATTTGCATACCATGTAAGTATCTAATACCGACAACATATGGTTGTAATGAATCTAGTTTTTCTTGTATCTTTGACATGTAAGTATTTTTATAATGTTATACCATTAATAATGGTACATAGTATATACGCTAAGGATACACTTAATACCCATAATGAACTACCACTTAAAATATATTTTTGTGGTGATTCGCCACTGGATTTAACCCAAGCTTGTATAAAATAATACGCATGTCTAGTTACATTTAGTACCGACATAAAGAAAACTATGGTTAAAATTTTATTAAGTATATCCAAAAACATATATAACTCTTTATTTAAGCTTTAGCTTCAGCCTTAGCTTTTTTAATTTCAGAAATATCCAATCTAATTTCTTGAGCAACTTTTTTTACTTGTTGTAGTCCTTGTCTAACTCTCGTAGCTGCCGCATTGTTCCCTTTTGTATGGAATTTATCCATATCCTCTGTTAAACTTTCAATTAAAGCTTTTAAATTTTCAAACTTTTCCATTTTAAATTAATTTAATTATTATTATTATTCTCAATATCACCATTAGTTGTAGATGTATATGATTTCCATTTTTCAATCATAATCTGCAAATTGGTAATTTCTTTAAGTGTTGACTTGATTTCTTTAACATTTGTCTCAACGTCAACATCATTATTATTTATAAGTCTCTGTAATTTTTCTTCGTTCTTTAAAACATCAGAACTCAATTCACTTAAAACTATTTCTACTATTCTCATGTGTTAATTATACTAAATTAAAAATAATAATCAACCCTAAAACACTTTTTTTTACCCTTTTTTGATGGATTTTTCCAAAATCTTATATATCTCAATGAAGTTATCCATATCTGAACTGGTCTTCATTCCATTATAAGAAAATATGGTTTCCCATAAACTAGTTATAATTCCTTTTATCTTTTTTGAATTCTTACTTTCAATATTATAAAACACTTCAGTCATAAATTCTTTAAAGTAATCAAATGATTCACCCTCCCTTGAGAAGTTAATACCTTCCAGTTTAAAATTATCAATATTCTTTTGCCAACACCATTCAAAGTGTTTTAATCTATCATGTTCTTCAGTGATTTCATCACCAAGATAAGTGTCAAATATAACACATAACAATGATTGTACGTAATCACTAAATAATTCGCATCTATCAAAACTGATATTGTTTGCACTATATATTACCGCAATACTGTTTTTACTTAATGGGGAACCTATGTAACTCAAAAATTCTATATTTTTATCAGCATTTTCTATCATAAATTAAATATACAAACTATAATAGAAAAATAAATGTTATAATGATACTAACATATCTAACAACTCTTGTTGTGGGAACATATCAAATTTATCTTTACGAAGATTTGTGTGAGTCAATAGACCCTTAACCTTACCGTAATAAGCATCAGAACTAAATTCAAATGCATTGGCACCCTTATCTTTAATCCACTTTGGTAGACCTTCTCTTACATCTATATTATCTCTATCAGCAATATGTAATATCAATTGTCTAAGAGCTTCTATTTGTTTGTCAGAGTATCTGTGCCAGTCCTTATAACCTCTGAACTCCTTATCTAGAGTTACTATTTGTGATTTGTCTGCTGTTGTACCAGCATACGTTTTTCCATTCGTTAAATAACCAAAGTTACAAACTTCTATACCCACTGAGTGTGTGTGCATTCTTTGTGAACCGTTCTTACCTAAATGCCAAGCATAAGAACCCTCTGGGAACGCTTGTAAGACAACGCCATCATGTTTATCATCATTTCCTTTGATTGATTGGCCACCAACAACAAATTCAGTACCTATGGCACCTCTACTGTCTCTACCCCAATGGTCTATACATCTGTATGGGTTGTTCCATCCAGCAGTATGGTGTAAGAACAGATATTCTTTATCTGTTGGTCCTTGTTTATATTCGTCTCTTGGTAAGAAGTGTTTATGTATCATCAATGATAGGTTTGTTTGGATTAGTGTTTCTGATAAATCAGTACTTAATAATCCTATAGCGTTCATAGTTTTTGGTCCTACTTCACCATCACCAATAAGTCCGTTAGCATTTTGCCAAACAATTACGGCTGATTCAGTCATTGGTCCGAAATCACCATCTACTGTTATACCTAGGAATTCTTGTATTAATTTTACTTCTTCCCCCTTAGAGCCTAACTTTAGTATCATAATTTTATTTTTATAATGTGTAAACTGGGATTGTTATTCCGCTAACGATTAATTCACCTTTTTCGTTATTAGCTAATGTAATTTCTATTTCATCACCAACAGTAATAACTCCACTACCACTCTCTTCTTCTTTATTAACATCTTCCCAATTCAATGGCATTGTTACCGTTATTTGTTCTGGGTCGTCACTACCGTTTGGGTAATAAGACACCTCTAACTCAACTTCCGATGGTCCTTCTATAGCATATAAGCTAATACCTTTAATCCCCCACTCTCTAGCTTCTATATCTATAAGGTATGATAATTTTATAGAGGTTGCTTCAACCCAATCAATTTCATTACCATTAATAGTTGCTCGGTATGCATTAACGTTTAGCTTTACTTCGTTTGAGTAATTATCGCTAACACCTTCCTGTAACGACATTTCTGATTCTTCGTAATAACCTTCTTTCAATTCTTTTGGTGACATCTTTTCACCACCCATGTATTTCATTAGGTTCTTCATTTTGTGAACCTCATTTAGTATTTTAATATCTTTACTCATAACTGTAATGTTTATTAATAAATATCAATACAAAATAAAAAAGGCCTCTCATTTGAGAAGCCTTTTAAGTTTATTTAATAAATGATATTATTTATCACCTTCGATTGCTTTTGATATAGTATCTCTTCTGTTTTTTAAATAATCATCAGTCTTGTCAACCTTGCCATCATTGTTGATATCTTCGTCTTCTTGACCTACTGGGTCTAACTCTTCTTTATACATGTCTTCAAAGATTTCATCAAATCTATCACCTTCTTCACGAATACCAATATTATCTAATCCAGACTTAGTACCTTCAAATCCTGGTATATCACTGTTCGCTTCATCTGATTCTCTATTAGATATTTCTCTTTTTAATGCATCAATATCAAACCTAAGTTGTTTAACCATTTCTTCATCATTTTTATCTAAATAATAATTTAATACATCTGAAAGCATTTTTATTTGTATGCGTAATTCAATATCTGTACCATCAACGTTAACACTATCATCATATTCATTAACACCTAATTTAAGTCTGTTACCAACTTTTGTTAATTCACTATCAATATTAATACCTTTCATAATGCCAGCAACATAACTATCTTTAGTTTCTTGACTTAAATCGCTTAAGCTAAATCCATATTTTTTGGATTTATCAGATAATACATTTAAAGCTGTCTTATAATCCATACCTTCAGTTAATACACCTTCAGCATCACCACCTTTACCATCTTTTTTAGCACTACCATTGTATTCATTAATACTTTCATTCATGTTTCCATTAGTGGCCTGTTGTGCTAAATCAGGTGATACGTTTTGTTCTTCACCTTTATCATTCATAAGAATTCTAGCTACTTTTTTCTGTAATACATCATCATCACCTATAATAGCTTTAACATAAGCAACTGCTGCTTCTATTTTTTCTGGTCTGGTGTTGATTTTAGATGCTAGTGTTTGAATCTTATTCATATCACTCATAGTGTCGAATAACTTTTCAACATCTTTATTTTCAAACTCATCTAACTTTTCTTCACCATCTTCTTCTTTTTCCATTTCTTCCATTGGTTCATTCTCTTCTAGATTCCCTTCGTTAGTGAATCCCATACCGAATGCTTGACCAGCTTCAGAAATGTCTTTTGTTTTATTCCAAACATCAGTGAAAGATTTGTTTTCGTTAAGTCTTTCTTCACCCTTTAAGTTACCAAGAGTATCTTGGGACTTGAATCCCATAAGATGTTTAATCTTATTCATATCTTCGTTGATAAAATTTTTATTCTCAGCTCTTAATACTGTAGCCTCGTTAATATCCCATCTTATATTATATGTTTCGGTTCCATCTGTAATTTGAAACTCTTTTCCATCAACCTTATAAGATTCTGGAATTAATTTTAAAGCGCTGTCCATTCCGTTGAATGGTTTTTTAAATGTTAACCTTTTCATTTTATTCTTATGTTTTTTTACTAGATTATTTTAATAAATCTTTTGTTTTATTCCAAATGTTATTAAATGACTCGTCTTCATTAATTCTTTCAGAGCCCTTTAAGTTACCAAGTGTTTCTTGAGATTTGAAACCCATAAGGTGTTTCATCTTTTGCATATCCTCATTAACTAAATTCTTATCTGATGCAGATAAAACAATTGCTCTACCTTCATTGATATCACCTTCCCATCTGATTTCGTATTTCTCGTTACCATCAGTCATTTGGAAAGTCTTATTGTCTATCTTATATGATTCTGGAATTAATTTAAGCGCATTTTCAACACCCTTAAATTCATTTTTAAATACAAGTCTTTTCATTTTACTTTCATTTTTAGGTCCGCTCTTTTTAATTTCTTCATCATCAAAGTCAGCACCAGAAATACCCACTGATTTTCTAACATTACCAGCCTCAACTTCTTCTCTTTTCTTTTTGAATTCTTGAGAATTATCATATACTTTTTCATTACCTTCTGGTCCTTGGAATCCAGCTTGGTCCCCAGGTACAACGTTTGCAACATCATCACCCTTGTTTGCATTACCCATAGTAGAATCACCCTTAATAGCTTTTTCTTGTCTTTCGTCCCACTCTTCAGTGTCACCATTAACTTCTAAAGCAGCCATACTACCTTTCTGTAATTCACCTACATCATGTAATTCAGCTTCTTCATCACTATAGTTATATTTTTTAACGACTTCTTCGTTTTCTTTTTCACCAGTAATACCGTCTAGATATTCTTCCATCTTTTTTTCAACGTCTTTCATAGCTTCTTTATTAATATCTTCATCATCCTTTTGGATTGCTTCAGTAGATTTAAGACCAGGAGCTTTAGTTTCCTCAACTAGGAAAGTAGCGTTTAGGTATTCTTTAATTAAATCTTTAGTCATAATACAATTCTTTTTATAATAAATATCAAGTTTTTACTTAAAATTATTTATTTTTATTATTTATAATCTTTTTAACATCCTCAATAGTTCTGTTAGTTTTTTTAGCAATTTCTTCGTATAAACTTTCGTTAATGCTTATTGCATCTGGCCCTTGGTCACAATAAGGGAACTCATTACATTTATCTTTAATGGTAACAAATTTATAATCTGGTCTCATAGTTTTTTTATGTGTAACACCCTTATTAACTGGTGCCTTACCTTTTTTACCTTTAGTACCCATAAATTCGCTAGAAGCAAATCCTGGAGTATCATAAGCGCCAACTGAACCAATACCTTGTTCATCTATTTCTTCTGGAACATTTGATTTGAATCTTGGGTCAGAACCTAATGGTGCGACAAAAGCACCAGCTGAACCAGCCATTGTGGCTTCATTAGTGTTCTTTAATACACCTTCTAAATCACTATAAACTGATAGTAAGTCATTTTTTAACTCATCATCAATTAAAGTTAAGTCAGCACCAGATTCAAAATCACCTAGTCCTTGACCAACACTCATGCTACCTATATTGTCATTAACGTAGCTTGAGATAACATCTCCATCTATATCGAACTCATCAGCATAATCATAATCTGGCATTCCATCTTCATCCTTACCAACATATTCTCTTTCAATATCAGCATATGGTTCAAACTCTGAATTATCCATATCGTAATAATAGAATGTAAATAGATTACCTTTTTTATTTTTAAGTATTGCTACCTCTCCATTATAACCTATAACTTCATAATCACCTTCAACTCTTTCCCCTCCTCTATAATCTGGGTCTTTTTGATTCCAAGGTGCTGATGGGTCGTATTCAGCTCCAGCTGGGTAATCACCAGCCTCTTCTAATTTATCTTCGTTTTCCCTGTTAGCCAAAGCTTTAAGGGCTTCTTCTCTTTCTTTTTCTTTTTGCGCTGTTATAGCTTTTGATTCTTCTCTTTTTTTCTTTATGGCTGCTATAAGCTCTTCTCTAGATTTACCAGTTCTCTTTGGTTCTTGTGATAATTGACTCTTAAGTGAGTTAATTATATCTTCTCTATTGTTAATTGCTTCTTCAATAGCTTCCATTGCTTTATAAGCACTACCACCACAAGCCATCTCATAAAGACCAGCATTGATAACTTGTTTTACTCTTTCCTTATCACCGTTAAATTTTTCCTTAACTAATTTACCGTTAGCAATTAGTCCAGCACCTTCCATTAGTTTGTGTAGTTTTTCATAAACCTTTTCAGTTGATTCAGAAACACCATAAAGCTCATTAATGAACTTTTCATACATCTCTGGTAAGTTCTTTTTTAAATCCCTAGTCATTTGAGGTCTATCGATTGGGTTTGCTTGTTTAACCATTGTTTTGCCCATCGATGATAGGTTTTTTTCAGAAATAGAGTTTTCCATTTCAAGAATCTTATTGTATTGCTCTTGAGTTACTTTTAATACTTTGGTTTTACCCATTTCTTTAAGCATATTAGCTTGTTCTTCACTTATCTTTATTCTAGCCATCCTTAAACACTTTTATTAGATAGTCCGTTTCTCCAGAAAGCTCTCTTAACCCATAACTGTTTGTATAACTGAGTTAAAACGTTTCTAGTGATATCAACCACTTTATCTTCCAATTCTTTTTCGTTCTTAATTCTATCCTTAACAATCTTTTCGATTTTGGATTTGAACTCAGAAGAATCGATATATTTTTTTATTTCTGATTTAACGTCAGACTTCTTCATCTCTTCGTTTAATTTTTGTCTTATTAAATCTTTCATCTTTTCTTTTATTATAAATATGATTTAATAAGAAAAAAACCTTATATTCGGGGTTGAAATTCATTTAGTATAGTAATGTTGGGTTATCTTTCCATAATTCCCAACCAAAATCTAATTTTTTCCTTAAAAGTGGTATAGAGTAATTTAAAATATTTAAATAGGTTTCTATTTCACCTAATTTCGGTTTATCTATTTCGTAATAAACATAATTACCATCAAAAACTATATTCTTACTCGTTAAATCACTTGTGGTTGTTATGATTTTATCCTTAACATCAGACATGTCAGATAAAATCATTTCTGAATGTAATAAAAATGGTGAAAACTTATTAACATAAAAAGCTTCATCCAGTTTTTTCAAATAAGCCAAGAATAACCACTTCTTATGCTCAAAATCAACTGGGTCATTTAACCACCAATTGATTTCTAATAAATTCATAACTTACTTTTTAATTCTGTTATAATTTTTTCTAATTCAGATAATTTATCTTTTATCTTTGGGTCGTTCTCTGATAGTTTTACTGCTATTTCGTTAAAAATATCTAACCTATCTTTCTTGTCTTGAATCTCTAGCGGATTTTTTTCACCAGTTAGTTCTTCATAGTAGGGATTTAATTCTCCTGTTTGTGGGTCGTGTGTTGGAATGTTATTTTTCATCATAATAATAATATTAATACTAGTACTGGGAATATCACAGAACCGCTAAAACCTATCTTCTTAAGAATCTTTTGTTTCTTAATCTCTTTGTCTTGTTGGTCAATGATGTCATCCTTTAATTCACTCTCGTTATCTTTATTCTTTATAACTTCTTCTAAATTCTTTATGATTTCTTTCTGGTTTGTGGTTAATTCATTTAATTTAAAGATAATATTTTCTTGTTTAACATTCCTTTCAAAGTTTAGACTATCCTTTTCCTTATAAGTTTGTAATAAACTATCTGTATATTCATAATGTAAGACATCTTCTAAAAGAATCTTAGCATCATCCATACTCATACTAACCATTGTGTCACCAAACTCATTAACATACGTAAAAACCCTATTTGGATTTTCTTGTAAGGTATCTTGAGAGTTCCCTTGAAACACCATCAGCATTAAGCTTGTTAACAAAACCACTAACTTTACCCTTTTCATATTCTAAACTATCTATTTCTCTTTCTTTAATTCTAATTTCAGCAATTGTGCTGTCAATAGAATAGTATAAACTATCAATCTCTTTAACTAGTTTTGAATTTATATCAATCAAACTATCGTTAAATACTTTTAATTTGTCATTTTCATTCTTGAGTTGTTCTATCTCTTTTTCATATTTGTTTATGACACTACCATCATTAAACATGAATTGAAATATTAACAATCCTGATAATACTATAATAAAAATAACCTTTAAATCAATATTAATATTAATGTTACCCATTTAATTATTTTTTTAACATGGAATCCTCATTGAATCTTCTAAACCATTCATTTTTCCAAAGGTCATAGTAATTTACAAGAGTGTTAAGTATTTTTAAATCATCCTTTGTAAAATTAACATATCTAGCACCAGTAGGTGTCCCTAACTGAACACCATCATCTTTAGTATAAGACCATTCCATAGTATTTGCAAGTGTTCCACCCATAACAACGTTTTCCGTTTCCTTGTCAACAGAATAATTAGTTATTTTTGCTCCTGGGTCAACCTTTTCAATAAAAGAGGATTTATCTTTTTCAAGGTAATCATTTTCAACATCACTTAATTCAGTTTCATAATCATTACCAATCGCTGGATTAGGTGATTCTTCATCCTCTTTAATTAATCTTTTACCACCAACTGATTTAGCTCTCATAGCATCAATCATTTGTTTCGTCATGTCATGTTCATTAATATTCATAATCAATATTTTCTAATTTATTTTTTATTTCTTCACAATACCAATTAGGGTTTACATCTGTATGGTATCTATCAAAATTACTTCTATATAATAGACCATTATAATTATTGGCGTTATCAAAGTTTGTGTTATGACTAATAGCTTTAGTAGGTATATCAAAATCAATACACAATGCTCTTACCAATTTATGAGTTGATTCTAACTGTTCTTTGGTGTATGGTGCCCAATGTGTTTTACCTCTCCACCTCTTCTCAAAAACTGAATCCTCTCTTTTATAAATATGACCAACAGTGTTAATATACTCTTTTTTATCTTCGTCAATTAGTTCTAACCAACCTTCATTCTCTAAAAGAATGCTGATTGATGTTTCATCTATTTTATTATCCCCTATAAAACTTGAGAAATAGTTTGGTTTGAAATGTTGTATTATTTCACCGTTTAACCTTATAGTAAACATCGCTGTCTTTTTATACTTACCACCAAGCCTTAACCCCCAACCAATATAGTGGTTCATTCCCACGCTGTTGGTGTTACCAATAATAATTCTATTCTTACTGGTAGCTTGATTATAAAAATTATCCTCACTTACTTTATAATCATCTTTATTTATTTTAAGATTTGTCATCTTTACGTTTCTTAAAATATATTTTATCTGTATTACCGTCTCTAACTTCTTTGTTTGAGCCGATTCTATTTATTTTCTCTTCTTTAATTTCTTTAATATCTTCCCTGTTTATAGGTTTCTTAATTTCTTCGTCTTCTACTGGTTCTTCATCATGTAATGAAACACCATTCTCTATAGACTTAACGTAATTTTTACCTTCAGGTTTAGGTTTTATAACTTCATCTTCGTGTTCAATCTCAACATCAGTGTCGTAATCTAATTGTTCTTCACCTTCAGATTCTAGGGTGTCTTCAAGTTCTTTAGTCAATTCATCTTCATCCAAATCTTCAACCATACTGTTTAAGACTATGTCCAACGCATGTGATTCATCCCGTTCATCTGTATCGTCTTCTTTTTCTTGAGGCTCGTTTGATTCGTCCTCAAAGTTTTCAACGATTTCTTTAGCTATCTCTTCTCTTGATTTAATTTCTTCAGCAACGATTACTTCTTTCATTTCTGGAGTAATACCTTCGTTTGGGTCAACTAGTTCATTTTTTGCAACAGTTGGTTTGTCGTCATCTTTACGTTTAACAACCTTACTAAATACGATAACCATAACAACGGCCATAGGGTCGCCAATAATGATTAATAATATTATGAAGTATTTCATAACTTCATCCATTGTCATTCCTGTTACATCAGCTAAATACCTAAGTGGTCCTAATTCAGCAGCAACATCATCACCAACCTTAACCTCTGTGATTTCATTATCTAATTCAAAAACCTTATCTGTTAGTTCGTCTGATTTTGTATTAAGTGTTTCTTGTCTTTTTATTGCTCTATCTAATTGGTTCTGTAGCACTCTTCTGGTTGAAGAAGATGTGGTAGTTATTATTTCACCACTCTCCTTATCTTTGTATTGTATTACGTTATTTGATAATCCTTTAGACAATTCAGTTATTGTTTGTGTTACAGATTGTTTTTCACCGTTAACAATATCTAGTTGATTTTGATAACCATCCCTTTTCTTATCTAATAGTTCTATAGTGGCTTCTAGATTTTCAAACTTAGCGAAAGTTTCTTTATAACTAGAAGATAAGAACCCATAAATACCCATGGATGTTATTACCATAGCAATTATAATAAATAGTGAGAGTATTGAGTTGTAAAACCAACCAATCTTTTTACCATAAGTGTGTATTGCTGATGTAGCAACTATTTTTGCCGCTTCTATTACACTAAATAGTATTAAACCAACAAAACCAGCTCCAGCAAATACTTTTAATAACCCACTGACTGACACATAGGCAACTGTTGCGGCCATACCTATAGCCATTACTAATAATAAGTATGATAATATTTTCTTCATAATATTAAATAAATATTCAATTATTCATTTAAAGCATCAAAAATACCGTGAGCGTTGTGTCTTATTTTTCTTATGGCTTTCTCCTTTAATTGTCTAACCCTTTCTTTGGTAATACCGAACTTATCACCAATAGCTTCAAGTGTCATACATTCTAACCCCTTATTTAGACCAAAATAAGATATTACGATGTCTTTTTCCCTGTCAGACAGTTTTGAAAGTGCTTTATCTATTTCACTCTTCAATCTTTCATCAACATCATAAAATGATTCTTCTTTTTTATTTGATTTGTCTTCTATAACTTCATATAACTCGTTACCATCGTCATTTATGATTTCATTTATTGAACCACAAGATGGTATCTTGGATATATCAACAAAATTTTCAGAGTTTTCCATTTCTTCGAATGTTATGTCTCTATCTTCCATGAGTTGCGTTTTTTCTATCTCTTTTTTCATGTTAGAAATCTTAGCAATTACATTAGATGGTAACCTTATCATTCTAGAATTGTCGTTAAGACTTTGTATGATTGATTGTTTTATCCACCAAACAGCATATGATATGAATCTAAACCCTCTGGTATAATCATATCTTGTTGCGGCTTTAATTAAACCCAAATTACCTTCACTTATTAAATCGCTTAAGGATAAACCTTGTCCTTGATATTCTTTAGCAATAGAGATTACAAACTTTAAATTAGAATTTACTAGTTCGTCTATTGCTTTTTCGTCACCATTCTGAATTCTTTTTGCTAATTCAACTTCTTGTTCTGGTGTTAATAATTCACTTTTTCTGATATCTTTAAAATACTTTGATATGCTATCGTCTCCATTAAAATTTACGTATGCCTTACTCATTAATTTTTAATTAAAAAAATCGTTATATCATGTCATTACCCTAGTGGGTGACATATAATTATACGTAAGAATCTTGAAAAGTAAAGTTTTTTTATATGGTTTTTGAGACTTTTTTTAATATCTTAATATCATACTCATTTAAATTGTCATAACCCTTATCCAATATATCATTAATAATTTCTTCTTTTTGTTTTTTAGATAAAGATTCCAAATCAATCTTTTTCTTTCGGGTTTTGGGTATTATTATTTCAGAAAATAACGGTTCACCCATATCGTATGGTTTACTATCACCAGTGAAAGAACTCTTATTAAGAGTCTCGTTAATTTCATCAATTAATTCGTTAGACATTTCTTCTAGGGTTTTATTCGTATGTTTATCGACTATCTTAAATAATTCATCATGTTTAGTCTTGTCTAGTAAATTAACTCTAGAATAATCTTCGTTTAAATCGAACAATAAAAAGTTTCTATTAAGTGATTTAAAATAATCTGAAAGTTCTGCTGGTTCAGCAACACTTATAAATGTTGATATGGTCATACCTTTTTCCCCTAAGAATTTTCCTTCTTCAGCTATTTTAAGAACTTCAGGTCTAACACCGTTAACATCCCCAATAAAAACTATACAATAATTTCTAAATTTCATTTTATTATTTTTTTTGTTTTTTGTATACTCAAATATATGATAATTATTTTACATTTCCAAATTATTTCAGTCTAGATATGTTGTTTTCTTTAATTACCGTTATAATCTTTTCAGCCCAATCCTTAACAGTATCATTCTGAGTTATAAAGAAAACCGTATCATACATATCAGATATTCTATCAAACAATGGTTTCATTTTAGATAAGTTTTCAGCTGCAACTCTACCCATAACTTCATCAAATACTATAAAGTTAGGTGTTGGTAGTGATGACATCTTACCTAAAACACATCTTAAAGCTATACTAGAAGTTGTTAACTCATAACCACTACCAGACTTAAGAGGTTTTTCAATACCATCCTTTACTAATAAATACTTCACTTCATTCTTATCATCAATATAAACTTCAATTTCAAAGTCAGTTATGTCTTCTAATAACCTTTGTAGTTCGCCATTTATAATAGGTAATACAGACCTAAGTATTAATTTAGATATACCCTTTTTACCAATCATCTCAATATAAACCTTAAAGATTTTTTCAATATCTTTTTCTTTACCTATAGTAATAATAACTTTTTCTTTAGATTCTATATCTGTAGTATTTGTATTGACCTTAATAGCTATATCTCTTAATTCATCATTTATTAAGTCTTTTTGTCTATCGGATACAACTATCTTAGTATCAATAGCGCTAATGTCAGCATCAATGGATTTATTTTTATCAATAGCTTCTATATTAGAATTATACTTTTCAAGGTCTGTCATTTTCTCTTTTAACTTAACTCTAAGAGAGTCAATCTCAACCTCTAATCTATCTTTCTTTAACTCTATTTTATTTTTATCATCAATTAACTTCTTACTATCAGCCATCGCATTTAAAGAAACGTTAATTTCTTCTAATTTTCTATTTGCAGTATCTAATTCTCTTTTATTGTTTTCAATAGTTGTATTGTGTTCTGCAATATGTTTAGTGTTGTCAACATCATCTAGTGGTCTATTACACGCTTTACATATACCACTTTGGATTAGGTCTTCTATTGTTGATTCTAATCTAGTTATATCAGCTTCTTTAACAGCAATATTGTTACTTAGTTTAGTTTGTTCACTAGTTAACTGGAAGTGTCTATCTTCATCAAACTGTATTATACCAATCTCAGCTATTTTATTATTAAATTCTTTGATAGCATCTTTATGTGATTTACCCACAGCTGTTATATTCTTTATCTCTTCTTCAAGATTACTAGGGTTAAGTGCTAAAACTTCTTCATCAATCTTTATCTTAGATGTTGCTAACGCTAACTTCTCGTCTTGTAGTTTTTTATTTACTTTTTTCTCAACATCAAGTTCATTTTCTTTAGAAGTTTTTACTTTTGATAAATCCTCTAGATTAGTCTTATGTTGTTCTATTTCTTCTTTAAGTGTTTCTGTGTCATATAAATTAGATTTCATTGTCTTTGTGAAATCATTATACATTTTTCTTACAGCAATTTCTTTTTCAGATAATACTTCAAGACCAATAAATCTAGTAAGTAATTTACCACTCTCACCAGCAGTTGAGTCAATTAAGTCATCTAAGTTTTTAGATGTCGCTAAAACTACTAAATCAAAATCATTTTCGGTACCAACAGTTTCTTTAATTACTTCTGTTGTTTTTTTAGCATCTTCATCATTTAATTCTTCCTCTTCACCATCTGGTAATATTCTATAATAACTAAGTTTATTGGTTACATTCCAACCGCCTTTTCTTTTTGGTTTTCTTTCTAACCTTCTTTCAATTATTAAATCATCTTCACCTTCAATGTTTATCATACCTCTAACAATAAGTTCTTTTTCCTCATTGAATTGGTTAAATACTTCTTCATTCTTATCAGTCTTGGTTGTCTTACCAAAGAAAAGGAATTTAATTGCATCAACTGTAAGTGTTGTGTTATGCGATACTATACCATTAGAATAATACTGATGAACTTTATCAACTTGGATATCATATAATGTATCTTTATCATTTAATAACTCAACACTCTTAACTTTAGAAACACCATTAATTGTTTGTACTGGTTCACCAATTTCAATATCTTTAAGAACAATAAACTCACCATCCTCATTTTTTAATCTATGATAGTCAGCACCCTCAACATATTTACCATCTTCAAGTTCACACCTATACACATCAGCATTCTCTTCTGTAATACCGCACCATGTAATATCATGATACCCATAAGGTGTGTCAACTTGAAAACCTAAATCCCCATATTTTTCGTAAATTTCATTTAATTTACCAATTTCAATCTCTTTCTCCATATAACAAATATATTATTTTTTACCTAAAAATTCCAAACATTTATTTAAAATGTTAATTTTATCTTTTTTATATTCTGAGTCCCAAATAGTTAACACTTCAAAACCATTTTCATTGGCTAATGTTATCTTATTTTTGTCTTTAACCCAAATTTCTTTAGCTGTGAGTTCTTTTCTAAAAGGGTTAGGTCTGTCTTCAGCTAAATATTTTTTAGGGTTACCATGATAATCATCACCATTATATTCAATAATTTTATTAGTATTTAAATCAGTAAAGTCGAACCTAAAAAATGATTTATTGTTGTATAATGTGTATTCACCATTATGTAATGCAAAATTTATTTTACGATTCTCCAATGGTGTGTATTCTTTTAAGATTTTAAAAAATAATTCTTGGGATATTTTAGAATATCCAGATTTAAGATTACCATTTCTATATAATGATTTTTGCCATTTATTTTGTCTTTCGGTGAAAATCCTTAAACCTTCTTCTTCACCATGTTCCTTAATACATATTTCTTTTGAAAATGTTTGTTGTCTCTCGCTACGTTTAATTTTAGCTTCTTCTAAAGTATAACCCTTATTCATCCAGTATTCTAAACCAGCACTACCTTTCTTACCAACTGCACTTCTCTTCCCCTCTCTTTCATCCCAAACTTTAGTGCCCTCTTCTTCACCAAATCTAGCTATACATCCTCTCAATGATACTAATTTTTGACCTTCAATTTGAAGTATTGCTTCTTCCTTAGAATAACCTAACTTAACCCAATATTCAATATTAACTGGTCTTAGAGTTTTAATATGTTCTTCTATTAACTCCTCTCCCATACCTCTTTCTAACCAATATTCCTTAGAGTAGGCTGAACCTTTAGCCAAATTTACACCCACTTTCTTTAACCTACTAATTATAACGCTAGGGTCAACATTGAAGACCCTAGCTATATTGTTGGTTGATTCAAAATCATTAGTATACATCTTTACCATTTTATTAATTTCTTCTTCACTAAATTTATAAACTTTACCCATGATTAATTATATTTACAATTTATTATCAATAATAAATATAACCTTTTAACCAAAAAGGTAAACTATTAGTAAGATTATTTTAATTCATCTGGTAAAAACCCTAATTTTTTAACTATTTCATCAACATTATACTTAACTTTAATCTTAGTGTCATACCTAACGCACTTACCACCTTGATTACTTGGCTCTGAATTAACCACTGTAAACCCATTATAATTCTCAACAGGGAAATAGTTGTTAGGACCAAAAGATAAAAAGTTATTAACTAATAACCAAGATAATTTATATTTCTTATGTAACTTCTCTTCTAAATCAATTGTTAATTCACCATTAACCTTATCATCTAAAGCTATGATTCTATTAAAATCTACATTCTTACCTTCTCTATCTAACCATTCTTTAAATAAACCTCTTTGGTAAGGTACGCTCATGATGTTGTTTATGTTAGCACCATCAATCTCTACAGCCTCACCCTTACTATTTGTTCTTACTGGTCTATAAACCACATTAACATTTTGTGGTGGAATACCATATTTCTTAGAAAAATACTTCTTAACTCTAGACCTTGATTCTCTTGAGTAATTCTCAGGTTTATCATCCCAATAAACTTTAATCTTAGCATATGGTGGTACCTTAACCACATCATTTAATATCATTTCTTTTTGTTCCATATATCACTTGTGTTTGAGCCGAATAATCCTTTTTTATTATCACCGTAGATGTCGTCATCCTCATCTTCTTTGTTTGTTGTATTATCTTGAGATTCTAACTCATCTATCTTATCATTTAATTCTTTAATTGTTTTACCTCTCTCTTTAGATTCATCTTTGAATAACTTCAAATTATCTTTTAATTCAGTAATCTCTTCCTTTAAATCATTTATTTCTTCAGTCTTACTTTTCAAAGATTTTTTATGTTTCTTTTCATTATTATATAGAGAATTAATCTCTTCTTCTTTGAACTTTAATTCTGATTCTAAATTTTTAATTTTATTATCTTTTGTTGTATCATTAACATTATTTGATAATTCTTCCTCTAGTTCTTTAATCCTATCATCTTTAGTGGTGTTATTCTTTAAATGTGAAATATTCTTATTTAAATCGGTTATTTTCCGATTAAGTGTTTTAATTTCAACATTCTTTTCATCTTCTAATTCAGACAACATATCTTTGTACAAGATTACTTCATCTTCCAAGTCTTTAATCTTAGTTTCATTAGAATCACTATCAGCATTCATAGACTCTATGATTTCTTGATGATTTTCTTTTGTGGATTCTAACTCCTTTTGTAGGTTATTAATTGTTTCATCGTCTGTCACATAAATTTCTTTCTCAACAATCTTTTCAACCTCCTTGATAGTTTCAATAGGTACTTCCTTTTCTACCACAATCTCTTTGATGATTTCCACAGGAACTTCCTTTTCTACCACAATCTCCTTAATTACTTCGATTGGAACTTCCTTTTCAATAATCTTTTCAACTGGAACTTCTTTAATCACTTCCTTCTCAATAATTTTTTCTACTGGAACTTCGATTTTCTTGATAACTTCGATTGGTACTTCTACCCTCTTCTCTACTATCCTTTCAACTTCCTTAATAACTTCAACAGGAACCTCTTTAATGACTTCCTTTTCTACTATCTTTTCAACTTCTTTAATCTGTGCTGGTTTTTCCCATGGTACCGAACCAAACTTTTCAGATGTAAATCCTCTAGTAACCATACTAGTTATAAACTCATCAACATTTGTTATGTTGTTAGCTTTACAGTATTCCCAGATTTCATTTTTTATTTCTTTAGGTAGTTCCATTATCCGTTTGTTAATTTCTCTTCACCTAACTCTAATTGTTCTAGTGAATTAATCTTAAATTGATAGAACCCATAATCAGTTTCGATATCATGTTCTGTAAATGACTTAGATTCAATATCCCAAAATAAGAATCCATGTTTACCTACAGATTCTCCAAAGTTCTGTTGAACAAGTGAGCTAGGCATTGCTATCGGTGTGCCTTTGTAGTCTAAAATTTGACGCTTATGTATATCTCCACACATTACAATGTTGCAACCCTCAAAGTGTTCTAAGGATGTTGCTTCTGTAAATTCATAACCAATATCTGTTGTAGCACCAATAATAGGTGCATGATATAACCCTATATAAGTCTTATCATCACCATACTCAGCCCTGGCAGATTCAATGTCTGGTCTAGAGTTTTCATCAAAAATAGAATACACGCACCAAACAATATTATCATCTAAGATACATTCAGACTTTTTATAATATCTTATATCTAAGTCTGGTAATAATTGTACCATTGGTGTGATTGAATCCATTCTGTCTTTGTTGTTCTCTAATAAATCATGATTACCAGCAATAATAACCACTGGTGCAATCTTTTCTAACTTCCTTAAGAACCAGGTACCTAGTATTAATAATTCATTGGATATTGTAATTTTCTGATGCACATAGTCACCAGCAATAACAATCCTAACTTCTTCTCTATCGTACCCAGATACTAATTCTCTAATCTTTTTTAGTGTTGTCTTAAACGCTTCACCGTACTCATCATGCATTCGATAAGTTCTGATGTGTATATCAGCTAAATGCACAACGAATCTTACTTTTTTATTACTCATAATCATATAATTTTACACAAATATATTATTTTATAATTTATAAGGTGAGTCTTAATACATCACCATCTTCTAAAGAAAGTGGTTTAAGTGTATAAGCTGATATTATCTCACCATTCTTAATTTCTATCAAGGTTTGGTTTGAAATGTGGAAACCATCTTCCCAATCACCATGTAGTTTCCAAGAAACTGGGTTTAATACTGGCGTATTTTTGGGTAGATTAAATGGTGACCAAGCCACCCCTCTAGTATCAATTATTTTTGATAGTTTTATTTCACCTTTTACTATGTTACTATATGGTATCATTTTATTTTATTTTTTTTTTAATCTTTATCATAAGTTGTATTTCCTTTTCTTAAATGTCTCAATTCTTCCAATTTACCATTATCTCGGTTTATATCATATGTAAAATCACCTATCTCTAAAACGAACCTTTCCTTTTTCATTGGTTCATGGAAAATACCATTTATTAATTCTCTTTTTACTGGTTCTACGAAAGTTAATTCTATTATTTCTTCCTTTTCAATATCACCAACTGGATTAACTTGCATTACTTTAATTTCCATTATTTATCTTTTTTAATTCTTCTTTTAGTAATTGTTCTCTTTTCTTATTACGCTTAATTTGTAAGTACTTATAATCAAATACTTCTTGTATTCTAGGTAATGGGTCCATAGTTAAAACTCTGTTAATAAAATCATCTTCAACAAGATACTCTTTATATTTACCATCAGAAGTTAAATGAACTATAATACAACCATCAAGTTTAATGTTTTCAAATTTAGTTCCTTTAAGCATATCTAGTATCAGTCTACCGTAAAGTGGTAATTGTATCATATAATGACTTAGTGCTGTATCCATGTAGTCTTCAAATGGTTCTAACATTGGTTCTGTATATGCGTGTACTTCAAAATTCTTGGGCTTATTCGTTTTCCAGTCACTTATTAGGAACCCTAATACACCATCAATAAATCTAACCCATACTTTATCTGGTTGTCCTGTATACTCAAGTTCTGGGCTACCTAAAACCATTTCAGTATCTAATAAAACCCATCCATTTCTGTGCATACTTCTTATAAAATTATGGCCAGCATCAATCATTGCGTTACCGTCAGCTGTTTGTTGCTCATCACACTCAAATATAGGTTTTCTAACGTCTTTATAAGACCCATACATGTCCAACAGGTCTGTTTCTAGTAAATAGTGGACCCTAGACCCTTTATTGTTAGCATAATCAGCTGTAGCCCTCCATTGTTTGAGTAATTCGTCTTGTTCTATTAAGTCACCATTACACATTTGCCAAGATTTGTTTAATTCTGGGAATTCTGTGTAAAATTGTTTAATGACTGTTGACACACTGGGATAATTAGACCTAACAACACCGTTTAAGTCTTTCATATAGTACGTATGTGTATCCTCAACAAAGGATAACTCTAATTCTTTTTGTCTATCAGAAATTACATCTCTGATTTCCTTAGCAATTTTATTTAAATCGTCTTTATTTTCCAAAATAAAAAATTATATATTATATTATTATTTATTCAGACTAATATAACACAATTTTACTAAAAAAACAAGTATTTATTATAAAACAGAGTTATGAGAAAATTCATAAAACAAAAACTTAGAGAGAGTTTAAGATATAGTCATGTAATAGGTGATGCGACCAAAGATAATTATAAATTATCCGAGTATAACCTACCTATGTTGTCATTAACTAAAAAAGTTAATACTACTGAAGAAGAAAGGGATATTATAAAACAATTAGACTATACCGATATTGTTTTAGAACCTCAAAATGAAACATCACCAGTAAAAATAAAAGTATCTTTACCTTTAGAAAGAGATTTAAGCCCAGGAATAGCTTTAGACATTGATTTGGTTGGTGAAATGTTCTACCAAATACATATTTCATTAGATGAAAGTCTTAGAAAACTAGGTTTAGGGTATAAGATATATAAGGCTCTTATAATGAATTTTGGTCATGTTTATTCTGGTAAGGGTAGAAGACTTAATACTTCTGAAGTACCTAGGATTTGGGAAAAATTAAATAATGAACCAGGTATGACATGTGTCTCAAACGATATTGCTGATATGTGTGTTGCTAATAACACACCTAATAAGGATGAATTGTTATCAGCGTTCAATAATTAATACAATTTACTTTCTGGTATCTTGTGTGAATTTCTAAGTAACTTTATAATACCATTAGAACCTAATTTTTCAAATATAGATGATGGGTCATGCCTATATGGTGGAACACAAATCATTATTCTATTATATAGATTCCCAGAATTCAAATCCTTATATACTTCTATAGCATCTTCATAAGCATCATCATCTAATAATATAACAATCTTTGATTTTGCTTTGGTATGTAATAAGTATTTAAGTTTTTCTGGTAATACTTTACCTAGCATTGGTATTGAATTAGGTATTGTTATATGGTCAAACGCACCCTCAACTAAATATATTGTCGAATCCCAATTAATTTTATCCTCATTAAATATTATTAATTCTTTTTGTGCTACTGGGTTTAAGTATTTTGGACTTTTCCATTTATCCCATGCTCTAGCAACAAAATAATTTACATCACCAAACTCATCATATGATGGTAATATAATTCTATCGTGATACTTACCTACAACAGTATAACCAATATTATAATATTCAATCATTTCATCAGTTATACCCCTATCAGTAACATACTTATATGCTGATTCAAAATTAAATTTATCTGAATTGTCTTGAGTTAGTTTTGTGAAACCTTTAGGTAGGTCTATCTTGGTTGGTGTGGCTTCCTTAAAGTCTCTAACATAGTCATTATCTGGTTTTAATAACTTATAGTCTTTTAATATATTCTTATTACCATACCTCTTAATAAGATACGGTATTTTACCATGCATATTGTTTTCTAAACCACACACCCAACACCTAAAGATGTTTTTCTTATAATTTACCGCTAGTTTATGTTTACCTTTACCCTTACCTTGTTCCGCACAAGATGGGCAATCGAATGACATCTGACCTGTCTCTTCGTTGTGTTCGTGAGGGTCACCTAGAAAGCGTTTAAATATGTTTGCAATAATTGACATTATCACAAATATATAAACTTTATTTTAAATTTGCAAATATATTTTAACTATACTGCCCACTCACCTACTTTAGACATGTAACCTCTTACCGCACAATACGCATCAGTCATGTCAAAATTCTCTTTCTTTAGGGTTTTTGTTCTAGTGTATAACCATGTGATTTGTGGTTCTAAGTCTGCTACCTTTTCCCAAACAACAATCTTTTTATCTATATCCCAATCATAACCACCAAATAATACTGGATTCTTTTTGGCGATTTCTTTTTCAGTATATGGTTCACCTTTTTTGTTAAACCTTCTTATCTCCATTAATTCTGGGAAAGCATACTTTCTTGAGTCATATGATGATATAAATTCTGGTACAATACCTAATGTGTCATAAACTGACCTAGATATCATTCCGTTAAATCTAAGAAGTGTTGCTACTGTATTTACGTTATTAGAACGAAGAAGTGGTTCTTCTATAACTACTCTTGTTATACCTACGTCAGCATACTTATTTAAGAATTCTTCTTCAAATATCCTAGCCTTCTCGAAAAGCTCTTGTAGTTTATCTTTTGGTTGCGGTTTAATTTTTGGAGATACATGGTGTAATAATTTTAATTTACCCTTACCATTAATATTTTCAAATAATGCTATACCTATAGTTTTTGTAGATACATCTAAACCTAATATTAAATCATTTTTACTCTCATTTAAGTTCATATAACTAAAATTTATAATTAAAAATAACTTAAGAATAGTAAATGTAAAGTCTTTAGTAGTCTATTTTAACATTAAATGCAACCATATCATCAAATGGTTTATAATACGTACCATTTAACTTAGCAATAGCTATTAAATCATTAGAATTATCGTAAAGACCTAACTCAGTAATTCTAGGTATATCACCATTATTCCAAGTCTTATTTGTAGATACCCCGAACTCACCTCTCTTAGCTAAACAAGTAATAGATTGTGATACAACCGTTCTACTATGGTCATAATTAATTGTTGTACCAGTAGATGTTGGGTCACCTATAACAAAATCATTAACTATTGTTGGTTCTGTTATAACTAGGAATCCTTTGTCTAAATAAGCAATACCAACTGGTGTGTCAGCTGTAAGACTTAGGTTATCATTTGTTGTGAAATTATATCTTTCCTTACCATTAATACTAAATGGTTTGTTTGTTGCATATCCTGTACCCCAACTCTTAGTTGCATCGCCACCGTTAGGTCTAACAACACCGTCTGAGAATAATAATACTCTATTAGGACCAAAAATACTTATGTTACTTGATGTTTCTCTTATATCAGAATCTAATAAAGATGTTGCTCTAGTATTTCTTTCGTAAGTACTATAAACACTGAATGTAGATGCTGTAGTTTCTAAGTCTAATTTTATTGATTTACCATCAATAAGTTCAGAATACTCATTATCATCTATACCAATAACTAAAATTTTTGTTTGAGCTAAACCACTATATGCTGTATCTTGTAAACCACCAATATTAAGCGTTTTACCAGTGAATAAATCAAAATCTGTAGATGTTATAGGTAAATCAAAAGAATGGAACAAGTTAGTTAACGTATCTGAATTAACATCAGCTAAATCAACAATATTTTGTGTTATACTTCCACCACTATAATCCAAAGACTTGTAACCTAAATTACTGAATGATGTGGATATGGCGATTGAAGCTGGGTCAACTGATTTTAATGTAGATGATGGTGAAGCAACTACAAGACTTCTAAGAGAATAACCAACACCCCCATTATTAACATCTAAACCATTATTGTCACCACCCATACTAGGTACTTGACCTATGGTTAGACCACTATAAGAACCATAATAAGCATCTGAGTCACCTAATGCAAAGTTCTTAATAAGTGTATTATCATTACTAACTAATTTTCTCCTACCTGTAGGAGTTAATTTAGCTTTAAGTTCTATTGTTGTTCCAGTTAAAAATCCCATAATTAAATTTTATTAGAAATCCATCGCTAATTCAAGCATTATTGTTTTACCAGATTCTAAAGTAACTGGTTTACTTAATTTACCAATCATAATTAACGAACCAGTAGTATCATAAATACCTATCTCACTAACTCTAATGTCTGGTTCATTTACAGATGAATTATCTCTAGTTGTGTTTCCAGTTCTTTTAAAATCATCACCGTCAATCTCTAAGTTAAATATAGTCTTATATATTGTAGCACCAATATATGTTTCTAAATTACCATAGAAGAATCTTTCATCACCAAACTGTAGTAAATCTGTATTGTTGTTTGGTGCCATGCTTAATGAATCTATAATACTGAATGTTGTTGAACCTGTAACAACGTTAGTGTCAATTAAGAAATCATTTGCAGTAGGGTTTTGATTTTCTAATAACTTAGGGTCAATAGTTTCACCAGGGTTTGTAGTTATACCGCTAGTAGTGAAATCATAAACATTCCAACCATCAGATAATGGTCTTGTATTTATTCCAGATACAATCTGATATAATAGTTTAAATTCTCTAGCAGAGAATCCCATTCCATCATAACCAGACTTCTCTTCTTTTCTCATGTAAGGTAATAAATCAATATCAGATAATCTAAATTGAATATCCTTAGAGTTAGAAGTGTTATTAGTTATCTTAGTATAATATTGACAAGGTAGTGTAGTTGTTAAACCAGTACCCGTACTATTTTCAAAAGTATATGTTAAATACATTGTTTCATTAGAATCTAACACACCATTATTAGCACCATTGGATGAACTAACCATGTTAGCGGCAAGTGATGGTAGTGTCCAGTTTCTATTTGATTTATATGACATTGCAGCAACAATCTCATCATCATCGAATACAACAGTCTTTAATTGTGTAAATACCTTACCAACAACTCTAGGTGTATCACTAACCATTGTTGGGTCTTCAATAAGGTCAACATATTTAATTTCAGAATCAGTAATTAATTTAGTTGTACCTGTAGCTATGAATGTCATACCCATTGTTGTACCACTCTCAGTCGAGTAGTCTCTTCTATGGTACATAAGGTCTGGTAAATGTAATTTAAGTGATTTATTATTATCACCATCAATAAAGAAATACTCACCATAATAATTTGATATTGTGTTATTTGTATAATGTAAAATCGATATTGATTTTTTAACATTATCAATTACTGATTCACCAGGCGTAGCACAAATGTCAGTATCATTCTCTGTATCACCAGAACAACCATAACTAAAGTATGGATACTTTTGACCAGCATACTCATTTGAACCAAACTTCTCATATGATTCATTAGGTGTTGCTACCGTATTATTAATACTAGTACCAGTCATACCAGCTAAGTTTTCACACCAAACATTATTCATGTTCCAAACAGGAACATCTGAACATGAAATATCACAACAAGATGAGAAATCTAAAACGTTAGAATTCCAATATGGTGTTGTGTTTTCAGAACCAAACCCATTATATACTTCATTACTAGTGTAAACAATATATTCTGTTGTTGCTGTTGTTGAATTGACATTTGGTAATTCTCTATCAAGGGTTAATGTATCACCAGGTGAAACTGTTGTACCACTTGATTGAATCTTATACCATAAGTGTGGTGTTGGTGTGGTGTTCCCGTTAACAACTTGACTACCAACTGTGTCGTTACCAATCTTTAATAAGATATAATCACCGACATTATATGTTGCACCGCTATCAATAACTAGAGTAGTACCACCAGTAATACTTGAACCACTGATAGTTCCAAAATATTTTGTGTAGTCATCACCTGTTTTAGTTGTAAAAGTTGTGTGAGTTGAGTTTGGTGTAAAGAATCCTCTTTCAGTTGCTTCATTATTAACAATAGCTTTAATAGTTCTTATTTGGTTGGCGTTTAAGTTATTAAGATTGTCATTGTTATTACTATTTGCAGTAACAAAATGTCTAATATCTGGTTGTTGGTCGACAGGTCTAAGTATTTTAGAAGTACCACTTAATGGTCCACCATAAGTTATTGATGATGATAAATCAAAATTACCTTCTCTATCGTAGTTAATTTCAGAATCACCAATTGCCCAAGAACTAAAATTTAATTGCCCTTGCGCTAATTTTTGCCTACCAACCTCTGTTAATTTTATATTAACGAAAGCACTTGTATTGTTTATAATGTAACTCATATCTTATAAATATTCTCTTTTACCTTATTTTAATAATAAATACTAAAAAATAAACATTTAGTACGAATTATATGCATTTGTTTGTATTGTTATTTCATTAACTTCACTATAAGCTGTAGTAATTATAGGATTACCACATAAATCTATATAACGTTTTTTATTTTTAACTCTATAGTATTGAGTATCACCAACAGAACCAGATAAAGGAATTGTTGCTGAATATCCAACTTGGTTTATTGTATAGTCTACATCAGTACTACTTAATATAGTTCCAAAATTATCACTATCACTAATCTCAACACTAAACAAACCTTCAGTTGTTTGTGGTGGTATTACTATTGACCAGTTAACACCAAACGATGTTGTAAATACATCACCAACTAGTGAACCGTTTGAATTATAGAATACATTAATTATATCACCTAGAACTAACCCACCTTGGAATATAATTCTCTTAGGATTACTAGTTGATAAGTAGTAATCTATATTGTTTGCTAACGTAATACCATTTAATGTTACAATAACATCATTTCCTGGTACTACAGTATATGTTGTATAGAATTCATACCTACCAGTTGTTGTATTAAAGTAAACTGTTTCACTACCTTGGTTATTTGTAGTACCACTTGTTATTGCTGAGTCTATGCTGTACCCATCGAACCTAATACCATTTTTTTCTTGGTTATTAACCAAAGCGTATGTTAACACATCACCATCATAAGTATCACCACTAAGTGTTAATACAGCAACAGTTTGAGCAGCACCTGTTATTGGTGCTATAGTTTGTATCGAATAGTCTTCATTTTGAGAAAGTGTTAAACCATTTAATGATACAATATAACCACTATTAGCTAATGGCACATCATATTGATTAGTAGTACCATCAAGTATAAGACTATTAACTATTAACGAACCTATTTCTCTATCACCACTATCAACTTCACCTAACAATGGTGTTTCAGCTTTTGTGAAACTTACAAGGTGAAAGTCCTTATACGGTTGGTACATTAAGTATTCAGTACCACTCTTTATAGGTGGACTAACTTTTCTATCACCATTTAAATTGGCAAACTGAGTACAAACATCGTGTATATAATAACCCTTAACTAAATAGTCACCATCTAAATCTAATGAACTAACTGGTACTGTAGTTGTGAAAGCACTAGTCCCACTAAAGTTAGACCAATAGAATTCTTCAGACCTGTATGATGGGTTACTAAAAAAGTAACCAACGGTTTTATTAAATTTATATATATCAAACTTAAATGTCGTATTACCTGTAAGACTATTTGTGTTTGCTGTAAATGTGAAGTCTAATGGTATAGTTGTTTGACCAGTTATTACGTGAACATTCGTATCACCACTAGTTAAACCGTTAAAATCTAAATCACAAACTATTTCTGTGTTACCACTACATGTTCCAGTAAATACACAAACCGTGTCTGTATAATTTAACTGAGTACATGTATATCCAGTACCACAAACATCTAAAGAGTAACCAGCTGGACATGAATATCCAGAAGATTCACCTAAATCTAATACCTGTATTCCAGTAGTACCACTAACCACATCACTCCTATAATCAGCTGTGGTAAATATTGTTACAGCACTCAACTGAGATTCGGTTGTCATACTAGTAAGACTAGAAATACCAACATTATATATTTCAGCACCAAATGACGCATAACTACCATTATTTTTACCTTCCATCTCAATGATGTGTTTACCAGATGTTAATTGGACTTCAAATACCCTCCAATAACTAAGTGATTCTGTACCACCAGCAGCATTTTCAGATGTAAAAAACGTCTCTCCATCGAGTCTAAATCTAGCCCAATTATCGGCAGAAAGACCTATAGAATAAGTTCCACTTGTGTTTATATCAATACAAGCTGAAAATCCTATCCATTCTAAGTTTGGTTGTCCTATACCAGGTTCTGTTGTCCATATACCACAATTATTAAGTCTACCATAAAGAGTACTACCATTTGCATCCCATAATTGATTTGTTGAGGAAGCATTAGGTGATATTGCTGTACCACCACTTGTTCTAAGTGTTGTTGAAGTACCTGTAAGAATATACGGTATTTCACCTGTAAGATTAGTACTAAAAAAATGGGTACCATTATTGGCATAACCAGCATTAAGGTTACCAGTAGTCGCTGTATAAATTGTACCATTAAGTGTTGCGGCAGTTGTTGTTGTAAAAACACAACTATCGTCTTCTGGTGTTGGGGTGTATCCGACTGGGCATGAGCAGAATGTCTCACCTATAGTACTACCAGTTACTGGACAGTTATTATCATAATTAATTTCAGTTACAATACTTAAATTAAAGTTTTTAAAATCTTTTTGATTTAATGTATATTGAGTACCGTTAATTGAATAGTCATATCCTAAACTATCAAATGCTGTTACAACAGAACCAGTAAAACTACTTTCAGTTGCGGCATCACCTATATTTGATGAAGTATAAAATATATTAGAATAAACTAATTCACTATCTTCATATATATTTGTACTCCATTCTATGTTATTAAAACATGTACCACTTAACTCATTAGATATGAAACAATCTGTAGTCGCTGTTAATACATTATTGTATGAAACACCACTTAAGTCACATGTTAGTTCAATACAGTCTATCTTACTACCACCAGTCATGGTAAATAAAGGGATATCGAATGTGCAGATATCTGAACTAGTGTTAGGTAATGCTATTGTATGATTCCTAACATTATTTGTGTTTTGATTATATATTCTATCTTGATATCTCATCTTATATAACATTTAATTGTAGTGTGCTAGTACTGAAACAACCTGGACTAGTTATTACTTTAACATATATTAGTGCAGTTGCACTCACATATGATGATGTAGTTAAAATAGGTATTGTTAATGTAATATCTTCATACCATTCAAAAGTAGCTGTTGTATAATCAAATGGGGCAACACTAGATTCAGTTGAGTCTAGGTCAAAAGTAGACAAACCTCCACCCTCATCAGCATTATCATATACTCCATTAAATATTGTTGGTGGTGTGCATGGTATTACTGAACTAGCTTCTGATACTTCTACAACTTTAAACTCACTATCTCTATTATAACTAAGACCAAAATCTCTAGTCTTATTTAAATCTTCACTAGCAATAACCTTCATTAAGTTTTGTATATATGCCTCGTAACAACCAACTTCAAACCAATCACCATAACCAAAAGAACCCTTAACTAGTTTAAACATACTAGTAGTGTCTTTTAAGTTATCAATTATATTTGCATTTATATTTTGTATTAAAACTGGCATACCTATAAATATTTAAAGTCTAGAATAAAATGAAGACTCACCGTCATTATTAATTATATCTATTGTACCTAAAAATTCTGGTGAACAAGTGTGTTGCATTTCCCATACACCAGTAACTTCTCTAGTTTCTCTATTACAATCAAATGTTTCCGTACCTCCAGTAGCGTTTGGTAGTGTTTCAAGTATAACACTAACCGAGTTGTCAGTAGACACCGCACTGAAAGGAAAATCGTTTGATGGGTCTTTCGCCCAATAAATATTATTGTGTCTATATTTATACTTCTGAGTATCAAATACAGTGTTTCTATATTCGTAAGTCGATTCCCATATTGTAGTTGCTGGAATAACTTGCTCTATTAAATCAACCCAATAATTATTTACATTTAAACCAAAGCTATCCATATCAAAATAATCATATTGACTACTTTGATAAACTGAGAAATCTAATGCGTTGTATCTATATCTCTCATAAAGCATTTTAAGTGTCGGGTAAGCACTTATAGTTTGTCTATTCTTAACATCTATTAATTCACTACTAATAGTGTTTGTAAATTCTTCAACAGAATCAACTTCAACTAAATCAGTAGTTAATTTACCACTAAGGTCTATACAGTCATCACCACATTGTGGTAATGGACAACAAGCTATGCCCCAATAATCCCTTTTCCATTGTTCTGGGTATGACCAATATGTTGTAATTTCTTGACCGCTGAAATAATAAAATATTTCATTAGTGGCACACATCACTTCATTTATTAGTTGGGTGTAGTTATCATATATTTGAGGTGTTAACTCATCCATTCTGTATTGGTTAGCTAAATCCCAAAAGTTGGTATATCTGACATCTGTTGTCATTCCACTAATTGTTTGCCATGCTGTAGTGTAACCAGTACAACCACTAAGACCAGGTTCAGCTGATAATGCCAATCTAAGTTCATTCATAGCCTTAACAAAAGCATCTTTAGTAGCTCTAGCGGTTGTTTGAAGGTCACTCCAATCACCAATAAGTCTATAATCTTGGTTATCGCAACCAATAACATCGCTAACTGTATAATCACATAAATCAAAAAATAGTATCATATTGTATCTTGTTTATTCACCATCACCTATTATGTATTTTTTTACCTGGAAATCTGGTATATATTTATTTGCAAATAAGAATGGTTTAATTGCTAGTATAGCTTCATTATAGGTTTTAAGTCTAGCATCCCTCCTAGCCCTTCTTGTTATTTGCAAATCTTCTATAAGGTTTGCAATGTCATTCGTACCATCACTTGTGTCTTCCCAATCATTTGTTAATGGGTTCCAGAAATAATATGTTGCGGCTGAATATGGTTCAACACCTCTTATATCACCTGGATTACCAGTTATACCTGTAAGTGTTGTTAGACTATCAACTACTGGTTGATATGTTACATCACTGCCACTAAACACAACATTTAAAGAATTACCACTAGGGCTAACTGTGTAATATTCAGTATATGCTGATGCATGATACCAATAAACCATTGGTATATTCTTAATGTCAGCTATACTGTAACCACCTAATACAGATGTATCTTGTTGCAGACCACTAATACTAGTTACTGGGTATTCTGGATTCTGAGCGTCACTCCAACCTATAGACTTAATAAGATTATACTCGTTTAAATCTTTTGCATAACTATCTCTATTAGCCCTGTACAAAATAGATTCATCTTCATCACAACCATATAAATAGAATGGGTTGTATAATGATGTTGTATCACATGCACCAAACGTTTCAAAAATATCCTTAGTCCATATACCAGAATAATCTGTCATTGTATCATGTGGTAATGGGTAATCTACTATATTTTTAACAACATCACATGTTGCTGAATAAGAACATTCAACTGGATGTGAATAATACTCATCACTAGTTATACCTGTTGTTGTACCAGTAGTTGCACTACAAGTAAGTATGTTATTATCTTGCATATAACACCAAATATCTTGTTCAACAGCTCTAGCTGGTGAAAGATTTAAATCAACTTCCTTAGTGTTAATAACTAATTTATGATGATTAACATCGTATTCTGCTGGTCTATATTTTAAATCATAGAACCTTTCATCCTTTGTATCTAAAGCTACCCATGATTTCTTATTATCAATAATCTTGGTTACTTCAAACTTAGGTGGTTCTGAAATAAATGTTTCAACATTATTAACAGTCTCACATCTCTTATTTAATTTAACTCTATCTAATAGTATTTGGAAATCAGTACATGTATTATTAACATAGAAAGCCATGTTGATATCCTGATTAATAATCTGATTAATCGTTTCTTGGTCACATATTGTTTTCTCAAACTTTAACCAACAAGAATCCCACCAACCACTAATTAGACTTTCTAGATTAGGTATATCTCTTTCTTCTTCTGGAACTATATCGTATATTTCGTTAGCTAAAAGTTTTAACAAATATTTGTTACAAGCGGTTTTTTCGTTAGTTTGTTCATCACAAAGGGTGTTTAATGTTGTATTTTGGTCACCTATTATAATACCTGTGGCACCACTACTGGATTTAATATATTCCCATAAGTTACCCTCACCAATATTAAATATATTTTCTTGGTATACTGGTTGACTATCAACTTCAATAGCAAAAGAAATGCTGAAATTCTCAAACAAGTCAACATACGATGTACAAGAAGCTTCATTTGTGATTGTAGTTGTTTGACTTTCTAGAAATTCTATTTCTTCAGTTATTTCTTCATTTTCTCTTTCTAATTCTTTAATTACTTTTTTATAATATTCTATTTGTTCTTCAGCTTCACTTCTAGAGTATATAGTATACTCACAATCTGTTGTATATAATTCTTCATTTATTGTTGCTTGAATCCCTTCTAATTCAGTTATCTCAGAGCAACCGTATAATGTTGTGTTTGAACCGTGTGCGTTAAACCAAGTTTGATACGTTGATGACCCTAACACCTCTTCCCAATAAACAAGACCTCCATCTGTTAAACATAGTTTCTTGTTTATTGATTCTCCAGTTCCAGGGTCTATTGTACCATCTATTGGGTCATCTATTGGGACTCTCCCACCACAACAGTAAATACTATCGTGTATATCTATGACTCTACCTGGGTATTCTGAAACTCCATAACAAACATCACCTTGTGTTTTACACCCTCTATTTGGTTCTACATCTTTAGCCATAATTATTAACTGATACCATCATTGTTATATGCACTTTTAATTTTAACACCATCATACAGTTGAACGCCTTCACCAAAACTGTCAATATTAGAGGAGCTTTCGTTACATTCAACAACATACGGTGTTTTTTCTAATTCTTCTATTAATTCTTTATACCTAGCAATAATTTTTTGATTTTCTTTAAGTTTTTCTGTTAATTTAGTCACTTGTTCTTCATTAACATTTGATACTGTTGTAGTTGTTTCACTTGTTGCTTCAAGTAAATCGGCACAATCAAACTTAAACATATAATCAAATGATACATCTAAACAACATGTTTGGTTTTCATCAATATTAAATAAAGTACCATGGTTACCTTCTGGGTTTAATATGATTTTAAAATCATTTTTACCTTCACTTTCTGTTTTCCATAAACATTTTTGATTAACTATATCAAAATTGTAACCTAAAGCTTCACAACAAGGTTTAGTGTTGATTCTATATGTCATATTCCTATTTTCATAATCAAATAGAAAAACAGAGCCACTAGTATCTTCAACTAGTGTTAACTTGTTACTTACTATACTTTTTCGTGTTAAACAACTGGTCCTATAATCTTTTAAATCAAACTTAAACATTTCTTTTATATAATTATCTTTTAATATACTTTATTTTGTCATTTAGTAAATCTTATTCATAAAGAGATTTAACAAAGCTAGGTATTGTTTCACTATTACAATTAATCTTACCAGCTTTTCTATATCTAAATAGTTTATAATAATAATTAGTTTCTTTAGTTTTTCTTTCACCAAATTCAAATAACCCTTTTTCATTTAATTTACAAGCATACCCATTTTTATTTGTATATGGGTCTAAAATAACTTCTGGGTTTGTATTTGTTGGACAGAAACATGAATCAGCTTCATTAACAACTCTATTATTACCTTCTGGGTCTATGAATTTTAAGTAATAAAAACCATTAAGTTCGTATTGGTCTTGTATTGTTGGTCCAGCTAACTCCCACTTACAAGAAAGTGTACAACCACAACCCCTTTTACTAATATCTTTTATAATACCTGGTGATTGGCAACAAATGTAACCTGTATTTACTTCGGTTAATGGCATTCTACGAGTAGTTATTTGAGTGTTATCGTTCCCTATGAAATATGATGTTACATAATTTGTGTGTAGGTAAGAATACCCCTGAGCTTTCGCATCACAACATACTGGGTTTACAAATTCAGTATTAATATAAAATGGCGTACCTAAATTATAAAATGTTTGTTGCCAGTAAAAGTAATTTTCACCTCTTATGGTAATATATTTATTTTCTGGGTCTAAATTAACATTTTCACAATCAACAACCTCCGTAGTTTCTTGCTTAAGAAGTGTTACATCAATAAAAAGTGATTCATCATCTTCTGGGACATCACACCCACAATCAGTTAATTCAGGTTCTGGACATAAATCTTCATCTATATTAGTTTCTAATAAAACAACATCTGATAAATCAGCACCATCAAAGCTCTGAGCGTCAACATAAGTGTTGCCACTATATTGATTCATTAAACCACTATTGTAATTTGTAAATAAATTTGTTGTTCCAGTAGTAACTGTTGTTGATGTAAGTGTAAATGCCGAAAAATTAGGTATTATATTATCTAACTGAGCGATATATTCCTTACCGCTATCATATGGACCAACATGAGGGTTATTACCTACTAATGTGTATTGAGTTGCAGCTGAACCAGCTGTTTCTCTATACCATCCACCACCTTTTTGGAAGTACATATCTGGTGTATCTCTAAAAAACTTAGGATAACCTTCACTATCAACATTATAATTTTCTAAATCAGTATCTAAATCATTATATTCTAATACCTTATAGAATAAATCCATATCAATAGGTTCTTTAACCCTGTATATATACTCATTGAAGTTAATTAGACCATCTGGCGTACCAATTAATTTAAAAAAGAACTCAATAGGGTTTCTAGTACCCTTAGTTTTCCATATATGAGCTGAATTTAATACAAGTCTTCTCCATAATTCAACTTCAGCCTCTTGTGGTGTATATCCCCTACTATAACCTGGATATGTTGCTGTACCAACCTTCAAGTAGTTAGTTATTAAATCATTACCAACTAAAGAAGATGTTAATTCCCAACCAAGTATTCTAGCTAAATACTTAACCAGTTGGTCTGGCATATTATTTTTCTTATCGTATGTTACAATATTAGCGAATTTAATACCATCAATGTATTTTTTAATTTCATCAAACTCTCTACCATATATTCTTAGAGTTTTATTTACTTTTTCACCTTCGCTATCGATAGTACCACCATCACATGTTGGTGCTGTATCGAAGTCAGTTATAGAATCAGACGTTAAGAATCTAATTATTAAATCTGAACATGTAGAATCCTTAGCGTTTGTTACCTCTAATAAATCTGAAACATAATTTATGTACTCAGTAGTGTTAAAATCAATATTATAACCATCTGTTACTGGCCAAGTAAGTTTCTTACTAGTACTAATTATATCACCACCATCCGTTTCAATTTTGTATTTATACGTTGAACTGTATTTTGGTGATGTAAACCTGTTTAATAGGTTGTTCTCAAACTCACTTAATGAATTAAAATATTTTTCCTCTGTTAATTCATTTGGTTTTATATGATATTCTATTTGTCCACTAGTAGAACCACTAAATGGGTCACCTATAACTCTAAAATGGATAAAGTCATCTGTATTACTAGTTGAACCTGTAAACTCTATAACGCTATACTCTTTATCATTAGTTAAAACAGAGTAACTATCATAACTAACCGATAAATTTCTTAACATATTATCTTGGTTAAATGTGTTAAGGGTTGTACCGTTTTGCTTATAATTTATATTAAAATTATTAATTATAAAATTAACATCAACTCTAAATGTAGAAGTGTCTGTTATAACATCATAAGAATAATTGTCAAAAGTATTACCAACTACCGTTTGAAAACCACTATCTCTTAATGGGTTTAAATATAATGATGCTGGCCAATTAGTTATTATATTCTCTAAACTAACCCTTATGTATTCAGTTGCTGAACCAAAATAAGCAAAACTACATAATTCAGAACCGTCTAGGTTAAGAGTAGTTTTAATGTTATTATTTAATAATGTATTTGATGAATCGCTAGTTAGGTCTAAGGTTTGTAATGTATAAAATTTAGTAAATTTCTTCATACTAAATAATCTACTTATTCTACCTTCAGTATTTACTGTAGTTACAAAATTACCAAACGTAAATGTTGAGTCAGTTCCGTCAGCATCACTTGTTAACTGATTACCAACTAAATCATCACTAAAGTTTCTATACTCAATTCCGTTATCGTAAAAAACTCTTTGAGCGTAACCAACTACTTTTATTCTATCATTATTATTAGGCATACAATTATACGTTTGCTATATCATCAAATCCCTTAGTGAAATCAATGTTATTAAATCTATTTTCTTTAACCTCAAATAATGGTTTACCGTCAAACCTATCCTTAATTTCAAATAGGTTAAATTGTTTATAAATATCATTATTAAAGTTGTAGACAGTATAAATACCATCTTCAAGACTCTTAGTCTGATTACCAAATAATCCAATAGCTAATGACTCAACATCGTAATCAACCATTTCAACCTCTAAAACAAATGGTGTAAAAAATGTATTCGTTATTATTACATCCTGATTTGGTGTGCCAATGAATGGTAATACATTTGGTTTAACATTCGTAGGTGAAGACGGTGAAACTGTACAAAACACTAAATTAGACGAATCCTCAAACCTATATCTAATAGCTTTTTGACTTGTATCTGATAAGTTCTGATTAACAGGTTCTGATTTATTATTTGAAGTAATTATTCTAAAAGTATTTTTAATTTTTCTATCTTCAGTAGTTGTGTTTGTTGTAATATACTCAACCCTATAACCAATAAGATTATTGTTTTGGAATTTATCTAGGAATGGTGCTAAATTAATATCTGTTGTATCAAAAACAATACCCTTAACATCTGGAAATGCTGATAGTACACCACAATCTGAAATTCTAGTTCTTATTTCAACAGGTTTAAATACTATAGTGTATATCCCTTTATCACCAAATTCAGTTACAGGTAATCTAAGTGTGTATAAACCACCAAATATCTCAAATGTATTTGAGAGGTTATTTGGGTTATTAATAGGTATTAAATTACCAGAATCTAGTTTAAAAACATTAGTATTTTGACTCTGCCTATTTGGTGCGTAAAACACAGTTATCTCCACGTCACTTGGTGACATGTCTGCGGGTCTAACTGTTCCGTAAATTCCTGTTGCCATCTTTTATTAATTTTAACTCTTTTATATAAATATCATTACTTTATTATTTTATAGTAACCATTACCATAATTTATTAAATCAGACATATTCTTAATCTCACCCATCTGTAGGTGACTTTGGAATGCCGAATTTATACCTCTATCTATATCAACATCACTATACACTGTAGGTGTTGTTGTTATACCAAAAAGATATTCTTGTTTCGTTATAGCTGAAAGTGTTGTGTTTGTATTATTAAAACCTTCACCTTTATAATACATCTCAGTTACTGGTATGTCTATATTACCATTAATACTATCTACTATAGGTCTTGTTAACCCACTATATGTTTTATAAAATATACCTCTAGTTTGATTTGGGTTATTTGGGTTTATTGTATAACTATCATCACCACCAATAACATATGTAATTGGCATCTGATTATCGTCACTAACCACTCTGTCTACAGCTGTATATGAATTACCTTGGTAGTCGTCAACAGTATTATTAGACATATTAAGACCTGGTTGATATACTTGTGTAAATGAATAAGATTTAACTAAATCTAATTTATCTCTGGTATACCCAGTTATAAATAAAGATGGTGTGAAATAATCTGATAGTGTTTTATTTACATATCTAACATCTGGAGTGTATGGGTCCATTATTGTTGTTGTATTAGTGTCTGCTGTAAATTCTACATTAGTACCAATACCCATATCATCCATATCTTGTTTGAAAAATACATTAACATAGAATGTTGTTGCGGTCATTTGACCCCAAGTATTCTTTTTCCTACTAGTGTAGTTATCTAATGATATTTTTCTTTTTATTATCTCCATTATTGAACCTTTATCCTATATAATTGTACTTGTACCTCCCTTTGGTTATTTGAATTAACATTACTACTATAACCTTTATCTATGTAATATCTATACCCATCAACCTCTCTAGTTAATATATATTTTGTGTATAACCTATTGATAGGACCTGGTTCTATCAATTCGTTTATTGGTAATTCAACGTCTGTACTCATTAAATTATGTGCCTCACCAGTCTTAGCGTTTAAAAAACTTGCTCTCATATATATCTCTTTACCAACAGTTGGTAATACTTCGTCTTTAAAATAATATAAAAAGAAGCCTTCACCGTTCTTATCTCTATTTTTAAGTGAATCACCAAGTTTAAACTCTAAGTTTATATTGTTAGGGTCTTGTTCTGTTTCACCAATAAGTACCTTAGGGAATAGTGTTATAAAAAATAATAAATTTTGTTTTGTATTAGAATCACTATCATAAAAATCTAACCTTAAAAATGTTTTAGTAAATGAATTTTTAAGGTTTTGTATATCTTCTAATACAAACTCAGCATTACCCCATGTAGTTGTTGCATAATAATCTTTGTTATCATCATATAAGTTAACCACATATGTTACATCATCAATTAGATTTTTGTCAATATTAATTGGTAAGAACTTTACTTTTTCATAATCAATTATTTCATTTATTGATTTCTTAACTTCAACATCAACAAATTCATTTTCAATAATCTCTGTTTGACCAGCTAAACCAGGGACTTGACTAGTAGGTAAGTTTATGTTGATACTACTATCATCATTTAATGGTCTAATTATTTTATACTTATTAACAAACATCTTCACTATTTTTAGTTATAAACTTATCTGTTATTCTTTCACCTCTTGGGTCTGCTGGGTCATCTTTATCAGAATCACCCCCATAATACAACCCATATAAGTTAAATGGGTCTTGTCTTTTCATAACAAAACATATGTTATCATAAATATAATGAGAATTGTTTGTGAAAGGATATTCTAATGTTTCACCATTAGCTAATGAAGCACCAATCGTTAATAAATCTCTCCAAATATACTTACCACCATTTAACTCTTCAGAATAATCTGGTATATTACCAGTAGTAGCTGTATACCCTTGCTCTATGAAACTAGAATAAAGTCTTATAGGTATTTCATAATGTGGTTTATACATGTACCCTTCTCTTCTAGGTCCCTTTGCTAATGTATTACTTTGTGTACTACTATCTCTTTTACTAGTGTTAAATCTATGTAACACATCACTAAGAATATTCTCAACTAATTCAGTCTTATTATATTCAACAACATCACCGTAAAACTCAGTATCTGCTGATAGGTCCCCCATCTTTACATCTGGGTTTAATGGTGTGTGTGTTGTAAATGGTGTGGAACTACCATTATGTATTCTCCTTATATTAGATAACTTTATATCATTTAAGTTCCCAGATAGATATTCTAAGTCTAAACCAGATTTAATTTTTGACATAAAGTTATCATCTCTAGTCTTAACAATCGTTAAATATAATTCACTTAATGGTCTACCTAAATTATCTTTAAGGTCAGATATATCAACTTCTTTATTAAATGTTACTTGATAATTTTGGTCATTAAATATTGTGTTACTAAAAGCCAATGGGTCTATAGAATAATCTATATCAGTAAATTTTTTAAACTTTCTTAAATAATACTCAGATTCATATCCATTCACATATCTAACCATTCTACCAGATATGGTGTTAGTGGTGATAACGGTTGGGTCTACATCTATTGCAAAATAATTTTCTTTATAATCACCATTATCTAACCCAACCCTCTTAACAGTAAATTCACCGTTTAATTGGTTATCACTCATAGCGCTAATTCTAACTTTTTCACCAGTACTTAATCCATGTCTTGTTGCGGTACCTAACGCAACCATTGATTTACCACCAACTTCAACCTCTTCAATATTAACGATTAATAAACCGTCTTTAACTATATGGTGTTGGTCATCAATGCTTGATGGATAAGTAATACATATATCCCAATTCTTTTTAGTATTTGAATTTAAATCAAACCTTTTTTTTGTTGGTTCGATATTAAAAAATTTTTTAATACCTGGTTTAGTTATATCTGGGTCTATAAACCCAAACCAACCATCTCTTTCTATTAAATTTTCATTTACAGATTCAAGATAATTTAGTTTTTTATACTTTGAATCAAATTGTTCATTAGAATACGCATTTCTTTTAAAAGTGTCTTGGTCGAATATATCAAGTCCATTACCATTTTCACTACCCCCATTATCAGAATCCCAGTTTGTGGTACCCGCTGGGTTCATTAATACGTTACTAAAAAGTGGGTTAATAGTAAAAATAAAACGATATCTAGTACATAAATTTCTTTCAATATTAAGTTGTTCACCTACATTAAGAACATAGTTTATCTCACCTGGTGGTAATTCTTTGTCATTAGCAACAAAGTTTACATTTGTGAATGTATTTATATTCACATCACTCTTAGATTTACTACTATTTAAATTAATCTTCTTCCTTTCCATTATGGTAAATTAATATATTGCTCTTTATTACAGCCATTATCATCTGTAATATCTATAACAGCAGCATTAACACCTTGTTTACTTAAAGATATTAGTTCTATAAAAGTATGTGAACCAGCACTAATATCATTTAATTCATCTATTGGTGCATCAGAAGGGTTAGTTATATAATCATAGTCATATAAATCAACATAATATGGTGGTGTACCACCATTAATTGTGAATGAAACTTCATATCCAGTACTTCCAGAGATAACTGAGGGTGTTATAGTAATAGCTGGTGGTTCGGTTATTGTAAACCCTTCTGTAACTGATTGGTTTAACGAGTCAGTATATGTAACTTCGTAATCACCAGCATATAAATTAAATATTTGAGTATCACCTGTTAGTATGATACTTCCATTTGAGTCTTTCCATTCAATTGTTGAGTCTCCAGTACCACTACCATCTTGTGGATAAAGCGTTGCTGAACCTGTTTGGTTAAAACACGTTGGTGATTCACCTGAAACAGTTATACTAGGTAAGTCTGGTTCAGAAAATGATACTAATTCTTCACATTGTGTTTGTATTATACCATTATCTTTAACAACAACTTTATAATCACCAACACCTATATTAGAAAAAGTTGTACCCATTGCTACTGTTGTTGTGTTATTAATAAGGTTATTTGTGTCGTTATCATATAATTCATATGTGTACCCTGGCACACCACCTTCAACATCAATTATTATTTTACCATCATCTTCACCGTTTTTTGTTATAGGTTCAATTGTTACGTTACATTGAACACCAGTAGGTCCGCTTACTTGAAATGAACATTCTATTACATTACCGACATTATCAGTAGTTTTAAGGTTATATGTTCCAGAATACAATTCAGTTATTGTTGTAATTCTACCGTTATTATTTATATTATTACTAAGTGGGTATTGTTGACCACCAAATGTTGGTCCATTCCATTCATAAGTTAATGGTTCAACACCACCAATAATTTCAACCTCAAGTGCACCTGTTGGATTATTACCATCATCATCTGCTATTGAGTATTCTAGTTGGCATTGGAAGTTATCATCAACTTCCTTAATACAAGGTGTCAAAAATTCTTTATTTAACTTAGTTAGTGCAGTATTATTAGACCTTAAACCAAAATAAAAATAATATGAGTTTTCGTATTGCCAAATAGAGTCACTATCGTCTGGGAAAACTCTAAAACTTCGATAGTTTTCATCATTGTAGTCGCTACTACTGCTACCATCAGCGGCTAGACTACCACTATCAATATAAACTAGAGGTACACTTGTACTCCCAGTTGAATTTAAATAAGAAAAAAGACCTCTAACAAATGGGTTTTCAACATCTTGATTATTTATTTTACCGTTTATTGGTCCTTTACCTTCATCTTCTCTATTTTCATCAAGACCCATACCTAATTCACATAATCTTTTCACATTATTACAATTTCTATAGTCACCCTTTAGGTAAATTCCTATTGGAAATAGATACCCAAATTTAAATAATAATGTTTCACTATCACTAATACCAGAAGTTTCTATTGTAAAATCTACTTTTTCATCAAGTAATGGTGGTATATTAAATGTCGTGTCAACTAAAAATCTAGACATCTGTGGTTTACCTTCCCAGTCATATTTATTTATGGAACCTAAATTAATAATATCTGTAGCAAACAACTTATATTTACTGTGCTTTGAGTGTGATGCATAATATAATTCACTATCAGGGGTTCTCTTTATATACCCTTCTTTTATCTTTTCTGCTCCACCATCACCAAAACTACTTAATGAATCAATATTACTAAAATTAAATTGTTCGGGTGATTGTGGGCAACTATCAATAATAAAATTATTTTTACATTTATTATCTATTTCACTATCATCATTGTAGTCGCCTAAATCTATATTACCACATTCTATGTCACAAAATTTTTCACCATTACTTTTATATTTATACTGTAATAAGAATAAATATAGAGAACCGTTAACCCAGTCATTATAAAAATCAAGTTTAAACATGTTTAAAGAATCTGCAAGACTAACAGCAGAACATCTTAAATATTCACCTACTATAATAGAACCATTTTCACCACAGGCTTTAGTACAATCAATCTTTTGACCAGCTTCATTATTTAGCTGGTAACAGTAGATTTTATTTGGGTCATCCTCACTCCCTGGGTCTCCATTGGCGAGCGACCATATAAAATATTTTACATTACCACAGCTTAATTTAAAGTAAGGGATTAAAGAATCAGCTTGATATTTTTTACAGGCTTTTTTATCACAATCACTACAATCCAAATTTGGATTATTACATAAATCACTTTTATCGATATCTGATAAATCAGCATCTAAATCTTCATAATAAGCTTTAGCACAATCAATATCAGTTTGATTTTCATCTTTTTGATATAATTTATAACACCTACAAGCAGCTCTCTTTTTCTTATTAGTTGGCCACTGTATTAAACAACCTAATTTTTGTATTCCCCAAACTGCCTTAACTAATGGGGTTAATATAAGGTTTAATAAATATATTACCGACCTATTTAGTATCCAAACAATAGTAGTTATAGTGCTTAGTATTGCCAATAAAAAAAACGCTAAAACATCTACATTAACATCAATTCTATTAAATGGGAATGGACTGTTACTCCCTGGGTCATCGGTAACTTTAATACCAATAAAATTTCTATTATCAATCTGCTTATTTGGTTGAACTCTAGTTATTAGATTTTTAACACTATATAGTTTATTCCAAGATAATTCTGTAAAACTTTCATCTTTGGTTGTACTATCAAAAGTATAATCAGCCTCTTGATGTGATTCTGGGTTGTTTGGTATCAAGAATTTAGCTCTTCTCCTTAATTTACCTTCTGTTCCTGAAACATCCATACCGATTCTAAACCTAACTTTTGATTTGGTAGGTATACCAATCTTAGGGTTATTAGAAGGAACTAATTCTCCAGATTCAGACGTTACCTTATATTCTAAGTTCATTGGTATCTGATAACACCAAACACCATTTTCATCAATAACCCTACCACCTTCAACATCATACCTTTCTATAGACCCTGTAGGTGTTTTCCTAATCATTTCAATTTTACCTGGACCAGTTGTTAATTCGTCCATTTTACCTAAATTTTTTCTAGGTCTACAATTCTTATTGACACTATTTTTTTCGCTGTCTGTAATAACAGAGCCCATAAATATAGCTACAGGGTTTATGTTTGTTAATAAATCAACATCAAGCCTTGTTATACCAATTTCAAATTGTTCTTCATCACCCCAAAATGGTATTACATTAACAGAAACTGGTGATACTTTTTTTAATTGCACTGGTGTTACGGTTTCTTCTGTATTTTTAAATTGACTAGGTGATTTGAATAAGTTTTCATTTGACCCTTCACTAATTAAATTATACGGTTTTTGACTTAAGAAACCTATGTCAGATAAATCAGCTTCAACATGTAGGTTATACGAACCAACTGGAATACCAAAAATCATATAGTCACCAGAATCGTTTGTTGTAGTTGTAAACTTATAATATTTACAATAAATCATTTCACTTTCTGGGTTATCTTGTATTTGTCTTTTTGATTCAAATCTACCTACCGTAGAATAACATTCGTCCTTACCTACATTGTTTGATGGTAAAAGACTATAAGGTAAACCTTCATCATCCTTATCAGTCACAACTTCAAATGGGTATAAACCAAATATTTCTGGGTCTAGTTTATCTTCTTCATCTATCGGTATAAAAATAGATACTTTAGCGTTAGGTACTCCAACACCATTATTAACTATTACTCTACCAATAACAACACCATAGTCAGAACTAAACCTTCTATAGGTTTCATCTTGGGATATTTTTAACGACAAAACCTCAATAAAGTCAAAGTCTTGATTTATTGAGATATTAATATTTTGATTTACACCTCCTGGTGTTGTTCTTAACCTGATATTATTAGACATATTTAACTTTTAACATCATCCACATATAACAATTCGATTTCAGATTCATCTAATACACCATCGTCATCATCATCATCATCATCATCATCATCGTGTTCATCTTCTTTATTTTTTTTCTTAAACATATTAGTTAGTTTTGATATGTCTTTAGCAACATCCATAATACCGTTACTGAATGATACCTTAATTGACATATACAAACCAATAGGTATTGCTAATACTGTAATAATAGCAAATAAAAAAACTGATAATAAAATTCTTAAAACAAAATGTGTTACTTTGGTTATAGGACCTCTTTCAATCTTTAACTCATTTAAACTAGTAACACTATTATTCTTATTTTTACAATTACAACCCATAACTTAATTTTTATACCTTAATTATAACAATATTTAACCAAAAGTGAATAATACCGTATGATTTACTTTACCCTTATTTTCACGTCAGTTTCTGGATATTTTATCTCAAACATACCTATTGGGTCACCGAAAAGTGTGTATTCACCCAATAAATCTATTTGTCTTGTTGCATCATCAATGTATGGTTGTGGTATCTCATTTGATGAGTATTTACCTTGACCAACCTTATTATAAACTCTAAGGTCAACAACATTTAAAACACCAGGAACATTATTAATATCCTCAATTAGTTGAGCTAAATAAATGTTATCACCCATACCCCACTTATTTATATCAAAATAACTTGTTATCGTTGATATAGCTTGAGTTATTATTTCTGATTGTGAAAACTGCTTATCAACAAATAAATCAACTTCAAATCCTAAATTATATACTCTACCATTATCAACTTCAACATAATCATTAAGCATTCTATAATCAGATAAATATGTTGCTATATTTCTCTTAAGTGTTGTTGTTGATGTTGTACTTAATTTTGAACCGCTATCAAGAGTTAATGTATATATTTTAACCTTATTTTGTTCTTCGATAACATTATTTCTAAAAGGAATTCCAAATTCACCTGGCATTAATGCTATTCTTGTTTTATAATCTTCAATAGTTACACATCTTTCTTGAGATGCGAAATTATATCTAACTAAGTTTCTTAATTCTTCAATACTAGGTTCATCTTTACCACCTAAAGCTGGTAACGGGTTATTTACTTTCAATGAATTAATTACTTGTTGGTTTATTGTAGTATTTGACCCATTAACAAACATTTCTTTTTTAGTTACAGTAGATATTGTGTTAGGTCCAACATTAGTGTCTGAACCACCACCAACTCTATAAGAAATAAACATGGTTTTATTAGCACTAAGTGTAAGCCCTAACGCTGTATTATTAATAAAATCACCAATTCTATCAACCAACTGCTTATTTACGTCAAAATCACACAATGATGAAATATCTTCAGTACCACCACCAAAAATTATCTTAGTAAAACCATTATCTGTATATTCTCTTATAAATCTTTGGTCTATTCTTTTAAATTTACCTGGTTTTACTGTTGAATTATCACTTAATTTTGTATTATCTGGCACAAAAATTAAATCATCAGCTAATGCGTTAACCTCATACCATCTAAGGTCTTCATTGTAAAATTGACCTGTACTAGGTGTGGTTGTATAGTTTGTACCATCTAGCGTTATGATTGAATTAATAGATAAAACATTATCATCTGGTAAAACAACCTCAAAGAATGGTCTAACATCAGCGGCACTTATAGTTCTACTGAATATCTTAGTTATACCATTATAAACCATTTCCCTCTTTGTAATAGTATAATTTATTATGTTATCATTATTATCTAAATTAGGTACTACGAGTCTATTTGGTATTCCTCCAGTTGTAAATGGAGATGAGAAATCAATTTCTTCCATTGTTTCGAATATCTTACCAGCACCACTAACTTGAGCCCCAATAGATAATACTGGACAATAAGAAATATCAAACGTATCACCAAGTACTGGCACTGTTACTGAAAAGTCTACTATAGTTACTGACGGTTTCTTACCTGGGACTCTTAACCCAAAAGTTCTAGCCATAGCTAGTAATGAATTTCTTTCTTGAGCAAAATCGATTTGTGTCTCTTGGAACATTCTGTCAGTATGGAATGATAACATATCACCAACAGCAGCATTTAATTCTAAAAGCATCATACCAACTGACGCATCATTAAAATCATTAAAAATATCTGGGTAATATTCTCTTACAAAATTAACTAATTCTGTTCTTACATCAGCAAAGTTTCTACTATAATAATTTATTTTACGTGCCATAACATTTCTTTTTACAATAAATATCAATATAACGATAAATTTGTAAAAATAAATATTTTTAATTATATTTGTTAATAGTTATAAGTACGTAACATTAGGAATGATATGAAAAAAAAGTCTCAGGAAGAATTTATTAAGGAAATTATGAATATCCATAGTGATAAGTATGATTATTCAAAAGTTAAATATATAAATAACAATACTAACGTTATTGTTATATGTCCAGAGCATGGTGAATTTTTAAAAAAACCAATACACTTGATTAATAGGGGACAAGGTTGTCCTTTATGTTCAAGAGATGAGATAAGTTCTAAACAAAGAATGGGTTTAAATAATTTTATAACCAAAGCTAAAGAAATACATGGTGATAAGTATGATTATTCTTTAGTTAATTATAAAAATAATAGAACTAAGGTTAAGATTGTGTGTCCAGAACATGGTGAGTTTGAGCAATTACCAACTAATCATTTAAGAGGTAAAGGGTGTAAGTATTGTGGTGGAACTAGTAAAATGGATACAAAACTTTTCATAATTAAGGCTAAAGAAATACATGGGGATAAATATGATTACTCTTTAGTTAATTATAAAGTAAGTAGAGACCCAGTAACCATAATATGTTCAGAACATGGTGAGTTTGAACAAACACCTAATAATCATTTATCTAAGGGTCAAGGTTGTCCAAAATGTTTAGGTAAGATAATTGACACTGAAACTTTTATTAATAAAGCTAAGGTTATTCATGGAGATAAATATGATTACTCTAAGGTAGAGTATTCTAGTCAATTTGAAAAAATTAAAATAATCTGTCCAGAACATGGTGAAATTAACGTAACACCTCATTATCATATAAATGGGTTTGGTTGTAAATCTTGTTCTAATAGTTTGTCTTTATTAGAAAAGTCTATACATTCTTTTATAACTGATTTAAAAATTAATTGTATTGAAAATGATAAAGCAGTGCTTAACGGTAAAGAGTTAGACATATATATACCATCACATAAGGTAGCCATTGAATTTAATGGTCTTTATTGGCATTCTAATTTATTTGTTGATAATGACTATCATTTAAATAAAACTGAAGAATGTGAGAAGTTAGGTATTCAACTTGTTCATATATTTGAAGATGAATGGCTCCATAATGAAGGTATTGTTAAATCTAGAATTAAGAATATACTAGGTCTTACTAAAAATAAATTTTATGCTAGAAAGTGTGAAATTAAGGAAGTACCAGTAAAGGTTAAAACTAAATTCTTAAATGATAATCACATACAAGGTGCCATTGGTAGTAAAGTAAATTTAGGTTTGTATCATAATGATGAATTACTATCTATTATGACTTTTGGTAAAAGACCTATATTAAATTCGTTAGAATTTGAATTATTAAGGTTTTGTAATAAATTAGATACAAGTGTTGTTGGTGGTGCTTCTAAGTTACTTAAACACTTTATTAAACATTATCAACCGAAAGAAATAATAAGTTATGCTGATAGAAGGTGGAGTCAAGGTAATATGTATGAACAGTTAAAATTTAAGTTTATTGAAAATACACAACCTAATTGGTTTGTAGTTAAAGGTAAATATAGAGAAAATAGAGTTAATTATCAAAAACACAGGTTAGTTGAAATGGGTTATGATAAAAATAAAACAGCTAACCAAATACTTAATGAAAATAATATGTATAAAATATATGATTGTGGAACTAAAAAATTTACTTTATATTTACAATATTAATTTTTTTAAATCTCTATAATGATAAAGTTTGTTTCTTGGAAAACACCCTCTGTAACTGTATAATCAATCCTAACCTTAGCAGCGTGTTCACTTCTTTCGCTTTGTTCAACACTAACTTCGTTTATTTGTAGGTTAGGTAAGTATTTTTTCACTGTTTCAGTTATTTCATTTTTTATATCGTTTCTAGTTAATGTATCGTTTGGTTCAAATATGTATTTTAATAAATTAGTTCCGAAGTCTGGCATATAAAGTCTTTCACCTTTCTTAGTTAGGATTAAATGCATTAGGTCTGACTTAATAGCCTTACTATCTTCATTATTTAATAATATGAAATCACCTCTATTACTTTCTTTAAATGGAAATGCTATATTTATAAACTTACCTTTTTGAGCCATAACAATTACTTTATAGATAAATATGATAATAAAAATTTTTGAAAAATAAATAGAACTATAAAAACAAAAAAAGGGAAATCTTTCGAAATCCCCTCTTTTATTATCTTAATAACATCTACGCAGAGCATCCACCACCCGCACAGTCGAACATTGAGTTCTCTGGTTTCTTAACAATATTAACTTTTGCATTATCAGAAGCTGATAGTTTCTTATTCTTACCTAATTTGGATTCGGTTCTGGTATAATAAGCACCAGTCTTAAGTCCGTTTTTCCAAGCGAATACTAAAGCACTAGATATCTTACTGTATTTAGCATCTCTATGATAAACATTCATACTTTGGGATTGGTCTACGAATTTATTTCTAATAATAGCCAAATCTAACAAAACTTTTTGTGGTATTTCCCAAACTGTTTTATATCTATACCTAATATCTTGTGGTATTTCTTGTATTTCTTGCACACTACCTTCATTTGCGATAATTTGGTCTCTAATATCTGCTGTCCAAAGACCTAATTCATCTAATTCTCTAGCTAAGTATTTATTTACCACAATAAACTCACCATCACCAACCATTCTTGTGAATATATTAGATGTTACAGGTTCAAAACATTCAAAAGAACCTAAAAGTATAGCACTTGATGCCGTAGGCATTAAACCAATTAAAAGAGAATTTCTCATAGGAATTGGTACACCTTTTTCCATTGGAGACCATCCATCAACATATGTTTCACCTTTAGAATACTTAGAACCTTCCCATGCTGGGTAGTTTTTACCTTCTTCCATGGCTAATTCCATACTTTCTTCAACAGCAGCCTTATACATTGTTTCAAATATGTCATGATTCCATTGTTTAGCCTCTTCACTTTCAAAAGAAATCTTTTTCTTAGCAAAGAAATCTGCTAAACCAGCAACACCGACAGCAATTGCTCTTTGGTCTTCACCAGCTTTCTTACTCCAATCATCTGACCATTTATTATTATCAATAACTTTATTTAATGCTCTTACTAAAACCTTAACAGATTTAGCAATACTCTTTAAAGAATCATGTTCAGCTAAATTAACTGATGCAAGTGTACATTGAGGTGTATACCCTGGTAAACTTGCTTGCATGATTTCAATACATAAATTACTTTGGTTGATAATACCGATATTATCTTGCATATTAATTTTATTAGCATTGTCTTTAAAGAAAACGTATGGTGTTCCACTCTCTACTTGAGAGCGAATAATAGAATCCCAAATCTTTTTAGGGTCAACTTCTTCACCCAACCCTAACATTACTGCTTCATTATAAACTTCTTTAAATTCTTCACCATGAATTTCATAAAATGGTTTTAATCCCGCTTTTTTAATGTCGTTAGGACAAAATAAGTAGTATTTATTACCATTTATTAAAGCATTCATGAATACATCATCTATGGTTACAGCAGTAAATAAATCTCTAGCTCTATTTAATTCTTCACCAATAGGTAGTCTTAACTCTAAGAATGGTAAAATATCTTTATGCCATGTCGATAGATATAAAGCACAACTACCTGACCTATTACCTTGCTTAAAGAATCTCATTTTAGATTGTACCATATCTGCAAATCTAACAACACCACCAGCATAACCTTTAAAACTACTTACCATGCTCTTAGAGCTCCTAAGTCTATCAATACAAAGACCAATACCAGAACCTTCTTTAGAACCATGAGCAATCTTATCTAGAGTAGCGTTAATACCTTCAATACTATCATCCATTAATGTAGTTAAATTACAACTAATTAAACCATTTCTACCTTCAATACCAGAGTTTGATAAAATAGGTGTAGCAAAATTAACTTTTTTTTCGTATAGTTCATTAAGTAACTTTCTTCTTTCTTTAAAAGAATCTGGATATAAATGGTTTGCCACTCTACCGTGCATCATAGAGGGGATTTCAATAGGTTTTTTATCTTGATTTTTTTGGGAGTATTTTGTTAAAAATGTAGAAGCAGCAAAAGAGTCAAATTTTTCATCAACTTCTTTTGTTTCCACTTCAAGTATCTTAGCTTGTCTAGAGATAAGTATTCTACCACCCAATATAGCGTAATCTGGATGTTCAATCTGTAAATCAGCAGATTGGAACGCTATAATCTCATCGATATCTGTAGCGGTCATCTCATCCTTAATATGTGGGACAACTTTTTGAAACAATTTATCAGCCTTAATATTTAAATCTTTAGATTGTTGTTTAATCCTAGTCAATATTTTATTAGGCATAAACGATTGTTTCGAGCCATCTCTTTTTATAATTTTCATAAATTTATTTTTTTTGTATTAGTTACTAATTAAAAATCTGCATCATCAAAAATACCTACATTACTAGTAGGGATATCAACTCTAGTGTATCCACCACCAGTTCTTCTTTCGAAGAAATTGTTTTTAGATGATAACCCAATCTTTTTCATAAAATCAAGTGGGTTTTTAGTTTTAAATTCTGTTTCACCAACAAAATCATTTAAAACAACATCAGTTACGAATTCAACATACTCAACCATCATTTCTTTTGTCATACCTTGTAAACCGTCTGGTAGACTTTCCTCAACAAATTTCTTTTCAGTATCAAAACAAGAAAGAATTACCTCTCTTATTCTATCTTCAGATGGTTTATATTCATCCTTAATATAGTTTTTAAACATTTGTACTGCGAATTCATAATGAAATGATTCATCTCTAAGGATAAGTTCATTCATTTCAGCTAATCCTGGCATCTTGTTTCTGCTTCTAAACCAGAATACCCCAGCAAAAACTGATGAAAATGCAATACCCTCAACGCAAGCAAAAGCGATTAGTTTTTCAACAAATGTACCATTATTTAACCAATTCTCAGCCCAAGCTGCTTTAGATTTAACCGCATCGTTTGTTAACATTGAATTAAATAAGTCTGATTTTTCATTAGGGTCTTTAATATATGTGTCAATTAATAATGAGTATCCATTAGCGTGTACTTGTTCCATGAACATCTGGTGGTTATAATAATATTTAGCTTCTGCTATTTCAACATTATCAATAACGTTATCACATAGGTTGTCAATAACTAACCCATCCGATATTGTAAAAAATGCTAAGATGTTTTTTAAATAAAACTTCTCGTCATCGTTTAATGATTCGTAATCATCTTGAGCTAAATTAACTTCTTCAGCTACCCAAGTTTGTTTTTCAGCTGCCTTGTAGGCATCCCATAAGTCTTGGTTCTTAATTGGGAAGATAGAATATCTTTTTTCTGTGTCTGAATTTTTTAAATACATATTTTTTTTAAAAATTAAAATTTAATTATTATTTTCTGTGTCGCCACTTTGTCTATTAAGCATTGCTAATCTCATAGTGTTTGCTCTTTCATTTTCTCTCTTTTCTTTCATTTCATTGGTTTGTAAGAATGTCATACCTTGGTCTCCACCTTCGGTCATGTCAATCTTTATTCTACCATTATCAAAAACAATATCTTCGAATACAATACCATCCTTACCAAATCTAGATTTAAGAATAGCCATATTAGCATGACCACTTTCTTTTTGGTCTAATGACTTAGCAATAGAAACAATGAAGTGTCCAATTTGACCCTTTTTGATAGAACCACCAATCATTGTTGAGTCAACTGTTTCGGCATTAATAGCACTCCTATTACCTTGTACCGCTGTCCATCCAGCAAGATTTAATTCAGCTAACATAGTTTCAAATTGTCTCATAACATTACCTTCACCACTCCACTCATCATTAAATGATTTTGTTGGTACAACACAATCAATATAATCAACCAACACAATATCTGGTCTAAAACCTTGTGAAATTAATTTTTTAATATATTGCTTTATGTGTGGTATTGTAGTACCATCACTTGGGAACTTTTTCAACTTAATAACACCTGGTTGTTCTTTCCTTCGTTTAGCGATATCAAAAACATAATCACTATTCTCAGATAAATCATTAAGTGTTATATCGGTATCTGGTTCTAAGTTGGCCCAACATGTAATATGTTTCCTTTGTATTACCTTTGGGTTGTCTTCGAAAAATATCTGTAAAACGTTTTGTCCTACGTTCTTAGCATGATTTGCTATCTTTGTGAACATTGTTGTCTTACCAACACCAAAAGCTGCTAAAATAACAGCTAATTCACCTTTAGATAGTCCACCATCCATGTATGAATCAAGACCATTAATACCAGTCGGGATTGGTTTTCTAAAGTCTTCAGATAAAACATCTTCTAAATCATCGAAAACATCAATACCATCATCCTTATTCTCACCAACCTCTAAGGCTTTCTTAAGAATCTCTTCACACTTAATATAGTCATCTAAATCACCCTTATCAATAATCTTCTGAATCTCAACAACAGATTTTTTAAGTTCCTGTTGTTTACAGAATTTCATTGCGGTGTCTTGTATCCTTAAACCATTATTAAGATTAGCATTTTTAACCATATCTAAATGGTCTAAATACATCTTCTTATCTATATCATCATTAGCGTTAGCTAATACAATTGATTCTAAATTTACAATGTCTGGAATTGTACCATACTCATCATAATTATTAATGATTTCACTAGATAAAGCTCTTAAAAAACTATCATCAAAATAATTAGGTTTTAGTATATCAACAATAGACTCACCAAACTTTGGGTCAACAATGATTTGTTGTATAAGTCTGTATTGAAAGTCCTTACCTAAATAACCTAAATTTTCTTTATCTATTTTACTCATTTTTTTAAAACTTATATTTAATAAATATATTAATCTACTTTAAAGTCAGCCTCTTCTATAACTCTTTTTAAGTCATGTTGCCCATACGTAGTTGTATAGTCATTTCTAGAAAAAGTTTTTTGAATTTCATCAATAATTTCTGGTATAATATCTCTGATATTAACCGAATATCTGACATCAGTTTGGAACCAATTTCCAGAAAACACTGACTTAGATACAGTTTCTTTATCCACCTTAATTTCAAAAGTGAATAAATCTTCATTCTCAAAAATATCTTTTGTATCATTTTTACTAATTAAATATGGTTTATATTGTTTCCAACAAACCTCTTTAGATTGTTCTTTAAAGAAGCTAGGGATAATACCCATATGACCGTATGTACCATTATGAATACCAGCAATATCATCCATTAACTCCTTCAATTCTAAAGAACCTATAACTTCATCATTATAGTTCTTAACATCGAAAAGTCTTTGACAAATAATGTGGTCACTCTCTTGCTCATTTCTTCCGTTATTAATGTATAGTACAAACTCAAACCTAAAGTTTTCCCAAAAATTCTTTCTTTTTCCTTTTTGATTTTTCATAAACATAAATTTAATTTAAAATTTCATTATTTTTCTTTTCCCTTTCTATTAATTTTTTAAAGGGTAAAAGATAATTATCATATCTACTTTCACCTAACATGATATCAATACCATCATCTTTAAGCATCTTGTAAACATTCTTTATACTTCTATCATCACTAAGTGGGTTATCTATAAGTTCATTTACTTCTTCAATAGCACTTTCAGTTAGAAGAGGATTTTCCAAGTCCACCAACTTTTTATTTATCTCATATAGTTGGTCACCTTGTACACCATCTGTTATTCCATTAATGATGTTTGTTAGTACCGCAAGAGGTTTCTTTTTCTCACTTAATCTAACATCTTGTAATTCTTTAGCTCTTTCAATTATTTCATATAACTCCATTTTTTTCTCAGTGATTTTTGGGAAAAATTTAATAAGGGTTCCCTCACCAAGTCGTTTAACACCTTTTATACTATCACTCACATCACCTGTAAGTATCTTAACTAATGCAACATTTTCATAATGGTATTTGAAGTATTCATTAAAGTTCTCATGTGTTACATAAGTTTTTAAATCTAATAAGTACATTCTTACATCATTATTAACTAGTTGACATAAATCTCTATCACTTGTTACTATAGTGATTTTTTGATTTTCTTTCTTAGTTTTACAAATATAGGCAATAAAATCGTCAGCTTCAACTTTTTCATCAACTAATTGTCTAATATATAATTCTTCTAGATAATTAAATACAACTCCTCTTTGCGTAACTTCCTCTAAGTCCTCTGGTTTTGTACCATTTATATAATCCTTACCTCTACCACTCTTGTAGTCTTTGTAGATTTCCCATCTTAATTTACCAGAGAATTCTCCATCCCAAAAAACGAAAACCCTATGATAAAGATTTTCGTCTAATAATTTTCTTAATACAGTAATAAATTGATAGATACCACCGATATGTTGGCCTTTCCTATTGTATTCGTCTCTGGCACCGATAAAGCCCCTTTTATAAAGGGCATTACCGTCTACCAATAGAACATTTTCTGTTTGTATTACTTTACCGTTTTTTGGTGGTCTTCTTTTCATTCATATTAATTAGAATGTTAATAAAAATTGTATTAAGCACTTGTGTCAGCCTTTTCTTCAACAACTTCTCTTTCAATTGTGAAATCAGCTGCTTCTGAATTAAGCCTAGAAAGGATATAATCCTTATGCTCTTTTTTGTAAGTATCAATTTTTCCTGGGTTCCAATATCCATGTGGTGTTGATGCTAATTTACCATGTTCTTCTACACCGTTAACTTGATTCTTTTCACATCTAACTTTAGTTTCAATACCAAACTGGTATGTCTCACCACCAGATGTAGCTTTCAATTTAACAGTTGAGTGAGTTAAGATACCACCAAAGTGAACAATAACTCTTGGTGAATAGAAAAACGCTTCTCCACCCTTGTGTTTGATAACTGTATTTATGTTGTCTAACCAAATCTTTTGAACAACAGCAAAAGTATTAGTATACTGTTTACCCATTCTTCTAGATGCTGGTAATCTATGGTTTACCAATGATTTAAATGCAGTCTCCATAGAACCAGCATTCCATTGATTATTGCTAGATTTAGACATAACTGATTGGAATCCATTAAGTGAACCTACAGAATCCCAAAGGAAACATAAATTTCTATCTAAATCACCAACTTCTTGAGCGTCTAATAACTCAGTCATAAGTCTAGCAATGTCTTCAATAATAGGTTCAAATCTAAGTGGTTTAGTTCCAACTTTACCATTAGAGTAATCAACATTTTGGTAACGTTTTAAAAGGTCATCACCATTTAAGAAAATAAAGTCACCTTCATAATCTATAATCTCACCAGTCTCCTCATCAACAACTTCTTCAAATTGTACCCCGATATTTCTAGCGTGCTCCCAAGACCAGTTACCTTCAGTTTCCATAATAACTGGTAAATCACCAATCTTTTGTGCTCCAGCAACAGCTTCGTAAATAGCTGTAGATTTACCTGTATTAGAATATCCTCTAAATGATGTAAAATATCCTCTAGCTAAACCTGGAATCTTAAGTGCTTCATGAAATGATTCTGATAACGGAATCCAAGTAAGGTCTTTCTCTTTAACAGTAATGTCCATTCCATTTGTCTTTTTAAAACTAGATAAATCAAAATTCTTTTTTTCAATACTTTTTTTAGGTGCTTTTTTAGCCATAATCATATTAATTAAATTCTTAGTTAAAAAAGGTGACCCAAAAGAGTCACCCAGTTATAGTTTATAACCATTAAAATGGTAAATCATCATCTTCTCCAGAATCATATGAAGAAGTAGTATTAGATTCAACAACGGCTGTTGCAACGCTAGGCGCTTCAGTTGTTGTTGTATTTTCTACAGTTGTATTTCTTGTATTTGTTGTATTAACATCATTACCCATAGTTAATTCAGAGTCTAAATCATCAATCTCATTCTGATTAACTTCAGCGTTTTGTTTTTCTTTAGATACAAACTTTTCCTTTTCTTTACTCCATACTGGAGTTTCACCACCAACAACGATTGCTAGATAATCATAGTTCCTAGTGCTATAAACATCTCTCCAAGTTCTTTTATCTGAAACCAAAGAATTTTTAGTGGTCTCATCTGAACTTAGTGGTACTGACTCAATAGGGTAAGTAATTGATTGTACAACTGGTCTATTGTTCTGGTCTCTTGCGATGTTAATTAATAAATCTCTACCAGTTTCGGTGTCTGTAATATCATGTTGTACAGCCTTAATAGCTCCCATGATTTTATCCATAGTACCAGTTTTTCTGTAATCGTGGTTAAATCTCCAAAACTTAACACCTTCAGATTCTTTGTCTCTGTCAATTACCTTAACTACATACATCATTCTAGGCGAATACTTCTTAGCTAATTCTTTATCACTTTCTTTTCCTGTAGAAAGTAATGCTTGTCTAGCCTCACAAAATGGACATGCTTCACCTTCTTCATGTTTAAGACAAGGAAATGTTTTCCACTCACCTTCAACTTGTGCTTTGTGACCCCATAATACCGTGAAAGATGTTTCTTGACCTTCTTCTGGTGGGAGAATTCTAATTCTCTTAGTTTCTTGGTTTACACCCTTAGGTAAATAAGTACTGAAATAATTTTTCAAATCGTACTTTTTTGCAGTTGTTCTAGCCCCACCATTGTGAGAATTCTCATACTGCTTCATCATTGCTTCAAAAACGTTACTCATAATAATTTAATTTTAATTTTTGTTTTGTTATTTAATAATTTTTTTCGTAATAAAGCGTAATATTTATAATTTGTAATATTCGTATTAGTAATAGTTTTCGTAATATTCTTATTAATAATATTTTTGCATTATCATGAACATTTTTGTTATCCCAAATATACTATAATTTTTTTAAAAGTAAAGTAGTTTTAAGATATTTTTTTATTCTTATTTACAAAGTTAACATATACTTTAACTTAATGCAACTATTATATAAAAAAAAATGGGAATTATTAAATAACCCCCATTTTATTATAGTTTTATAATTATATTTAATTATATCTCATCTTCAATATAATCATTATCATCTAATGATGTTTTCATATCAACTTCACTGTAATCAGAATCAACATCATCTTTAGTTAATAAATATTCTTTTGGTTCTTCTTCACCTTCTTTATCCATAATATCATACTTACCTTCTTGACTACCCCAGAAATCAGTTAATTTTAAATTATATGGATAAGAGTCAAGTGAACGCATTTCAATCTTCTCTTCTGGAGTTGGTGCTCTTTTTTCTAATTCACCTTCTAATGATTCAATCTTATCTGAAATTGCTTCCATTGACTGTAATTGCCCTTCAAGGTTTCCAACCATACTCATTAGTTGGTCAATCTTTTCATTTGCAGCATCCGCTGATACTTTAGCTTCTTCTGAACCCTTAACTAATTCTGTTACGTCTAATTCAACTTCGTCACCAGATGGTTCTTCCATGTCTAATTCAACTTCGTCACCAGATGGTTCTTCCATGTCTAATTCAACTTCGTCACCAGATGGTTCTTCCATGTCTAATTCATCTTCAGGTGCTTCTTCATCACCAAACCCTAAATCTGCTTCAGGTGCTTCTTCATCAGATGGTTCTTCCATGTCTAATTCATCTTCAGGTGCTTCTTCATCTTCTTCATTCATACCTAGAATTAGATTTTCATCTTCTTCTTTATCTTCGTAGAATGAATATTCAGATATTAATTTAAATTTCTTAATTTCTTCATTAAGTAATTCTTTGTTTATTTTTTTTCTCATCTTTAAAAACTATTTTTAATTAGAAAAGAAGTTGTCTACCATCTTCTGTAATTATTTTTTTATTAATTCTTTCTACAAGGCTCTTATCATCTTTAATTACACATGTACCAGAACTACAATCCATTTCTTGATTTTCTAATTGTTTTTGTTTTTCCTCGTCAGTTAGAAAATTATCTAATCCTTTTTTTAAATTTTTATCATTCATATCTAATAAATTTAATATATAGTTATACTAATAAATATATGAGAATATTAAAAAATCCTCTTTATAGGGGATATGTTCAATGTATCATTACTATATAATAATACTTTACCTTGATAGTCATCCCAATTGATTTTAACTGATTTATAATCTATATTACCCAAATAACCACCACTTTGTATTTCAATCAGCTTATTTAATGCGTTAATGGTATAGATACAATCACCTTTCTTATGGATTGGTATTGCGCTTGGGAATAAATTTTTAAGGTTTAATTTTCTACCTTCTCTTATAACAAATTTAAATGTTACAATTAATTTTGATTCGTCATCTTCGTTTTTATATACAAAAACTCTATCTCTTGGTATTGAGAATCTATTTTCTAAGTAGTCTAAAAACCATTCAAGTCTTTCTGGAAATATAAAAGATGCTAATAATATTGTCTTATCCATGTTTTCTTATCGAATATAAAACTGGGATAAACTTGAGTTCATCGTCAAGCATCCCTATGTTATTCTTATATTCTATAAGTATCTCGTTATTGGATAAAAAATCAATTGATGCAGTTTTAATCTTATCAATGAATTTATCAACATCACCGTTAATGAATTTTATTTGTCTTAAATCAAAACCAAATATATATTTATCTGAATATATATAGAGCATCTTATCTGTAAGAAATGATATATTTTTATCGAAGCTTTTTATTTTATCAAAAATCTTTTTGATTTTTCTTTCATTAAAAAGTATTACATCAACAAAGATGTATTCTATTGTATTCGTTAAATGTTTATATGAATTTTCTATGAAGTAGAATAGGTCTTCTTCGAATAACCCTCTCTTTTCTTTCTTTGAGAACGTCCAGTAATTTAAATCATTTATTTTTCTATCAATATAATTTAAATCACCATATGATTGTGTGGCATTATCTATGCCAATAACCAACGTTGGGATTCCTTCAATAATCTTATCAAAAGAATCCACAACATTAAAGTTTTCATCTACCTTAATATTATCTATTGTTACAATATTACCAATCATTAAGGCAAATATAATAAAAAATAACTAAAAATACAAATTATTTGTTGCTACCATTACCTCCACCTCCAGATTTTAAATCTGATGTGAAACTTAAGTCAGAAACTTCATTACTTAAATCCCTTTCTGAATATCCATATCTTGTACCGTTTTCACTTTTACCTGGTCCTTTACAACCACCACTTGATTGTTTACAACCACCACCACTTCTTTCTTTTATACATCTACAATCGTCTAGCTTTTCTGGGAATGGTGCATAACCAGTTTTCCAAAGTTCAAAACCAGCACTCTTAATTTTTGGTCTTCTAATAAATTCATCAAATGGGAATGTGTATGGGTCTATTTTTCTACCAGGTGAAATCCAATGATGCCCAGTAATATATTTTAAATTAGGTATTGATTCTTTTAAATCTAAAATTAAGTTAGCACAAGCCGTTATCTGTTGATTATTAAATTTATTATTACCTTCAGTACCTAACATACTAAATGATATACCAATACTATAAGAATTAACAAATCTACCTTTAGGTCCGTATGAATTACCAGCATGACTAAGTTTTCTAGTAGCTGGGGCACCCTGATATATCTTACCTTGTTTATCTATTAAAAAATGATAACCATAACCCTTACTTTTAAGTGTTGTAACATCACTAGTAATACTAGCACCAGCAGTCCAATGTAATACAATAGTGTTAATATCATCTATATCCATACTTTTTTTATTTAAAAAATATGGTTGTATTAATTTAAAATCTTCATTTTTAACATTCTCAAATGGTTGTATTGCCATAACATTATAATTTATTAAATTATTATTCCTCCACTACTTTCTTGTAATGTAAAGTTACTATCATAAACTTTTCCAGTTCTACCTTTTTTAGTTTCTACTTGATTTAAGTAACCTAAAAGACCACTAAATAATTCACTCTTAGTTATTAATGGTGTTTTTGTTCTTTTAACTCTAACACCCTTAAAATTAGTTTGCATATTGTGTGGTGTTATACTGTGAGTCACTTTAAATATATTATATGTACCTCTAAACATAGGCACATTTGATAATTGAAAGTACATGAATGGTTGAATCATAGCATTACCCATCATATCAACTTCACATGTGTATGCTCTATTTTGATATACATTCCATAAATTCTGACCATTATATGATGGTTTTGTTTTATCCCCTAATTTAGTTAAATTTTCAACAGTATTTAAACTTTCAAGTGTTGCTGTAAATTCGCTTTGGTCTAATTTAAGATTTTTGAAATATGACTGATTTTGTTTAGCGTAACTAACTAAGAAATAAGGTATATTCGTATTATTATCATTTTTCTCTGTTAGAAAATCATTTGGTAATTTTGTAGTTGAATATCCGTTATTATCATAATCAATAATAAATGAATCGTCTGGGTGTGATGAATCTTCACCCATATCTAAGTGATTAGATATTTGACCAGAATACATACAAACAAATGAAGGTCCTTGAGATATTGATTTAGCCTTACTATATGGGTATGGTTTAAAAACATCTATAACATCATTAATATCACTATAATTTATAAAATTAGGTAGAGGTATAAAGTTAAAGTTATTATCCCTTAATATTGTATCTAGTAAATTAAAGACTGATTTATTTGGTTTACCTAAAATTAATTCTTTAACCATATATGGGTTTATATAAAATTTATCACCAATATCATTATATGACCTGTCAATAAATCTAAATGTATTAAATAAACCTTCTTTTTTAATATTACTACTGCATGATGCTACTGGTAGGTTAGAGTCATTACCAGCAATCCATTTATTATATACTGAAGATAATTCCCTATATATTGTTAGTTTTATTAAATCATCATCAATAGTATTAAATATTTGTTGTTCTATTTTATCTTGTTCTTTTTCTAATACTTTATCATAATCTTTAGCTAATGTTTTAAATCTAGATAAGAATCCGTTTAGATATACATCAAATTGGTCTTTATTAACCCATAGTTTTGAATATCTTTTTTTTGTACTAATATAATTATTATACCTAAATATTTCTGGTTTACCATTTAAAATCCAGACATATTCAGCTATTAAATTTTTAATTAAATCAGCACCTTTTGTTCCATTTCTATTTACTAGTGTAAATTGATAAGCATTAAGTTGGTCCCATGTACCCCATCCTGGATAATTAGCACTACTAATAAAATCCGCTTGTGCAGTAATATTAACATAGTTTTTAATACCATCACCTTGTGTATAAACCTTATCATCAAAAATATTTCTTAAATCTGATACCTTAACTTTTTTAGTGTAATCTGTAACAAGAGCATTTGTTGGTTTATGTTGAATAATTTTTAAATCATTATATAGTTTTTCCCATTCACTAAATTCCCAGTCCTCTGGTTTTTCAGTATATAATAATTCATATTGTCTTCTAACTTCAACAAACGCACCTTTAGAGAAATCTTGAAAAACTTTTTTAAATTTATCTTTAACTTCTTTTGGTAGATTTATAATAGTTTTGTCAATATCTGGATATTTGTCAGCTCCAATATTAAAATTCATACCAGATATTCTTTCTTCACTGGTTTCATATAGGTACTCATAGTACTTTGGTAATACTGTGTCTTCATCTTGCCATGGTAAAAAATATTTTTCTGAGGTGTTACCAGTAAACCTTAATATATCATTACCTTTTGAACCTTCTTCATATCTATAAATTATACCACCTATAAATGCACACCATAATTTAGGTGCTTTTATGAATGACCCATAGTTTGAAAACAATCCCTTTAGTGTTGGTGAGTCGTCTTCTTCATAAAAAGATTCATCTTTATTTATTTCATTATATCTATCAAATAAACTAACATCTATAGTATCATATGCATTAGCACTTAAATCACCAATATCACCTATAAGTCCTTGCCATCCAAAACTATGTAAGAATAAGAAGGCTCTAGCTTCATTAGTCTCTTGTTCATAATAAAATCTAGACCCAAATAAACTAAAATAACGTAAACCGTTTTGATTGGTTAAGTCATCTTGTATTCCAAACTCTATAAAAGGAACATATGTTTTATCTCTATTTTCAACACTATAATTTTTATGTTCTTCAGTTAAATAACCTAACAACTCTCTTTGTTTTACGTAATTATTTGGTTGTAAATCTTCGTTATTATTAGTATTGTAATTCCTAGAAGTTACAAGGTTAAAGTTTATACCATCATATTCTGAATTTAAATTATCATAATCATATTGATAACGTTTTTTTAATTTATCATAACCATCACATAAGTATGTACCAAAATTATCAGCAAAAGACCCAACTCTTTGAGACCAATAAGCACATAATACTGATGATACATTAGATGGTACATCTCTTTTTGGGAAATGTTTTGCATCTAATTTTCTATCTCTATCACCACCACCGCTTGAATCATATTGTATATCTGATATTTCAGTAGTTTTTACTCTACCGTTATAAGTGAATAAATCTGTACCTTCAGAATATGTATCAAAATCTTCTATAATAGCTGTTGGTTCAGGATATATTTCATTATATGTTGGTTTTCTTAATGTAAATTGTTTTATATATGCTTCACTATCAACACCAAAAGCATTTAATATAGATTTTTTTTCTTTATCAAAAAATGTTGTAGCAAAGTCTGGTAATGTTCTTTGTTCTTCATAGTCGTCTTTATCAAGTATTTTAAAATATTCATCACTACCAACACTTGTTGTGATGCTTTTATTTGTAATGCTATTAACATTACTATCAATAAATAAATATTCACTCTTTAACGCTGATAATTCACCATCACTTTTTAATTTATCACCATTCTTAAATATTTGACCATTAAAACCACCATTAACTGGTAGTATAGCCATTTCACCATCACCTATTAAGTATCTGTATTTGTAGTATTCTCCTTTAATACTCGTATTATCATCAATATTTTCGTCAGTAAAAGATACTGTATTCATAACGTATTTACCGTTTATATCCTCATTCTTTTTTCCTAGGAAATTAGATATTAAATCTTCTATAGTATTTTTACCTTTTATTGTATCTACAATATCTCGTTTTTTTTCATCTTCAAAATCAACTATGGCGTTAAATAAATTTTCAGCTTCCATTTCACCCATTATTTCAGCCATTCTGCTACTGAATAAACTATAGTTAGAAACTCTTAAACCTAAGAATCCCCTTAATAGTAATGTTGTAACAGCTTCTTCCCAAACTGTTCTACTACCAACATCTTCTTTTAATGCTATTGTGTATGGGTTATTTTTTATTGCTGAATCACCACTTGATAAAGTTGTTAATTGAGTTTCTATTGGTGATATTGGATAAAAATTAGCCGCACTATTTTGACCTTGCGCATCTATTTCTTGAATATCTTCTTTAGTTTGTTCTATTAGTATTTTTAATAATTCCTCAACAAATTTAACTTCTTGCATTTGTGGTACCTTTTTACCAATCCATGATTCTGTAGAAGTTTGTTGTCCTTCAGAATCTTCTTTAGTTTCGTAATATTCTGGCCATGGATATACTTTATTTTTATCTGTATTATTTTGGTTTATATTATTATTCTTATCTTTGGTTAGAATATCCCTTATTTTCTGACTTCTTTCACCATCTTCGTATGCTTCTTTTGAAACCTGACCTAACGTTTTTATAAAAACCTCAGAATGTGTTATTATCATTTTGGTTATATTTCTAATTGTTGGTTTAAAATTTAGGTTTTCTTCAGCTTTGGCTGCTAATTCATCAGCTAACGCTTCAGTTAATTTTTTATTTTGTTCATTTATTTTATCTTCTTTTTCATTTAATAATTTAAATTGATTTCTTAAATCAAAAACATAAAATTCATTTGATTCTGGTGCGTAGTTTTTAACTTCTTTAGCTAATTCTTCATTTGAGTTTTTGGTTACTGAACCTTCTGCTGTGCTACCATTTAAAGAATTTATTGTTTTAGCCAATTCGTCTTGAGATTGTTTTGAAGCAGTTTTAGTGATAGGACCAATACCATCATCTTTAAAAGATGTTATGTCAGATGATTTTATCTTTAAATCTTCACTTGAAACCTTAGTGTTAAACCCATCTTTTTTATCATCTAATAGTTTTATAATACCTTCTTTTTCTTTTTTTATTAAATTTTCTAAAACTTTATTATTATCTTTAACTTTCTTTTTTGATGAAAATACAATACCTAATTCAGTGTCAATTATATAGTCTCCAGTCTCACCCTTCATTGATTTCATTAGGTTAGTTAACCTTTCTCTTAGTCTGTTAATGATATCTATAGTTTCTTTTGATTCATCTAGTTTTTTTACATTAACATCATCATTTTTTATTTTATCAAATTCTTCAGCTAGGTTTTCAACAGAATCCATGAATTCATCAATACTCATTAATTCTGGGTCTTTATCTGTTTCTTCTTTCCAAAGAACCTTACCCTTTTCAGTTTTAATTACAGCTCTAATAATACCTAAAAGCATATCAGTTAATAAAGCATATGTATAACCGATAAATTCTGTATTAATTTCAAAGTTACCAGTTTCACTATTAAAAACACTATTCCATTTATATAAGTGTAGACAATAAGTAACTGGTTTACCATAAAACCCCTTAACCTTTAATTCAAATATTGGGTATGGCATATCAAAAAAAGCATTATATTTACTATGGTTACCTTGTTGGAATATTGCATTACCTCTGATATCAACAAATTTTATTGTTATTCTTGGGGTATATGCTGTATCAAAATTTATATGAATATTTTCAATACCAAGAGTTTCTAAGTCTCTATTTTGGTCATTTTTATCAAAGGAAGTTGTTGCATTAGTATAGTTTGTTGTTAAGTTATAAACATCTTTCCCATTATCATCAACACCAGTTTTGCTACCACCTATAAATTTAATAGGCTTACTAGCACCTTCCGAGCTATTAGTAACAACACCATTATTAATAACACTTCTATTTTTTCTAACACTATTTAATTCAACATATATCGATAAATCTTCTGTTGAATATAATCTATTGTCATTTGGGTTTGGTTCAAAAACTAATAACCTATTTTTTCTTTGTGCTTCTTCTCTAGCCATATAATTCTTTATAAATGTTGACTGAATTTATATATCTGTCTATCGCATCTTCAAATGGATATGGTATCCTTATAATATCTCTATCTTTTATTTCAAATTCTAATCCACCATATTGTGGATTAGCTAACAAAATAAGCCAACCATGATATGGGTTATTATAATACCTTTGACTTAAAATGTCAAGCCTAGTTTCTCCAGTCTTATAAATAACAGTTTTATCATTAGAACCTACAGGTATTCTTATACCAGGTATTGGTTTCATTTCTCCATTATCTCTAAAAGATTCGTATCTATCAAAATATGTTGCCATAATTATCTTTTTTTATATTGTGATATAAGTTTATAGTATTATTGGTTGTCTATTTTGACCAACTTTTGTTGTTACAGAAATCTTATTATTACCATCAGAACTAGTAACAATAAATGAAACTAAATAATCAACATTTGATTCATTTTCTTTATAATCAATAATAACATTATTAACCTTATATTGACTAAACTTAACTGAAGTTAGTATTTCAAAATCATCCTTACCAGAAGTAATTGTTTCATCACTTACAGGTACTTCAAAATATACCTTATCATTAATAGTACCATCTTCATTAAAAATAAGTTTTTCAACCCTTAATTTTTTAACTGTATAGTCTTGACTAATATCTTTCTTGAGTTGTACGCCAATACTTAAACTATTAACACCACTTTCAACTAACTTTGCTGTTACAGGTTTTATTATATCATTTTCATATTGATTTACTTGAGTATTTTCAGTCTTATTAGCTTCGTTATTAGATTCAACTTCTTGATTATTGGTAGAATCGTTTGTATTATTACTTAAACCTAATTTATTTTGTGGTTCTTCTAATGGTGTTTTTGGTGAATTTACTTTTTCACCTGGAACAAGTTCACCATAACCCTTACCTTCATCATTTGCTTGAAGTCCTTGTTTAATTTTAATTCTATCAGCTCTTGCATCGTATATCTCAGTATTAGCAAAGAAGTTATATGATACAGCGTTTTGTAGTTTATTAATTGGGCCTTCTAAACTTGAGCCACCTATAAATGCAAAATTAATTGTTACATTAGCAATCATTGGTTGTACACCTACACCTTCTGGGTTTAAATCCCAAACAAGTGGTTCAAAGTCTAAAGACATTGAATCGATTGCTATCTTAGTATGATAAAAATCACCAATTCTAAGTATAGACACTGGTGGTCTACCAAAAGCTAAGTTATCAGGTATTCCTTGGTCATGTTTAGTAGGACCTTGTCTAGTACACTGATGTAAGAAATTAAGTCTTGAGTTAAATCCTTCTGGTGTTATACTATGAAATGATGGGTGAAAATATTTGAGTTTTTCTCTTATATTATCATAAACAAAATTATTATTCTCTTCTATCTTCTTAAAATAATGACATTCAGTAAAGAATCTACTTGCTGGTATACTAACATCAGAGAATGGATTAGTATTAGGGTTTTCGTATTGACTATCTATTAACTCATCTTCTTTTAAAGAAGCATCATAACTAATCGTAACTTCAACCTTTCTAGCTTTTTTACAACCTAATCTGTCTTGACCGTTATCACCAGAACAACCATCACCAACACTAACAGAACCAGAACCACTAGTTTTATATCTCTTATTAACTAACTTATCATCAAATATTGAACTACCGTTTGGTGTTATAGTTACTTGTGTCATAACTTGATTTTTAAACCAATTTTCAACATTTTTAGCCCTTTCTTCAGATAAAGTTTGGTTATTACTTGAATTATCATTATTACTTGCTGATTGATTTCCTTGTGTACTTGCATAACCAGTTATATTAACTCTACAATACTTACACTTTTCAATCATAAATGTATTTAACTCAGCAAAGAAATCATTATCTTTTATCCAACCCTCAGTTGTAACCCCGTCAATAGTTATAGGTTGTTTCCAACCATTAAGACCAAAATTAGTATTATTAGGGTATACAAAAGAACCACCACCTACTGTACCATCACCAGTGGTTGTTCCATTTTGTTCCGTCATAGCTGAAACTGGTAATTTATTTCCACCACTATCTAAACCATCTTCATAAGTTATTGGTATTGAAGATTCGTCATTTGGGAAATAAACAGTAAAGGTAACATCTGGTGGAAGAGTATCATCAACCTTTTCTGGTTTTTTAGTGTTATCTTTTTTCTCAATATCATCTCTTTGTTGTTGAGTTAATACTAGATTTCTAACATCTTCGTATTCTAAACAACCAGCAAAGAAAGACGCTATATCATCATTATCAAAATTGTCAGGAAAGAAGTTAGCATAATTTGGATGGTCAATAATAACTTTCCATGAAAGAGTTCCAGTTCTTTCAGTATTGTTGTAAGTATATATTGGTTCACCTCTACCTATAAAATTGCTTTTATCCCAGCTTACAGACGTTGTCTCGTTAAAACTGATGTCATATGGTGGAAACCACATAATTCTTCCTCTAAGACCACTTAACGGGTCTCCTGGACCCTTTTCACACTCTAATAGATTAGTTAAATCATCAGCCCATGCTAAATTCTCTATTGAGAACATATATCTTTTTATATCATCTAGATTACCTTCTTCATCTGTAGTTGGACCTATATTAACAAAACCAGTACTATTTAAAACTGAAGATTTTAAATTATTCGCGTTTGGTCTATTTGGGAAGTTTGGTCCACCAATAAGTCCAGAATGTTTTTGTAAGTCTTGTACATTGTTATATTTTCTAACTGGTGACCATGTTCTACAAAATACATTATCATCTTCTGATGTATTCCCAGCAAGTGCATCAGCACTCAAAACACCAGAACCCTTAGATATTTTATTAGCACCTCTTTCACCTTCAGCTCTAACACCACTTTGTATTTCAGTTTTAGTTTCTTTACCGAAACGACCAGAAACAAGTGTTTTAATTTTATTATTTTTAAATAATTTTTGAGTCTTGGTTAAAATACTATTTTTATTTTCTGTTTTTAAACTGTATACACCATTAGTTGGTTTATTATTATTTTCATCACCCCAAATAAATTTACCTAAACCATCATTATCACCACTTATGTTATCTTCACTCTCAGTAACATTATCGATTAAAGAAGGAAATCCTTCAGATATATCAGCTATATTTTCTAAATTACCACCATTGTTAAGTTTAGAACCATAAGCATATATTGAACCACCACTAAGTGGTCCTTGGTTATAACCTCTTCCAGTTCTTTCATCAATAAATTCTGGGACAAAACCTTGTCTTGCACCTTTACCTGTAAATTTAGGGTCTATATTTGCATTCATGTTAGCAAACATTTGTAACACTTGACCTTTACCAGTATTACTAATCATACTATTAGCTCTAGTTATGTTACCTGTTTCATTTCCACTATCAGCTGCAAATATTGAAGATTCATTCCCTAAAAGACTAAATGGTATTTTAGCGCCACTCATTCTTTCTAATAAATCACCAGCTGTACCTAAAGTACCTTGACCTACTGTAATCTTATAATTTGGTACTATAAGACTATTACCTTTAGCAAGACTAATTGGGTTTAAATTAACTCTACCTAATGTATTTTCTTGTAACTCAAATGCTATATTATTACCAATAGCTGTTGCTAGGTATCCAGCAGCAAGTTGACCTAATCTTGTATCATTTATTACACCTGTTGCAGTAAGTACTCTACCAGCTAATGAACTTCTAACATCAAAGTCAGATGTTAATCCACCGCCATTTGGGTCAAATCCAATACCACCACCTTGAGTAACGCTACCAATTATATCTAACGGTTGAGTTGAAGGACCGCCAACATTTAAGTTATTATTTTCATCTAAATAAGAACCTGTTTGATTTCCAAATTTCTTATAAACTATATCAACTGGTGTTAACTTAGTAACATCTAAATATTGGTTGTTGATAACATTTGACTCTAAGTTATCTTCATTAGCTTCTAATAATTGAGCAGCAATATTACTATAAGGTTCATTATTCCATACATTACCAGCAATTGTTGAATTTGTATTACCTGGAAGGAAATTAACATTATATTGTTGGTAATCAATATTATCACCTTGGTATTTATTAACAGATATATTACCATCCTTATAAAAAACACCATCATCTTCTATATTAGGTGAACTTTGGACTGATAAAGGTTGTGTTGATGGGTCTGCTGGATACCCAATACCAACTAATTCTGATAATAAACCATTATCGGTTATTGTATCAGTAATTACATTTCTATTAAGTAATATATCCCTAAAAGTTGGTGATAACGTATTTATTCCATTTGGCATAATAAAATCTTTTTATTATAAATACTATGTTAACTAAAAATTTTAGAAAATAAATAGTTGATAAAATGAAAAAAATACTATATATTATATAAATTATATTATATTAATTATATTATATAGTTATATTATATTAATTATATTATATAGTTATATTATATTATATTATATAGTTATATTATATTATATAGTTATATTATAGTTAATATATATATTATATTATATATATAATACAAAAATAATAGGATAAAACTTGAAAAGCAACTTTTTTATAAACTTTTTTTTTATTTTTTTTTAGATTATCCAAATTGAGGGTTAGGAGTTAGTTTATTTTCATTTCTATTTCCAGCAATTCGTTGTGCTATCATTGATATTAATCTTTCTTGTGTATCTGGATTGTTAAGATGTTCCGCACCATCACCTTCAAACCTAATAGTTCCTTTAATATCATCAAATTTATGTTTAACTTCTGATGAACCACCATTACCAAAATGCTTATCAGCAACTTTACTCAATTGGTTTTCTGATGTGGATGCCATCATAACATCATTAACTTTCATAAATTTATCTCTAGGATTAAATTCTATTATAGCATCATTAGCTGATACTGTTTTTGCTTGTGGAATCATTGCTTGTGGTCCTCTTCCATTATTACCAGTATCAGAGTTTTTACCAAATTCATTATAAAGGCCGTATAAAGCACCTAAACCACCACCAACTAAACCACCTAATGGACCAAGAAGCATACCTAATGAAGCACCTGTTAAAGCTGAACTACCAACACCTAAAGCTTTACCAGCACCACTATTATAAAATTCTTCATCTTCACTACCTCTAAGATAATCCACTCCCATACCAGCTAAACCAAGACCCATACCACCAACAAGTGAACCCATGCTACCAGCTGCAAATCTAGAACCACCACCAGCCAATTTAGCTAATGTCTTATTGCCACCAAACCTATTTAATGTAGCAGCACCTCTACTCATTCTAGAACCGCCTAAACCCATAAATCCAGTACCTCTAGAAGCAACACCACCAGCAACTCCAGAACCACCTCCGAAGCCACCTCCTAAGCCACCACCCATATTAAATCCCGTTCTGAGTAATTTACCAGTAGCTATCCAAGACGCAGCTTTAAATAACCCAATACCTAAAAGTGATTTAATAGGGTTTTCTATAATAAATTTACCGATACTACCAGCTAATTTAGCAGCCCCACCAGCAAAATTTCTAAGAGTAGTATAAAACCCTTCTTTATTCCATTTCTCTTGTAAATCCTGTAATGGTTTACCTAAAAATTCTTTTAAGTCTTTAGCTACAGGAACTAATACTTGCTTAAGTGTCATTGTCAAGTCTGTAATAACTTCTTCAAATGTTCTTGCAGCTTTAGCCCTTTTTTCAAGTGTTTCTTTTTCATTTCTAATTGAATCTAATTGACTTGCTTCTAAATTTTTAACTAATTCGTCTTTACCATCAATATTAATATAAAACTCACCATTTTTTAATTCAGCTACACTTGATATAAACTCCTTATCTTTATCTTCAAAATTTATTGGTGTTATTGAACCTATGGATTCTATCTTCTTTTGCTGAACAGCCATTTCTTGAAGTTTCTCAACACTAAGACCTGTCATCTTAGATATTTCCCTCATTCTATCTCTTGCAAGACCTCCCATAACCTCGAAAGAGCCCGTCTCCTTGTTGAACTCAACAAATTCAGAGGTAGCCTTACCAATATCCTTAGCGAAGCCTTCCATGTCATTTCTAGCCTTAAACATAAGTGTCATAGGGTCACCTAGTTTTGCGAACTCTCCACCCATTACAGATAGTTGTGCTGCCATTTCTATAGCACCTTCTGGTCTAAACACCTTATCAGCTAGACTGGCGATGCCATCCATATCTAATTTAAGTCTAAGAGCATCAGACGACATTTTACCTAATGCCTTAACACCACCCTTAAAGTTATATTTTTGAGCTAATTTAAGATTCTTTTGTAATGCTTGTGAAGCCGCTGCACCATTAACACCCATTTCACCAGCGATGTTCATAGTGTCTTCAACCATCTTAGCACTAGCTTCAGCACCAACACCAAAATTATCCATAGCTGAAGCCATACCTATAGCAAACTGTTCGCCAAGTCCAGTACCTTCAGCCATTCCAGCCATAGCTTTAAGACCACCTTCTGTAAGTCTTACACTTCTACCAATTTCTTTACTATAACCACCTTGTAATATTGCTAACTTTTTCAAGTTAACACCCATCATTGTGGTACTATCAGCTGCGGAATATAAATTTTTTGAGAAAGAATCAAACTGGGAACTACCAAGAGCCATGCTTCTTGATGCGTTACGGATTTCTTTATCCATATCAAACACACCATAAGACCTAAGCTTATCCCAACCCCACTTTTTAACAAAGTTACCTGTTGAATTAGCTATTGATTTAAGCTTATTAGCTTCTTTAACTGATTCTTTTAAATTTTTAAGAGCCTCTTTATGTTCTTTGTTTTGTTGATTTAAGTAACCAATTCTAGATTTTATATATGGTTCCTGTTCTTTTAAGACAGCTAAAGTCTTTTTTTCTTGGTCGGTTAGTTTTGAAGCTTCTTTTTTTCTTAATTTAGTTAAAGTTTCTAATTCTTTCTCACTAGCCTTAATTTGTTTTTGAGTATTAATTATATCCTTCTCTACTTCATTAATCTTTTTAGTAGCTTCATACCATTTACCAATACCCTTCTCAACTTCTTGAGAACCCTTACGAACATCAGCTAAGTTTCTTTTAAACTTATCAAATTCGTCATTAAAATCTTTAAAATTATCAGCCATTAGAACTTATACTTAAATTAATCTTACTTTTTTTCTTTATTTTTATTCTTACTAGATTTAACTATTTTAATCTTACCTTCACCAATATCTACCAATTTTTTACCCTTATCTAGTTTTCCTTTTAAAATGACTTCATATATTTTGAAATTATCATTATCTTGTAATTCCTTTAATATATCTATTCTGTATTTAAAAGCACCACTAGTTCTTTTATCTTGAAAGTTAGTTGCTAGGTTAGGATAAATATCACCAGGACCTCTTTTTTTAACAATTGTGTAATATCTTCTACCTTCTTTCATAGGCATATCTTTAGTATTACTATCTGTAACTCTAAACTGAGTAAACTCAATCATCTTCTGTTCACCAGTTTTAAAATCCTTTAATAACTTTGAATTTTTTTCAGCTGACTTAAGCCATCCAGATAATTTTTCATCAGCTGGTATAATACCTCTTTCTTTAGCAACGCCTATAAATTCTAAAAATGCGTTAGGTTTTCTCCAAAGAGCATTCCTAAGGATTTTATCATCTTTCATGAATTCTTTAAACTGAGCTTCTATTTCATCATCAGACAAACCATTAAACTCATCTTCTTCAGAATCTATTTGACTCTTAATATCTGATGATATGTAATTATCTATAGCATAAATTACAAAATCTTCTGACTTAGATTTAACATTACCACCATCTTCAGCACCACCAACATACTTTTTCATTTTTATATCAGCGTAATCGGGTTTGAATATAACTTTACCAGTTTTATCATCCTTAACTTCTTTAACCTTTAAATCTATATTTTTAGAGTCTAATTTAAATTCTATTTGATTACCAACTAATTCTTTATACCTATCAGCCTCTTCACTTCCGTAAGCACTATCAATCTCCCAAGAAACACTACTTGAATCTTTACTAGTAACAATTAGATTTAATTGCCCACCACCCTTAAATTCAAATAGATAAGTATTATCTAATTTAGACTCTCTAATAGTATTTAATAAATCATTTACAGCATCAGTTCTAGTATCTTCTTCAGTTGGTTCTGAATTATCTATATTATCTTGTCCAGGCTCTTCAATTGCACCAGTATCAACATTAACATTAAACTTAGCTTTTAAATTAGAATCTAAATTACAATTTAAATCAGTACCAGCACCCTCAAAAACTTTAAAATCTTTAATTTTATTATTTTTTTGTTTCCAGTTTTTAACGTCTGATTTAATAGATTTTATAGAACTAGTATCCTTTATATTCTTATGTTGTTCAATATCTGCTGATAACTTACCATCACCTTGTAAACTAGAAGCAGTTAAGAACCAGAATTCATTCTTATGAACACCATTATTACAATTAATCATTAATATTTGACCACTAAAAGCATCAATAACTTTGAAATGTAATTCACTACCACCCAATGTAGTAACCATTATAGCATCACCAGCTTTGATTTTTCTAATAGCATCGGACATATTCTGTTCCAATATCAATCTATTATACTGGGATTCAGTAATAACTAACTTAGTTTTGGGTTTATTGAATACCCTGTTATATTGTGATTCATTAATAACTAACTTCATAAAGATGTCTTTTTTATAATAAATATCTAAAACATAAAAAAATACCCAACTATTTAATTAGTTAGGTATTTGTCCTGTTTTTAATTTAGACTTTAATTGTTCACCACCTATCCTTGTGGTTCTAGAACCCTTAGCGTTTTTATTCCTAGCACTCTGCATTTGCTCCTCCATCATTTCATTTTTCTTATTATTTTCATTAATAAGTGTTAATAAGAAAAACTTTCTTTCATGGGTTGGTGCTGATAAAACGTCTTGATAAGTCATACCTAAATGTTTTATACAAATATATATCTCCTCTAATAGTCCTGGTTTATATTCTGGCGTTAGGCCAAAAAAACCTTGGCGTAATGGGAAGAAACATATTTATGGACCCACCTCCAGGAGTCCTTACATCGATATTCATATCAATGCCACATTCTATCTTAGATATGTAATTTCTTAGACCTTGAGCATCTCCTACTCTCATAGAGTTTGCGAACTCTTTTATGTATGTTCTGTCTTTATTTCCATCAATATCAACTAACTGCCTTTCCAAAATAAGTGTTTGTTCTTCATTAATTGGATTATCTTTATTTTCTTCTACTAATTTCTCAAGATTCTCTAACTCACCAACTGTAAGCATCTTAAACCTAACAGTTTTTTTACTTAACGGTAATTCATAAGTGAAAAGACCATCAGATTCTGGCTCAACACTTAAATTAACCGTCTTAAGGTCAGATAAGTTAACTTCAGTCTCAAAAGGTTCATCATTCTCATCATAAGCTAATATTGGATACATTTCACCATACCCTGTAGCTCTAAGCCAAATCATAATTGCATTTCTATCACCAGGCACCAAATTCTCATACCTTAAATCTGGTTCAAGTAATTTTCTATTAATAAGAATCTCTAAAAATTCACCACTTTCAACTAAGTTTGGTGAAGTAAGAATATTTTCATCTGCTGTGGTTAAATAAGCAACCTTAACACCTTTCTTTTTAGTTTTATATAATTTACCCTCAGAAGGTAATGGAATAACATCAAATGGTTGATTAAATTGAGGCTGACTAATAGATTCAATGTAAGCATCATTATTATCCTTATTAGGTTCTTCATTAGAATCACCAGAATTATTATTATTATTATTATTATTTGTTGGTGGTGGGGTTGTTGGAGGAGGTGTTCTATCAGCTCTCTTTTGTTCCATTTTTTTAGCTCTTTTCTCATCCATCTGTCTAGCAATTTCTTCTTGTTTTCTTAATTGCTCATCCCTATTCCTTATTAACTCTTCATTATTCTTTCTCATTTCAGCAGCAGCTTCAGCTTCTTTTTGAGAACCATAATCTGTTTCAAGATTATTTTCACTAGCTAATTGATTAGCAATTCTTTCACCAGTATCATTAGCTTCATTGATTTGTTCTTTTGTTGGAAAAACATTAGGTTTTACATCACTCATAATTAAAACGTTTTAATAAATTTTTATATCCTAAATCTACTTAATAAATATCCTAAGTAAAGTTTTTTATTGCTTTTTTAATCATATAGTATTATATTTGGTTTAATATTAAAATTAATTATTATGGAAATAAACGATATTAAAAAAGAATTATACAAACAAAAACCTACAGCTAACATTCTTTTTATTAGAAAAGGTGTTGCATATTACACAACAATAATTGAATTTGAAGAACAAACACATTCTGTTAGATTTGAAGTACCTGTAGACGATATGGGTGATGCTGATTTTTTCCCAGAAATGGATGGTAAATTATTAATTAGGTATATAAGTAAATAAAAAAAGACCTCTTAATTGAGGTCTTTTTATTTATTTTTTTTTTAATTACTAGGTATAGTACCGTTAGTTGTTGCTATATCACCACGTTTAGATTGACCCATGTATTCTAATTTATAATCAGTAATGGTATAATCTGCATTATTACCTTCAAGTCTACCTTTTTCTTTAAGATATAATTTTTCTTCTTCAGCTTTTCTTTCTGCTTCTGATAATTTATGGTCTTCTAGTTCATACCATGAACCCCTAGTTTTTGCAGCATAGGGTTGCATTGTCATTGTACCCCCATCATCTGTTGCTAATGTTGCATATTGATTTGGTGAAGTAGGTTCTGCTACGTCTTCGGTTCCATAAGAAAATTTATAAACATGTGGGGTTTTCTTTTGACATGAAGCGGCACCACCAACAATAGCACAAACAACTAAAGTTTTAGCTACAGCATCTTTATAAGATTTAAATTTTTCCCCAACACCTTTAATCAAATCTTCACCTAACATATCTTCTTTAATCATTAGATTAATTTCATTTGGGTTAACACCTAATTTATCCAATTCAAGTTTAATAACATCTGGTATATCACTATTAACATCTTCATTTATTAAACCCTTTGAAGTCAAATATCTTTGTTCAGCTAATAAATTAGCCTTTCTCATGTTTTTTGTTTTATCAAATCTTCTCATAACAGTTTTTATTTATAAATATTAACAATATATAAAAAAAGACCCCTTAATTGAGGTCTTTTTAAAATATTTAAATGTTTTAATTTTAAAAATTAATTAGAATAATAAAATCGCTCTATCAAACCTTAAATCAGCTGTGATATCAGCGATAGCATCATCATCCATTGATAAGTCACCAAAGTTAACGTTAGTCAACATAGTTCCTTGTAGTAACCACTTTTCAATAACAACACCTGTTGGGTCAAGCATTTCTAAATCAACTTCTTTTTTATAACCAGCAGCATAACCTTGCCTACCAGTGATTGATTCTGATTGCAAACGCACCCATTCCATAATAGCTTGCGCAGCTGAAGGACCAATAGGGTCTCTAAATGTAACTGAAATTGATTCCCAAGTAAATCTACCGATTACCCAGGTAGATGTGTTAAGAAATGGAATTTCTACTTCATTTTGTGTGATTGATGGTCTAGAAGCAGACGCTAACCACCATTCTTGAATACCTAATTCAGCTGGAAATCTTAAAAGCCATCTATTCTTTTTCTTTGGTTCGTACTGAAAGGGCATTTTCATCAATAAATCTGCCATGTTTTATAATTTTTTTTCTTTTATTTATTATTCTTTATTAATAAATATGTGATTTGATTTTTTTTATCTATTTTATCACATTTTATATTTATTTTTTTTAATATTAAGGCTCAATTAAGAGCCCTAAGATTAAATATTATATCGATTAAATATCATCGAAACTTGCACCAGTGTTCATAATGTTGAACTCAACACAAATGAATTCTAAAGCTCTTGTTGGTTTCAAGAAGATTCTACCACATAATTCGTTTCTATCTCTAGATTCTGGAGAATCATCAAGAACCACTCTAAAGTCTGTAAGACCTCTATCAGCTCTAATGTTATCTAAGATTGGGTTAACAAGACCTAAGAACTGGTTTCTTACGATATCATCATTTTGTTCGAATAACAATCTGATTGATACAGCAGAAATTAATTTTCTAGCTTGTAATAAAAGTCTTCTAACATTAATTCTATTAAGAGCAGTATCTTTAACTTGAAGTGTTTTGTTACCCCAAATCTTAATACCTTCTGAAGCGAAAGTAGCAATTGGGTTAACTCTACCATCGTAAAGAGTATCTCTTTCTGCAAGTGTTAATTTCTTTCTTGCTTTAATAGCTTGAACATCACCTCTGTTTACACCAGCAACTGCGAACCATGGGAATGAAATGTTGTCTGTAAGTGCAATGTTTCTTACTACGTCTCTTGTAGGTGGAACGTAAATGTAAACATTGTTTTCAGCATCATTAATCTGAATCCAAGGCCAGTAAGTAGCTGTATAGTTAGAGTCAAATTGACTATCAAGTGTATCAACAACATCCTCTGGTAATAAAACATCACCAGCAGCATCTGTATCTGGAGTAGTAACAATATAAAGTGAATCCGCTCTATCTTGTTCTACCATTTCGATAGCTTCCTCTACTAAGTTACTATTATCAAAAGTATCGATACCTGGTGTAGAGAATATATTAACATTTGTAGCTTCTGGGTTTTTGAAAGTCCAAATAGCCTCTAAATATGCGTAGTAATCAGAGTTAATACCTGTATCACCATTTGTTAATGCTCTTTGTGTAAATACATCACTTGATAAACCAGCTTGACCAGCAGTACCATTTATAATATACTTATCTCTATTTGTTCTTCTTGTTCTATGTACATCCCATCCATCAAAACCACCATATGGTGCGAATGTGAATTTTCTAGCATATACTTTTTCATAGTCAGTACCAACAACACCAGAATCACTCCTAAATTCAGCGTTACCTGTGTCAAATTCGTAAACTGGACTATAAGTACCACCAGTATTATTAATTACGATTTCAACATTATCAATAGTTGCACCAGTAGCGTCAACATCCATATGGAAACCTTTAGTTAAACCAGTCCATTCATTTAAATCACCAACTGTTGGAATACCCTTATAATCGAAAAAGTCTTGGTCAATACCTTTAGTCTCAGAAAGACCTAAATAGAATTTTCTCTTATTTTCGAAAGCACCATAAGTTTGTTTATATTCAATTGTTGGTGTTTGAACTGAAGTGTTACCATTAGTTTGGTAATCTCTAACTGGGAATCCTACGAAACCAGCTGGGAACGCATCAGAAGTATCTGATTCTTCCTCAAGTTCAATTAATACATAACTTGAACGTGAAGCAAATTCACCATCAAGTGTACCAACTCTCTTAGCAACATAGTTATTAGACGTTGGGTCCATACTACATCTTGTAAATCTTTCAAATACTACAGGTTTAGCATCAGTATCATCATAAGCTCTGATTTCAATATCAAATTCTTTATCATTTAATCTAATATTCTTGATAGATATTTTAAATTGTCTGTTAGCAGCATCACCATCAGATATTGTGTGAAGTCTGAAAAGTCTTAATACCTTATTACCTCTTAACTCAGACACAACCCAAGGACTAACCGCTGGTTGATATTCTTGTAAATAATCATTAAAGTCATCACCATAGTTAACTAATGAGTCAATATTAATACCTCTCACTTGGTCATTATCAATATAGTCTTCTAACATTTCACTAAATAATTCTTCAACGAATAATGCAGTCTGACCATCTTGAGCAGCTCTACCTAATACTTTAGTAATATAATTATTTTTAGTCTTATCAAGTGATAATGAATACGAGAAATTACCTTGAGTTGTAGAATCACCAGTGATTGTGAAATTACCTAATACATTAGATTCAGCTGTTGTAACTGAAGGGTCAAACCCTATATCAGTAGAACCTGTAATTTGATGTCTAACGAATTCATCAGCATCAACAGTTGCTCTACTTCTTAATAATGCAACAATCTTATCTTCTACATTTGAGAACCCAGCTCCAGAGTAGTGAACTGTAACCCCTGAAGTTGTACCAGTTTGTAAAGAACCAAAAAGTCCTTCAGCAACTACTTTATGATTAATACTAGCACCACTAAATGTATCACCAGACTTATCGAAAACAGGTCCTATAAGTGTTGGTGTAGCAGCAGTTGAAGCTGTAGCTAAATACGCTAGTTCATTTGTTAATAAACCTTCATCCCATAATGATTGTACTAATGGGTCACTAGAAACAACAGTAGTAAGAGTACCACTATCAGCAGTATATGAAATTAAAGTAGCATCTGTGATACCACCACCAGTAGTACCAGTAGTAGAACCATCTAAAGCTGCGTCAAGTGAAACACCCCAAGCTAAACCAGCATCATAACCAGAAAAACCAAGTACTCTTGTTACGAATAATTGGTTAGATTGTGATAAATACGATTTAGCGATGTAAGGTAATTCATATTTAGGCGCACCTGTATCTTTTATTTTTGTAGCGTTGAGCCCACCAAAAAATGATGTGAACTCGTCATAGTTTGACACGAAAATCGGTTGGAAAGCTGGGCCCTTAGTTGTCTCACCAACTAAACCCAAAGTTGTTACACCAACTTGTCGCGTTACGAAAGTTAAGTCTCTTTCTGAAGTATAAACTCCAGGACTTACAAATACCTTATCAGCCATTCTTTACTTATTTTAAATTTTTATTATTTTCAGTTATCTAATAATAAATATGTAGTAAAAAACCAAAAGAATTTATATGGTCTTAAAAAGACCATATTTAATGAGCTTTTTTTCTTACTTTTGTCATACTTATATATAAATACTATATATTATGTCTATAAAACGTACAAAAAACCTTAAAATCACGCCAAACACACATAAGGCGCTTAAAGAATATTGTCAGGAAAACGGTCTTAAGATGTTCGCATTTGTTGAAAAAATAATCAAGGAGTCATGTAAAAAACCAACTGACATTTATGGTGAGTAATTTTAATTTTTATTAGTATTATAACATATTTATAAATATGTCAGATAAACTCAAACAACTAGAAATTAAAAAATTACTAACTGAGTACTCCTTTCTATTAAGTGATGGTGAATACAAAAAAGAAATTATAAGTGAAAACACACCTAAGTTTATGGAATCCTTATCTAATAGAACTGGTAAGAAAGGTAATAAATCAAGTAAGAAAGACAAGAAAGAGTCTTCATCTAATAAACAAAATAAAATAGAAGTTATTAAGAAACTACAAGATTCTGAATTATCTAAAGATACTAAGATTAGAATGAAGAAGATGTTTAGAAACATCGTTAAAGTAACACACCCAGATAAAGTGAATTCACAAGACTTAATTGATTTATATATTAAAGCTAAAGAATCATATGAAACGAATGATTTATTAGAATTGTCTTATGTAGCTGAGAAATTAGATATGGAAATCATTTTTGATTATGAAGAAATTAGCTTACTTAAAAAACTAATTGAAGTTAAAAAGACTGAATTAAGTAATATTGAAAAGTCTTGGTTATGGTTATGGTCTTCAAAAGATAATCAAGAATATAGAGATAGTATCATTGAGTTATATTATAATAAAATGTATAAACCTATAGAAGAAAATAATAATAATAATAATAATAATAATAATAATAATAACATGGAAAACTTAGAAGAAATTTTAAATGAAATATATGAGCAAATACCATATTTCGATACTCTAAATAAAACAGATTTTAAAGGAGAGCATAATGAACTTTATGGTGAACTTACAAGAAAAGGAGTAGATGGGGTTGTAAATCATTTTAAACAATACTTTAATAAAGACACTGTATTTTATGATTTAGGTTGTGGGTTAGGTAAAATGGTGTTACATATAGGATTGCAATATACACCCAAAAAATCTTGTGGGATAGAATTATCAAAAGAAAGACTAAAATGTGCTAATGATTTAAAAGAAAAACATTGTAAAGATAATAAAATCATTTCTTTTATTGAAGGTGATTTCTTTGTTAATGATTTAAATGATGCCACAATTGTTTATGTAGATAATACAGCTATGTCACATGATATGACAAAAAAGATTATTGATAAATTACCTAAAGGTTGTTTATTTATTTGTAGAAAAAAACCTAATTTTATTGATACTGAAACTTTAACTGGTGAACAATTTGTGACAACATATAACACAAAAAAAATACATTTTTTAATAAAAAAATAAAAAATATGAAAGATTTAATAAAACTTTATGAAAACTTTTGTTTTTTAAAGGGTATCCCTTTTAAATTAGATGATAGTGTTAAGAGTTATGATGATACAACTCTTTTTTGTCCAGCTGGTATGCAACAATTTAAGGACAAATTTAAAAATCCTGACAACACCACAATAGCAAATATTCAATCTTGTATTAGACTTAATGATTTGGATGAAATTGGTGATGGCACCCATATGTTACATTTTAAAATGATTGGGTTATTTTCTTTTGGTGAAATGACACTTAATGAGGCTGTTGATTTTTGGGTGGAGTTTATTAGGGGTTACTTAGGTATAAAGATTGATTATGTTACGATTCATCCAGATAAATTTGATAATTGGAAGTGGTTATATGAACGTCATCGTATCCCTATTAAATTAGATAGTGAATGTATTTGGTCTGATGGTGAAATGGGTGGTTATTGTACAGAGTTTTATCATGATAATGTTGAGATTGGTAATATCGTAAATACAATGGATAAGTTTATTGATGTTGGTTTTGGATTCTCCAGAATTAATGATATTATTAATGGTAAAAATGAATTAACAAAAAACGATATACTTATTGACGCTATTAACAAGATAATTGAATCTGGATTTAAACCAGGACCACAAAAACAAGGTTACATACTTAGGAAACTTCTCAGACAACTATATGTAGGTGGTGGTAGTATTGAACACCCATTATTTACAAAAGAGGTTGAAAGACAAGAAAAGGCTAAGGTTAGATACGAAAGACTTAAAGATAAACATTCTGATAAACCAAAAGAATGGTGGTTTGATACTCATGGTATTGACTTAGACGAAATGTAATCTAATTACCCTTAATTCAGTGTAATTAATTTAACACAACAGAATAATTATGAATATAATATTATTAATAAGAAGTTATGATAGAGGTAATTACTTAATAAATACGATATCTTCTATAATTAAATCAGATATTAATTTATGCGATAAAAGATACATATATGACGATAACTCAAAAGATAAAATAGTAAAAGAAATATTAGAAGGAAAAGATTTAAAATTACCAAACAAAGAATTTGATGTAGTTATTGGTGATAAAAATTTAGGTTGTAAGTATTCATTCATAGAAGCATTAAAACATATTAAAAACGAAAATAAAGATAATAAAGATTATCTAGTTATTACTATTGATAATGATGTTATAGTCCAGAAAGACTGGATTAATAAAACATTAGATATGTATGATAAAATAAAAAATATCTTTAATACTGATAATTTTTTATTAACAGGTTTTAACCCAACAAACTCTCATTTAAACATGATTAAAGATTATGGTAATTTCTACCAAAAAGAAACTTGTGGCGGTATTAATTTAATATTCCATAGTAATATGATAGATTTTATTATGGAAGGATGGGAGAAAGGTGATAATGACTGGGGTGTTATAGATAAATTAAAAGAGAAAGGATTTCCCTTATTTTGTTTTAAAGAATCTATAATTAACCACATAGGTAAGTTAGGTTTATTTTCAGGTAATTTGGGTTATGACGTAGATAAAAAATTTAAACCTTAAATATCGTAACCATATTTTTTAGATATTCCTTTTAATTCATTATATAACTTACTATTTTTAATATCATTTATTAAAGTTTCGTTATCTATTTTTATCACCTTTTCTTCTTTTTTTGTGTTTACCTTTTTATCTAATGGTTTTATTTTTTTACCTAAAAATTTGGATAGTGAATCATAATTAATATCCTCTAAATTTAATATTAATCTGTTTAAATTATAACCCTCAATCATTTTAATCCAACCAATGTAATAAGACATAGTTTTTTCAACTGAGGATTCATAATTTAAATCTACATATTTTTTAATTAATTGCACATATTCTGAGTTTTTCATATTTTCATCACTAAAAACATCTAATTCAACCCATGATTTAATCACATTTATTGGGTTTCTAACTATATGGATAAATTTTATATTTTCGTTATATCCTTTAATTGTTGTTATAAAAGGTACCGATAACCAACTACTCTCTGATTTTAAATTGCTAGTTATAATTTGTTTTCTATAAGATTCAAGTGTTGCTGGAACACCAAAAACAGATTCGTGACCGCAACGAATATTATTCATAGTCAAAAGCTCTGACATAAATCCAGTCCCACTCCTACCTGTTCCAATAATTAAATAATCAATCATACTTCAAATTTTTTTAAAAATCCCAACCATCCCTTAAATGACATCTTACATAACCAAATAAATGTATTTGTTTACCATTTTTATATTTGTCTAACATAGTTTTATAAAACAAGATATCCTCACTTGTATTACCTTCACTAACTACATTAGTCCATTTAACATCACATGTTTTTTTATGTGATATTAAACCAGGTGATTGTAAAATCAAACTTCTTTTAACATAACTCCTAACCCACCTACTATCTAATCCATTAATCAAAGATGATTTATTAGTTAAATGTCTATCAAAAAGCACATTATAAAATTTAACCTTATTAGGTGTTAATACCGCAAAATTATCCCACCAACATCTATTTATTATCCAATCTAAATTAAAATTATATTCCCAATACTTTAAAAGTATCTCTAAATAATTTTTTGTTAAAAAATCATCACTATCCATATAAGTTATAATATCACCCTCAGACATATCAACACCTATTTGTCTAGGTTCACCAACATAATTTATAGTTTCAGAGTCTTTTTCATACATTTTTTTTGAGCTATTCTCATATAACTTAAATTTAACTCTATCATTTTCCTTATAATTTTCATTATATAATTTTTCAGTAATTTTACAATTATCTGAAATAACAATTAACTCTGTATTCTTATTAGTTTGGCTTAAAAATGAGTTAACCGCCCTAATAAACTTTCTTTCTGGTTCAGTTCTACTCCCTGGGTAATCACCTAAATAAGATTGCATTACAACGGATATTTTTATACCTTTCTTACGATTGTAAGATTTTCTCCAATGCCCTACATGATTATGTATAAAATATTCATCACATTCATTTTTGGTTAAATATTTTGGTTTATCATCTAACTTGTCAAAAACCTCACTTACAACGTCTGGACCAGTTGTATACAAAATGTCATAATCTTCCTTTATCTCTAAATCTTTTCTTTCCTTACACAAATCTAATATTTTTTGCATATTTTTAGAATGTGGTTTAGACATCATAAAATAGTTTGAAATCCTAAGATTACATTCAGGTATATTATTTCTAATAGGTAATTTTTTAGTGGTTTCACAAAAATAATCATCAGTTGTTGTCTCCTCAAAAAATAAGTCTTCTAAATGATTATTTTCTTCATATGTTTTATAAAACCCTTTTTTACTTAATATATCTAAATCAACATATATACCACCAAAATACTTTAAAATGATATATCTAGCATAATCAGATTTTTGTATATTATGTACATAACCTGTGTAAATATCTACCTCTTCCTCATTCATTATTTTTAAAACATCACTTTCCCTCCAAAGTATTGTATGAAAGTTTGGGTTATATTTTTTAAACTCTTTTAAATCTGTTCTTGAGTTACTTGGGTATTCATTATCATATAACAAAAGTCTATGAATTATTGGTGGTATTTTATCTTGATTCTTATATTCTTTTAAAATGTAATTTACCCCCATAAAATCATGATAAAAATCATAAGACACTTCTTCATTAGTTTCTTCTGAGTCAGACTTAATAACATCAACCAGTGAAGTCTTTGGTGATAATATCATACCTTCATTTTCCTTTAAGTATTCTCTAATTAATAGTTTATAATTTTCACTATTAAATAAATCTTTTAAACCCTCATATAATTCAGACTTAAACCCAATATTTTTAAAATCTAAATTAGAATGTGCTATATAATCCTTTTTAAAATGAATAACCTTACGTAAAGTTTCATTAGTTAAATCTTTAACAAAACCAGTTATTATAGAATTATCATATAGTTTATCACTAAAATACTCAAATGTTTTAAATAATTCAACTAACCAATCTTGTCTCATTATTAAATCATTATCTAACTTTATTAAGTAATCACACTTAAAGTTATTATATAGAATATCTAAACCTAATTTTTGATTTTGAAGTTTTGTATCTTTATTTGTTTTTGAAATTTTAATAGTATTAAATTTTGTGAATTTATAATTATTAATTAAATCTATAACATCTTTAGGTAAATGGTTATCACATATAAATAAAACTAATAATTTTTTATTTATAATCACATTATTTAAACTATCTAACATTTTTTTAGTTATATGATAATTATCAGTTATGTGAATAAATAAACCACTATCATATTCTAAATTAATATTTTGATATTCTTCTGGTGTGTAACCCTTATCATTTATTAAAACACCATCAAAAGAATCGAATAAAGGTAAATTGTTTTTAGTGTTAAGGTTGAAATATGAAACACCTTCGTATTTTTTACTATATTTTATTATTCTTTCATAAAGGTTATTATAACCCCATGTATTATCTGAATGGACTCTATAAACATAAAGTTCTGGTTTATATAAGACTGATAAATCGTCTTTTATATTTTCAATAAAAGTAGTATCTTCACCTTTTTTTAACGATGGATATAAAGTTTTAAGTTCGGACTTTTTATACATAAAAGAACCCTCCCAACCAATAAATGAAATTCTTTTACATTCTAATAATTCATTTTTTACATTATCATAAACTAACCAACTACTTAATATTGACCCATTTTTATTATTTATTTTTAAGTCTCTAAATTGTTCCCAAAGTCTTAAAGGGTGATACCAATCATCATCGTCCCATTGACATACATATTCACCACTAGATTCATTTATAGATATATTTCTTAACTCACCTAAAGTTTTTTTATTTTTTGATGAATCTACTTCAATAAATTTAATATCGATATTATTTTTAAATTCTTTAATTACCTTGTTTATCTCAGTATTATCGTTCTCGTAAATAATTATTAATTCCTTATTTGGGTATATTTGTTTATTATAACATGTTATAGTGTTTTTTAATAAATCATAACCATTTTTAGTGACACATAAACAAGATATTTTAGGTAATAAAACCATCCCACTTTTTTTGTAATATTCTTTAGTATGGTTTGAATTTTCACTATAATTTAAATTTAATAAATCATGAATTGCCACCACTTTTTTTATGTATTCCAATGAAGAGTAATGTTTATCTTGCCACCAAGTACCATCATATAAATGCATTAAGTATGAATATTGAACGTTTTTTGAAATAACCCCATTTGATATTTCATAAAAAGTCATAGGGTTAAAATATAAATTATCTAAAATAGTTATTTCATTTTTATTTTCATATCTTTCATAAACCCTATTAAAAAAAAGAGGCCCAGTCATATTTAAAACATCATCAGTATCGTTTGAATTAATTTTATCTGAATCTATGTTTCTAACAATATCATCTATCAATTCTTTTATAAAACTAGTATTAGGTTTGGAAATAATTACAGCATTAGATAGAATATAGTCAGTGTTAAAATTTAAAGCGTTTTTCCTATCCTCCTCACATATAACAACATCATTTATATTCAATAAATCTTCAATACTCTTTAAAGGTAATACATCTAAATCAACATATATCCCACCAAATTTATAAACATATAAGAGTCTTATAAAATCTAACTTCATAACAACCCTATCAAATTTATCTATAATGATTTTATATTGTGGAAAATATTTATTTACAAACGATTCATTAGTTTTATCACTATAGAATTTTACTTTTAACCCTTTATTTAATAAAACCCACCTCTTTAAAATGAATTCTTGTTTTTCTGTTAAGTTTTCATCTTTCCAAGTAATATGTAATATTTTATTGTTCATATCTTTCTATATAAATATTATCTTTTTAATTAAAATAATTTTAATACAATAAAAAAAGGGAGTCCCGAAAGACTCCCCTTTTTTTGTATATGAAATAAATTAATATTTACATATTAGAATAAATAATCAAATGATTATTATGCTTCATTAGCCTCAGCTTGTAACGTAGCTATTTCAGCATTTAATGACTGTATTTGTGAATTAATACTATCCGCTAATTCTTTGAAAGCGCTCAATTCTTGAGTTCTTGCTTCTTCAAAGCTAGATAAATCAGTCTGAGCTTTAGCAGCAGTTTCAGCATCACCAGCAGCGTTTGCAGCTTCTATCTCAGCTTGTAACTTAGCTTTTAAATCTTCGAATTCTCTATCAGATTGCATGTCCTTACCCTCAGCAGTATTTAACTCTTCTTTTAAAGAGCTAATCTCTGTTTCTTTAGCAGAGATTAATGCAGCGTAGTCAATCCCGTTGAATTCAACAGAACTAAAAGAACCATGAACACCGTAAGCACCTAATTTAGCACCAGCTTGTACTAAATCTAAAGCATCACCAGTAAATTGTACTACAGAAACAGCACCATCAACTACTTGCTCAGTATAATCATCACCTAATTCAACCATTAGACCGTTGATATATACTTGTAAAGATTCAGGTTTAACTGGGTTAGCTAATGTAGCCTCATCATCACCATCAAAAGTAATACCTACTTTCTTAGCGTAGATTGAATCAAAGTTAGCAGCAGATACCTTATTGAATTCATTAATTACTTCAACGAATGAATCAATTTTAGATACATCAGTGTTTTCAATGATATCAGCAACTTTTACAGTTAATTCACCTTCAGCAGCAGTAGCTCTAGCAATTTCATCTTCTAAACCTTTATTTAACTTAGCAAAGTTTTCACTAGTTTCAGCATCTTCAGTATCTTTTTTCCATGCTTCAAAGTTAACTTCATTAACTGGCATGTAAACTTCAAACGATAATACATCAGAAGATTGAATTTCATTAATCGTATTTTTTGTTTCATCTCTTTCAGAAATACGCATTTTAAGTTCAACCTCAATATCAGCAACAGCATCAGTATTACCATCAGCTTCAGCCTCAGCTTTATCACCTTCTAACTCAGAAATCTTAACAGTTAATTCATTCAATGAATCACTTAACTTTGCTAACTGTCGTTCAGCTTGCTCAAACTCAGCACTTGCATCTAAGTATCCTTCAAAATGAGAATTAGACGCAGCACCTCTATCATTATAACCAACAGTAGTAATGATTTCAGAATCTCTTCCAACAGATGAATCAGCTTCTTTTTTGATTGAATCAAATAATTCTGTTCTAACATCAGATAATTCAGTAGCTTCAACATCTTTTTTCCATGCTTCAAA
>Ga0228628_1000026_pt1 | contig 102355 bp, 110 predicted proteins | sample 34DmetaG_FD_183172 | JGI IMG/M metagenome (GOLD analysis project Ga0228628, IMG submission 183172) | Seawater microbial communities from Monterey Bay, California, United States - 34D | ecosystem: Environmental > Aquatic > Marine > Coastal | place: USA: California | collected 2016-09-30
AAGAATCGGATTTTAATTTATTGATATATTTTCTGAAATAAATCCCACAAAACAACACCTGTAGTTACAGAAATATTTAATGAGTGTTTAGTGCCTAATTGAGGAATTTCTATACACAAATCTGATGCGTTTACTACATCTTGCTGAACTCCTTTTACTTCATTGCCCATTATAACTGCATACTTCTGGTTTTCTTTTGGATAAAATGTATTCAATTTTGTGCTGTTCTCTGCTTGTTCAATAGCTAGCACTTTTATGTTTTCTAACTTTAGTTTATTAACTAATTCTAAAGTATCCTCTACATACTCCCAATCTACAGATTCTGTTGCCCCTAAAGCAGTTTTATGAATTTCTTTATTGGGTGGAGTTGCAGTAATGCCACACAAATATATCTTTTCAATTAAAAACGCATCACTAGTTCTAAACACAGAGCCTACATTATTTAAACTTCTAATATTATCTAAAACCACAATAATGGGTGTTTTTTTAGTTTGTTTAAACTCTGTTACTGTAAGTCTATTTAACTCGTTATTTTTAAGTTTCCTCATAGTTTGTGAATAAGTTCACAGCAAACTGCTACTATAAACTGCCTACTAATTTTTACCTTCGCAAAACTAACTGAAATTTTTCTAAAACTTGGCAAAATCAAAAGCTAAAAAGGTAACTCCTTTAATGAAACAATACAATGCAATCAAGGTTAAATATCCTGATGCTATGTTGCTGTTTCGTGTTGGAGATTTCTACGAAACCTTTGGTGATGATGCTAAAAAAGCAGCTGAAGTTTTATCAATTACACTTACAAAAAGAGGTGCAGGTTCAGACTCAGAAACAGCATTAGCAGGTTTTCCTCATCACTCTTTAAACACCTACTTACCAAAACTGGTAAAAGCAGGAATGCGTGTGGCAATTTGTGATCAATTAGAAGATCCTAAAATGACGAAAACCATTGTAAAACGTGGAGTAACAGAGTTAGTAACTCCTGGAGTTTCTTTAAATGACGAAGTTTTACAGAGTAAAAAAAATAACTTTTTAGCAGCAATCCATTTTGATAAAAAACAACTTGGCATTTCATTTTTAGATGTTTCTACAGGTGAGTATCTAATAGCTCAAGGAAATACAGAATACATAGATAAATTATTACAAAATTTTGCACCAAGTGAAATCTTAGTACAAAAACAAAACAAGCAACAATTTTTAGAAGTTTTTGAAAATAGATATTACTCTTTTTATTTAGATGATTGGGTTTTTCAAACTGAATATGCTAATGAAACTTTACAAAATCATTTTGAAGTAAAGAGTTTAAAAGGTTTTGGTATACAAGATTTAAAATGTGCGATAATTGCTGCTGGAGCAGTATTGTATTATTTATCTGAAACACAACACAATCAATTAAAACACATCCAAAATATTAGCAGAATTGCTGAAGATAATTATGTTTGGATGGATAGGTTTACAGTACGTAATTTAGAGTTGTACAACCCAAATTCTGTAAATGCTGTTACTCTTTTAGATGTGATAGATAAAACCATTTCACCTATGGGTGGTCGTTTGTTAAAGCGTTGGTTAGCATTACCTCTAAAAAATATAGATTCAATTAAAAACAGGCACGAATTAGTAAAACACTTTATAGATTCAGACTCACTTTCACAAACGGTTACCTATCAATTAAAACAGATTTCAGATTTAGAAAGACTTGTTTCAAAAATAGCTACAGGTAAAGCAAATCCAAGAGAAATTGTATTGTTAAAAGATTCTTTAAAAGCAATTTTACCCATAAAAAAAGAGCTTGAAAAGAGCAAGAACAAAGCAGTTTCAGCATTAGGAAATCAACTAAACTCTTGTACAGATTTAATTGAAAAAATTTCTCAAACCTTATTTGATGATGCTCCTGTTAACCTTAATAAAGGTAATGCTATTGCTAATAATGTTCATCAAGAATTAGATGATTTACGCACAATTTCGTCATCTGGAAAGCAGTTTTTAGATGCTATGTTAGCTCGTGAAACAGAGCGTACAGGAATCAGTAGTTTAAAAATTGCCTTTAATAATGTTTTTGGGTATTACATAGAAGTTAGAAATACGCACAAAGATAAAGTTCCTGAAGAGTGGATTAGAAAACAAACTTTAGTTTCTGCTGAACGATACATCACTGAAGAACTTAAAGAATATGAAACTAAAATTTTAGGTGCTGAAGAAAAAATTCAAGCATTAGAGCAAGAGATTTTTAGCAAATTATTGCAATACATTATTCAATTTGTAGATTTAATACAAAACAATGCTAAAACCATAGCAAAAATAGACTGTTTATTAGGTTTTTCTGTATTAGCTATTGATAATAATTACGTGCGTCCAATTATGGATGAAAGTACAGATTTAGACATCAAAAACGGGAGACATCCTGTTATCGAAAAGCAATTACCTATAGATCAAAGCTATATTGCAAATGATGTTGTGCTTAACAGAAACCAACAACAAATTATCATGATTACTGGACCTAACATGTCTGGTAAATCTGCCATTTTAAGACAGACTGCATTAATTGTTTTATTGGCGCAAATGGGTAGTTATGTACCAGCACATAATGCTAAAATTGGTATTGTAGATAAAATATTTACAAGGGTTGGTGCTAGTGATAATATTTCTATGGGCGAATCTACTTTTATGGTAGAAATGAATGAAACTGCATCTATCTTAAATAACATTTCTGAACGTAGTTTAGTATTGTTAGATGAAATTGGTAGAGGTACCTCTACTTATGATGGAATTTCAATTGCTTGGGCTATTGCAGAGTTTTTACACGAGCACCCGTCTAAAACAAAAACATTATTTGCAACTCATTATCATGAGTTAAATGAAATGACAGTAACTTTCGAAAGAATTAAAAACTTTAATGTCTCTGTAAAAGAGTTAAAGGATAACATCATTTTTCTTCGTAAGCTCGTTTCTGGTGGCTCTAATCATAGTTTTGGTATTCATGTAGCTAAATTGGCTGGAATGCCAAATATAGTGATTCATAGAGCTAATAAAATTCTTAAAAAGCTTGAAGAAAATAATAAAAATGAAGAGGTAAAAGAAGCTTTAAAACAAACTCAGAACGAAGATTTACAACTCAGTTTCTTTCAATTAGATGATCCTTTATTAGAAAATATTAGGGAGGAAATTTTAGCAACTAACATTGATACTTTAACGCCTATTGAAGCACTAATGAAATTGAATGAGATTAAAAGAATGTTGCTAAAAAAATAATTATTCTATTTTACTTTCTTGTACAACTTAAATATTAACACAACTATAGCTATAACAAACAATAAAGAAATTGTTTGAATTAAAATTAAATTCCAGCTAAAGTCGTTTAAAATTGTTTCCATAAATTATTAGTGTTTATAAATATCTTTTCTTTTAAATCTAAAAATTATAAATGGTGTTATCATAGAAACAAACATTAAAACATCAAAAACAATTTTATTTGGTAGAAAATAATTAACAACCAAATAGATAGAACATAAAGAAAAAATAGCTTTATATTTTAGTTTAAAAGGAGAGAATACTATTAAAAGAAATAATAAAAGCCCAATTATTGTATATAACTCCTTAATGGTTAGCATATAATAAAGGTAAATAAAAGATTTTTAAATTTAAATAGCAGTGAAGTAAAAAACGCAAAATTAATTTATAAATAAATCAAAAAACAATATAACTCATTCATTTATAGTTATTTATGTTTATTTATAAAAAACAAAAAAATTAATGAATTTTATTAAACAATACGCATATTTGAGATAAATTAGTTTGTTTTTGTACAATAACTACTATCTTTGTAGACGATGATAAATACTTTTTTTCTCTTTATAAGTGGTCAAGAAATATTCATAATAATGATTATTGTTGTGATGCTTTTTGGTGCAGATAAGATTCCTGAAATTGCTCGTGGTTTAGGAAAAGGCATACGTCAAGTAAAAGACGCAACTAACGATATTAAGAAAGAAATTAACGAAAGTGCAAAAAAACAAGGTTTAGATACAAACCTTACTAAAGATCTGAATAAAGAAATTAATGATGTAAAAAAAGACATTGATGATTTTACAGGTCCTATAAAAAGAAATATGTAATCTTAAAGTACCCTACTAACTGTTAAACCATCTCTTATAGGTAACAAAACAGTTTCTACTCTTTTATCAATATTCAGTAACTTATTATACTCTAATAAAACTTTGGTGTCTAGATCTTTAGGATTTAATGGTTCAACAACTTTTCCACTCCATAAAACATTATCAGATAAAATTATTCCTCCAGGCTTTATTTTATCAATAATTAAATGAAAATAGTTAATGTAATTTGATTTGTCTGCATCAATAAAAACCAAATCAAATTGCTGACATAAAGTTGGAATAATTTTGGTTGCATCACCAACCATTTGTTGTATTTGACTTCTGTAACCAGATTTTTCGAAGTATTTGTTTTGTAAAGTTTCTAGCTCTTCGTTTTTATCAATAGTAATTATTTTTCCTTCTTTTGATAATCCTTCTGCAAAACAAAGTGTTGAATAACCTGTGTAAGTGCCTATTTCTAAAATATTTTTGGGTCTTATTAACTTAGAAATCATAGACAATACTCTACCTTGAAATGCACCACTTAACATTCTTGGGTTTAATACCTTCTGCCAAGTTTCTTTAGTTAATTCTTGTAAAATTTTTGGTTCTTGTTGTGAGTGATTTACAACGTAATCGTCTATTTTTTCTGGTAAAAATTCCATTTAAAAAGGTAGCTATGCTTTAGAGTTTTCAAGTTTTTGTTTCAATGCAGCTTTATCAATATCAGATAAACATGGTTTTTCTTTTTGGCAATCTGTTGCTTTCATTCTAAACAAATCAGACATTTTATTGTTTTGTTTTGTATAAAGCCTACAAATACCACATCTTAAAAAATGAATATTTAGTTGAATCTTTTCAAATAACGAAGCCTCATTATATTGACTTTTATCACAAATCATTGTGGCTTCATCACATGTTATAAATAAAAACTTAAACATATATTTTAACTATTAAACCAGTTATCTTCCATACATTTTCTTAACTGCGTTCTTGCTCTATGGATAATAACCCAAAGGTTTGACGCTGTAATATCTAACTCCTTACAAATTTCTTCTGTTTCGAATTCTTGAATGGTTTTCATTCTAAAAACCATTGCATATTTTTCAGGTAAATTGTCTATACAAGCTTCTAATTGATCTTTTAACTCTTCATTTTCAACGGCTTTTTCTGAGGCATTGTCCCAGCTTTGAGGTACTCTTTCTTCTAACCAGTTTCCTTCTTGTTCACCATCAACATAAAAGTTCATCCTTACTTCTGCTTGTCCTTTTTTAGAATTGATTTTTCTGTAATAATCTATTACTTTTCTTTTAAGAATAGAAACTAACCAAGTTCTTTCTGTAGATTTCCCTTGAAAATTTTTAGCAGATTTTAATGCAGCTATAAAAGTATCTTGAACCAAGTCTTTTGCTAAATCACTATCATTAACTCTAACAACAGCATAATTATAGAGATAATCTGCGTAATTATCTATCCATTTATCTGGTTGTAAAGTTGGTTTTGTGTTAGCCATTTTAGCTTTAATAAAAAGCCAAATATAACTTATTTTTTGTCTTTTAGCGCTTTACAATTATCTCTTCTTCTCATATCTACAATATAAATGATTTGCCACTTACCATTATTGTTAAATAACTGAAAAGAATTAGCACCACAATGATTAAAGTTATCATTTAAATAGAATTCATAAGGAGTCCAAACAGATGCTAAATTACCATCAATTTTAATGTTATAAGAAAGTAACTTTTCTAAATAAACATTTTCTGGTTTTTTGTTAGCAACACCTGTTAATAAAGCTTGTCTTGATTGAGTATTTAAGTTTTTTAATCCTTCTCTATTTGTAAAAGTAGTTTGAATTTTAATGTCTTTGTGTAAGGTAGATTTCATAATGGTACTATCTCCTTTATGTAAGCCTATAAAAAATGTTTCAATTACTTTTTTAACTTCTTGTTGCTCATTTTTTTCTTGAGCTGTTATTACTAAAGAACTAATTAACAATAGTAAAAAAGGTATAATTTTTTGCATAATTGATTGATTTTGAAAACCAAAACTAATTAATTTTCTCTATTTACATATAGCTTTAAAAATACATTAACAGAAGATTAACTAGATTATGATGTAAATGATATTTCTTACTTTTACCATTGTCAAAAAATTAAAAATATGTCAATTGCAAAAAAACAGTACAAAAGAATTACTGTAAAATCTTTAGTTGAAATGAAAGCAAATGGAGAAAAAATTTCCATGCTAACAGCTTACGATTATACCATGGCTAAAATTTTAGATAAAGCAGGTTTAGATGTACTACTTGTTGGTGATTCTGCCTCTAATGTTATGGCTGGTCATGAGACTACATTGCCTATTACATTAGATCAAATGATTTACCATGCAAGCTCAGTAATTAGAGGTATAGAACACTGTTTAGTAGTTGTAGATTTACCTTTTGGAAGCTATCAATCTGACCCCAAAGAAGCATTACGCTCTGCAATTAGAATAATGAAAGAAAGTGGTGCTCATTCTATAAAACTTGAAGGAGGAAAAGAGATAAAAGAATCTATAAAACGAATTTTAAATGCAGGTATTCCTGTAATGGGCCATTTAGGATTAACACCACAATCAATCTATAAATTTGGTACGTATACTGTAAGAGCTAAAGAAGAACAAGAAGCAGAAAAATTAATGGAAGATGCTTTAATGTTAGAAAGAATTGGTTGTTTTGCTATTGTTTTAGAAAAAGTGCCTGCAAAATTAGCCAAGAAAGTTGCAGAAGCATTAACAATACCTGTAATTGGTATTGGAGCAGGAAATGGGGTTGATGGTCAAGTATTAGTAACTCATGATATGATTGGTATGACTCATGAATTTAACCCACGCTTTTTAAGAAGGTATTTAGACTTATTTGCTGATATGACAGGTGCTTTTCAACAATATGTAAAAGACGTTAAAAGTAAAGACTTCCCAAATGAAGAAGAACAGTATTAATCAAAAATGACAATTTCTCTAAAGCTTTTTCAATCATTATTATTTCTACTTACTATTCCTTTTTTTAAAATACTATTTAAGTTTTTTTTGATAAGAGCTGAAAAGTTTTTTATAAAATACAACTCTAAAAGAATGGAATTTTTCTATTCATATAAAAAACTGGTCCCTTTCTTTATAAGTTATATTTGGCCAGGATTAATCATATTGTTAATTATATTAATTTGGCTTAATTTTTAATGCTATGAAAGTAATTCATTTAGACACCAACCACCCTCTTTTAATTAATCAATTGAATAAATTAGGGTTTACTAATGATGAAGATTACTTGTCTTCAAAAGAAGATATTGAAGCTAAAATTCATAACTATGATGGCTTTATCATAAGAAGTCGCTTTAAAATTGATAAAGCCTTTATAGATAAATCAACTAATCTAAAATTTATTGGCAGGGTTGGTGCTGGTCTAGAAAATATAGATTGTGAATATGCTATATCAAAAAACATAGCTTTAATAGCAGCTCCTGAAGGAAATAGAAATGCAGTTGGTGAACATACATTAGGTGTGTTATTGTCACTATTTAATAAGTTAAATAAAGCTGATAAAGAAATTAGAGCAGGCAAATGGCTTCGTGAAGAAAATAGAGGGTTAGAGCTAGATGGAAAAACTGTAGGTCTTATAGGTTATGGAAATATGGGAAAATCATTTGCAAAAAAATTAAAGGGATTTGATGTAGATGTTTTATGTTATGATATAAAATCAAATGTGAGTGACGAAAATTGTAAACAAGTTTCTTTAGAAGAATTACAACAGAGGTCTGATGTTTTAAGTTTACATACCCCACAAACAACACTTACAAGAAATATGATAAACAAAGCGTTTATTAATCGTTTCAAGAAATCTTTTTGGTTATTAAATACAGCACGTGGAACATCTGTTGTCACAAAAGATTTAGTTGCTGCTTTAAAAAGTGGCAAAATTTTGGGTGCTGGTTTAGATGTTTTAGAATATGAAAAATCTTCTTTTGAAAACTTATTTTCTGACAACAATTTACCAGAAGCTTTTCAATATTTAATTGCATCAGAAAATGTAATTTTATCACCTCATGTTGCTGGTTGGACTATAGAAAGTAATGAGAAATTAGCACAAACCATAGTAGATAAAATCAAAGCAAAATTTTGTTAACTTGTAAGTCGTTATTCAACTATCAAAAAAAACTAAAATGACATACGAGGCTAACACTCCAGAAGAATGTGTTGCTCAAATACCTGAAGAAAGAAAACCAATCATTTCTAAATTAAGAAAAATTATAAAAGATAATTTGCCTAAAGGTTTTGAAGAGGGAGTAAACTATAAAATGTTGGGTTATTATGTTCCTCACTCAATATATCCAGAAGGTTATCATTGTGACCCTAAATTACCTTTACCTTTTATGAATTTGGCTTCTCAGAAAAATTCTATAAACTTATATCATAGTGGAGTCTATGCAAAAAAAGAACTGTATGATTGGTTTGTGGCTGAATATCCTAAGCATTCAAAAAGAAAATTAGATATGGGAAAAAGTTGCATCCGTTTTAAAAAAATGGATGATATTCCTTACGATTTAATAGCTGAATTATGTACAAAACTAACTGTAAATGAGTGGATTAACATATACGAATCTGCAATAAAAAAGAAATAATAAATATGAAAAATAGAGTAACTGGTATTGGTGGTGTTTTCTTTAAAAGTGATGATCCAACTGCATTTAAAGAGTGGTATAAAAAACACTTAGGTTTTAATATCGATAATTGGGGATGCACTTTTTGGTGGAAAGATAAAGATGGTAAAGATGCCTCTACACAATGGAGCTCTTTTACAAGCAAAACAGATTATTTTCAGCCCTCTAAAAAAGATTTTATGATTAACTATCGAGTTGAAAACTTGGTTGAATTATTATCAGAATTAAGAAAAGAAGGAGTTACAATTGTTGGAGACATACAAGAGTTTGAATATGGAAAATTTGGATGGATACTTGACAATGATGGTAATAAAATTGAACTTTGGGAACCAAAAGACGAAGCATTTAAATAAATATATATCTCATGAACTTATTATCTAAATATCCAACAGAAGTATTAGTACTATTATTTTTAACGGTAACTTTTTTACAATCTGGTATTGATAAATTATTTGATTGGAAAGGAAATGTTGCTTTTATAAAAGATCATTTTAAAAACTCACCTTTAAAAAATACAGTGCCTCTATTACTAGCTATCATTCTTGTTTTAGAAATAGTTGCAGGTTTTTGTATGCTTTTTGGTATATATGAACTTTATACTTTTGGAGCAAAAGAAATTGCTTTATTAGGAACAGAGCTTTGTGCTGTTACTTTAATCTTTTTATTAATAGGACAACGTTTAGCAAAAGATTATGCAGGAGCAATGAGCTTAGCTGTCTATTTTATTATTACACTTTGGGGTGTGTTTTTATTAAATAGTTAAAAATTATAATATAAATATTTACATAAGTATTTCTTATGTAAAAAAGCCTTTAAAAAATCCATTTTAAAGGCTTTTTATTTTTTTGGAAGGTGTTTGGTTGTTTTTGGTACAAACAATTAAAAAAACCTTTAAAAAGGCGTTTTATTGCTTTTTTAAGACATAAATTAAAGATGAGTACTCCTTTGTTGACTTAGCTTTAAAGTTTGACTTAAATCCATTAATAAATGCTGAAAAAGGTTTACTTTTTTTATGCTTGTATTTTTCACTTAATAGTACAACATAATAAGCATCAAATTTCATAGGTAGTATTTTTTCCACTTTCATATTCTCATAAGAAAATAATTTAGAAATAGACGTTTTACTAAAATGCCATAAATGTCTTGGTACATCAAAAGCAGCCCAAAACTCTTTATACATTATTGCGTCATAACTTTTAAAATTTGGTACAGCAATAATTAATCTTCCATTTTCAGTTAATAAACTTTTTAATGTGGTAATATATTCTTGGAGGTTTTCTACATGTTCTAAAACATGCCAAAGTGTAATGACATCAAATTGTTGATTTTGAAATTTAGATAAATCTTTTTCTAAATTAACACCTTTTTTAGCAGCAATATTTCTTGCTCCTAAATCTGGTTCTGAACCAAAAATTTCCCAAGAATTCATTTTACATACTTTTAAAAAATCACCTGTTCCTGCTCCTACATCTAAAACTTTTTTTGATTTAGTATTAAAAGAGTTAATTAACTTAAGCTTTCTTTTTAAAGTGATATTTTTTACAGCTTGATATACTTTGTCAAAAAGTGATTTTTTTGAATCTGTATGAGAAATATAATCTTCACTTTTGTAATAATCTGAAATGTTTTTTGGAACTGGAATTGTCACTAACATATCAAATTCTTTATTAAACATTACTTGATATTCTTCATGAGAAACAGTGTAATCTTTACAAACTAAGTAAGGTTCTAAATTTTGATAAAAATCGATTTTCTTTGACATAAAATTTTAATTGTTCCACGAGGAACATCTATGAAATTTATAAAAATTATCTACCCATATACACTAAAAGAACAGAAATGTCTGATGGAGAAACACCACTAATTCTACTAGCTTGTGAAATTGAAGTGGGTTGTATTTTACTTAATTTTTCTCTAGCTTCATATGAAAGAGATTTTACCTTTTGGTAATTAAAACTAGAAGGAATCATAACATTTTCTAGCCTATTTAATTTATCTGCATTACTCTTTTCTTTAGCAATATATCCAGAATACTTTAAATGAATTTCTGCTTGCTCTATAACTTCTTTATCAATATTATTTTCCTCTAAAAAAGAATTTAATTTCTTTATGTTTTTAAAATCAGAAAAATCTAATTGAGGTCTAGCAGCAATTTTAAAAAGCTTCATAGATTGATTTACTAAAGCTAAATTTTTAGCTTCTAAAATAGGATTTATCTCTTCTTTTTTTACACTTGTTTTTTCTAAAAACTCAATTAATAATTTAGATTTTTCTCTCTTTTCTTTTACTCTATCCAATCTTTCTTTTGAAGCTAAACCAAGTTCAAAAGCCTTTGGAGTTAATCTTAAATCTGCATTATCTTGCCTTAACAATGTTCTATATTCTGCTCTAGAAGTAAACATTCTATAAGGCTCTTCTGTGCCTTTTGTTATCAAATCATCTATTAAAACACCTATATAAGCTTCATTTCTTTTTAAGATAAAAGAAGGCTTATTTTGAACTTTTAAAGCAGCATTTACACCAGCCATTAAACCTTGTGCTGCAGCTTCTTCATAACCAGTTGTACCATTTATTTGACCTGCAAAAAATAGATTTTTAATCAACTTTGTTTCTAACGAATGAGTTAATTGTGTAGGTGGAAAATAATCATACTCTATTGCATAACCATATCTAAAAAACTTTACATTCTCAAAACCAGCAACAGCCCTTATTGCTTTGTCTTGTATATCTTCTGGTAAAGATGTAGAAAAACCATTTACATACATTTCACAAGTGGTCCAGCCTTCTGGCTCTACAAAAATTTGATGTCTTTCTTTACTTGCAAAACGATCAATTTTATCTTCAACTGAAGGGCAATATCTTGGACCTGTAGATTGTATTCTACCATTAAACATTGGAGACCTATCAAAACCTTCTCTTAGTAAATCATGCACTTCAGGATTTGTGTAGGTTAGCCAACAAGATCGTTGTTTCTTTAAGTTAGTTGTAACAGGTAAATAAGAAAATTTTTCTGTGATTTCATCTCCTGGTTGCTCAGTCATTTTAGAATAATCTAAAGACCTTCCATCAACTCTTGGAGGGGTGCCTGTTTTCATTCTACCTGCTTCAAAACCTTTAGCAACCAAATCTTCTGTGATACCTCTTGAAGCTCCTTCTCCAGCTCTACCTCCACCAAAACTTTTATCTCCAATATGAATTAATCCATTTAAAAAAGTTCCTGCTGTAATAATAACAGTCTTCGCTTTTATATCTAAACCTAAGACTGTTTTAACTCCAATAATAGAATCTCCATCAAACAACAATCCATTAACTGAATCTTGATAGAAATCTAAGTTTTTAGTATTCTCTAACATGGTTCTCCAACATTCAGCAAATTGCATTCTATCAGATTGTGCTCTTGGACTCCACATTGCAGGACCCTTAGATTTATTTAACATCTTAAACTGTATTGCAGTTTTATCTGTAACAATACCACTATAACCTCCAAGCGCATCAATTTCTCTAACAATTTGACCTTTTGCAATACCACCCATTGCAGGATTACAACTCATTTGTGCAATATTTTGCAGATTCATTGTAATAAGTAGAGTGTGTGCACCCATATTTGCTGCAGCAGCAGCAGCTTCACTTCCTGCATGTCCACCACCAACTACAATAACATCATATTTTGTTGTAAATAAACTCATTTTTCTTTAAGTTCCACGTGAAACTATTTATTATTTAATTGATTATCAAATATTTATATAAGATAAAGCTTGGTTTTCAGCATTTCTCATTTTTATTTTATCATCATCAGATTTATCTTTATAACCCATATAATGTAAAACTCCATGAATCATTACTCTGTGTAATTCATTTTCAAAACTTACCTTAAAATCTTTTGCGTTCTCATCTACTCTTTCTATAGAAATAAATATATCTCCAGAAATTAATTTACCTAAAGTATTATCAAAGCTAATAATATCTGTTAAGGTATCATGATTTAGAAACTCAACATTTAATTTATGAAGATAATTATCATCACAAAAAACATAGTTGATTTCACCAATTTCAAAACCATTATCAGCAACTACTTTTTGTATCCATTCTTGAGTTTGTATTTCATTAAGCAACTCAAAAGGTGTTTCGTAATTAAAAACAATCATTTTATTCTTTCTTAGTATCAGAAAAGTAAGCTCTTACCTTCTTTTTATAATTTTGCTGCAAAGGTAATGATTGTCTATTTAATATTTCTATTTGATTGTAAAACTGCTTTTTAAATTTAAGTGCCTTAATGTTGTTTCTTCGGTTTTCTAAAGTATTTGAAGTTGATTTACGTTTTTTGTCTTTTCCTTGTTCTAAGGCAGCTTTGTCAAGTTTTAATAATTCGTAATTTAAATTTTGCATTTTCTGGAGTGTTGCAGCATTGAATCCTTTTTCTAGTATTTCGTTTTCTAATTCTTCCATGCTTTTTAATGCTTTTTTTGCATTAGCGTTACCACCTGCTTTACCTTGTTCGTTTTCTTTTAATGCATCCTGTAGTTCTTGCCTTAATTGAGTCTGTTGTTTAAAGATTTCATATAACTCTCCATTTAAATCATTATTTGCATCTCCTTCGCCTTTTCCTGTTTTATTCCCTTTATTACCTTCGCCTTTCTTTCCATTATTATCGTGTTTATTTCCTTCTTTTCCTTTACCCTTCTTTTCTCCTTTCTTGACACCATCTTTCATTTTTTCAGAAAGTGATTCTTGCTTTTTTATTAAATCTGGTAAACTAAACCCTTGACCTTTTCCTTTTTTGCCTTTACCTATTTTCATAGACATATTGTTCTGCATATTATTTAAAATATTACTTAAATAATCTGCTAAATTATTGGTGGCAGTCATTACATAACGTTGATTAGAAATTCCGTTATTAAATCTGTTTTCAGAAAAATTATATAAAGATTGATCTAAATTATAATGTGCTGTAGATAAATCATCTTGAATCTTAGTAGATATTTTTGGAACACGCATTGCTAAAACATATAAACTATCATCTATGTGTTCGAAATACGTTTTAATTTCATTTTGTTTTTTTAGGTCTTTACCAAAATCTGGATGTGAGGTTGAAGTTTCACTAAATTTACTCATCAACTGTTCTTGTTGAAAAGAGAAAATAACTAAATTTTCTAAAATTTTACGCAAATCTTCTATATTCTCTTCCATAGCTTCTCCTTGCATTTCCATCATAGATTTCTGCATTTTAGCACTCATCTCTTTCATCTTTTTTGATGACTGTTTTTGATTCTGTTTTGCTTTCTGTTGCTGTTGATTTTTTAGGTTTTCTTCTGCTTTATTTAATTCTTCTTCTACTTTTTCTTTTTCATCCTCAACATCTGGCAATTCCATTGGTTCTTTTAACTTCTCATTATCTTTATCTAATTCTTGAAGTTCTTTTTTTATCTCATCAAACTCTTTTTTTATCTCTTTTTGAGCTTCTAAATTATTTTCTTGACTTTTTTCTAAGGATTCCTGTTTTTTAGACAACTCTTCTATTTTATTGGCAATTTGCATTGTTTTTTGTTCAACATAAAAACGTTTTACCATTTCTAATGTTTTCTCTAAACTACGTTGCTGTTGCTTGTTTTGTTGTGCTAATTCTTTTGCTTTTTTAACTAAGTCTTCTTTATTTAATTTATCAGCCATTTTTTGGATTTCATCCAATAACTTTTGTTGCTTTTCTAGTTTCTTTAATTCTTTAATACGTTCTTTTAAATCTTCTTTCTTTTCTTGTAATGTTTTATCTTTTTCTGTTTTTTCATCTAAGTTTTCTTGAAGCTTATCTGTTTGTCTTTGCATCATTTTCTTGTATTGTTCTTGACGCTTTATAAAACTTTCTACCTTCTTTTTATCATTCCAATTAATACTTTTTTTATTCTGTAATTCTTGCTGAATATTTTCTAGATGCTCTTGCTGCTTCTTTTGCCTTTGAACAGAGTTTTCTAGATCATTAATTGTATTTCTTTGTTCTTGTAATAGCTCTTGTTCTATTTCTTCTTCTGTTTTTTGTCTATAATTAAAAATTTTACTTTTTGTAGATTTATTTCCATTAACAGCATCATTATCAGAAACTTGAAAATATAATTCGTAATTAACTCCTTTTGAAAGTTGTAAACCATCAGGAAATTGATAGAAAAAAGTCTGAATATTTTGCTTGGTTATTGGAAGCTCTATTTGTTGTTTTTTATTAGAATTATCCTCTTGATAATACATAAGTTGTAATTTTTTAATTCCATAATCATCAGATATTTGACCTGCAAATTGCGCTGTTCCACGTGAAATACTATCAATATTTGAGCTTACAGAAATTAGAGGAAACTCGTCTTTTACAACATCAATTGCGAACTGTAATTTCTCATAATCTAAAAGGTTTTCATTAGATGATGAAATCTGATAGCTTAGAGGCCTCTTTATACGTTTTGTAAATTCAAAATTATCTAATGAAGTACTTTCAAAAATTTCTCTTTTTTGATTTTGAATGAATGCTAATTCTTGGGTTTGATTGGTTTTTACTTTCCATGTAATTTTTGTGCCTTCTGGAACAACTAAATTATTGGTGTTTTGAACAACTTCATCTTTTCTATTTGTATAATATGGATAATCTAGACTTAATGAAATATTATTAATCGTTGGTGTACCTATGACATTAATTTGATAATCTTGAGATTGAATTCCATTAGCTTCTACATAAAAACTTATTGGTTTTTGAACATCTGAAAATGTGTATGAAAATGAAGCGTCTTCATTATTCTGTAAATAATATTGTTGATTATTAAACAAAATTTTTGCTTCACTTGGAGTTACATTTCCAACAGTTTTTACAACAATAGTAATGGCTTTTCCTTGAATAACTTCAAGGGTTTTATTCTCTATTATAAATGCAAAAGGAGCTGGAGGGTTATATGCTGTTCTATAATTAACAACACGTTCTAAACTTTCTGTTAAAGAACCATTACTAATTGTAAATAAGCTAATTACATATACTAAAACAGGAACAATAGTATATTTTAGATATTTCTTGTTTTGTTTAAAGTCAATAGCTTTAACAAATGGTATGGGTTGTAGTTCTAGAGATTTCTGCTCAATACTTGCTAATATTAAATCAGATTTATTGGTGTTATCTTTAAGTTGTAATATGTTTAATAATTTATCTTCGACTTCTGGAAAATGAGCTCCAATAATTTTTGAAGATTCAGCAAATGAAATTCCGTTTCTAAAGCCTATTAATTTAAATATAGGAATTGCTATAAATCGAATCAATAAAAAAAGTTCTACAACAACAAAAGCCCAAAACAAAAAGGTTCTTGCTGTTGGTTTTAGCCATAAAAAATATTCTAAAAACAACGTGAAAAAGAAATATAACAATCCAAAAGAAAAGAAAAGAATTGTTCCTTTTATAAACTCGTTAGTATAATACTTTCGAGTAAATTGATGTAATTTTTGCTGTATGTTTTTAAAATTGCTCATAATCAATTAATAAAAATACAGATTTTGTAAATAGTATCTTTCAAATTATTGTTAAAAGACATTGTAAGTATTTATAAAAACAAACTACTAATGCTTTATAAAATTTTAAATCATGAAAAAATTAGCCAAATTAGTTATTCTTATAATTACTTTACAAGCCTGCTCTCAAAGTCCTTGGACACAAAAAAAAGGCAACTTTTATACACAATTATCATTTACATCTATTTCTGGATATAATACTTTATTTGGAGACCCAGATTATAATACAGAAAGAGAAATTTCTGATAGAACTTTACAATTTTTTACAGAATATGGATTATCAGATAAAACATCATTGTTGGTAAATATTCCTTTTAAAATGATGGAAACAAGTGAATTAACATCTCCTTCTATAACTGCAATTCCGTTAACAAGTAGTGCAACAGAAAGTGCTTTAGGAAATATTTCTTTAAGTGTAAAACATAATTTTTATAATAAAAAATGGGTCTTATCTGGACAACTATCTGTAGAAGCAAACACGAGTTCTTATGATGCTGCTTCAGGCATAAGAACAGGTTATGATGCATGGTCTTTTACACCATTATTTTTAGCTGGTAGAGGATTTGGAAAAACATACATTCAAGGATTTATTGGTGCAGATATAAGAACAAATGACTATAGTTCTAACTTTAAAATTGGTGGAGAAATAGGTAGAAAATTAGGCAATTTTGTTTGGTTAATAGGTTTTGTAGATGTTTCATCTTCATTTAAAAACGGAGATGTTATGTTACCAGCAGAAAATCAATTAACAGGTTTATATGTAAACGATCAAGAATATGGTGCTTTTGGTTTAAAAGCTATAGGAGAGTTTTCTAATAATTTCGGAATAACAGCTGGTTATGGAGGTGCTTTTTCTGGAAATAATGTGGCTAAACAAGCAGCTTTAACTTTTGGAGTGTATCATAAATTTTAATACATATACTTTTGAATTATTTTAAAAAGACTTCAGTAATGTGAAGTCTTTTTTCTTTTATCAAATTTCTCTTCTCTTTAATAAAAACTATCTTTGCAAAAAATTAAATTTAATGGAATCTAATGTTCGTGTACGTTTTGCACCAAGTCCAACAGGACCTTTACATATTGGAGGTGTAAGAACAGCTTTATACAATTATTTATTTGCTAAAAAACACAATGGATCTTTTATATTAAGAATAGAAGATACAGACCAAACACGTTATGTTGCAAACGCAGAACAATATATAATTGATGCTTTAAACTGGTGTAAAATTCCTTTTGATGAAGGCCCTGGAAAAGAGGGTGGTTTTGGCCCTTACAGACAATCTGAACGTAAAAATTTGTATAAAAAATACGCAGATATTTTACTAGAAAAAGGGTGGGCTTATTATGCTTTTGATACAGCAGAACAATTAGATGCTCATAGAAAAGGGCATGAAGCAGAAGGAAAAACCTTTATTTATAATTGGCATAATCGCGAAAAAGGAAGGTTAGTAAACTCCTTAGTTTTAACTGATGAAGAAGTACAAAAAAGAATAAATTCTGGAGAAAACTTTGTAATTCGTTTTAAAAGTCCACAAGATGAATCTTTAATTTTAGAAGATGAAATAAGAGGAACTATAAAAATTGATACCAATACTTTAGATGATAAAATTTTATTTAAAAGTGATGGAATGCCAACGTATCATTTAGCAAATATTGTAGACGATCATTTAATGGAGATTTCTCATGTAATTCGAGGTGAAGAATGGCTGCCTTCTCTCCCACTTCATAATTTATTATACAAAGCTTTTGGTTGGGATTGCCCTAAGTTTGCACACTTACCTTTAATCTTAAAACCTGTTGGTAAAGGAAAATTAAGTAAAAGAGATGGAGATAAATTAGGTTTCCCAGTATTTCCTTTAGAATACACGAATGAAGAAACAGGTGATGTTTCACGTGGATATAAAGAAGATGGTTATTTTGCTGATGCATTTATAAACATGTTGGCTTTTTTAGGTTGGAATCCTGGTACAGAACAAGAACTATTTTCTTTAGAAGAGTTAATTAAAGAATTTGATTTAAAAAGAGTTTCTAAATCTGGTGCAAAATTTAATCCAGATAAAACAAAATGGTTTCAACAGCAATATATGCAGACTAAAGGTGATGCTGAATTAACTGAATTATACATTCCAATTTTAGAAGAAAAGAATATTTCTAAAGAAAAAATATATGTAGAAAAAGTAATTTCATTAATTAAAGAAAGAGCTGTTTTTATAGAAGATTTCTGGGGATTATCGTCTTTCTTTTTTGAAGCACCAACTGAATATGATGCTAAAAACGTAAAAAAGAATTGGAAAGAAGGAACACCTGAATTAATGCAAGAATTGATTGCTGTTATTAATAATATTGAAGATTTCTCATCAGAAAATACAGAATCAAAAATAAAAGCTTGGATAACAGAAAAAGAAATTGGTTTTGGCAAAGTAATGCAACCTTTACGATTAAGTTTGGTGGGTAAATTAGCAGGACCTCATTTATTTGATATTATAGCTATGATTGGTAAACAAGAAACAGTTGCTAGACTAAACAATGCAATAGAAAAGCTATAGAAATATTACTGTAAAAATGTAAAATCCTCTCAAAAATGAAAGGATTTCTTTTTTAAACATGTAACATTTTAAATGTTTTTACTACATATATATACTTAAAAGATTAAGTATATTTACAGTACACTATTATTAACATTTAAAACTTTTATTATGCCACCATCGTTTTTTATTATTATATTTTTATCATTAGTTGTTCTTTTTGCAGCTTTTTTTATGGTAAAACAACAAACAGCTGCTATTATAGAACGTTTTGGTAAATTTCAAAGCATTCGTCATTCTGGTTTACAAATAAAAATTCCTTTAATTGATAGAGTTGCAGGAAGATTAAGTTTAAAAATTCAGCAATTAGACGTAATTGTAGAAACAAAAACGTTAGATGATGTATTTGTTCGTTTAAAAGTTTCTGTACAATACAAAGTAATTAGAGATAAAGTTTATGATGCTTTTTATAAATTAGATTATCCTCATGATCAAATTACTTCTTATGTTTTTGATGTAGTAAGAGCAGAAGTTCCAAAAATGAAGTTAGATGATGTTTTTGTGAAAAAAGATGATATAGCATTAGCTGTAAAAGCAGAGTTAAATGATGCTATGTCTGATTATGGATTTGATATTATAAAAACTCTAGTAACAGATATAGACCCAGATGCACAAGTAAAAGCAGCAATGAATAGAATTAATGCTTCTGAACGTGAAAAAATTGCTGCTCAATTTGAAGGAGATGCTCAACGTATTTTAATAGTTGAGAAGGCAAAAGCAGAAGCAGAAAGTAAGCGTTTGCAAGGGCAAGGTATTGCAGATCAAAGACGTGAAATTGCTCGTGGTTTAGAAGAGTCTGTAGAAGTGCTTAATAAAGTGGGTATTAACTCTCAAGAAGCCTCTGCTCTAATTGTAGTAACACAACATTATGATACTTTACAATCTATAGGTGAAGAAACAAATAGTAATTTAATTCTATTGCCAAACTCACCTCAAGCAGGTAGTAATATGTTAAATGATATGGTTGCTAGTTTTACTGCAAGTAATCAAATAGGTGAAGCTATGAAGCAGCAATCAAAGAAGAAAAAAGAATAATTTAAATAAATTTTTTATCTTGTAAACATGTTACAAGGTGTAAAAAATTGGTTGAATAAACCTTATTATTTTAATCCATTAATTAAATTTAAAAGTAAATTAGCTAGTTTTTTTATTATTGAAAATAATGAGTTAAAAGAAAAAATTTTAAGGGTTACCTTAACAAAAATTGAGTCTTTTTTAAAAGACTATGATTTTATAATAAGGTGTCATAAATCTTATATTGTAAATACAAAATATGTTAATAGGGTTACTGGTAATGCAAGAGGTTATTTGTTAAAATGCAATATTTTAGATTTTTACATACCTGTTTCAAGAAAGTTTAGTAAAAAATCTTTGTTAACATTGGTTAAATAACCTTCCCATTTATCACAATTTAAAGCAATTTTAAAGCTGCTTATATATATTTGTTGAAATTAATTAGTTGGGGGATTTAATTAATTTAAAACAAAAAGCGCAACTATATAGTTGCGTTTTTTTATTTTTTTATTTTAAAGAATTACTTTTTTTCTTCTATTTTATCATCATTATCTTCTTCTTTAGAGGCTTTTTTAAATTCTTTAATTCCACCACCTAAACCTTTCATAAGTTCTGGAATTTTTTTTCCTCCAAATAATAATAGAACCGCTAGTGCAATTAAAATCCAAGAACCTCCACTTGGCATGCCTAATAAAAATATATGTAAAGTATTCATTTTCTTAATATTTAATAGTACAAAGATATAAAAAAAGCTTTGGTTTAATTTCTTTTTTGAATAATACCTCCTATTACTTTTTTATCTTTAATTAATTCAGGATTTCCTTTATAAAATATAGAACCTCCAAAACTTACTTTTGCTGTTAATGTTTCGCCTGCAAATATTTCTGCTTTTGCACCTGTACCTGCTTTAACAGTGCTTGTGTTTTCTGTTTTTAAATTAAAACCACGGTAAACACCATATAAATCTAAATTTACATCTTGGTGTTTTGTGGTACCAGATAATTTTATAATACCTCCAGAAGATGTTTTTACTTCTATATACTTAGTATTTACAACTAAATTAATTAATGCTCTTTCTTGAGAGTTTACAACTAATTTTTCTTGATTAATATCTTTTCCAGTAATTGTTGCACCTTCATTAGCATCAATTACATCTATATTAGAAGAGTAAAATAACTTAACAATAACTTCTCCATCAGCTGAATTATTTTCTGGTTTTAAAGAAAAAGGAAGTGTTAATTTTAAAGTTTTATCTACATTTTTAATAGTTACCTTTTCAGATTTTTTTCCTCTTATTTCTATCTTTTGTTCATTTGATTTTATTAACTCTACTTCTATACCATTAAAGACTTTTAAAGTAGTAAAATCACCTAAATTTTGGCTAACTGTAGACTGAGATTGAGAGGCTACATGAACCAAAAGCATAAGTATAAAAAATATATTTTTCATAATATTTAAGTTTGATGCTGATTGTAAATCAAAAAATGTACCAATATTTAACGAAGAAACTAAATTAATGTTATACTAGAAAGAATTTTTAACAAATACTTTCCCTTGAATTTTGATCTCATTAGCTACAATTATTTTTGATATAGAATTAATTACAAAGGTTGGATTTTTACTAGTTAAAGAAACAAAAATGGATTTTGAAGATACGTTGTGAAAATTTCAAATAAAGATGTTGGTTTTGTAAGAAGCTCTTCTAATGAACAATAATTTACTTTAGAAAATTCTGAAGTATCATTATATATATCATCATCTATTTTAATTTCACTTTTTACAACATCTTAAATGTCATTTAATTTTAATAAAAATGCTGCTTTTGTAATTTCTATAGTAAAATCTTTTGTTTCAGAACTAGTTGTAAATCTTACGAAGTTAAAACCATTATTATAGGCAATATCATCTTGATTAATAGATATATTATCTATTAAAATACTTTTAAAATTAGTTAGAATACTCACAGTAATCTAATTTATTTAACTTTAACAGCTGTGCCTGTAATAGAAACTATTAATGTTGCAGAATTAACTAAAGGTTCTACATCTATTTGAATACCAACAACTGCATTTGCACCTAATTTTATAGCATTATCTTTTAAATTTTGAAAGGCTTTTTCTTTTATGTTTTCTAATCCTAAAGTGTAAATTTCTCTGTATTTAGACATACTAAACATATCTTTAAAAGACATTTTTTATCCATTTGTAGTATAACTAGAATCATAAGCTGTACCTGTTACAATCCCTAAATAATCAACTATTTTAAAATTTTCTATGTTATGTGTTGTAGTTAAAATCATATTAAAAATTACTCTTCAATTAAATTAAAGTCTAAATGTTTACGTTCTAAATCTGTCTTTTTTACTTGTACTTGAACATTATCTCCTAATTGATACATCTGTTTTGTAGATTGCCCAACAATAGCATATTGTTCTTCATCGAAAATATAATAATCACTTTTTATATCTCTAATTCTAACCATTCCTTCACATTTATTTTTGGTAATTTCTACATAAATTCCCCATTCTGTAACACCAGTAATAACACCATCAAAAACTTCATCTTTGTGATCTTGCATGTATTTTACTTGCATATATTTAATAGAATCACGTTCAGCTTTACTTGCTAATTCTTCTCGTTTTGAAGAGTGTTTACATTTTTCTTCGTAAACTTCTTGTTTTGCACTGTTTCCTCCATCTAAATAATGTTGTAATAATCTATGTGTCATTACATCTGGATAACGTCTTATAGGTGATGTAAAATGGCTGTAGTAATCAAATGCTAATCCATAATGGCCTATATTTTGAGTGGTGTAGACTGCTTTAGACATAGAACGTATAGCAAGTGTTTCTATCATATTAGATTCTGCTTTTCCATAAACATCACTTAATAACTGATTTAAAGAATCTGATGTGGATTCTCTAGTATCAGTATTTATTTTGTACCCAAATTTACTAATGATGTTTTGTAAAGAAGCTAATTTTTCTATATCTGGTTCATCATGCACTCTGTATACAAAAGTTTTGTTTGATGGCTTCCCTCCTTTTGATTTACCTATAAATTCAGCAACTTTTCTATTAGCTAATAACATAAATTCTTCAATTAATTTATTAGCATCTTTTGCTTCTTTAAAATATACTCCAACAGGATTAGCAGCTTCATCTAAATTAAACTTCACTTCTACTCTATCAAATGAAATTGCTCCTTGTTTCATTCTCTTTTTTCTAAGTATTTTAGCTAATTGATCTAATTTTAAAATAGCTTCAATTATAGCATCATCCACTTTATATTCTTGACCTGTTAAAGAAACATTAGCTGGAACAATATTATTTTTATTTTCAATGATTACTTGTGCTTCTTCATAAGCAAATCTTTTATCTGAATAGGTTACAGTTCTACCAAACCATTGCTTAATAATTTGTGCTTTTTCATTGATTTCAAACACTGCTGAAAAAGTTAATTTTTCTTCATTTGGTCTTAAAGAACAAACACCATTACTTAACATTTCTGGTAACATAGGTACTACTCTATCTACTAAATACACAGAAGTTGCTCTTTCATAAGCTTCTGCATCTAAAATAGTTTTTGGTTGTACATAATGAGAAACATCTGCAATATGAATTCCTATTTCATAATTACCATTTTCTAATTTTGTAAAAGATAAAGCATCATCAAAATCCTTTGCATCTTTTGGATCTATAGTAAACGTTAAATCACTACGCATATCTCTACGTTTAGTAATTTCATCTTTGGTAATCTCTATAGAAAGTGTTTCTGCATCTTTCTCAACTTCTGATGGGAATTCGTAAGGTAAATCGTACTCTAATAAAATAGAATGCATTTCAGTATTATGATCTCCAGGTTTACCTAAGACTTTGGTAATTTTTCCAAAAGGATTTTTAGATTTTTCTGGCCAATCTATAATTGTAGCTTGTACTTTATCTCCATGTTCTGCTCCATTTAATTTAGATTGAGAAATAAAAATGTCTGCATACATCTTATTACTATCTGGTAATACAAAACCAAAATTTTTATTTAATTGTAATACACCAACAAAATCAGATTTTGCTCTTTCTACAACTTCAACAACATCTGCTTCTAATTTATTAGATCTTCTTTTTTTATAGACATATACTTTAACCATATCTCCATGTAAACCTTTACCTAGATTTACATTAGGTATAAAAATATCTTCTTCATAATCTTCAGAAATAAAATAACCATTTCCATTAGAGGTAATATCTAATGTTCCTAAAGAATATTTACGATCTTCATTAATTTGAAACTTACCTCTATCTACTTCTTTTATTTTTTTATTAGCTGTAAGTTCTGCTAATTTTTTTAAAATTTGGGTTTTTCCATCTGTATCAGAAATTCCCATTTTTGAAGCTATTTGCTTGTAATTGTAGAACTTATCACTATCTTCATTTAGAATTTTAAAAATATTTCTTGTTAAATCTTTAATAATTCTTCCTTTCTTTTTAAAAATTTTTTTCTTCTTTCTTGGCATAAATGCATTTACTTATTTTGAAGTAACCAAATTACAACTATTTAAACTTAAATTGTTTAAATAAGATAAAAGTTAAAGAAATCTTAAAAATTTTGTAACGTTTTTAAAATTATTACGTCTTTAATATAAGAACAAGTAATTTACAATGAAAAACTTACGTAAAATAATAGCCTTTTTTGCAATCATATTTATTGCAGGTATTTATTTAGCTGTAAGAACTGTAAATACTTCTTTACAACAAAAAGAGACTCCAAAAGAAACTGTCGAAATTCAAAAAGACACTACTTATCTTTTAAAATCAGAAAAGAAAATAAAAACAGTATAAATCATTTTTTGATTTTCACTTATCAACATTCTTTATTATTATATTTTTCTTTTTATAAATTTTTAAAAAACTATAATGTTTATAATAGCTTGTGAATAGTTACTATAAAAATTAAATATTTTATTTTATTATTTGAGTTATTAAAAAACATTGACAACTTATTAGTTATTTAAAGAGTTAAAAATCAATATAAATTTACCTTTATTAACAATCGTTATTAACAGCTATTCACTTATTTTTCTAATAAGTATTTTAATTTTTAATGTAAATAAATAGTAAATTTTATGTTGATAAACTTTTATAAAAATAGAATAATAAAATTTGCATATATCATTCTATCCCTTGTATTGTAATAATATTTTTATTCACCAAAAAAAGTTTCGAGTTTTTAGTGATAAGTTCTTAACATTAACTTAAAATAGTTAAATCATTAAAAAATAAGAGGTTATTAAATATTAATAAATTTTAAATGTTTATAACTGTTGATAACCTTTAATTTCTATATTTTTGCAGTATACAATACAATTAAAATCAACATATTATGACAATTGCCATTGGTAATGATCACGCAGGAACTGAATATAAGTTCGAAATTATAAAATACTTAGAAAACCAAGGATATACTGTTCTTAATTTTGGAACAAACACTAATGATTCTATGGATTACCCTGATGCAATTCATCCAACTGCAGATGCTGTTGAATCTGGTAAAGCTGCTTTAGGAATTATCTTATGTGGTTCAGGTAATGGTGCTCAAATGACTGCAAATAAACATCAAGGTATTAGAGCTGCTTTATGTTGGAATAAAGAATTAGTTGAATTAACAAGACAACATAATAATGCGAATATTTTAACTATTCCTGCACGTTTTGTGTCTTTACAACAAGCTTTAAGTTTTGTAGATATATTTCTTTCTACAGAGTTTGAAGGAGGAAGACATGAAAATAGAGTAAATAAAATTTCTTGTGCTGGATAATGGATTTTCAAGTAAAATCTTTTAAAGAATTAACAGTAGATGAATTGTATGTTATTTTACAATTACGATCTGAGGTTTTTGTTGTAGAACAAGATTGTGTATATCAAGATATTGATTATAAAGATCAAAAAGCGTTACATGTACTTGGTTTTAAAAATGATAAGTTAATAGCCTATACACGTATTTTTAAACCAGGAGATTATTTTAAAAACTCTAGTATTGGTAGAGTAGTGGTTACAAAAGATGAACGTAAATATGGTTATGGACATGAAGTAATGAAAGTATCTATAAAAGCAATAAAAGATTATTTTTCTGTTACTACTATTACTATTTCTGCACAAAAATATCTTACTAAGTTTTACGAAACACATCAGTTTACACAAGTAGGAGAGGAGTATTTAGAAGATGGTATTCCTCATATAAGAATGGATAGAAAATAAAAAAGAGGAATATTGAATACTCTTTTTTTACTCTTCTGATTCTTTTGAACCAAATATTCTTTTCTTAAAAACAGAAAATAAACCAACAACACCTATTGCTATAAATTTCCAAAATTTTAAAAGTAATGCAAAAAAGCCTGCCTTAGCAAGAAGTTTACCTGCAATTAATCCTCCAATTCCATAGGCTGCAACTTCATCTATATCTGGATTAAAGTCTGAGTATTTATTACCAACTGTAAAATGAACACTATTTAAAATCTCATCTACATCATTATTAAACTTTGGTAAAACATTAATTGTACCAATAGCATTTAAATTTAAGTATCCTTTTCTACCTAATACTCTTATATTGTAATTAAGTGTATTTAATTCTTCACCTTCAAAACTTAATTCTTTTGCCCAGTGTAATTTTTTATTTTTATCATCATAAAAAGGCTTAGAAGCCCAGCCAACAAGATCAATTTCTGGATAACCTAATTTTTTTCTTTCAGGATTTGCAGCATTAGTATCATCTTGCATCTCTTCCAAAAGATCATCATAATCTAAATCTTTTGCATCTTCATCATCTATATAACCTTCATTAGAATAAGTAATCTCAACAGCATATGTAAAATCATCACTAATTGGAGAAATTTCTTCTGGAAATAAAAGACCTAATACTTCTGAAGGAGGATTACCCCATAAATCTGAAAGTACATACTTACTTTGTTCAGCATTTAAAAATTTATATCCTTTAGGAATATCAATTTCAGCAATACCATTTTCTAAAGAAATTTTTCCATATTGATATTTAAAAGAACTATTAATACTGTCAATTACTCTTTGATATTCAATCTCTTGTTCTTTAGTGATTTCATCTTGATTTTCTTGACAATAAGTTATTGTAAAAGATAAACAAAGCATTATGCTTGTAAGTAAATTTTTCATAAATTGTTTTTTGGTTGATTGCAATTATACAAATAATCAATATATTTTTAAAACTATAAAAATTTTATTACCACATTAAATTTATTAATACCTTCTGATAAACTCATATTTTCTTCAGAAAATTTTTGATCTGTATAAGAAGTATACTGTGTAATTGGTTCTATACAAACCATATTATCAACCTCTGTCCACAACATAAAATTATGAAATCCTTTAGTAGAAATTTCTAAATTAGGTTTATCTATATTTTTAAGAATTATTGTATTTGAGTTTAAAATAGGAAAAGCATTAGATCCAGCTTTATAAACATCTACTAAAGTACAGGTTTCATTTTTTGATACAAATATTTCTTTACCTGTATTTGATAATAAAAATGCTGGATGATAACCCAACATAAAAGGCATTTCTTTTTCTGAAAGAATTATAAAATCTATTTTTAATTCACCGTTTTCAATTTTAAAACTTTTTTCAAAACTAAAATCAAAAGGCCATGTTAAAAACTCTTCTGAAGATTTTCCTGGAAACTTACTGTTCTTAATTTTTGTATTCGCTTTATAATCTTTTTTAAAAGTTGCAGTAACTTCATTGCTAGAAATTAATTCGTAATCTAATTCTCTTAACAATCCATGCTGATCTTGAATTGCATCGCCTTTTTTAGTATGCACTCTAAAGTTATTATTTGAAGTAGGTCCAATAACAGGAAACATTTCATCATCACTTTTACGCCAACCTTTATTTCCTTTTTGATGAATAAATTCAATACCATTAACAGTAAAACTTACCAATTCACCATTATCAATTTTTACTAAAGAGTTGTCATTTCTTAAGGTTATCATAGAATGTAGATTTGTTCAAAAATAATATAAAAAGCAGTTGAATTTGTTAGGAAAATCTTTTTTGTTTTTTGTAACTTACATCACTTTTAAAAACTAAAATTTAGCAAAGATTTATGGCGACAGATAAAGAGAAACAAGCAAAGCTTAAAGCATTACAACTTACACTAGATAAGTTAGACAAAACTTATGGTAAAGGCTCTGTAATGAAAATGGGAGATGCAGTAGTAGAAGATGTAGATGCAATATCATCTGGTTCTTTAGGATTAGATTTAGCATTAGGTGTTGGAGGTTATCCAAGAGGAAGAGTTATTGAGATTTATGGTCCAGAATCTTCTGGTAAAACTACTTTAACTATACATGCAATTGCAGAAGCACAAAAAGCAGGAGGTATAGCAGCGTTTATTGATGCAGAACATGCTTTTGATCGTTTTTACGCAGAAAACTTAGGAGTAGATATTGATAACTTAATTATTTCTCAACCAGATCATGGAGAGCAAGCTTTAGAAATTGCAGACAATTTAATTAGATCAGGGGCTATTGATATTGTAGTTATAGATTCTGTTGCTGCTTTAACACCAAAGTCTGAGATTGAAGGTGAAATGGGTGATTCTAAAATGGGTCTTCATGCACGTTTAATGTCTCAAGCATTACGTAAATTAACGGGTACTATTTCTAAAACAAACTGTACAGTTATTTTTATTAACCAATTGCGTGAGAAAATAGGAGTGATGTTTGGTAATCCAGAAACTACTACTGGTGGTAACGCACTTAAATTTTACGCTTCTGTTCGTCTAGATATTAGAAGAAGAACCCAAATAAAAGATGGAGATAGAGTTATTGGAAACTCTACTAAAGTTAAAGTGGTAAAAAATAAAGTTGCACCACCTTTTCAAACAGCAGAGTTTGATATTATGTATGGAGAAGGAATTTCTAAGGTTGGTGAAATTTTAGATATAGGTGTAGAATTAGGAATTATAAAGAAAAGTGGTTCTTGGTTTAGTTATGGTGAAACCAAATTAGGACAAGGGCGTGATTCTGTAAAAGGGTTAATCAAAGACAATCCTGAATTAATGGAAGAACTTGAAAACAAAATAAAAGACGCTATTGAAAATCAAGATTAAGTTTTAAAAAGTTCTATTATTTATATAAAGCTGCTTTAGAATTATTTTCTAAAGCAGTTTTTTTATTCTTTAGATAACACTTTAACTAACCATAAAATAAGATAAGCACCCACACTAAAACCAGCCAACAATACTGTTAACACAAAAAATATTAGAATATTTTTAGCAGTAAACTATGTTTTTGTACTTAACCATTCGCACAGACCTAAAAGCATAGTTTTACATTTTTAATTATTATTTTTATAAGGAGGTAATTGCAAGACCAACTGTTCAATCTTTTTAACAATTTCTAATCTATTTTTAGTCTTAAGTTCAAAATAGGGTTCTTCCCAATCACCATCGTAATTTATATTTCCTTTTTTATTGGTTGTTTTTATTAGGTTTAGAACACGTAAATAAAAAAAAACATTAGCATCATTTTCTGGTTTAAAATCTAAATTGATAGCCCTCATTAATTGATGATTTTCAATATGCAACAATGAGCTAGCATCTAAATATTGCATAGTTTCATCAGAAGGGTCTACTTCGTAAAATAAATTCCATTCTATTAACCAAGCAGAAGTAATTCTTAAAGGTTGTAATTCAATTTCACTCATCTTTAAACCCCAGTGCTTCCAAAACCCCTAGAACCACGTTCAGTTTCACTTAAAACATCAACTTGTTGCCAAGCAACCCTTTCGTGTTTTGCTATCACTAATTGCGCAATTCTTTCACCATCATTTACCACAAAATCTTCGTTAGATAAATTTACTAAAATTACACCTATTTCACCTCTATAATCAGCATCTACAGTTCCAGGACTATTTAATACAGTAATTCCTTTTTTTGCAGCCAAACCACTTCTTGGTCTAACTTGTGCTTCAAAACCTTGAGGTAGTGCAATAAATAAACCTGTTTTAACAATAGCTCTTTCTAAAGGTTTTAGAGTTATAGCTTCTTCAATATTAGCTCTTAAATCCATCCCTGCTGCACCATCTGTTTCGTAAGCAGGTGTTATGTGTTTTGATTTGTTAATGATTTGTACGTTCATGTTTTATTCTTTGTATAAAAACTCAATTACTTCTAAAAATTCACTTTTCCAAAAAGCTTCATTATGTTTGCCTTCAGCTACTATTTTTGACTTTAAATTGTCTTTTGGAAATCCTATTTCTAATAATAATTTTTCCATGTTTTCTGTATCTGGCACCATAGCATCTCCTTCTTTACCACCCACTAATAAAAATAATTTAGTGTTTTTTAAATTCCCTTTTGCTTTTGCAAAAGTGTTTACTTTATCAGAAAACCAAAAAGAGGTAGATAAAGCACCTATTTTACCAAAAATTTCAGGATACTCTAAACCACCATAAAAAGAGATTAAACCACCTAAAGAACTACCAATTATAGCTGTTTCATTAGCTTCTGGTTTGGTTCTGTAATTTTCATCTATGAATGGTTTTAATTCATTTGCTAAAAAATTGATATAAATAGCACCTTTACCTCCACTATATTTTTCATGTTTCCAAGGTGTATATTCTTCAATTCTTTTTTCACCTCCATTTTCTATCCCTACAACTATAAATCCTTTTCCTGTTTTTTTATAATAAGAATTTAATGTTTCATCAACACCCCATTCACCTACAAAAGATGTTTTGTCATCAAATAAATTTTGAGCATCATGCATGTAAATAACTGGATATTTTTCTAAAGAGTTATTGTAATTTGGAGGTAAATACAACCAAACCTTATGAGAAATATCGTTTAAACCTTTAACAATAAATTCATTCTCTAAAATAGAAACATTATCAGACTTTGTAGATTTTCTTTCCTCTTCTTTTTGTGATTCAATTGCTGTTTTTTCAATATCTTTTTTACAAGAAACAATTAAAAAGAAGGTTAAACAAGCAATTAAAAAAGGTTTCATATTTTGATTGATTTATCACAAATATAATAATTCGAAATCCTATTTAAAGCTAGTAAATAGTTTTCTTACTTTTGAAAAATAATTTTAGACATATGAGCGAACATAAAAAAATAGCTGTTTTTGGAGGTGGTAGTTGGGCTACAGCTATCGTTAAAATGTTAACTGAAAATTTAGATACTGTAGGTTGGTATATGCGAAATGAGCAAGCTATTGAACATATTAAGAAAAACGATCATAACCCAAAGTATTTAAGATCTGCAGAACTAAAGGCATCACAGCTAGATTTGTCTTCAGATATAAATAAAATGATTACGAATTATGATGTACTCATTTTTGCAATTCCTTCTGCTTTTTTAACTCAAGAATTAGAAAAAGCAACCACTTCTTTAACTAATAAAATCGTTTTTTCTGCAATTAAAGGTATTGTTCCAGAGACAGGATTAATTGTTGGTGAACATTTTCATCAAGAATATGATATCCCTTTTCAAAATATAGGGGTTATCACAGGACCTTGTCATGCAGAAGAAGTGGCAATGGAACGTTTATCGTATTTAACAGTGGCTTGTCAAAATGAACAAAATGCAAAAGACATGGCTAAAGCTTTAGAAAGTTGGTACATTAATGTAAAAACTTCTGATGATATCATTGGAACAGAATATGCAGCTATGTTAAAAAACATTTATGCAATAGCTGCAGGTATAGCTCATGGTTTGGGTTATGGAGATAATTTTCAGTCAGTTTTAATGAGTAATGCCATTCGTGAAATGAAACGTTTTATAAAGAAAGTGCATAAAATGAAACGTAACATTAACAACTCTGCATACTTAGGTGATTTATTAGTAACAGGTTATTCTACCTTTAGTAGAAATAGACTGTTTGGTAACATGATTGGTAAAGGTTATACTGTAAAATCTGCTCAAATTGAAATGAGTATGATTGCAGAAGGGTATTATGCAACTAAAAGTGCTTATAAAATTCAACAAGAAAAAGGTGGTAAAACTCCTATTATACAAGCTGTTTATAATATTTTGTATGATGACAAAGACCCTAAAAAAGAATTTAAAAAGTTGACGGTTAAATTAGATTAATTGTTTAATTTTGAACAATTAAATTTAATTTTAAACTTTTGTTATGAAAACAATACAAGAGGTTGTTGAAAGTACCATTAGAAAAACACCTTTTATAGAAGAGGCGTTAAATGAAAAATTAATAAACGTTTCTTCTTTAGCAAGAATAATACTTCCTGAAGTATCGCAAACATTAAAGAAAGAAGTTAAAGTAGGTGCAGTTATGATGGCTATTAACAGGCTTTCACCTGCAAGCGAACTTCGTATTCGTAAAAACATAAAAAAACTAGCTTTAGATTTAGGTGATGTTATAGTAAGATCTGACTTATGTGATTTTACTTTTAAAAACACGACTTCACTCTTAAAAGAAATTGCAAAAATATTAACGAAATCTTCAGAAAGTCAAGATTACTTTTTAACGGTGTCACAAGGTATTTTTGAAACCAATATTGTTACCAGTAAGAACTTAAGACCTTTTGTTGAAGAAATTTTTGATAATGAAACCTTAACCAATAGTATGCTAGATTTAGCATCTATAACCATAAAGCTTCCAAAAGAAAATCAAGAACAATCTGGTATTTATTATTTTATTTTAAAGCAATTGGCTTGGGCGGATATTCCCTTACAAGAAATTATTTCTACAACTAATGAAATGACAATTGTGGTTAAAGAAAAAGACATCAATCAAACATTTGCCATTTTAATGGATATGAAATTAAACTAATTCATGGCAAAAAACGATCCTTATGCTGCACTAAGAATTAGAGAGTTTAATATTTTTTTATTTGTACGCTTTCTTTTAGTTTTTGGTTGGTCTATGCAATTTATTGTCATTGAATGGCAAGTATATTCAATTACAAAAGATCCACTTTCTTTAGGTATTATAGGGTTAATGGAAATTATTCCTGCCTTTACTATGGCATTATTTGCAGGACATATTGTAGATCAAAAAGAGAAACGTAATATGCTGTTAAAATGCACAGCAGCTTTTTCTTTTATTAGTTTAGGATTGTATTTTTTTACATCAGATTATGTCACAAACAACTATGAAATCAATACCATTCTTTACGGTATTTATGCTTTGGTATTTTTTGGTGGATTTTTACGTTCGTTTTTTGGACCTACTATTTTTTCTTTAGTAGCGCTTTTGGTTCCTAAAAAAATCTATCATAATGCAGCAACTTGGAGTACAAGTACCTGGAAATTAGCATCAGTAACTGGAGCCCTTGGTGGAGGTTTTTTTATAAGTTGGATTGATGTAGACAACACATTATTATTGATTTATATTTTAGTAATACTTTCTTTAATTTTTACTTTTTTAATTAAGAAAAAACCTATTTTAAACACAAAAATTGGAGAACCTATAAAAGAAAGCTTAAAAGCAGGAGTAAAGTTTGTTTTTGAAAACAAGGCAATTTTAGGAGCATTAACTTTAGATATGATTGCTGTTTTGTTTGGTGGCACAGTAGCTATTTTATCAGTCTTTGCACAAGATATTTTAAAGGTAGGGCCAGAAGGTTTTGGAATGTTAAATGCATCTATTTCTATAGGAAGCATTGTAACCATGTTTTTAACAACCTACATACCAATTAATAGAAATACAGGTAAAAAGATGTTAATCTCTGTATTTATTTTTGGGGTAAGTATCATTGCTTTTGGTTTATCTTCTATTTTCTGGGTAAGTTTATTAGCATTGTTTGTAAGTGGTGCTGCAGATGGAATTTCTATGGTCATCAGACAAACGATTCTTCAATTAAAAACTCCAGATGAAATGAGAGGTAGAGTCTCTTCTGTAAACTCAATGTTTGTGGGTTCTTCTAATGAACTAGGTGCTTTTGAAAGTGGTTTAGCAGCTAAATTAGTGGGGCCAGTTGCAGCTGTTGTTTTTGGTGGAACCATGACTATTTTAACAGTAGTTACTACTGCAGCAGTTAGCCCAACAATTAGAAATTTAGATTTAACAGAAGATATTAAAGCTTCTGAAATTGAAGATTAATTAAATTTTGGAAGCGTTCTGTAATTGCCTAAGCTTAGCGTCCAATCATAACTAGAAAATTTTAGTTTTTTAGGTTTTTTAGGCACAATATTATATTCTTTTAAAATTTTACAAGCACCAGATTTTCCTCCAAAATCTGCCCTAAACCAAGACATTAACGCAACAGATGTAGCTGTTTTTGTTTCTTTATTAAATGTAGTTTGTTCCTTTAAATATTCTTTAGCCATAAAATCTAATTCTTTATTTAATTTTTCTGGTGAATAAACAGCTACAGGAGGACAGCTTTTTGCACCACAATTTAAAGCAAAGTGAATTCGCCAATCTATATCATCTACACGTAATTTACGTTCCCATTTTGCTCTAAAAGGAGTTCTTAAATAGCCCCAACTTAACTTACATCTTGATTTTCTAATAATTCCATGTTCTATATCATCAAAAGACAATATTTCTCCAGCTATTTTTATTCTTTCATCAGAAAAAAAAGGACTTCTATTTTTATATAAATCAGGGTTTTCAGACAGAGAAATCTGAATAAAAGCATTGTAAATGTTTACCCAAAAAGCAATTTTTTGAGTATCTGTTGAAAGTTGATGAATAATTTCGTTTAAGGTAGATTTTTCAAGAATTTTAACTTGTTTTTTATACGATTTTCCATCAATAATATTTTGTAAAAGTACTTCTGATACTTTTTGATAATTTACTTTTTCTTGTGAAAAGACTGAGCTAGATATTAAAAAAAAGAATGTGTAAATAAAAAGTTTCATATAAAATTACGTAAGTTTAAAAAGTGAAAATTTCTATAATTATTCCTACCTATAACGAAAAAGAAAGCCTTGTTAAAAGGTTGTCGTTTTTATGTAAACAAGCTAACAATTATCCAATAGAAATTATCATTGCTAACTCACCAGAAACTACAGATGATTCATCTAAAATTTGTGCTAAAAAAAATAAAGTTAGGTTTTTAAATTCGATAAAAAAAGGAAGAGCAGCACAAATGAATTTTGGAGCTTCTAAAGCCACAGGTGATATTTTTCTGTTTTTACATGCAGATGTACAATTACCAAAAGATTTTTACACACAAATAGATAAAGCCATAAAAGCGGGTCATAAAGCAGGTTTTTTTGCCTATCAGTTTGATAAAGAATCATCGTTATTAAACTTTAATAGTAGGTTTACAAAAAAAGATGGATTATTTGCTGGAGGTGGAGATCAATGTCATTTTTTTACAAGAGAAACTTTTGAAAAATTAGGAGGTTATGATGAAGATTTTTGTATAATGGAAGATTTTGAAATGATAGATAGAATTAGAAAACAAAATATCCCTTTTACAATAATTCAGTCTAAAGCTATTGTAAGCGCAAGAAAATATGAAGATAATAGTTGGTTAAAAGTAAACCTGATTAATGGATATGTTTTTTTAAAATATAAATTAGGAGTACATCCTATGAAACTGAGAAAAACTTATAAGAGTTTATTAAGAGAATCAGTCTAATATTTTAGTAGGTAAACCATCTATACTTTCTTGGTTTTTTTCTGCCCAATAATCTTTAATACCTTCTTTTCCTTTAGAAGACGCCCAATCATTTAACTCTTCTCTTTCCCCTTTATATTCAAAAAAAGGAATAGACATACCACAAGAAGTTTGTGCAGATTCTATGGTAATATCAAATATTTGTCTAGTACCAGGTGTTTCTGGAAAAAAACCAATTAACTCATTCCATCCATCATCACCTTCCTTTATTTCTTTACCTTTTCCATATAATCGTAAAATATTTGGAGCACCTTCAAAAGAACAAAACATCATTGTTATTCTTTTATTTTCTAATAAATGAGCAGCAGTTTCATTGCCACTTCCAGTTACATTTAACCAAGCTACTCTATTTTCATCTAAAACACGAAAAGAATCCATCCCTTTTGGTGATAAATTTATACGACCATTGTTTGGTGCTGTAGCTACAAAAAACATTTTTTGTGCTTCTATAAATTTATGAATTCTTGATGAAATTTTTGTGTAGAATTTTGCCATTTTAAAGCGTTTTAGGAAATCAAATTTACGAAATATGAAATATAGTTTCTGATATTAATTGTTACCTTTAACCCAAATAAACTACTTATTCATGGAATACGGATTTTTATCAGTAATACCACCAATTATAGCCATAATTTTAGCATTAAGAACCAAACAAGTATATATTGCTTTATTATTTGGTATTTGGTTTTCTTGGTTAATTATAAAAGATTGGCATCCTTTAGAAGGGACTTTAGCAATGATTGAAGGAATGGTAAATGTATTTCAATCTAAAGGAAACACAAGAACAATCATATTTAGTGCTTTAGTGGGTTCTTTATTAGTATTTATTCAATACTCAAGAGGTGTAGAAGGTTTTATTAACATTATCAACAAAAGGTTAGTAAAATTAGAGGCAAAAAAATCTGGATTTGCTAGAGTTATGGTGCAAATTTTAGCCACTATTACAGGCCTTTTATTATTTGTAGAAACTAGCATTTCGTCTTTAACAGTGGGTACTTTATACAGACCAATTTTTGATAAATTAAAAATACCAAGAGAAAAACTAGCTTATATAGCAGACTCAAGTTCTGCTCCATCATCAATTTTAATTCCCTTTAACGCTTGGGGAGCATTCATCATGGGGTTATTACTTACACAAGGTATAGATAACCCTTTTTCAGTAATGATTGCTTCTATTAAATATAATTTTTATCCATTATTAGCTATCGGAATTTTATTTTTCATCATACTATCTAAAAAAGATTTTGGCTTGATGAAAAAAGCTGAACAAAGAACAAAGGAAACAGGATTATTAATGAATGAAGGTTCTAAACCTATGGTTTCTGATGAGGTTACTTCTTTTCCTCCTAAAGAAGGAATACCTGCAAGAGCTTATAACATGATTGTTCCTTTATTAGTAATGGTTTGTATGATGCCTATTAATTTGATTTATACTGGCTGGAACAATGTAGAAAAATATTCATCTACTTTCGATCATATAAAACAAGCAATTGGAGAAGGTTCAGGTTCTTCTTCTGTTTTATATGCAGTAATAACAGCTATTCTTGTAGCTATTGTTATGTATTTTGTACAAGGAATTTTAAAACCCAAAGATGCTGTAAATTTAACTTTAAAAGGGATAAGTGAGTTAATGCCTTTAGCACTTTTGATGTTGTTGGCTTTTGCTATAGGTGATGCCTGTAAAGCAATAGATACAGGAAATTATGTAGCGAATATTACAGAAAGTTGGTTGTCTCCAGAATTATTACCTGCAGTAGTTTTTGTGGTAAGTTCTTTTATTGCCTTTTCTACAGGAACTTCTTGGGGTACATTTGCAATTATGATGGCAATTTCTGTACCTATGGCTAATATTCATGGAGCAGACATTACCATTGTTGTTGCTGCAACTTTAGGAGGTGGAATCTTTGGAGATCATTGTTCACCAATTTCAGATACTTCTATTATTTCCTCCATGGCTTCTGCAAGTGATCATATAGACCATGTTAAAACGCAACTACCTTATGCTTTGGTAGGAGGAATTATTGCAACTTTATTGTATTTGATTATTGGGTTTTTAGTTTAAATTATTTAGCTAAAACGCCACGTTTTTGTAACTCAGGAATTATTCGTAAAGCACCTTCTTTTATAGAATTCGCTTCAAAAGTAAAAGTTTTGTCATACAAAGTGTTTCCTTCAAAAAAAGTAACTTGAAATCTGTTAGAAAGAGAAAATAATTCAGGCTGCATGAGTTCTACTTTAGCAAAAGAATTTGCAGGTAATTTTTCTAATTTTTTACGCAATAAAGAAGTGGTTTTAGTTTTAGAAAAACCTTGTGAAACAATCACAACCATTTCTACATCAACCTCTTTTTTGTTGATGATATACACATTCCAATCATCAGTTTTATAGATATCATTGTATTCGTAAACAATAGCCATTTCTACATCAGTAACTTCAGGTATTTGGATGTCTTTTTTCAAAATAAGTTTATAAAGTTTGCATCTTACAAGTTTATAAAGCAACATAACATTCACTTTATAAATGTATTCCTTTTAACTAAAGAACACTTTTAAACTGGTTTAAGAAACGTTTATCGTTTTCATAAAACATTCTAATATCTGGTATTTGATATAATAACATTGCAATACGTTCTATACCCATACCAAAAGCATAACCAGAATATTTTGTTGGGTCTATATTACAGTTGGTAAGTACGTTTGGATCTACCATTCCACAACCCATAATTTCTAACCAACCTGTACCTTTTGTAATTCTATAATCAGTTTCAGTTTCTAATCCCCAATAAATATCTACTTCTGCACTTGGCTCTGTGAAAGGGAAGTAAGAAGGTCTTAATCTAATTTTTGATTTACCAAACATTTCTTTAGTAAAGTATAAAAGCGTTTGTTTTAAATCTGCAAAAGAAACATCAGTATCTATGTACAAACCTTCTACTTGATGAAAAATACAGTGAGCTCTAGCAGAAATATCTTCGTTTCTAAAAACACGACCAGGAGAAATAGTTCTTATTGGAGGCTCGTTATTTTCCATATAACGAACTTGCACAGAAGATGTATGTGTACGTAATAAAATATCAGGATTTTGTTCAATAAAGAACGTGTCTTGCATATCTCTTGCAGGATGATATTCAGGTAAATTTAAAGCAGTAAAATTATGCCAATCATCTTCTATTTCTGGCCCTTCAGAAACTGTAAAACCAATTCTATTAAAAACTTCAATAATTTGATTTTTTACCAATGATATTGGATGACGAGACCCTAATTCAATAGGTTCTGCAGGTCTAGTTAAATCTCCATAAACACCTTTTTCTTCAACAGCATTTTCTAAAGCATTATTTAGTTCTGCTACTTTATTTTCTGCAGAACTTTTTAAATTATTTAAAGCCTGACCAAAATCTTTACGTAACTCAGCATCAACATTTTTAAACTCTGCAAACAAACCTTTGAGTAAGCCTTTACTACCTAAATACTTAATTCTAAAATCCTCTACTTCTTCTTTTGTTGTTGCAGAAAACGCATTAACATCACCAATCAGTTCTTTTACTTTATCTAACATTTTTAAATAAAATTTGGGTACAAATTTAATCTTTTTTAAAGAGTTTTGATTTCATTTTTAGAATAAATACACGAAACCAAACGAAATCGATTGAAATCAATACTTTGAATAATTTTTAAGAAAGCTTTTTTATTTTATCATATTTAAAATTAACTATCTTTGCCACGTTAAAATTTTATTAATCTCGTAAAAAATTATGGAGGAAAATATCAAATCGAAAATTGATGGTTTCATGGAGTTGGTAAAACAAAGAAATGGACATGAACCAGAATTTTTACAGGCAGTACAAGAAGTTGCTGAAACTGTAATCCCTTATATCATTCAACATGATATTTATCATGGAAAAAACATTCTTTTAAGAATGGTAGAACCAGAAAGATTAATTTCTTTTCGTGTTTCTTGGGTAGATGATAATGGAGAGATTCAAGTAAATAGAGGCTATAGAGTGCAAATGAACTCAGCAATTGGGCCTTATAAAGGAGGTTTGCGTTTTCATCCAACAGTAAATGCTAGTATTTTAAAGTTTTTAGCTTTTGAACAAGTATTTAAAAACTCTTTAACAACATTACCTATGGGTGGCGGAAAAGGAGGTTCTGATTTTGATCCAAAAGGAAAATCTGACAATGAAGTGATGCGTTTTTGCCATGCTTTTATGACAGAATTATTTAGACATATAGGTCATAACACAGATGTGCCTGCAGGAGATATTGGAGTTGGTGCTAGAGAAATTGGTTTTATGTTCGGAATGTACAAAAAACTTAAAAACTCATTTACAGGTGTTTTAACTGGTAAAGGTCAATCTTGGGGTGGTTCTTTAATTAGACCAGAAGCAACAGGTTATGGAGCTGTATATTTTGCTCAAAACATGTTACAAAGAAAAGGTGATTCTTTCGAAGGTAAAACAGTAGTAATTTCTGGTTCTGGTAACGTTGCTCAATATGCTGCTGAAAAGTCATTAGAGCTTGGCGCAAAAGTGGTAACACTTTCAGATTCTGCTGGATATATCTATGATAAAGATGGTATAGACAAAGAAAAGTTAAAGTTTGTAATGGACTTAAAAAACAATAGAAGAGGTAGAATTAAAGAATATCTTGATACATATCCAAATGCAGAATATTTTGAAGGAGAAAGACCTTGGTCTGTAAAATGCGATATTGCATTACCATGTGCAACTCAAAACGAATTAGATGGTGATGAAGCAAAACAACTAATTAAAAATGGTTGTACGTGTGTTGCAGAAGGTGCAAATATGCCTTCTACTGCAGAAGCAATTCATGAGTTCCAAAATGCAAAAATCTTATTTGCTCCAGGAAAAGCAAGTAACGCAGGTGGTGTTGCAACTTCTGGATTAGAAATGAGTCAAAATGCACTACGTATGAGTTGGTCTCGTAAAGAGGTTGATGAAAAATTAAAAGATATTATGGAAGATATCCATGATTCTTGTGTAGAATATGGTAAAAATGATGATGGCTCTATAGATTATGTAAAAGGAGCTAATATTGCTGGTTTTGTTAAAGTAGCTGATGCTATGTTAGCACAAGGTATCATCTAAAAAAGCAATTCTTATACTTTATAAATCTAACGCGTTAATTTATTAACGCGTTTTTTTATTTCTTTGATGTATGAACATTTTATTGTGTATAATTTTAGGATTTATAATTGCATCAACAGGAAGTATATCTCCCAGCTTTTTAAATTTAACTGTTGTAAAGATTAGTTTAAAAAGTGGTAAAAAAGCAGCCTTATTTTTAATCGGTGGTTTTGCAACTGTGTTATTCTTTCAAGCCAATATAGGTGCTTATTTAGCGAGTATTTTAATGAAAAACTCAACCTACATTACTTTAATTCAACAAATAGGTACAGTAATATTATTCTTACTTTCAGCCAATTTTTTAAGACTACATTTTAATCAAAATAAAAACACAAATAAGATTGAGATTAAAAAATCAAAAGCTTATTTACATGGTTTGGGAATGTCTCTTTTAAATACTTTTGCGATACCTTTTTATTTTACAACAATCTCATTTTTAATAGGTTTAAATTACTTTGATTATTCTTTATACAATGCATTTTATTTTTCAATTGACTCTACTTTAGGATCTTTTACAACCTATTCAGTTTATGCAATTGTAGCTAATAAAATTGAACATAAATTAACCAAAGTTGCTCAAAAAATGGATTTAATTCTAGCAGTTTTAACAGGTGGAGTTGCAATTGTAAACTTAATTTTACTTTTAAAATAATCACTAAAACTTTACTATTTTACTCAATTTTCATTTCTTAATTTTGTAAATTAAGTTCCTATTTATGAAAATTATTAAAAACTTTAGTATTGAAGGAAAACATCAAAAACCAATAGTTACTGATGTTTTTTATAATGAGACTCATCAACCTAAAAAGGTAGTTGTTTTTTGTCATGGTTATAAAGGCTTTAAAGATTGGGGGGCTTGGAATTTAATGGCAGAAGCTTTTGCAAATGCTGGTTTTTTCTTCATAAAATTCAACTTTTCTCATAATGGAGGTACCCTTGAACAACCTATAGATTTCCCAGATTTAGAAGCTTTTGGTAATAACAATTATACCAAAGAATTAGATGATTTAGCATCTGTAATCGATTGGATATTTAATGCAAATGAGTATAGAAATGAAGTTGATTTACAACAAGTTTCTTTAATAGGACACAGTAGAGCTGGAGGCATTGTGTTACTTAAATCAAATGAAGACTCAAGAATTAAAAAAGTAATTACACTTGCTTCTGTTTGTGATTTTGGAAAAAGAACAGCAACCATTAGCGATTTGGATCAATGGAAAAAAGAGGGTGTAAAGTATGTGGTTAATGGAAGAACAAAACAAAATATGCCACACTTTTATCAATTTTATGAAAATTTCATTCAAAATAAAGAACGCTTAGATATTAAAAAAGCGACAGAACAATTAGCTATTCCACATTTATTAATTCATGGAGATAATGACACCTCTGTTTTAATACATGAAGCAGAGAACTTGCAACAATGGAACCAAAATGCAGATTATAAAATCATTAAAAATGCAGATCATGTTTTTAATGTAAAACATCCTTGGAAACAAAAAGACATGTCTAAAGAAATGGAAGAAGTAGTTGACTTATGTATAAACTTTATAAAAAATTAAATGCAATTACAGCCTCCTTTCAGAAAAATTATTCATGTAGATATGGATGCTTATTATGCATCTGTAGCGCAATTGGATAATCCTGAATTAAGAGGAAAACCTATTGCTGTTGGTGGTGGAGGTGATAGAGGTGTAGTCTCTGCTGCAAGTTACGAAGCCAGAAAATTTGGTGTTAAATCTGCTATGAGTAATGTGTTAGCAAAACAAAAATGCCCACATATTATTTTTGTAAAATCAGACTTTAAACGATACAAAGAATTAACAGCTCAGATAAGAGAAATCTTTTATGATTATACAGATTTAGTAGAACCCCTTTCTTTAGATGAAGCCTATTTAGATGTTACCGAAAATAAAAAAGGAAATCCTTCTGCAAACGATATTGCTAGAGAAATACGACAGCGAATTTTTGAAGAAACAGGCTTAAGAGCTTCAGCAGGAATTTCTATAAACAAGTTTTTAGCTAAAGTTGCTTCAGATATTAATAAACCTAATGGACAAAAAACGGTTCATCCAGAAGAAGTTATCGATTTTTTAGAAAAGTTACCAGTAAATAAATTTTATGGTGTAGGTAAAGTTACAGCTGCTAAAATGTACAATCTTGGCATATTTGTAGGAAATGATTTAAAGCAAAAACCATTAGAAGAATTGACAACTCTTTTTGGAAAATCGGGTCAACATTACTACAATATTGTTAGAGGCATACATAACAGCCCAGTAAAACCAAATAGAATTCGTAAATCTGTTGGTGCAGAAAGAACATTTAGAGAAAATATTTCTTCTGAAATATTTATGTTAGAAAGACTAAATGATATTGCTGATGAGATTGAAAATAGAATGATAAAAAGTAATGCAAAAGGCAAAACAATTACATTAAAAATTAAATATTCTGATTTTACACAACAAACAAGAAGTAAAACAGTACACCATTTTATTTTTAAAAAGAAAGACTTTTTTCCAATTGTTAAAGAGTTGTTGTATCAAGAAAAAATTAAGAATTCTGTTCGACTTTTAGGCATTTCTTTTAGTAACTTAAACACCACAAAAAAAGAACCTGTTTGGGTACAATTAAAATTTGATTTCTAACAAAAACTAGTTTTTGTCATTCTGAACTTGTTTCAGAATCTAAAAAATTATATGATGAATACGATTGTAATTAGAACAAATTCAGAAAACAAAGACTTTGTAAATCTTGTAAAACAGCTAGATGCTTACTTAAAAATCACAGATGGAGACGAACACGATTTTTACAATCAGTTTAATAATATAGATGTTTTACAACATGTAGTTGTTTTGTGTGAAAATGATGTAGCTGTGGGTTGTGGAGCTATAAAGAAGTTTGATGATGCGTCTATGGAATTAAAAAGGATGTTTGTAAAAGGCGATAAACGAGGTAAAGGATATGCACAAAAAATTATAGAAGAATTAGAAGTTTGGGCTAAAGAGTTAGAATATAAAAGATGTGTTTTAGAAACAGGCAAAAGACAAAAAGAAGCTGTGCGTTTTTATCATAAATGCAACTATAATGTGATACCAAATTATGGACAATATATAGGGATGGAAAACAGCGTGTGTTTTGAAAAACAATTATAAATGAACTACAGTTACTGGGAATTAAAAGAATGGTTTACAAATATTGACTTCACAATTGTTGGAAGTGGAATTGTAGGTCTAAATTGTGCCATTACTTTAAAAAAAAATCACCCAAAAGCAAAAATTCTTATTCTTGAAAAAGGAATATTACCTCAAGGAGCATCTACTAAAAATGCTGGTTTTGCCTGTTTTGGAAGTATTTCCGAAATTATAGATGATTTAAATTCTCATACAGAAGAAGAAGTTTTTCATTTGGTACAAAAACGTTGGGAAGGGCTACAATTATTACGAAAAAAATTAGGAGATACTGCTATAGATTTTCAACAAAACAAAGGTTTCGAGTTGTTTGATTCTGCATCTTTTTTTGAAGAATGTATTTCCAAAAAAAATGAAATAAATCAATTATTACAACCCATTTTTAATGATAATGTATTTTCAATTTCTGAAAATAAATTTGGGTTTGCAAAAATACATGAGCAATATGCTGTTAATAAATTTGAAGGTCAAATAGATACAGGCAAAATGGCTGCACAATTGTTATTAAAAGCGCAAAAATTAGGAATTAAAATTTTAAATAGCATAACCCTAGAAGCACATCAAGAATCTAGTAATAAAGTTTATTTAAAAACCAACAGATCAGATTTTTATACTAAGAAATTGCTAATTGCTACAAACGGATTTTCTAGAGAATTAATTCCAGAAAAAGTACAGCCAGCAAGAGCTCAAGTATTAATTACAAAACCCATTAAAAACTTATATATAAAAGGTACTTTTCATTTAGATAAAGGGTATTATTATTTTAGAAATATAGACAACAGGATTTTATTTGGTGGAGGTAGAAATTTAGATTTTGAAACTGAAAATACTACAGAATTTGGGCAAACTGAAATTATTCAAAATCAGTTAGAGAAAATATTAAAAGAAACTATTTTACCAAATACAACAGTTGAAATTGAGCATAGATGGAGTGGAATAATGGGAGTAGGAAATCAGAAAAAAGCTATCGTAAAACAACTTTCTAACAATGTGTTTTGTGGTATTCGTTTAGGAGGAATGGGTGTTGCAATTGGAAGTTTAATAGGAAAAGAATTAGCTGAATTGGTAGATTAATGATGCAAGAAAAATCAAATTTTGATGTCATTATCATAGGTGGAGGTTTAGCTGGTTTATGCAATGCTATTCACCTTTCAAAGTTTGGAAAATCTGTTTTACTAATAGAAAAAAACAGCTATCCAAAACATAAAGTTTGTGGAGAATATATTTCTAACGAAGTTTTATTGTATCTAAATTATTTAGACTGCAACCCTTTTGAGTTTGGTGCAGTTAAAATTGATAATTTTCAATTATCAACCACAAATAACAAATTGATTTCTGCAAAACTACCTCTTGGAGGTTTTGGAATTTCTAGATTTACCTTAGACTTTGAGCTTTCTAAAAAAGCAATAACAAATGGAGTTGTAATTCTCCAAGATGCTGTATTAAACATTAATTTTAAAGATGAAAAATTTAAAGTTGCAACCAAAGAAAACAATACTTTTACTTCAAAAATTGCTATTGGTTCTTTTGGGAAAAGATCAACTTTAGATGTTCAATTAAACAGAAAGTTTATTCAAAAAAAATCTCCTTATTTAGGCATTAAACTTCATGTAAAAGGCAATCATCAAAAAGATATTGTAGCGCTTCATAATTTTAAAGGTGGTTATTGTGGGGTTTCTAAAGTAGAAAATGATGTCATTAATTTATGCTATATTACTAGTTATACATCCTTTAAAAAATTTAAAAATATAGATGATTTTCAAGATCATATTGTTTTTAAGAACCATTTTTTAAAAGAGATTTTTAAAAATGCAAAACCATTATTTGCAAAACCATTAACTATTAGTCAAATTTCATTTGAATCAAAAGAATTGGTTCAAAATCATTTAATTTTTTGTGGTGATGCAGCAGGTATGATTCACCCTTTATGTGGCAATGGAATGAGTATGGCTATACAATCAGCACAAATTGTATCAACTATAATCATCGATTTTTTAAATGGTAATATTAATAGAAATCAGTTAGAAAAAAGTTATATTTCAAAATGGAATAAAGAATTTAAATTGAGGTTAAAAGCAGGTCATTTTATTGCTGCTTTGTTTCGAAAAGATTGGATTGCTAATGTTTTATTAAGAGTCATTCAGAAACTTCCTTTTTTATTACCTATTATTATTAAACAAACTCATGGTAAACCTATAAAAATGTAATGGCTTTTTTAGTAAACACAAAACAAAGAACAGACAAAGAAGAAATCATGGACGATTTTTCTATTGGAGGTGATTTGTTGCGAGATACTTTAGATAAATTAGAAAATATAAATCGTTGGTTAGGAGGTAATAAAGTAACTTTAAATGGGTTAAAAACGATTCTAAAAAATTATTCTAAAACAGAAGAAATCACAATAATTGATATTGGCTGTGGTCATGGAGATATTTTAAGAGACATTGCAAAATTTGGCAGAAAGTATAAGTATAAATTCAACTTAATTGGAATAGACGCAAACCCAACAGCTATAGAATACGCAAACGAATTATCTGTTAATTACCCAGAATTGAGTTTTAAAACAGAAGATATTTTCTCTGAAGATTTTAAAAACAGAAAAGTAGATATTATTATAGCCACATTGTTTTTGCATCATTTTAAAGAAGAAGAATTGACCTCTTTTTTAAAACAGTCTTTAAAACAAACAAATATTGGCATTGTAGTTAACGATTTACATAGACATAGATTAGCTTATTATTTATTCCTTTTATTATCTATTTTTATAAATAATAAAATGATTATAGAAGATGGTTTAACTTCTGTTTTAAGAGGATTTAAAAGAAAAGATTTAGAATTACTATCAAAAAAAATAAATATAAAACCACAAATTTCATGGAAATGGGCATTCCGATTTTTATGGATAATTAAGAATTAAATGGCAGTAAAAATAACAGCAGTAGCTAAACAATTACCCAAATATTACAAAGAAACAAAAGAGATTATTCCTTTTGTAAAGCTTTGGATGCAAGACCAAGAGTCTCGATTTCAAAGAAAAGTAATTAAATTGTTTGAAGGAGCAGGAGTTGATAAACGCTACTCAATTATGGATCCTGTAGAAGTTTTTACAGCCACATCTTTTGAAGAAAAAAACAACATTTATAAAAGAGAGGTTATTCAGTTAGCAGAACAATCTTTAAAAAAATCACTACAAAAAGCCAATTTAAAACCCACAGATTTAGATTACATTATTACTGTGAGTTGCACAGGCATTATGATTCCTTCTGTAGACGCTTACCTTATTAATTCTTTAGGCATGAAGCAAAATATTGTACGCTTACCTGTAACAGAAATGGGTTGTGCAGCTGGTGTTTCTGGAATTATTTATGCAAAGAATTTTTTAAAGGTAAATCCGAATAAAAGAGCAGCAGTTGTAGCAGTAGAAGCACCAACAGCCACATTTCAATTGAATGATTTTTCGATGACAAATATTGTAAGTGCAGCAATTTTTGGTGATGGTGCTTCATCAGTAATTTTATCTTCTTTCGATGATGATAAAGGCCCAACAATTATTGATGAAGAAATGTATCATTTTTTTGATGCTACACACATGATGGGTTTTAATTTGGTAAACTCTGGCTTACAAATGATTTTAGATAAGGAAGTGCCTCAAAAAATAGCAGACCATTTTCCAGCGATTATTCATCCTTTTTTAGCACAAAACAAACTAACTATAGAAGATATAAATCATTTAATATTTCATCCAGGTGGAAAAAAAATAGTACAAACAGTAGAAGATTTGTTTGGTAAATTAGGTAAAAATATAAACGATACTAAAGAGGTTTTACGTTTGTATGGTAATATGTCTAGTGCTACTGTTTTGTATGTTTTAGAGCGTTTTATGGATAGAAACCCAACAAAAGGAGAAAGAGGAATCATGTTAAGTTTCGGACCTGGGTTTTCTGCGCAAAGAATTTTATTAGAATGGTAGAAGAGTTTAAACATAAAAATGAATGGGCAATTATTCTAGGAGGTTCATCTGGCTTAGGTTTAGCAACTGCAAAAAAATTGGCTAAACACGGTTTAAATATTTGTATCATTCATAGAAATTCTAGAGCTCAATTACCTGAAATAGAAACTGAGTTTAATGAGATAAAAAAAAAGGATATCGAATTTTTAAGTTTTAATATAGATTCTGTAAATGCTGAGAAAAGGAAACAAACTATTGATAAAATTTCAGAAAAATTTAAAGACATACATAAGATAAAAGTAGTCATTCACTCTATTGCAAAAGGCAATTTGAAACCAATGGTTTCAGACGAAAATCAAATCTTAAAAAATGATGATTTTCAACTTACCATAAATGCAATGGCTATTTCTTTGTATGATTGGTTTAAAGAGTTGTTTGATGCAAATTTATTTTCAAACGATAGTAGGATCATAAGCTATACAAGCGAAGGCAACACAAAACCTTGGAAAAATTATGCTGCTGTTTCTGCTGCAAAAGTTACTTTAGAATCTATTACAAGAAATATTGCTTTAGAATTTGCAAAATTCGGAGTTAAAGCAAACTGCATTCAAGCAGGTGTAACCAATACAGATTCTCTAAATAGAATTCCTAATGCAAATGAAATTAAAAGGCACACTTTACAACGAAACCCATTTAACAGATTAACAACTCCAGAAGATGTTGCAAATGCTGCTTATTTACTATGTAAAGAAGAAGCTTCTTGGATAAATGGAACCATTTTAAAAGTAGATGGAGGAGAAAGTTTACAGTAAATGAATACAGAAGAAATCATAACTCTATTACCTTATCAAAAGCCTTTTTTGTTTGTAGATGAAATAACTTCAATCACAGAAAACAAGGTTTTAGGAAACTACACATTTCAAGAAAATGAGTTTTATTATCAAGGGCATTTTAAAGATAACCCTATAACTCCAGGTGTAATTCTTACAGAAACTATGGCTCAAATAGGTGTGGTTTGTTTAGGTGTTTTTTTACTAAAGGATGAAATTTCTACTGATAATAAACCACAAATTGCTTTAACTTCTCATCAAATAGATTTCTTTTTACCAGTGTTACCAAATGAAAAAGTTATAGTGATTTCAGAAAAAATCTATTTTAGATTTAACAAACTAAAATGTGCTGTAAAGATGATGAATACTAAAAACGAATTAGTTTGTAGAGGTGAAATTTCAGGAATGATAATACCTAACAATAATGAGTAGAGTTGTAATTACAGGATTGGGAATTGTTGCTCCAAATGGAGTAGGTTTACAAGCATTTTCTGAAGCTATTCAAAAAGGAAAATCAGGGATTACTTTTCATCAAGAGTTAAAAGACAAAGGTTTTTCTTGTTGTATTGGTGGAATTCCAGAGGTGTCTGAAGAAAAAATTAGTCAATATTTAACCCCTTTACAATTAAGAGGTTTCCATAGTACATCTATTTTATATGGAATAATTTCTGGCATTGATGCTTGGAAAGATGCAGGTTTTTCTGTGGATGAAAATTCAAGTTTAGATTATGATACAGGAATCATTTTTGGAACAGGAACTTCAGGAATTGAAAAATTTAGAGAATCTATTTATAAGATAGATGACCATAAAGTAAGACGTTTAGGAAGCACTTCAGTTGTACAAACTATGGCAAGTGGAATTTCTGCATATTTAGGTGGAATATTAGGTTTAGGCAATCAAATTACAACCAATTCTTCTGCATGTACAACAGGTACAGAAGCTTTGTTAATGGGTTTTGAAAGAATAAAATCTGGCAAAGCAAAACGAATGTTAGTAGGTAGTTCTTCTGATAGTAGTTTGTATTCTTGGGGTGGTTTTGATGCAATGAGAGTTATGACCTATAAGCATAATGAATCTCCAGAAAAAGGGTCTAGACCTATGAGCAAAACTGCTTCTGGTTTTGTTCCTGGAAGTGGAGGAGGAGCTTTAGTATTAGAATCTTTAGAAAGTGCTTTAGAAAGAAATGCCACAATTTATGCAGAGGTTTTAGGAGGTAATGTAAATTCTGGAGGTCAAAGAAATGGAGGTTCTTTAACAGCCCCAAATGCTGAAGCCGTTCAAAAATGTATTACAGGTGCATTAGTGGATGCTAATATAAAAGGTTCAGAAATAGATGCCATCAATGGACATTTAACAGCAACATCAAAAGACAGTTTAGAAATTGAAAATTGGACAAAGGCTTTGAGTTTACACGGACATAATTTTCCTTTAATTAATTCATTAAAATCACAAATAGGGCATTGTTTAGCAGCATCTGGAGCTATAGAATCTGTAGCATCTGTTTTACAAATTAAACAGCAATTTATTTTTCCAAACATTAATTGTGAAGATGTACATCCAGAAATTTTAGCGTTAATTTCAAAAGATAAAATTCCAACAAAAAGAGTAGAGAAAAATATCAAAATTGTGGCAAAAGCAAGTTTTGGTTTTGGTGATGTTAATGCTTGTGTTATCTTTAAGAAATATTCCTAAATAATATGAATAGAGAAGAACTAATTAGCAAATTAAAAGTAATTGTAAAGCCATATGTTCAAGATGAAGAAGCTTTCAATAACTTAACAGAAGACACTGATTTTATTAATGATTTAAAAATAAACTCAGCCAATTTAGTAGATGTGGTATTAGATGTAGAAGACGAATTTGATATAGAAATTGACAACGATTCTATGGAAAAAATGCTATCTGTAAAAGCTGCAATGGAAATTATTGAAGCAAAACTTGCTTAATAATGGTTGGTAATGACATTGTTGATTTAAACCTCGCTTCTAAAGAAAGTAATTGGCAGAGAAAGGGGTTTTTAGAAAAGCAGTTCACAAAAAAAGAACAAAGAGAAATTTTAGCTGCTGAAAATCCTTTTTTAAAAGTTTGGTTGTTTTGGTCTATGAAAGAAGCAGCTTATAAGTGTTATACTCAAAATTTTGAAAAAAGGTTTTTTGCTCCACAAAAATTTGAATGTAGACTTTCTTCAGAAGATACAGGAGTTGTAATTTTTAAAGAGTTACCATTTTATACTTCAAGTGATTTAACTACATTTTATATTCATACAACAGCAGAAGATATTTTCATTGAGAATAATTCTGAAATAAGAATGTATGAAGGTATAGGAAAACCAAACTTTGTTGCTAAACACTTAAAAAAAAGGCTTGAAGAAAAAACAGGAATTTTGGCACAAGAAATTGTAAAAAGAAAAACAAATATTGGTGCTCCTCAATTTTATCAAAAAGAAAAATTACTAACAAAATCTTGCTCAATTTCTCATCATGGAAACTATGGAGCATATGTATTTATGTTGAATGAATATTAAAGAAGAACTACTAAAAAAATGTCACCAATTTGTAAATAATCGTTTACAAAACATTGAGGAAACTATTTCTTCTAATCAGACTGCTTTACAATCAGAAACAAAAAGTTCTGCAGGCGATAAACACGAAACAGGTAGAGCTATGTTGCAATTAGAAATGGAAAAAGCAGGTCAACAAATAGCTAATATTCAACAAATGAAAGAAACTTTAGCAAAAATTGATGTATTAAAAAAATCAACAAATGCTCATTTAGGAAGCCTCATAAAAACAAATACAGGAAATTATTTTTTATCTGTTTCTGTAGGACAATTGAAAGTAGATAATGAATTGTATTTTGCAGTTTCAGTATCTTCTCCTATTGGTAAATTATTATTAGGAAAATCAGTAAATGAGCAAGTTATGTTTAACTCAAAAAATATAAAATTGTTATCTATAAAATAATTTTGTACTTTTATGATGCTTAAATTCCCCCATAATGAAGCAACCTATATCTTTATTCGCTAACTATAGCCTAAAATTTTTAGTATCTGATTTCAACATCTTAAAAGTTGAAGATTTTTTTAATGATGTTGGCAAAGACACGTTAAACAAAAATCAAAAGGTAGATTTTTACACTATTTTTTTAGTAACAGAAGACATTGGAAGACATACCATAGACTATAAAGATTATTATTATTCTAAAGGCACAGTTTTAGCTATTAGAAAAGATCAATTTCAAAGATTTCATATCAATAAAAATGTAAAAGGATATTTGCTTTTTTTAACGAGGAGTTTTTAAATAGATTTTTGAATGATGAAGAAGTTTCTAGCACTTTACAGATGTTTAATGAGTTGTTAGCATCACGAAAAACACAATTAGAAAAAAAAGAATTTGAAAAAGCTTTAAAAATTATAAAAGAGATTGAAGATGAAAATAGTAGATTATCAGACAGTTACTCTTTAAAAATAATAAGAAGCTCTTTACATATTTTAATTACATTAATACATAGGGTTAAAACAAAAGGGATAAATAAAGTACAATTAACAAATTATTTAAAAGAATTTATAAAGTTTCAAAATCTTTTAGAGAAGGAGTTTAATAACTCTAAAAAAGTAAATTTTTACTCAGAAAAATTAGGTTTTTCGTCAAAAAAATTAAATTCAATTGTAAACTATGTAGCTAATAAAAGTGCTAAATCTTTTATAGATGATGTTATTATTATTAAAGCTAAAAAAGATTTGTTACACTCTAGCTTATCAGTAAAAGAAATAGCCTATAAACTTGGTTTTAAGGATCCTACAAATTTTTTTAAATATTTTAAGAAAAACACAAGCTTTACTCCAGAATCCTACAAAAAGAGATATAAAAATTAATTTATTTCCCATTTTTAAACTTCTTAGGCCTAAAACTACCTTAAATTTAGTTTTTATTAACCTAATTTTGTGCTAGGATATAAAGATATATACCCCCCGACTTTTTTTTGTAATGCATTATAGGGTTCATTATTAAAAAAAGTCATTAATTTGTTCTAATCACCTTAATACTTGTATTAAGGTGATTTTTTTATTTCTAAACAGATAGCTTTTTCTTTTTCTAAAAAACTTGAATGATTTAGAAAAATATTTTGTTCATTACATAGACATTCAACTAACCAATAAGAACCTTTAAAATAACAATTTAAAACACGCGCAGTTAATGTAGATTTATCTACTATTTTTATTTGATGAGGATAAACTAAAATGCTTTTGTCTTTAATTTCAATAGAGTTTACATCATCAAAAAGAGCTGCAATATATTTTTGTTTTGGATTATTGTATATTTTTTGAGGAGTATCAAAAGTGAGTATTTTATTACTTTTAATTACCATTAATTTGTCTGCAAAAGAAAGGGCATCATTTTTATCATGAGTAGCAACAATACAAGCAATGTTTTTCTTTTTTAAATAGGAAAATAACCTTCTTCTTATACCATTTTTCTTAAAGTTATCTATTTGGCTAAATGGTTCGTCTAATAGCAATAAATCTGGTTCTTTGGCTAAGGCTCTAGCAATAGCAACCCTTTGCTTTTGGCCTCCACTTAGATTTTTAACTTTAGCGTTTTCAAAAGATTTCATATCAATAACTTCAAGAAGTTCTTGTGTTCTTATTTCACTTTCTTCTGGATAAAAACGTGATAGAAATTTTTTGATATTCTCTGCTACAGAAATGTATGGCATCAAATCAAAATCTTGAGCTACATACTTGAACTTTTCAAAACCTGGCACTAAATTAAACTCGGGCCCTAAAACCTGGTTTTCTTCCCAAAAAACAGTACCCTTTTGTAAATCTAATAGTCCATAAACAGCTTTAAGTAAAGTAGATTTTCCACATCCACTCTCTCCCATAATACATAGATGTTCTCCTTTTTTTAGTGAAAAGCTAAAATTATTGAGAACCACTTTTTGCTTAGAATACCCAAAAGTTATGTCTTTTACTTGTAACATAAGATTTTACAAAAACCGATTATACCAACTATCTTCAATAGGAATTTCCCAGAAATTTTTAAAGTCGTAATTATTAACAACTAAATTATCAAAAATGATTGTTTTACCAGTAACAGCTTTGTTTTTCAGTAGTTTTTTAAAGTCTTTAAGTTCTTTATATTGTACATATTTACCTTGTTTAAAGCATACATTCATTTTGTCTAAAAGTTGCACATTATACTCTTCTTGAAGTTTTAAAATAAAAGCTACTGAAGCATCTATATCTACATTTTGTAACGCACTCTTTTCATCATCAGCTATTAAAACGATAAATCGATCGTATAAGAACTGAAAAGAAGCAGTAAAATCTTCATCACCTGCTTTCCAATTTTGGATAAATGATTGTATTTTTTGAGTTACCTCTTCAATTTCATTAGGATAAAATTTTCTACTAGAAGGGTATACCCAAACTTTAGCAGTATCAGAAATTGTGGAGTATTCTACGAACATTACTTTTTAATTTAGCACTGCAAAGATACACAAAGAAAAACCGCAAAATTGATTACAATTTTGCGGTTTTAATACTTTCAATAAAAAGTAATTAAGATTATTTTTAAATACTATTATTAATTAACTCTTTAAAATCATTTTGTATACTTTCTCCTTTATCTTTATTATACCAAACCTGTAAATCTTGTTTAAATTGGGCATCTAAAGAACCATGTTTAGTTTTATAGTCTAAAACCATATTTGTTGCTGTTTGTGGTCTTGGCCCCCAAGTAAAAAGTATGTTTAAATCTTTGTCTAATGCAATTAGTTTTGGAATAGATCTACCTCCGTTTGTTAAAAATAAATCCATTAACTCTAAATTTTCGTCACGTAAAACTAATTGTAGATTAATATTACTATTTACTTCTGCCATTTTATGTATTACAGGTAAGTTTTGAGCAGCATCTCCACACCAACCTTCAGTGAATACCAACCAAGTTTGAGGGCTTTTGATAGTCTTTAAAAATTGTTTTGTGTCATCAAGAATTTTAATGGTTTTATCTAAACGTTTCATTCTTTTATCATTTAACAAACTATAATTTGTTAAATCTTCAGATTGGTTTGGGCCTGTAGATTTACCTTCTAATAATAAGGTTTTTACTAAATCTTTATATGCTTGGTAAGTGTACGTTTTTTGTAAACTTTTTTTGATGATATCTTTCATAATTTATTTTGATAAACTCAAGAATTTAGACGAGAAAAAATAGAATTCTTACAGCAACGATTTTTGACTATTTTTTTAAGTTTTTAAGAATATCTTTAGTCATCGTTTCTAAATCAAAATTGTGTTTCCAGTTCCAATCTTTTCTTGCATGATCATCATTTATAGATGAAGGCCAACTATCTGCAATAGCTTGTCTAAAATCTGGTTTGTAAGTAATTTGAAAATCTGGCAAGTGTTTTTGAATTTCTGCAGCAATTTCTTTTGGAGTAAAATCGATGGCAGAAAGGTTGTATGAAGTTCTAATTTTTATGTTTTCAGACTTTTCTTGCATTAACTGTATGGTTGCATTCACAGCATCAGGCATATACATCATTGGCAATCTTGTGTTTTCAGATAAAAAACATTCATATTTTTTATCCTCTATAGCTTTAAAGTAAATATCTACAGCATAATCTGTGGTACCTCCACCTGGTTTAGTTTTCCAAGAAATTATACCTGGGTAACGTATACTTCTCACGTCTACTCCATATTTTTGATGGTAATAATTGCACCAAAATTCACCAGAAATTTTACTGATACCATACACAGTAGAAGGCTCCATTATGGTTTGTTGAGGTGTATTGTTTTTTGGAGTTGATGATCCAAAAACAGCAATAGAACTAGGCCAATATATTTGTTGTATGTGTTTTTCTTTAGCTAAATCTAGAACAGCTAATAAAGAGCTCATATTTAAATCCCAAGCTTTTTGAGAAAACTTTTCTGCTATTGCAGATAGCATTGCAGCTAACAAATACACTTGGTTAACGTTATATTTTTGCACAACAGAAAGTATGGTTTCTTTACAGGTGGCATCTATAATTTCAAAAGGTCCAGAAGCCATCATTTCTGCATTTCCTTCTCTAATATCTGATGCAATTACATTAGTTTCACCATAAACTTCTCTAAGTTTTTGGGTAAGTTCTGTACCAATTTGACCACTAGCACCCAACACTAAAATAGTTGTATTCATTGCAATAAATTGAATAATTTTGACGAACAAAGGTAATTAATTTTATTTTTCGCAATATTGTTTCGCAATAATAAATATTTCATAAAATTTTATTGTTTTTTTAAATACTACTTAGCAATGTACTCTCTTAAAAATTAGTACTTTTACTGAAGATAATTAGTAGAAATGAGATATTGCTTACTTATTTTAATGGTTTTTTTATCTTGTAAAAAACAAGTACAAGAAGTAACTAAAAACAATGATGAAAATTCGGTTTTAAGTGTTGTAAAAAAACATCATGATTTTACAATGGTTATTCCAAGTTTTAAAAAAGAAGTCGAAGATTGGACAACACTTCAAAACACAGAAGATTTTTTAGAAAGATTTAAAAAAGGATCTGCAAATGAAATTTTGAGTAATGCTTTAGAATTTAAAACTATTACTAAAGCCTTAAAAGATAGTATAAAGCCCACTTTGTTTAGTTTACCTTCTGTAGAGGCTAGGATAAACATTCTTTATAACGAATCTTTACGACTAGCAGATATGACTTACATACCTGCAATAACTGCAGATGAAGTACATGAACAAACCAATAAAATTATGGATGCATTTTCATCTATAAATTTAAAAATAAATACAGTTTTAAGAAAGAAGCAATTTGAAGATGCTATAGATATTGATGTTTCTTTTATAGGTTTAGATACTACTAAAATAGATAGTGTTTCTAAAAATGCTATTTTAGAAATACAAAAGGAAAAAAAAGATTTACAACCCATACAAAAACAATTAAAAAAGCAGAAATGATGAAAAACATAGTAACAATTTTATGTTCTATTTTATTGATGAACTCTTGTAATTTATCAAAAAAAGAAGCTATAAAAGTTAATAAAAGTACCAGTAAAAAAGAAATAAATACCTTGTTAAACGATTGGCATTTAGCTGCAACTGAAGCCAATTACAATAATTATTTTTCAAAAATGGATAGTATTTCTGTTTTTATAGGTACAGATGCCACAGAAAATTGGAACAAGCAACAATTTGAAGCTTTTAGTAAACCTTATTTTGATAATGGAAAAGCTTGGGATTTTAAAACTTTAGAAAGAAATATTTATTTAAATACAGAAGGTAATTTTGCCTGGTTTGATGAACTTTTAAATACTTGGATGGGTACTTGCAGAGGTTCTGGAGTATTAGAAAAAAAAGATAATTCTTGGGCTATAAAACATTACGTTTTATCTGTACCAATACCAAATGATGATATTCAAAAAGTTATTGCTGCTAAGCAAGAAAAGGACTCTATTTTTCTAAGTTCGTTTAAGAAGTAACTTCATCTACAGTTTTATAGATTAACTCATTTTCATAACCTTTTCGCATTAAAAAGTGGATAAGTTTTCTTTTACGTTTGTAAATATTTGGTTCAGAAATTGCTTCATTTCTTTTTTCTGTGATACTGTAAATGGTTTTTAAGTAATCTTGTACATCAATCTCTTTGAGTGCGGTTTTAATATTGTAGCTAGAAATATTTCTAAATTTTAATTCTCTTACAATACGTTGTTTACCCCAATGTTTTATTCTAAATTTTCCTCGTGCAAAACTTTTAGCAAAACGTTCTTCATTTAAAAAATTGTCTTGTAGTAAACTCAATAAAATCATTTCTTTGGCTTCAGGAATTAAGTTGTATTCCCTCATTTTTTGCTCAACTTCTTTATGACACCTGTCTTGATAAACACAATATTGCTCTAATTTGCGCTTAATTTCATCTACAGTAAAGACTTTGTTTTGCATAGTAACAAACATACAAAAAGGGTAGAAATCATTACAATTTCTACCCTTTTTTAGTTAACAAAATAATTAATTTATCCTCCTATTTCTTGAATTTGTATAGGCGCTTCTGCATTAGTTTTACCTAACTTTTTAAATAACCACATTTTAAAACGAGTAATTAAATAGAATAAAATAGGTACAACAATTAAGGTTAAAAAAGTAGCTACAAACAATCCATAAATTACAGTCCAAGCTAATGGACCCCAAAAGATAACATTGTCTCCACCCATATAAATTTTTGGATCGAACTCACTAAATAATGAGAAGAAATCGATATTTAAACCAATAGCTAAAGGAATTAATCCTAAAATAGTAGTTATTGCTGTTAATAAAACTGGTCTTAAACGAGCCTTACCTGCTTTTACAACATTTTCTAACAAATATTTCTTAGGTAAATAAGCATTATCATCTAAATCTAGTTCCTCTTTTTTTCTGTCAATTAACAATTGGGTATAATCTAAGAGAACTACCCCATTATTTACAACAATACCCGCTAAAGAAATAATACCCATCATAGTCATCATAATTACAAAAGAAGACCCAGTAATTACAATTCCACCAAACACACCAATGAAGCTTAAAAAGATAGCGATCATTATAATTCCTGGTTTAGAAACCGAATTAAATTGGAAAATTAAAATGAAAAATATTAACGCTAATCCTTTAAAGAAAGCTCCCATTAAAAAGGCTTGTTGTTTGTTTTGTTCTTCTAACTGACCTGTATAATCAATTTGTATACCAGAAGGAAGCTCTTTAAAATTCTTCATTTCTTCCTTAATCTTATTTACAGCTGCTGCTGCATCTACATAACCAGGAGCTAATTGAGAATATACAGTTACCGCTCGTTTTGTGTCTCTATGCTTAATAGCACTAAATCCAGAACTATTACTTTGCGAAGCAATAGCAGAAATAGGGATGGCTCTTATTTGACCAGAAGCCATATCTCTAAAGGTTATTTTTTGATTAAAAATAGCGTTTTTATTATATCTGATATCTTCTTTAAAACGAACATTTATATCATAATCATCACCATCTTCTTTGTAAATACCTGCTTTTGCGCCAAAAATAGCATTTCGTAATTGTTGACCCACTTGACCAGTAGAAACTCCAAGTTCACCAGCCTTTTGTCTATCTACAATCACTCTCATAGAAGGCTTGTCTTTATTTACATCTATCTTTAATTCATCTACTTCTGCAATGTTTCTAGAGTTTACATAAGCTCTCATTTTTTCTGCAGTAGCAATTAATTCTTCATAATCATCACCTTCTAACTCTATATTAATTGGAGCACCAGTTGGAGGGCCGTTTGCATCTTTTTCAACAGAGATTAAAACTCCAGGATAAATACCAGTTAAGCCTTCTTGTACTTTTTGACGTAATTTTTCGCTATCTAATCCACGTCTATATTTATATTGACGCATAGAAGCTGTAATCTTACCTTTATGAGGCATTTCTGCAGAAGAACCACCATCTGTATTTGGGTTTCCTGCACCTTCACCAACTTGAGAAACCGAACTTTCTACCATAAAATTACGATCTCCATCCATATACATCTCTTGATTTAAGATGCCATATACACGTTGTTCAATTTCTTTAGTGATTTTATTAGTTTCATCTATGTCTGTTCCTTGTGGATATTCTATATATACTACAACCTGATTAGGTTTGTTGTCTGGGAAAAACTCAATTTTAGTTCTTTGTGTTCCAACAGACCAACCAAATCCTCCAAAAGCAGCAAAAAGCAATAGAAATGTACCAATTGTTATTACAACTGGCCTCCATCCTTTTAAAGCGCCTTGCAATGTTTTTTCATATACATTTTCTAACCAAACCAAAGTGTTTCTTTGAAAATAATTTGCTGCTTTTCTTAAGATTAATCTATACACCCACAGCATAATTGCAGTAAATACCATTACAGAACCTAAACCTCTATATTCGCCACCAAAAATTAAAATGAATAACCCAACACCACCAACAATTGCAGAAATAGTTATGATTCTTTTTAAAGGCATGTCTTTATCTTCTGTGGTCATAAATTGTGAAACCAAAACAGAGTTAAAGAAAATAGCTACAACTAATGATGAACCTAATACTACAGAAAGTGTAATTGGGAAATAAATCATAAACTGACCAAAAAGCCCAGGCCATAAACCCAAAGGAACAAAGGCAGCTACAGTTGTAACTGTAGAAATAATAATTGGGTAGGCAATTTCTCCAATTCCTTTTTTAGCAGCTTCAATTCTTGTTAGCCCCTCTTCATCCATTAAACGATAGACGTTTTCTACAACCACAATTCCATTATCTACTAACATTCCTAGACCCATAATTAATCCAAAAAGAATCATAGTATTTAAGGTATACCCTAATGCTCCTAAAATTGCAAGAGACATAAACATAGACATAGGTATTGCAAAACCTACGAATAATGCATTTTTAAAGCCTAAGAAAAACATTAAGACAGTAACTACTAAGATGATTCCAAAAATGATGTTATTTACTAAATCATCTACTTGACCAATAGTTTTATCTGATAAATCGTTAGTAATTACTACTTCTAAATCTGGAGGAAATTTTTCGTTAATAGCTTTATTTACGATGGTTTTAATTTCTTCTGCTGCTGCAACCATGTTTTTACCTGCTCGCTTTTTTACATCAAGCATTACAACAGGTTTCCCTTCTTTTCTAGCAAACGTGGTTTTATCTTTTTCTCTAAAAGAAATAGTAGCTATATCTTTTAAATAGATAGAATTTCCTTTTTCTGATTTTACAACAAAATCTTTTAAGTCTGAAGGTTCTTCTATTTCACCTAGAATTCTAATAGTTCTTCTTTGTCCGCTTGAAATTAAATTTCCAGCAGAAGAAGTTACATTTCCTCTTTGGATAGCAGAAGTAATATCATCGAAACTAACTTGCATAGCCATCATTTTATAGATGTCTACAGCAACTTCTACTTCTTTGTCTTGAACACCTCTAATGTCTGCTTGTTTAACTTCAGATAAATCTTCTATTTCATCTTGTAAATCTTCTGCAAATTCTTTTAACTTTTGAAGTGGGTAATCCCCAGAAATATTAATATTTAAAAACGGAATTTCCTCAGATAAATTTAAATCAAAAGCATTTGGGTCTACTTTTGCACCATTAAAAGTAGGCCAGTCTTCAGAAGCTTTTTCTGTATCTAATTTATCTTTTACACGTTGTTTGGCAACTTCAACATTCATATCATCATCAAATTCTACAATAATCATAGAATAATCTTCTTGAGATGTTGAGGTGATTTCTACAACACCACTTAAACCTTTTAATTGGTCTTCTAATGGATCTGTAATTAGTTTCTCTATATCTTCTGCAGTGTTACCAGGATAAAGTGTACTAATGTATATTTTAGTTTCTTTTATTTCTGGAAAATCTTCTCTAGGCATACTAAAATAGGCAGATATACCAAGAACAAGAATTAAGAATATAGCAACATACATAGTGGTTTTGTTGTTAATAGCCCACGATGAAAGTTTAAATTCTTTATCTGTTTTTTTCTGTTGATTTTTTTTCATCTTACTTTTAATTAAGATTTAGATATTTTAACTTCTTGTCCGTTTTTTACGCTTCTAGCACCTGCTTCAATTAACACATCTCCAGAAGTTACACCTTCTAAAATTTCGATAACATCACCTTGAGTTTTTCCTGTTTTTACTACAGTTTGTGTAGCAATTCCTTTATCATTATTCAAGTTTTTGATTACATATACATATTGTTCTCCATTTGCATTTTCAGAGATAATACTTTGCGGAATTAAAATAGCTTCTGCATTTGTATAATCGTTTATTTTAAGTTTAGCAGTTAAATTAGGCTTAATGCTTCTGTCGTTATTTGGTACACCAACCTCTATCTTAAAAGTTCTATTAGCAGGATTTATAAAATTACCTGTTTGTCTAACTTTAGTTTCTAAACTTTTACCTAACACAGGGAAGTCTATTTCTACATATTTACCAATTGTAACATCTGTAATATAACTTTCTGGAATATCAGCTTCAATAAACATATTGCTTAGGTTTACTATTCTAAAAATTTCTGCACCTGGCCCAGGAGCAACAACAGTACCTTGATCTTTAATAACATCATCGATAACACCAGAAAAAGGAGCTCTAATTGTAAACTTATCTATTTGCTTTTTTAGTTGCGCTAATTGGTTTTTACTCGCTTCATAATTGGTTTTAGTTTGTAAATACTGAATTTCTGAACCAATTTTTTCATTCCACAATCTTTTTTGACGGTCAAAAGTTGTTTTAGCTAAAGCAGTAGTTGCTTCTAATTGAGCAACTTGTTGTTCTAAACCACCATTATCTATTCTTCCTAAAGCTTGACCTTTTGAAACTTTTTGACCTTCTTTAACAAAAACCTTTTCTAAAGTACCTGCAACTTCTGGATAAATTAAAACATTTTGTTTTGTAGTTACATTTCCTTGTAATTCTAAAAAATGTGTGAATACTTCATTTTTAAGTTTTATAGCTGTTACTAAAGGCACTCTTTTTAAAGTGTCTAATATTTCGATTTCTGTATTTAATAACTTAATTTCTGCAGAAATTTGTTGCATTTTATTGTCTAGTTCAGATTTTTTTGCACGAATTTGAGCTAAATCTTTACTGGCGATAACATCAATTAAAGATTGTTCTTTTTGACCTCTACAAGAAGATAAAACAAGAATAATGGCGAATATTGAATATATTTTTTTCATTGCTGATTAGTTTATTTAATTGGAATATTTAATGCGTTTTCTAAAGCTGCTTTTTTAGCAATTACATCTAACATAGATTGTAAATAATTTTGTTGCTGGCTGTATAATTGATTTTGTGCTTGCAATAAATCAAAACTAGAAGAAAGACCTTCGAAAAACTTAATGCGTTGTTTCTTTTCTATTCGTTCAGCAAGGTCTACGTTTTTCTTTGCTGTTTGATAACTTTCTACACTAAATTGATAATCATTTTTAGCACTTTCTACTTGTAATTTAAGTTTCTGTTTAGTTTCTTCTAAACGAATATCAGAATTTTCTAAGTCTATTTTAGCTTGTGCAGTTTTTGCTTTTCTACCAAAACTACTAAAGATAGGCACGTTTAAACTTACACCTAAAAGTGAAGATTGAAACCAACGTTGATCGCTATCAAAAAAAGTAAACTCGTTAGAAAAAGCCTGCGTACTGTAATTAACGAATGCATTTAAAGTAGGTAAATTTTTACTCTTTTCTAGTTTTACCATTAAACGCTTTGTTTCTCTATCATTTTCTGCAATTTTATAGTCTATATGATTGTCTACCATAAAACTTTTTGAAATAAGATTTAGATTGATATTTTGTTCTGCAAGAGAATCTAGAGTATCTGTTAAAACTAAATTAACTTCAATTGGGTTTCCTAGAGCAAGGTTTAAAAATCGATAAGCTATAGTTTCTAATCTTTTAAAATTATTTAATTGATTTTTTAAACTACTTAAAGTAATTTCTAACTGCTCTACATCTTCTTCTTCATTTAAACCATTTTCGAATATTTTTTTAGCATCATTATAATTTTTTTGAAGAATTTTAATGTTGCTTTCTAAAACTGTAATTGTACTTTCTGTAAGTAATACATTACCATAAGCATTTATTACAGCTTCTCTTGTTATATATTCTGTTTTTTGTTGTGCTTGTTCAGATATTTTTAAAAATGTTTTAGAAGCTTGTAACCCTACAAGATAAGAACCATCAAATAACAATTGCCTTAGAGTTACAGCAACATTCATGTTTTGTTTTGTGCCAAAAACAAACTCTTCATTTACTCCATCACCATTTATATCTGCTACAGTAATAGGTTGTTTTAAAAAGTTTTGATAATCTATAGCTCCATTTATTTGAGGTAAACCAATTGTTGTAGTTTCCCAAACTTTTTTCTTTGCAGATTCTATATCATTAATGGCAACTTTTGCGTTGTAACTATTTTCTAAAGCAAATTCTATTGCTTGCCTTAAAGATAGCTGCATGGTTTTTTCTTGAGCATTAGTATTCATTACAAATGCAAACAGAAAAAAGAGATAGCCTATTTTTTTCATATTATAATTCTATTTTTCAAGTTGATTTTCTAATTGTTTTATTCCTTTTGCTGTGCAGATTCCCCTTAAATGATATTCGTAATAAAAGTTAAGAAGTGTCTTCATTGAATAATTTTTAAGCGGAAACATATCATTATCTTTTATGCCTGTAAGACCGTTAAAATATATTCTAAAGATAAATTCTAAATCTATATTTGGTCTATACAATCCTAATTCAATTCCTTTTTTTAAATTATCAATAACACATTCTTGCATTACTTCGAATTGTTTTTTCTTTAAAGACAAAAAAATCTTTGGGTAGTATTTTTGTAGTTGATATTGAGGAGAAGATTTTTCGTCTTTTAAATGCTCCATCACAAATCTTTTTATTGAAAAAAGTTCATCAATAGGATTCATATTTAAATGACATATATGGTCTATTCCACAAGAAATTGAATCGAAAACATGATTGGTAACAGCATTTACCAAATCTGTTTTGTTATTAAAATATTTATAAATCGTTTTTTTAGAAACACCAAGAGCACTTGCTATTTCATCCATAGTAACGCTTTTAAACCCAAGATTTAAAAACAACTTAGTTGATTTTTCTACTATTTTTTGTTCCATAATTTGAATGCAAAAATACAAACGGAAACTTTAGAAACAAAAATAGTTTCCAAAGTTTTAAAGATTTTTTAACATTTACTTAAAAAAGAAGCATTTCTTTACATTATTTTTACAAAAAATTTCAGTTTTGGATATTTTACATTATCAAAAAGAGTTTCTTTCTTATTTAGAATCAAAAGAATGGGTTCGTGAACCAAAAAATTTATACGAACCAATTGATTATATTTTGCAATTAGGAGGTAAGCGCATGCGTCCTATTTTAACGCTTATGGCTGCAGATATTTTTTCTGGAGAATTTAAGAAAGCATTACCAGCTGCTTTAGCTGTTGAGGTTTTTCATAATTTTACTTTAGTGCATGATGATATAATGGATGATGCACCTTTAAGAAGAGGTAAAGAAACGGTTCATGAAAAGTGGGATACTAGCACAGGTATTTTATCTGGAGATGCTATGCTAATTTTAGCATATCAATATTTTGAAAACTACGATCCAGAGGTTTTTCAAAAATTAGCAAAGCTATTTAGTAAAACAGCTCTTGAGGTTTGCGATGGCCAACAGTTAGATGTTGATTTTGAAACTAGAAAAAATGTAAGAATTGATGAATACATGAATATGATTCGTTTAAAAACATCTGTATTGGTTGCAGCAGCCTTAAAAATGGGTGCTATTGTTGCAAATACTAATGATGAAAATGCAGATTTAATTTACGATTTTGGATTAAACCTAGGTTTGGCTTTTCAATTACAAGATGATTATTTAGATACTTTTGGAGACCCAGAGACTTTTGGCAAACAAGTAGGTGGAGATATTATAGAGAACAAGAAAACATTTTTATATTTAAAAGCTTTAGAGGTTGCAGATAAAGAAACTGCTAAAAAATTAAAGTATTTCTATAAAAGAAAACGAAAAGACAATACTATTAAAGTAACAGAGGTTACTCGTATTTTTCAAATATTTGATATACCTTTATTAATATCAGAAGAAATAAAGAGTTATACACAAAAAGCTTTTGATACTTTAGATAAAATGAGCATTAGTCAAGAAAATAAAGATAAATTAAAAAACTTTGGTACTTGGTTAATGAATAGAACAGTTTAATTATTCTTTAAATTAATTTGCAAATAATTTAAAATAAATAGTACATTTGCAAACCAAAATTATAGGTCCTATAGCTCAGTTGGTTAGAGCACCTGACTCATAATCAGGTGGTCCATGGTTCGAGTCCATGTGGGACCACGTTATTATTTAAGAGGGTTATAAACAATTTTAAGTTTGTAGCCCTTTTTTTATTCTGCAAGGTTTTTGCAAGGTTTTTTAATAAAATGGGAATATTCTACTCTGTTTTTAATCTTAATGGAGTTTAAAAAACCAATAATTCATGGATTACGAATAAGCGAGTAACCTATTAACCATATGCTCTTCCTTTGATCGATTCAAAACTTTTTTGAAGATCAAGATCAACTTAACGATAAAGACTATTGGCGGACTTTAGTGGATTCCTATACGGGAAGTTATAACCTATATTGCCTCAATGAAGAGGTTAAGGAAGCATTTCTTGAAGATTGTTCTCAAAGGGAATACTTAATGACAAAACAGGAATTGAAAATCTATAATTCTTTACCTGAAAACATAACAATCTATCGAGGTATGACAACCGAAGAGTTGGAAAGTGGTGACTTTGGTATTTCGTGGACATTGTCAAAAGAATGTGATGGGTTTTTTGCTTTTAAGTATGGAAGAAATTTTTCAACCGAAAATAAACCGAAAGTAGTTCATCAACTCGAAGTGAAGAAGGTTGAGATACTGGCATATTTTAATGAGAGAAATGAACAAGAGGTGATTTATATTCAATAAATCCTATTGGTAGGCCTTAGACTATAAAATGAGTAACCTCTAATTTTCAAGAGGCAGCATAACTTAACCATTCAGTGGACTATTTATAAGTAAACATGTCCAATGAATTCAAAGAAAATAAAGGTAATCCTTACGGAGAGTCAAGTAAAGTCATTAATTGATAATCTCAAGATTGAGAGAAATCAAAGAATTAGAAACGAAGAAAAGTCTCAAGTCATTTAATTTATTTATATTTACACTATATTTCGAATCCTTTGATGGATACCAACCGAGTGAAGACACCACGGTGGTAAAACAATACGGGCTTTAGGTCACAATAAACGTCTTTTCCCTTTTTGCTTCTCGAAATACAAATAACTCAAGTATTAACTTAAAATTATTTGTATGAAAACACAATGGCACCAACACAGACTGTTTAAATCAGGTTATGGAGAATTCCCATATATAATCATAAAGGTAGGGCATGCCTTATATATGCAAATACCAATTCACTTTTTAAAGGAAAGTGAAGAGGTAGATGTAAAAAAACATCCAGGAACCCAGGTTAGAAATGTCAAGGAAAAAGTACTTGAAGAGTCACGAGAGAGTCAAATTTTCCTTCTTCAGGATGAAATTTTGGCAACCACTGAGTTTGTTTTAAGAAAAATACGATCAACCAAACCACAAAAGAATCTTGAGGCTTGTTTAGTGCTAGGAAAAAAACAAGCATTGTATTTCCGTGATGGTCGATTCACTCCTCAAGTATATATTCCGACAGGAGCCACTCTACTTGATCAAATGGGAAATATTATTGGAATGAATGTAGAGCATTACAAACCTTTTGAAATCAATTTATTCTCAAGATTATGGATACAATTGGAAAGAGAAATTTTTCCTTACTTCTGCAGCGTGTGGAGAGTTATCTGATATTGGATTGCGTGGTTCCAGAATTCCATAAAAGGTGCCCTAATGCTCCAATTTTTACAATCCATGACTGTATCATTACTACAGAAAAACATAAGTTAGAACTAACGGAAGTGATGTATGAAGTATTGTATGAAAAAACAGGTATTAATCCTGGTCTATCGATTGAAAAGTTAGATCCCTCAGATCCACTTGATGATAGTTTTATCAAAGAAATGAAAGATAATATCTACAAGAAATCAACGAAGAGTAGATTTAAAAAAATGAGTTGGTCAATACTGGATAAACATATTGAGACAACAAATGAATTTCTAAAAAACAACTAAAAAATCAAAATCATGAAAGAAGAAATGATCCAAATATTGAATGTAACAAAAGACGAACTTATCCAAATCGTTAAAGAAGGTGTCAAATTAGAATTAAATCGACAGAAGGCAATAGGTCAGACTACTTTTAATAACTCACATGAAAAGTATTTGAGTAGAAGTGAAACTGCAAAATTACTTCATGTAACAGAGGTTACTCTAAATAATTGGGAGAAGAAAAACATACTCATTCCTAAGAGAATTGGTGGTAGGGTGTTGTACAAGGAGACTGATGTATTAAGTAGATTGGATGATGCTGCGTGATCCTTTTTATAACGGTATAATCGTTATGTAATGATACAAACTGCGCACACTTTTGAGCACACCCCCAAAAAGAAAAAACCCGTAAAACCTTGTATTAAAAGGTATTACGGGAATTTAGTGTGGTGCCTCCAGGAAGTTTTTGGTTTTATCTTATTTTACTTGTTTTTATATAAGTACATGAAAATCAATAGTATAATGACAGAATCATGATAAAATAGTAAAGAGAAATCAAACGAAATAACAAGGATTTAAACCTGCGGAGCAACCTCTAAAGCAACCGGTATTCTCGTTAAATATTATCATTGGTCGACATAATCAAAAAGTACGAGACAAGAATGCTCTTTATCACTTGCCTTGGTTGTTTGTCACAAAAAAAAAATTAAATAATATTTATATGTTATTTTTATACCTATAAATTTGAAAAAATTGATTAAAAAAACATTATTTATTTTTTTTGCTCTACTATTTAGTAATATGTACGCTCAACAACAAGTGGCGGATAGTCTTCACAATAAATTGGCGACAAGTAAAAATACATCAGAAAAATTGGATACCTATATTTCTTTGGCAAGTCACTATAAACACCAATATCCCGTCGAAGGGAAAAAATTCTTGAATCTTGCAAAAGCTATAGCAATCCAATTAAAAGACACGGTTCGCTTATTTAAAATAGCTGAAATTGAAGCAGATATTTATTATATTTTAGGAGATACTGAAAAAGAAATCTCCGTAATTAAAGGAGGCATATTGTTAGTGCAACAATACAAAAATAAAAAGCTAGAGGCTCGAGCTCTAAAATTATTGGGAAATGCATATTTTTTAATTTCTGATTACGAAAAGCAATTAAAGAGTTATTTAAAAGCATTTACAATAGCAGAAAAATTACAAGATACTACGTTGCTAGTAGCTCTATATAATAATATAGGGAACACTTATAATGATTTAAAAATGCACAAAAAATCTTTAGAAAATTACGAAAAAGGATTGCATTTACTCACTCAAAGCTCTTCGCCTATTTCAAAATCTACAGCAGGTATTTTGTGGGGGAATAGCGGTATTGTATACGAGCAATTGGGCAATTACAAAGAGGCGTTAAGGCGGATTAAAATTGCTAAAAACATAAGAGTCGCATTAAAAAACTGGGGACAAATTGGAGGCTCCAATATCGACATTGCGAATGTTTATGAGAAATTACAGCAATTAGATAGCGCTATATTTTACAACAAACAAAGTGTCTTCAATTATAAAAAAATTCAAAACAAAGGCGGTTTATTGGCTGCATATGAAAATTTAGCACGTCTTTACGAAAACCAACATCTTTTTAAAACCGCCCTAAATTATCGAAAAAGAGAAGATTCTTTGCGTGGTATAATAATGAATTCAAAAACATTAAAAAAACAAGCATATTTGCTGGCAGAAATTGAGTACGAAAAAGAAATAAGTGATTTAAATAAAGAAAAAATAAATTTGCAACAAACTTCATTTAATAGATTGCTTATTGGTATTTTAATTTTTTTTGTGTTGATGTGCGCTATAGTGACAATGATATTTATTCGTAAAAAGAATATAAAATCCAAAGAAATAAATAAAGTACTTGCTGCAAGTAATCGTGAAAAAGAAATATTGCTTAAAGAGTTGCATCACCGAGTTAAAAACAATCTACAACTAGTATCTAGTTTATTGAGTTTACAGTCAAAAACAATAAACAATAAAAAAATAAAGCAAGTTTTATTAGAAAATACAGACAGAATTAAATCCATGTCTTTAGTACACCAGCGACTGTATGAAAAAGGGTCCTTTACAGAAGTTGAATTTAAAACATACAGCTCGCATATATTAGAAAACTTGATTTTCTCATACAATAGTGGTGCCAATACCTGTTTCGAAATAAACACAAATGAAAACATAGATATCGATTTTGCTATTACTTTGGGTTTGATATTAAACGAAATAGTTACAAACACATTAAAGTATAACCTTGGTCAAAAAAAATTAAAAATTGAACTATCTTTTGTGAAGAAAAATAACACGTATGAATTAATGGTGTCAGATAACGGAAAAGGCCTTGATATTGCTACTGTGCAGAAAAAAAACACATTAGGAATGAGATTAATTTCAATTTTAACCAAACAACTAGAAGGTGAGTTACAAATAACTTCTAAAAAAGACAAGGGAGTTACTTATACTATCACAGTTTCAATGAGCTAATACCACATAAAAAATTGTTATTATGAAAAACATATTAATCGTAGAAGATGAATTACTTATAGCAGAGGACATTAAAACAACCATAGAAGAACTTGGGTATAATTTAATCGCTATAGTTGTAAGAGCGGATAAGGCTATTCAAATACTCAACTCCCAAAAAGTAGATTTAATTTTGCTCGACATCACAATCAAAGGAGGTCTAAACGGTATCGATTTAGCAGAAATAGTAAACCAACAGTTTAAAATCCCATTTATTTACCTCACTTCACATGCTGATCCTAAAACAGTAAACGAAGCTATAAAAACTGCTCCTCAAGGATATGTGGTAAAGCCTTACAGCAATTCCGACTTATACACTTCAATAGCTTTAGCTTTCGAAAACGAAAAAGAGGAAGCAATTACTTTTTTGGCCAATAGTGATAAGGATTACTTTTTTTTAAAAATTGATGGAATGTATCAAAAGCTGTTTCATATAGACATTCTGTATTTTAGAGCTGCAGGAAATTATATAGAAGTGCATCAGAAAAATAAAAAATATCTGGTACGTCAAACTTTTAAAAAATTAAGTGAGTTAATTCCCGCATCCGTTTTTGTACAAACACATAAGTCTTACATTTTAAACAGAAAAAAAATTAGTTCTTTTAATACCAAATTCGTTTATATTGACCAACAAGAGTTTTTGTTAGGAAGAACTTTTACAAAGTCGTTTATTGATAGTTTTACTCGGGGGTAAAGTGATGTTTGTCACAAAAAAATGTAGTTGGTCACAAATATTTTCCTAGTTCTTATTTCATAGCTAAATTTACTTAATAATTTTTTATAAAACTGTTTTTTTGTAAATCTAACCTTTAGAACTCATGAAAAAAATTACCAACCTATTCACAATATTATGTTTCACATTTCTTAATCAAACACATGCCCAATTTGCATCGTATTCGTTTGACACCGATGCAAGTGACGCTATCAACGGTTATCATCCGAATTCTTATGGTGATGTTGACTATATTATGGATGGTAATCACTCAGTTATAGAGTTAGAAGGTGATGAGTTTTTGAATTTTCCCTCTGAGATGAGTAATAACATTAATTCAGAAGAGGAATTTATGTACAACATTCGTTTTAAAATTGTGGATAATTATACAACAAACCCTTATAACGGTGAAACCGTAGATGAAGGAAGAAGAGTTTTGGTTACTAATAAATATGATAGTAGACCAGCTTTAGGTTTTGATTTGCATTATGGTTATTGGGGAAGTTACCAATTGATGGCTACTTATGGTGATAATAAAAGTGAAGGCCAACTAGATTGGATAACTCCATTAGAAATAGATGTTTGGTATGATGTGACCGTGAAAATGTTTTTTAACGTAACAAAACCCTATGTACAATATACAATAAACGGTAACGTTAGTATATCCTTTTTTAGTGATGAACATGTTGATCTAGAAACGTTTAAAAGTTCACTTGATAGTCAATCAATATGGGTGGGTACTGATAAATATAATACGATGTCTAACGGGGAATCAGGTGTGTATGCCAAAGTAAATATTGATAAGCTCTCATTTTATGATGCAGTACCCCCAGGAGACCCTTCTATTATTAATACGGTATTGACTTCCTTTACAAACCACATGAACGGTACTATTTCACTAAGTAATGCAGAGAGAGAGGATCTTTATAGTGATTTTATAGACAACTGGGACGAAGGTAGTTACGCGCCAAATGAAGACATTGTTACAAGTTATTTAGCTGTTTATAATTCACAGAATGGTGCTATTTTTGATTCTGAATTAAAGATTAAGGTAAGTGATATGTTTATAGAACAGCGCATACAATATACCTTGCAACAATGGATCATTGATAATTTATACACCACTTCTAATACCTCAAGTATGGTTGGTGTTACTTTTTCAGACCATGTTGTTTTTCCAGGTGCAGTTGATAGTTCTGCACCAAGAGCGAGTGATGTTAGTTTTAATGTCGATGGCTTTTACAAAACAGATCCTGGTTTTACGCTCAATGATCAAGGTAGTGTGATACGCCCCACAGGATATTACGCAGCACCAGGTGAGTTGGTAACGCTTACTCTTCCGAGTAATACTGTCAATCAAGGAGTAAAGATAAGAGTTGGGGCCCATTTAGGGGATTTAGAAGTGACTTGGTCTGAATTTAGTCGTTTTCCTAGAATCTACACAACTTACGATGTGACTTCTACTTCTTTAGTAGTTGCCAATCCTTTTGGTGGAGCGATTTATATTATATTGCCTGATGGTTCTGACTTTGGTACTATGACTTGTCAGGTTAGTGGAGCGGTAAAATCACCCTATTACAGTAACAAGCCAGGATTTGAAAGGTCGCTTTCAGAATACCAAGTTGACCTTGCAAATAATTATGTAAAATGGGTGGATTGGGAAAGTCCAAAATTCATGACTACATTTCCAGCGCCAGCAGCAACTACGGTAGATAACCCTGATGATGTTATAACGCTTTGGGATAAAACTTTTGATTCTTTTAACACTCATCTTGGGAGACCTCTAGAGCGTTTTAGGGCTGAGTACATTTTGATTGACTGTCAAAATAATTATGCTGGAACTGCTGCTCCTGCAGCAAACCCAATGCCTCTTGAGGTGACCGGAGCTAATTTATTTAATGCAACTCCAACTATGACTCCTATTAATGTTATTAATGGCGATGCTTTTATGACAGGAGATGGAAGTACACTTGGTACAACACATCATGTAATACTCCATGAATATGGCCATTTACACAACCCACCAACATTACATGAAGAACATGAGACTATTGTAAATCTTCCAGCAGTTGCAGTGTATAATCAGGTATTTGGACAAAGTATGGAGGATGCTTTGAGATATTCTAATCAACAACGGTTGAATTTTGATGAGGCTGCCTTAGATTGGATACTTTCACCACCATTTAGATCTGGAGAAAGAATGGAAATAGACTTGGTTAACTATGACAATTATTTAGACGGTAGACAGTTGGCTTACCAAACTAGAGGTCATGCCAAATATGCGGATATTGCAAAGTTGTATTCATGGGAAAAACTAGGAGAAATCAATGGTTATTTTTATCAAGAACGCATAATAAATCCCTTCGCTAACAATAGTTACCAAGATGATATTTATATTAGTGCTGCTTCTGAGATAATGAATATCAACATGGCACCTCTTTTTGATTTTTGGGGAATTCTTGCTTCTGACAACTTGGTTAGTAAATTAGAAACCAGACCTACAGACGATAAAATTAAAGAACGTTTATTACATTATCGCTCTATTGTGCCTTTAGATAATGACGCTTTTCAAGTGGTATATGATAATATGACACCAAGATTAGAACCACATCACGATATAAGATATAACAACATGCTTAGTAATTATGATGAGTCCGTTGCTGCTTCTATTTTAGCTCGTATAGATGCAATTTTATGTAAATATTATAATGTGAATTGTGTTGCTGAAAATAATGACGGTAGTCCTATCGTTACATTTGCTTTAAGTTCCAATACGATTGATGAAGATTCAGCGACTGATGTGATTCTTACTGCCACTTTGGATGTATTGTCAAGTGAAACAGTTACTATAGATTTTGACTTATCCGGGACTGCTGTTCAAACTACAGATTATACGGTGAGCAGCTTGAGTATCACCATAGCCCCAGGTCTTCAATCAGGTGCTATTTCTATTAGCACTAATGGATTGGATGATGATCAAATAGAGGTATTACAAACTATTATATTAACACCAACAGTTACCAATGCGACGACTACTGCAGATTTTGTGAGTTTAAACTTGTTGAGTGATGACAATCCAAGGGTAACTTCTATAACTAATACTGAGACTAGTATTGAAGAGAACGGTGGTATTTCAGTAATTACGGCAACCTTAGATGCGCCAGCATCAAAACCTACACACATTATACTAGACGTTACAGGAAATGCTGGTCATAAGGTTGATTATGCTACAGATTATAGTAGCAAAGGTGAATATACCATCAGTACAGTTGCCGGAGGTAACGGTGCTGGTGCTGCTAACGATCAATTCAATTTTGCAAGTGGCCTCTATGTAGATACTTCCGGGAATGTATATGTTGCTGATTTGTTAAACCATCGTGTACAAAAATGGGCTAGAGGAGCTACATCGGGAATTACTGTGGCAGGAGGTAACGGAGCAGGAATTGCTGCGAACCAATTAAACAAGCCACATGGTATTTTTGTAGACTCATCAGGGAACCTATATATTGCAGATTCAAAAAACCACCGGATTCAAAAATGGGAGTCAGGTGCTACACAAGGGACCACTGTTGCCGGAGGTAATGGGATAGGTGTGGCTTCACACGATATTGACTTATTTGATAGATTAAACAATCCTCAGGGGGTTTTTGTTTCTGATGATGGGGATGTTTATGTAGCAGACACAGGAAATAACCGCATTCAAAAATGGACACCTGGCGCTACATCCGGAATTAGAGTTGCAGGAGGGGGTGAATTTGGAGTCAATCACAATTTACTTGCGCATCCTAATAACGTTTTTGTAACGCCCGCTAGAGATATCTATGTAGCGGATTCAGAGAATAGTCGGATTCAAAAATGGCGAGAGGGTAGTGTTGATATTCTAAATGCTACCGGATGGCACAATGAAGGGTACGAAGCCCATCAGATGAATTTTTCTATCGGTATTTTTGTAGATCCTTTAGAGAACATGTACATCGCTGATTATTACAATCATCGGATTCAAAAATGGAAAGTAGCCAAAAAGGACATTCCTTTTGTTGATGGTGACGCTATTACAGTAGCAGGAGATCAAGGGCAAGGAACGGCGGCCAATCAATTCAATGGTCCTAAAGCTATTTTTGTGGATGCCATAGGGGATTTATACGTAGCAGACATGAAAAATCATCGGATTCAAAAATACCACTATGGGCCTCGAATTACTATTCCTGCCGGTGAAACCACTGGAAGTCTTACGATAACAGCTCTCGAAGATACTTCAGATGATGATGATGAAAAGATTATAATCACTCCAATATCAGTTATCAACGCCATTTCTGACCATACAAATACACATACTATCACTATTTTAGATGATGATGAACCACCGGTTATAAGTTTTGAGTGGAGTGCTGAAAATATAGAAGAAAACTCCACTACGGACGTGGAGCTTGTTGCTACATTAAGTGCGACTTCAAATAAAGAAATTACAATTAATTTTTCTGTATCAGGAACAGCTACTCCAACTACAGAATATACATTAAGTGATACAAGTATTATCATACCAGCAGGAGTAAGTTCTAGGAACCTTAAAGTGAGTACCAAGGGCTTGGATGATGATGAGATAGAGATCGCGGAAACCATTGTATTGACTGTAAATTCAGGATTGACCAATGCGACCACTGCTTCAGAGACAGCTACCTTGAATTTATTGAGTAAAGATGCTCCTACGGTTACCTCAATTATTGTTGATGACACGAATATTGAAGAAAATGGAGGTGTTTCAATTGTAACGGCAACGATAAGCGCACCGACATCAGTGCCAACAAGGATTGAGCTTGATGTAAACGGCACAGCTACATTTGTAGAAGATTATGTTGTTGATTTTAGTTCTAAAGGTGAACCTCTTACCGTTGCTGGGGCTGTACAGGATATCTCTACTGGTTCAGCAGGTTCCAATCATTTCAATGAGCCTGCAGGTCTTTTTGTAGATACACAAGATAATGTTTATGTAGCAGATCAATTCAATCAACGAGTTCAAAAATGGGCGTCAGGTGCTATAAATGGAGTCACTGTAGCTGGAACCGAGGAAATGGGAGATACTCCGAATGCATTTGTCGAGCCGAGAGGTATTTCTATAAGTGCAGACGGATTTATATACGTAGCTGATTCAAAAAATCATCGGATTCAAAAATGGAAGTCAGGTGAATTTTCAGGAATTACGGTAGCTGGAGGTAATAGTAATGGTGAAAGTTCAGATCAATTAAACAATCCAATAGGGCTTCATGTGGACCCATCAGGAAATGTGTATGTTGCAGACACTTACAACCACCGAATCCAAAAATGGACTCCAGGCGCTACATCAGGCATTACTGTTGCTGGGGGTAACGGACTAGGTGATGCTAATAATCAACTAAATAATCCTTATGGAGTTTATGTAGATGACTCTGGAAACGTTTATGTGGCTGACACAAAAAATCATAGGGTTCAAAAATGGGAGCCAGACGCTAGCGAAGGAACTACGATTGCTGGAGGCAACGGACCAGGAGCTGCTGCGAATCAATTAAGATTTCCTGAAGATCTTTTTATTGATGCTTTTGGGAGTATTTATATTGCAGATACTGACAATGCCCGTGTTCAAAAAAAGGATGCTGGCGATTCAGTATGGAATACAATAACAGGTGCGGAAAGTTTAAGTCAAGCTCGAAATGTTTATGTGAGTGCTAAGATGAATGTATATGTAACAGATAGATATAATAACCGTATTGTAAAATATCAGTACTTTCCAGAAATTACGATTCTTCCGGGAGAAACTTCAGGTAGTTTAACAATTACGGCAATTGAAGAAACTTCAGATACTGGCAGTAGACCTACCTTTTCGCGAGATAGTAATTCTAGTGAAGGAGATGAAAATATTATGATTACACCTATAGCAGCAACAAATAGTATTTTGTCTTCTGAAGCCTCCGAAACAAGCATAAATATTATTATTTCTGAAGATGTAAATCTCGATTTATTAACTTATCAACTAGAGAATATTAAAGGATATCCCAATCCCTTTGACCAATTTTATTTTCTAGATAGTCCTATTCCTCTGAAGTTAGAAGTATACGATGTAAATGGAAGAATGCTCTTAAATAAAAGTTTAGAAATAGGAGAAAACAAGATTGACCTCTCAAGGTTATCTAATGGTTTTTATATTTTCAAATATATAGATCAAAACAGATCAATATCTAAGGTTATTATTAAGAAATAGTGTTTAGATAATCAATTAATTGTTTTAGCTGTTAAAAAGATTCAACCTATGTAATCTGAAAATAGGATAATAAAAATTTAATATTTAATTAACCTTTTAAGGTTGTTTAATCAGTAATAGTGAAGAAGAGAAATAGTTAGTTGAAAAACTCATAACTTACAAAGTTATTCGGTAGGTTATGATGTTTTTTAAAATATCTTTACATCATACCCAACAAAATTCCTTTCCAGTTTATCACAAACCCTTCCTGTAGTACCACTTCCCATAAATTAGTCTAACACTAATTCAAACGCTTTAGAAGTTTGAAGAATACGAAGAGTTATTATTTCCTCAGGGAAAGGAGCAGGGTGTTCTCCTTCAATATCTAATTTTTGATTTGCTACCGATGTTCTTACAATATCCTCATTCCAATAATCTCCCATATTCTTTCCTTTTATATTGGGTAGGTATGGAGATATGGTATTTGTTTACTCCCCATTTACACTTCTATGTCAAGGTGGAGGAGATGGTTTTGTTTATTCTGAGAGTTTGGTGAGTGTGGGTAATAATCATACTCCATTGATTTTCGATGGCTTTTTCTTTTGATATAAAGAATTACAAACAATACGACTTGTTTTACTTTTTTACTTAAAAGTTGTTTCCAAGGATAAATTATTATTTCTGGAAATAATTTGTGGAGTAGGAGGGATTACCCCACAGGTTTTACCTTTGCTTAACTTTTAGGAAATACAGCAAACAGTGCTTGCAGCATTAAGCGTATAAAATCAACAAAGCCCTTACAAATACATTTGAAGGGTTTTTTATGATTTTATGCACAGCTTTGCTGTGTTTTAAAGTGGTACCCCCAGGAATCGAACAGGAGTTTATTTATCAACATAATTCGTGCACTAATATTTTACAAACTTCTCTAACACCAATCAACTTAAATTAATCTAAATGCCGCATAAAAACTGGGCTTATTTTAAATTTGGGGATTGATTTTAAAAATAATTTTATGTATACTTTTAAAAACGAAAAGGATGGATAAACGATTAATGACAATTGGAGAAGCTGCTACTTACTTAGGTATTTCCGTTTCACATTTATATAAAATGTGTTCTATGAGGAGTATCGATTTTTATAAGATTGGGAGGTCTAATAAGTTTTTAATTACAGATTTAAATGAATTTATATCAAAAAATAAAATCAGCAAAAAGAAAGAATCAATGGTTAAGTTAAAACTTTCAATAAAAATATGACAACAATAAAACAAGTATTTGATTATAGAACACCGAGAGTAAATGGAGAAATTCCTGTACGATTGCGGGTGACACACAACCGAAAAACAACCCACATTTCATTGAATGCGTCTTTAACTGAAGTTCAAATAAAAAAGATAGAACAAGGTAAGGTCGATGAAGAATTATCTCATTTCATAAAGGAATTGGATGACCTTACTTATAACGCTCGAAAAGTAGCTGCAAAATTAGAGCCATTTTCAATAAGTGAATTGAAACGTCAACTTTCAAATACAGAGAAGAAAAAAAACAATAAAGATCATTTATTAGTCGACATAATTCAACTGAAAATAAAGAAACTTAATGAAAATCAACAATACAAATCTAAGGGTCATTATAAGACACTTTTAAACATGATTACAACCTTTGATTCATCTCTACTAATAAAGGATGTAGATCAAGATTTTTTACACGATTTTGAACAATTTTACATAGACGGAAGAATCGAAAAAGATGGAGAAAGTCGATTAGAGAATTATTATAACAGTTTAAGTATCTATTTGAGAAATCTTAAAGCGGTAATTAATTTAGGTAGAGATAACAAAATGGTAGACCATACATATGAGTTTCCGTTTGGCAAAAACCGATACACTATTAAAACGTACAATACAGAGAAAGAAATCTTTTCTGTGGATCAGGTTAATAGTTTAATGACTTTTAACTCTTTTGATACAAAATACCAAGAGAACGCACATGACCATTGGAAAGTCTGTTTTTTGTGCAACGGCAGTAATATGTCAGATGTTTTACAATTCAAATGGACCGATATAGATGATGATATTATTTCATTTGTGAGACAGAAAACTGAGAATAGAACAAAGACCGTCAGGAAACTCTCTATCCCAATTATAAAACCTTTAAGAGAATTAATAGACAGAATAGGAAATAGAGAAAGTGAATACATCTTTGGAGGATTTAGAACCCCTCCAAAGAAAACTACAGTTCATAATAAGGTATCTAAAATGTGTAAAGGGTATAACAAACACTTAAAAGTAATTGGAGAGAAATTAGGATTACCATTTTCACCTATTATATCCACCTCAAGACATAGTTACGGAAATTACCTTGCTAAAAATGGAGTTCCATTAGAAAGGATTGCAGAGATGATGGGTCACAAAGACAAACATCGGTTCACAACATATCATTACATCGGTAGTTTGGATAAAAAGATATTATTCGAAACGAATGTTTGTTTAAAGGAGTTTTAATCTTGAAATGTTTGCAAGAATGTTTGCAAGAATTAATTTTTACAAGAATTTTATCTTTAAAAAGGTAGTGTTTATGAGGGTTTCAGAAGATACTCAAAAAAACCAGTTCAATACTCATAATCAGGTGGTCCATGGTTCGAGACCATGTGGGACCACAACTAAAAGCCTTAACTCTTATTTAAAATAAGTTGTTAAGGCTTTTTTTAGTTTTTAATTTATAAAAGCAGAACTAAACTTATCCAACAGGGTTTTTATTTAAATTAACTTACAATCAGTGATATTTTATATATTTACATCACATCAACTTATAAAGGAAAGGTACTTTTTTAAAAGTCATTTGAAGCTAAAATAAATATAAATCAATACCAAATATATGTCAACAGATACACAAAAAAACAGCACTTTAATACCTATTATCATTATTGCTGGTCTATTTTTTATATTTGGTTTTGTTACATGGATTAATGGAGCATTAATCCCTTTTATGAAAACCATAAACGAACTAACTGATGCTGAGTCTTATTTAGTAGCATCAGCATCTTACATATCATTTGTTGTCATGGCTTTACCTGCCTCATCTATCATCAATAAAATAGGGTATAGAAAAGGAATGTCATTAGGGTTAATAATCATGGCAATTGGTGCTTTGGTTTTTATACCTGCTGCAAACGCAAGAACATATTGGATGTTTTTAGCAGCAATATTTATACAAGGTGCTGGTATGACTTTATTACAAACAGCATCTAATCCTTATATCACTATTTTAGGGCCTATAGAAAGTGCAGCAAAACGTATAGCAATAATGGGTATTGCTAATAAAGTAGCTGGTGCTTTAGGTTCTGTTATATTTGGTGCTATTCTTTTATCTGGTATAGATGAAATAAAAGATAAATTATCTAATGTAGATGCAGTAGAAAAAGCAGGCTTATTAAATACAATGGCTGATAGTGTTATCACTCCTTACATAGCCATGGCTGTAGTCTTATTTATACTCGGAATTTTAATAAGAAAAGCACTTTTGCCACATGTAGAGGCTGCTCCAATAGAAGAATCTACTTCTAGTGAAAAAACAAAAAACAGTATTTTTCAATTTCCACATTTATGGTTAGGTGTGTTAGCATTATTTGTTTATGTAGGGGTTGAGGTTGTTGCTGGAGATACCATTATTGCATATGGCATATCTTTAGAAATACCTGTAGAACAAGCTAAGTTTTTTACATTGTTTACATTGATGGCTATGGTTGCAACTTATGCATTAGGCGTATTTTTAATTCCAAAATATATTAGTCAAGCTTTTGCTTTAAAAGCGAGTGCAATTTTAGGTATTGCTTTATCTTTCTGTATTATTTTTACTTCTGGGTATACCTCAGTTTTATTTGTTGCAGCTTTAGGTATTGCAAACGCTTTGGTTTGGCCAGCTATTTGGCCATTGGCATTAACAGGATTAGGTAAATTTACTAAAACAGCATCAGCTCTCTTAATTATGGCTATTTCTGGTGGTGCAATTATTCCTCCATTATATGGAGCTTTGGTAGACCATAAAAAAGAGAGTTTAATAGTAAGTGGTTTAAACGAAGCTACAGCAATGGCAGAAGCTGCCTCATTTGGTTATTGGATTTTACTACCTTGCTATTTAATTATTTTCTATTATGCTTTTTGGGGACATAAAGTAGGTTTAAAGAGTATAGATTCATAATCAATATTAAAACTTAAAGTAAAAGATAAAAAAAACAATTTTATCAAGAAAAATAGATATAAATGCCAATTACTATTACACAGATAGCTATTCCTGTAATTTTAAGATACTTCCATGGTGTAATATCTACTTGTTTAGTGTAGGTTAACTCAAAAGCAACTTCTCTTGGTTTTAACTTACCAATAATGAGCATTATTATAATGTTTAATGCAAATAATATAGCCATTACATGTAAAAAATGAGGATAATTTTCTTCACCCACCATTGGTTTTATAATAAACTGGCTTATAATGTATAAAACAGAACCAGAAATTACTCCGATTTTTGCTGCAAATGCAGGTACAAACTTTGTTAAATAGCCTACAACAATAATGGTTAAAATAGGAATACTATAAATTCCGTTTGCTTCTTGAAGATATCCAAACAAACCATCAGAAGCATAAACCAACAATGGAGCAATACACATTGAAACTACAGCTAATACAATTCCGAATTTTTTACCAGCCCAAACTACTTGCGTTTCTGTAGCGTCTTTTTTAATATAAGATTGATAAATATCTATACCAAACAGAGTTACAGAGCTATTTAAAGCAGAATTAAATGAACTTAGAATAGCACCAAACAAAACAGCTGCAAAAAAGCCCACTAAATAACTTGGTAAAACTTTAGTTACTAACATTGGGTAAGCCTCATCTGGGTTTTCTATAGTTGTGCCAAACATATGAAATGCAATAATACCTGGAAGCACTACAATTAAAGGACCTAAAATTTTAATAAATGATGCTAATAATAATCCTTTTTGACCTTCTTTTAAATTTTTAGCTCCTAATGCTCTCTGAATAATAGCTTGGTTTGTACCCCAATAAAAAAGTTGTACTAACATCATTCCTGTAAAAATTGTTGCAAAAGGTATAGACGAGTCAGAACCACCTATAGCATTAAATTTTTCGGGATTAGCGTTAATCAAAGTAGAAACACCTTCAGAAACACTTCCATCACCAATAGCCATTAAACCAAAAAAAGGAATCATTAAACCACCAACTAATAAGCCAATAGCATTTATTAAATCTGAAACAGCAACTGCTTTTAATCCTCCAAAAATCGCATAAATAGAACCTACAATTCCAATACCCCAAACAGTAATCCATAAGGCTGTGTTTTTAGAAACATCAAGCATTTCTGGCACATTAAACATAGAATTTATTGCTAAAGCACCAGAGTATAATACAATAGGCAATAGTATAACAGCATAACCAGTTAAAAATAAACCAGATGTGATTGTCTTGGTCATTTTATCATACCTTTTCTCTAAAAATTGAGGAACAGTAGTAATACCACCTTTTAAATATCTGGGTAATAAAAAAACAGCTGTAACTACCATAGCTATTGCAGCCAAGGTTTCCCAAGCCATAACTAAAATACCTTCTTTAAAAGCAGCACCATTTAATCCTACAATTTGTTCTGTAGATAGGTTTGTAAGTAAAAGGGAACCTGCAATTACAACTCCTGTTAAACTTCTGCCACCAAGAAAATAACCATCAGATGATTTTTCGTCTGTATTTTTAGTTTTTAGGTAAGATATAATCGCAACTAGTGCTGTAAACCCTATAAATGTGATGATTTGCATGTTAGTCTCTTTTGTTAGTTAAAAAGGGATTCTAAAGTAAGTTTATTTTTTTAAATTACACTTTTTAAGATCACTTTTTACAACTTTTTTTATTGAAACATGTAGTATTTTTGTGTACATCTTGCCAGACTTTCTCTCTTCATAAAGTCGTAACCAAGAGTTATCATATGTGATCCCACATTAAAACTCTGAGTGTTATTTATATTAATACCAAAACCATAAGACGCATACAAGTTTCCTGATTTAAGACCAATTAAAGGTGCAATAGTATTAGGGTTTAATAACTGATCATTTAAAAAATTATAAGTAAATCCTGCCCAAATATATCCACTAGAAGTTCTTTTTCTAACTTTTAAGTTTAAGTCTATTCTAGATCTTTTATCACCTTCAAAATATTCAACTAAAATTGAAGGTTCAATTTCATAATCGCCATAAAAACGTGTAAACACATAATAATTATATAGTGAGTATCTTCTTAAAATTACAGGCTCTCCATTAGAAAAAAAACGGTCTTTTTTATCTAGTAAATTAGATACATTGAAACTTACTCCATAATTATTAAAACGATAAAGAAAACTTACATCGAAATTTGAAGAATTAAAATTAAGCTGATTATTTAATCTTACATCTAAATCATCAAAAGTGGATGCATCTATATTAAACATTACTAAGCTGTAGGTAAAACCAAATGAGAAAAAACTCTCATTAACTTCACTTAAAATTAAATGACTTGCAAATGTAGCTTTTAATCCTTGTTGAGAGGTGTTACCATTAGCATCTTTAAAGATGACAAGGCCACCACCAAACCTATCTCCTAATCTACTTTCTATAGATAAAGATTGGGTTTGTGGTGCATTTTTAATACCCACCCATTGAGTTAAACCATTTAAACGAAGACGCATACCAGAACCAATGCCTACATATGCAGGTGTAATTACAAAAGGGTTGTCTCCTAAATAATTTAAATATTGAGGTAAATTTACTTCTTGTGCGTTAGTCTTTAAGCTAAAAAGTACTGTTATAATTAAGATATATATTTTTTTCATGTTCATTAATCAATTATCTGTATAGTGTAAAATTGCCCATTAATCTTCTTCTTTTTTGAGGGGTTTGGTTGTAATAAATTACATACCAATAATCACCTGATGGTAGAGGTCTATTGTTGTAAAAGCCATCCTAACCTTCTACAATTCCTGTATAAGTTTTTAAAAGCCTACTGTATCTATCATATATTTTAACCTCTATATTATGATAGTCTTTTACCTTTTTAGGATACCAATATTCATGTTTACCATTTCCATTTGGAGTAAAGAAATTAGGGATATCTATATCTATAAAAATGCCTTCTATAACTAGGCTTACTAAACACCCTCTACTATCTTTTACAGCAATTGTGTAAAAACGAGTCTCGCTAATTACAAACTCATTATTTGAAGTAAAATCACTAGAAGCGTCTGATAGTTCTAAAGTAAAAGTGTTATCTGAATTAAAGGTAGCAGCTATATAAGTCACCTCAACATCATACATGTTAAAGGAATTGCTTGCACAAGCATTCGTAAATTTTAAAACAGGCTTTAAAAGTTCTTGTGATTCAAGAACTTGAGACGCGAGTAATAAAAGGAGTATTATGGGGGCACCTTTTTAAATCACTTTTTAATAATATTCAATAACTATTTACAATAGTTATGGGGGTTTGAATTGATTAATGTACAATTTTATTGATTATAATTGAAAATTTAGATTAAATTTTTATTCATTTTTTCCTTATTTATAAAATTCTTAATTTTAAGTGTCTCAATTTTAGTAATTATTTAAAAACTGTAATGTTATTGATAAAATTACAACTAGTTTTGTACACAATAAATTAAAAGAATGACAGAAAATTTAACTAGAGAAACTTTTTTAGAAAAAGTTTTTAATTATACAGAAAATAAAGATTGGAAGTTTGAAGGTGATAAACCAGCATTAATTGATTTTTATGCAGATTGGTGTGGTCCTTGTAAAATGTTGGCTCCTATTTTAGACCAATTATCTGAAGAATATGGAGACAAAATCAATATTTACAAAATTGATACTGAAGCAGAGCAAGAATTAGCTGCAGCATTTGGTATTAGAAGTATTCCTTCTATGCTGTTTTGTCCTATGGATGCAGCACCACAAATGGCAAATGGAGCTTTACCAAAAGCTGAATTAGAAAGAGTAATTGCAGATGTTTTAAAAGTAGAAAAATAAACTTAAGTTTTTAAATGTTAGAAACTCGAACATCATGATGTTCGAGTTTTATTTTTGTTAAAATTTAATACCTAAGAATTTTATGCATAAAAAAATTATGTATATTTGTTCTATGGGAAATCAAAAATTATATAAAGGTTCTTTACAAACCATTATTTTAAAATTATTAGCTAGCCATTCTAAAATGTATGGTTATGAAATTACTCAGAAAGTAAAAGAATTAACAAAAGGAGAGCTTAATATTACAGAAGGTGCTCTGTACCCTGCTTTACACAAATTAGAAGCAGATGGTTTGCTAGATGTAGAGGTTGCTAAAGTGGGTAACAGATTACGAAAATATTATAAGTTAACAGAAAGTGGTACAAAAGAAACTGCCAATAAATTACAAGAAATGCAAGAGTTTTTAAAAACTATGCAGCATTTAGTAAACCCAAAATTTAGTGTAGAATAATTTTTTAATTATGGAATTAACTAAAAGCCAAATACAACAAATAGACAACCGTTTAAAATCTGGTGGAATTAAATATTGGGATTTACGCCTTGAAATTATAGACCATATTGCAACAGATTTAGAGCAAAACTCAAAAAATAATTACTTTAATAAAGAACTAAACAATTCTTTAAAACGAATTGGTTATCTAAATAATTTATCAGCAGTAAATACAAAAGGTTGGCAAAATGTAAATAAATTTTATAGAAAGAGATATTTAGATAATATTAAAACGTATTTAAAAAAACCATTGATTTTACTCTTAGTAGTTTTAAGTATAATTACAAATTATTTTCTATTTGAATATTTACCATTAAAAACTTTTAAGCTACTTAACTTTTCTCTTTACATTATTTTTTCTATTCCTTTTTTTGTTTTAACCACAAAACTTTGGTTAAAGAAATATGGTAAATCTGTACACTTAGATTATGGTATTTTTTACTTCGGATTTGCTTTAATAATGATAAACTTACCCATTCAGTTTGCTGGATATTTTGAAGCTATTTATCAAAAAATATTTTTAATACTATTGTTACCTATTTTTATATTGGCTTCAATTTCTGGGTATCAACTTTTTAATGAATCAATTCAAAAAGTAGAAAGAATTAGAAAAGAACTAAATCTATGAAACTTACAGAAAATCAAATAGACAATCTGTATAAGTTTACACGTCAACATTATGTCGAATATTATGATGTGCAAACAGAATTGGTAGATCATTTAGCCAATGATATAGAGCAGATTTGGGAAGAAAATCCAAATATTTCATTTGAAGAAGCCAGAGATAAATCATTTAAAAAATTTGGCATATTTGGCTTTATGGATGTTGTTCAGGCTAAAGAATGGCAGATGACAAAATCATATATTAAACTTGTTTTCAAATTTGTAAAACAATGGTTTCAATTGCCAAAAATTGTACTCACCCTTATTTTATATTTTACTTTTTTTAAACTTCAAGAATTTAAACTTGGGTACACTATTTATATAAGTATTTTTATTAGCGTTCTTTTATTTCAATTAGTTTTTATGATTGTTAATGGAAAAAAATTAAAACAAAAACAAAAAAGAACAGGTAAAAAATGGTTGCTAGAAAATGTAATTTTTGTTAATGGCATTTCAAATATTTTAGTTTTGATGATTTGGTTTTGGGATTTTCCTTTTGATAATATGCAAGAATTTTTAGCTATGGGTAATTTTACAAAAATACTTTCAGCTTTTTTAATTACATTTTTAATCATTGTAGGGTTTATAACACTAATTGTTATTCCTAAAAAAGCAGAAGAATTATTACAAGAAACCTATCCTAATTATCAAATTTCTTAAGGTAAATTTTATGAAACTTACAGAAAATCAAATAGAAGCTTTATACAAATTTACGCGTCAACATTTTGTGTATCATTATGATGTGCAAACAGAATTGGTAGACCATTTAGCCAATGATATAGAGCAAATTTGGGAAGAAAACCCAAAGTTTTCTTTTGAGGAAGCAAGAGATAAATCATTCAAAAAGTTTGGCATATTTGGTTTTATGGATGTAATTGAAGCCAAAGAAAAACAAATGAATAAACGCTACTGGAAACTGATTTGGCGATTTACAAAAGAATGGTTTAGTATACCAAAAATCATCATCACAATATCATTATTTCTTGGAATTTTAATATTAATTCATATTAAAAACTCAGAGTATTTTATACTTACTTTCTTGGCTGTTGCTGTCTTTTTTGAAATGTTTACAATTTATTTAAACCGAGAAAAACAAAAGAAGAGAGAAGAAAAAAATGAAAAAATATTTCTGCTAGAAGCTATGATTAGTACAACAAAAAACGGATACACAGGATTTTTGTTTATTAATCTTTTCAATTTTGTAAATTTAACTAGGCTAGATTTTTCATCATATGCTATTCACTGGTTAATTTTAATTGCCTTAACTACAACGTTATTAATCATTATTTTTTACGTTTCTAATTATGTATTGCCTGAAAAAGCAGAAGAATTATTGCAAGAAACTTATCCAGAATATAAATTAGTAAAAAACTTGTAACATATTCTTATTTTCAACTACTTATAAACTAACTAAACCAAGTATTTTATGATTTCACATTTTTTAAAGCTAGAGTGGAAACAGTATTTTAGATCTGCTCATTGGCAAAAAGGGATAGCCATAAAAGTAATTATGGTATTTTTTGCTTTATACTTTATAGTATCTTTCTTAGCAGTTGGTGTTGGAGGTTATTATCTTCTTAAAAAAGAATTTCCAGATCAAGATCCTTTACAAATGGTAAATGCCTATTTATTATATGCTTTTTTAGGTGATTTAGTAGTAAGGTATTTAATGCAAAAGTTACCTGTAATGAATATTAAGCCTTTTTTAATTTTACCCATTAAAAAAAGCAAATTGGTTCATTATGTTTTAGGTAAATCATCTTTTTCTGCATTTAATATTTTTGGGCTGTTCTTTTATGTTCCTTTTTCAATAGTATTAATAAATGAAGGCTATACTACTTCTGGTGTTTTAGGATGGTTGTTTTTTATTATTTTACTAACCCAAGCAAACAATTTTTTAAACTTTTTAATTAATAAAAACAACAAAGCATTTGCAATTATAGCCTCTCTTTTAGCTCTTTGTATTGGTTTACAAAAATTTGATGTTTTTGATGTAACTGTTTATGGAGGTCAGCTTTTTGATGCTATTTATGCATCACCTATTTATGCACTATTAGGAGTTTTATTAGTTGTGGTTTTATATAATTTAAATTATAAACAACTAAGAAATCAAGTATATTTAGATGAAGCAGTTTCACAAAAAGTAGTAGAAGCAAAATCGGCAGATTTATCTTTTGCGAATAGATTGGGTGATGTAGCTCCATTTATAAAAAACGATATGCGTTTAATTTGGAGAAACAAAAGAACAAAAACAGTGTTTTTAATGTCTTTTTTGTTTCTTTTTTATGGTTTAATCTTTTTTACACAAGAAACCTATCAAAAAATGCCTGCAATGTTAATGTTTGCGTCACTTTTTGTTACTGGAGGTTTTACGTTTAATTATGGTCAATTTATTCCTGCTTGGGATAGTGCACATTACAAAATGTTAATGAGTCAAGGATTTAGATATCGTAAATTTTTAGAATCAAAATGGATTTTAATGGTTGTTATGACTTCAATTCTATACTTCTTAAGTATCCCTTATTTATATTTTGGATTAGATATTTTTTTAATGATTACTTGTGGTGCCATTTTTAACATTGGCTTTAATTCATTGTTCTTATTGTTTGCAGGTTCTTTTAATAGAAAAAGAATCGATTTAAATAGAAGTGGTTTTGGTAATACACAAGGGACTAGTGCTACACAATTTATTGTCATTATTCCTTTAATGTTGTTTCCGATGTTAGTGTTTTGGTTACTCAATAAATTTGTAGGTGGTAATTCAGGTTATATTGCTGTAGCAGCAATTGGTGTTTTATGCTTATTGTTAAAAAACTATGCCATGAACTTTATAGAAAAAAAATATATAAAAGATAAATATGTAATGATAAATGCTTTTGGTAAAGAAGCTTAATAATCAACTAAACAAAATAAGATGATAACAATAGATTCAGTTTCAAAAAAATACGGAAAAGCAGAAGTACTAAATGTAGCTTCTTTAGAAATACCAACAGGACAAAGTTTTGGTTTGGTTGGTAATAATGGTGCAGGAAAAACCACTTTATTTAATATATTATTAGATTTAATTAGACCTACAACAGGTGCAATTATAAATAACGATATTCAGGTAAATACAAGCGAAGCTTGGAAAAACTTTACAGGCTCATTTATAGATGAATCTTTTTTAATTGGCTATTTAACTCCAGAAGAATATTTCGATTTTATAGGAGAGTTAAGAGGTATGAACAAAGCAGATATCAATACATTTTTAGCACAATTTGATGAGTTTTTTAATGGGGAAATTCTTGGAAAGAAAAAGTATTTAAGAGATTTAAGTAAAGGAAACCAAAAGAAAGCAGGTATAGTAGCTGCAATGATGGGTAATCCTCAAGTAGTTATTCTAGATGAACCTTTTGCTAATTTAGACCCAACTACACAAATTAGATTAAAAAAGATCATTAAAACATTAACAGAAGATAGAGAGATTACTGTTTTAGTTTCTAGTCACGATTTAACTCACGTTACAGAAGTTTGTGAAAGAATTGTAGTTTTAGATAAAGGACAAGTTGTGAAAGACATAGAAACATCTGAAGCTACTTTAAAAGAATTAGAGAGCTATTTTGCTGTTTAATTAGACAATTCTTTTATAATCACTATTTTTACACTCTTATTTATACTAATTTCAATAGATTTTAGTTGTAAATAAGAGTTTTTGTTTTGTGATACCAAATTTTAATTTAGATTTATCAGTGTGAAAAACACCTCAAAAATATTTTTCTTTTTATTACTTGTTTTGGTCGTCTTTGCATGTGGGCCAAAAAAAGACACTATTATTCGAAGAAACTATCAAGCTTTAGTTACTAAATACAATGTTTTATTTAATGGTAAAGAAGCTTTAAATCAAGGCATAGAAGAACTTAATAATAACTATAAAGACGATTGGTTTGAGAGATTACCCATAGAACCAATAGCTTTTGAAGAAGATAAAATTATAGCTCCTACGTTTAGTAATGGTCCAGGAACAGGATTTAACAATACCAATAATACCGATAAAAAACCAAGCACTCCTTTTGAAAAAGCAGAAGAAAAAGCTGTAAAAGCCATACAGAAACATGGCATGAATATTAATGGTATAGAAAGAAATAGGCAAATAGATGATGCTTATTTATTACTAGGTAAAGCTCGCTATTATCAACAAAGATTTATACCAGCTATAGAGGCTTTTAATTATGTAATAGCAAAATACCCAAATGCAAATTTAATTGCAGAAACAAAAATTTGGAGAGCCAAAGCAAACATTAGAAATGATTTTGAAGATACTGCTATAGAAAGCATGAAATTGTTGCTAATAATAAAAGATACTTTAGAAGTAGATTGGTCTAATGAAATTAAAGAGAAAGGCTATACAGCAATGGCTATGGCTTATGTTAAAAGCGATAGTTTACAAAAAGCTAAAGAGAGTCTTAAATTAGCTACAAGAACATTAGATAATACTACTCAAGCAGCAAGAAACTTATTTATACTGGGTCAAATGTATGCTGATGAGAATAAAAAAGATTCAGCAAGTCAAGTATTTAAAAGGTTAGTCAATTTTAAAAAAGCTCCTTACAAATATAGAATACATGCAAATATAGAATTGGCTAGAAATACATCAAATGATTCTACTTCTGCAATAGTTTTAAAAACGTTAGATAAACTTATTAAAGACAGAGATAATAGGCCTTATTTAGATGAATTATATTATCAAAAAGCACTATTACATGAGAGAAATGATAGTATTGGTTTAGCGTTATCAAATTACAAAAAGTCTTTAAGAGCTAAAGATGGTAGTGATAAACAGAAGACATTTACTTTTGAAAAATTAGGGAATTTAAATTTTAAAGATGCAAACTACCAATTAGCAAGTGCTTATTATGATAGTATTTTACAGATTTCTACAGACAGTTTAGACTTAAGAATTAGACGTATTAAAAGAAAACATAAAAACTTAGCATCTTTAATTAATTTTGAAAATATAGTAGATAAAAACGATAGCATTATTAGAATTGCTTCTATGACTAAAGAAGAACAAAAACAGTTTTTTGAAGGGTATGTTGCAAAAATTAAAAAAGCAGACGAAGATGCAGCTCAGCTTCGTTTAAATCAATTGGCTTTTGGAAATAGTGGTAACAGTTTAGGTTCTTCTAAAAAAGGAAGTTGGTACTTTTATAATAGTCAATCTTTAAATTTTGGTAAAACAGAATTTATAAAAAACTGGGGAGTTAGAAAGTTAGAAGATAATTGGAGATGGTCAGATAAAGCAACAATTGGTGGTGTAAAAGAAAATGTTGAAAATGAAAATCTAGTTAATGCTAGGTATGATGTAAACACCTATTTAAAAAGTATACCTTCAAGAACATCAACTATAGATACATTAAAACTAGATAGAAATCAGGCTTTGTACGAGTTAGGATTAATTTATAAAGAGCAATTTAAAAATAACGACCTTGCAATTAAAAGATTAGAAAGAGTCAATAAATTAAATCCAGCTAAAGAATTAATTTTACCTATTAATTGGCATTTATATCAAATTTATAATAATACAGGTAATAAAGATAAAGCAGCAATTCATAAAAAAGTAATTTTAGAAGATTATACAGAAACCAAATTTGCTCAAATTATAAATAACCCAAATGCTGATTTAAAAGAAGAAATTGAAGTTAGTGAAGTAGAAAGTACTTATAAAGATTACTACTATCTATATAAAGATGATAAATTTGAAGAAGCTGTAACTAAAATTAATGAATATCTCCCATCAATTCAACAATCAGAATTATTGCCAAAATTCGAGTTATTAAAAGCGTTAGCTATAGGTAAATATAAAGATAAAGAAGCCTATAAAAAATCTCTTGAGTTTGTTTCTGTTAGCTATGGTAATACAGAACAAGGTAAAAGAGCAAAGGCTATTTTAGATAAATTGACAAGTAAATAATTAGCAAAATGGAAAGAAATGTAATTGCTAAAAAAACAACAATTACTGGAGATATTTCTTCTGAAGGAGATTTTAGAATAGATGGTATCTTAGAAGGTACTTTAAAAACTAATGGAAGAGTTATTATTGGCTCTGGTGGTTTTGTAAATGGTAATGTAGATGCTTTAAATGCAGATATAGAAGGTAAAATTTCTGGAAAGTTAGAAGTAAAAAAAACACTAACAGTAAAAGCTGCTGCAGATATATCAGGAGAAGTTATAGTTGGTAAGCTTTCAATTGAGCCAGGAGCTGCATTTAACGCAACTTGTGTCATGAGAGTTGTACCAGAAGAAGATAAAAAACAAAATGAAACCAATAAAAAGGGAGAAAAACAACAAAACAAAAAGCAACAAGCTAAAGCAAAAAAAACCCTTAAATAAAGCATTACAATTATCTGGTGCTGGTTTACAAATGGGGCTAACCATTTATTTAGGTTTTTTGTTAGGTGAGTGGTTAGATAAAGTCTTTGAAAAAAATTTCTTAACAGAAACCATAACTTTACTTTCTATCTTTTTAGCTATGTATTCATTAATAAAACAAGCGAATAGAATTAATGATTAAAACTATTTTTTTATACAGTTTTATATTCTTCACACTCTTTTTTGTTTCCTTTTCTTTACACAATAACTTTTTAGAAGAAAACCAAGTTTTGTTATCCTTTTCTCTTAAAAAAGTGTATTTATTTCATTTAGGTTTTTCTATGCTTATTTGCATAAATTTTAAACTACTTTCTTCTGTTAATAAAATTGCAGATCAATTAGGATTTATATATTTAGGAACTTTTTTATTAAAATTAGTTTTGTTTAGCATAATCTTTTATCAATCAATATTTACAGAAGAAGAGCTAAGTAAAATCTCTAGAATTTCCTTGTTAATTCCTGCCTTAATTTTTTTATTAACAGAGGCTATTTTTGTGGCTAAAATTTTGAATAAAAGAGATATATCAAAAATACCTTAAAAAAGGGTTTGTAGTTTTGAATTATTACGTACCTTTGCGCCGAATTTAGAAAGCGTATTTTTACAATGAAGATTGCACAAAAAACAATCAAATTTCTTACAATAGCAATGGTGGCCTTTTTTACAGCTACAACTTTTGCTTCTGGTACAGATAAAAAACACGACGATCAAAATGATGGAGGACGTGTAAATACGAAAGAAGAAGTAGAAGCTTATATTCTACATCACATTAAAGATTCTCACGATTTTTCTTTGTTTTCATATACAGGTGACAATGGAGAAAGACATCATTTCGGATTTCCATTACCAATTATTTTATGGACAAGTGAAGGGTTAGTTACTTTCATGTCTTCAGAATTTCATCACAATGATGATGGTCATGTAATTGTTGAAAAGAAAGGATTAAAATTCGCTAAAGTTCATTCTAAAATTTATGAATTAGATGAAAGTGCTTCTTCAATTAGTTTTGACGAGACTCATCATCCAACAAATGCTCACAAAGTTTTAGATTTTTCGATTACTAAAAGTGTAGTAGGTATTTTATTTATAGGGTTATTGTTGTTGTTTTGGTTTTCTAGATTAGCAAAACAATATAAGACTAAAAAAGTGCCAACAGGTTTCGCAAGAGTTTTAGAGCCTCTAGTAATTTATGTTCGTGATGAAATTGCAAAACCAAATATTGGAGAAAAACATTACAGAAGATTTACAGGATATTTATTAACAGTATTCTTTTTTATATGGGTATTAAACTTATTAGGTTTAACTCCATTTGGATTTAATGTAACAGGTCAATTAGCAGTTACTGCTTGTTTAGCCATTTTTACATTAGTTATTTACACAGTAAGTGGTACAAAAGGTTATTGGATGCACATGATTTGGATGCCAGGCGTACCAGTATTAATTCGTCCAGTTTTAGCAATTATTGAATTAGCAGGAGCGTTTTTAATCAAACCATTTTCATTGTTAATCCGTTTGTACGCAAACATAACAGCAGGTCATATTGTGGTAATGAGCTTGATAGCAATCATGTTTACCTTAAAAAGCTCTTTAGGAGTTGCAGGTGCAACAGGTCTATCAGTTGTGTTATCATTTTTAATAATATTAATTGAAGTTTTAGTAGCTTTTTTACAGGCCTATATATTTACTTTGCTATCGGCATTATTTATTGGAATGGCTGTAGAAGATCATGCTGAGCATCATTAATACAAGTTTGTTTAATTTTTATAAATACATTTATTATGTACAATTTAATTGGAGCAGGATTAGTAGTAATTGGAGCGGGTATTGGATTAGGTCAAATTGGTGGTAAAGCAATGGAAGGTATTGCTCGTCAACCAGAAGCAACTGGAAAAATCCAAGTAGCAATGATTATTATCGCTGCATTATTAGAAGGTTTAGCATTTGGAGCATTAATCTTAGGAAAAGGTTAATAGCAATCAAAGAAAAACAAAGAATAGTGTTCTGTAACGGTTGGTTACAGAACCTATTTTTAAAGATTAAATAAAAAGTATTTAAAAAATAGTCTAGAAATATGAGTTTATTAGAAGATTTTTCTCCGGGTTTATTTGCAATATTAACTATCTTGTTATTAGCTTTAATTGCATTAATGGTAAAATTTGCATGGAAACCAATTTTAAATTCTTTAGAAGAAAGAGAATCTGGTATAGAAGATGCTTTAGCAGCAGCAGAAAATGCTCGTAAAGAAATGCAAAACTTACAAGCTGATAATGAAAGGTTAGTAAAAGAAGCAAGAGCAGAAAGAGATGCAATGATGAAAGAAGCTAGAGATATCAGAGATAAAATGATAGCTGAAGCTAAAGAAGATGCTAAAGAAGTTACAACAAAATTAATAGAAAATGCACAAGCATCTATTCAGCAAGAAAAGCAAGCAGCTTTAGCTGAATTAAAGAAAAATGTTGCAGAATTATCTATAGGTATTGCAGAAACTGTAATTAAAAAAGAATTGTCTTCTAAAAAAGATCAACTTAAATTAGTTGAAGAAACTTTAAAAGACGTTACTTTAAACTAAAAGTATGAAAGACGCAAGAACAGCATTACGTTACGCAAAAGCTATTTTAAATCTTGCTAAAGATTCAAAAGACGAATCTGCTGTAAATGAAGATATGCAGTTAATTGCAAGTACAATATCTGAAAACAATGAGTTAGACGTTGTTTTAAAAAGTCCTGTTATAAAATCTGCAGATAAAATGAATGTTTTAAATGCAATGTTTTCTAATAAAATAAGCAACATAACATTAGGTCTTTTTAATTTATTGCAAGAAAATAAAAGAATATCTATGTTAGAGTTAATTGCAAAGCAATACTCTATCATATATGATCATGATAAACATACTCAAGTAGCTAAAGTTACAACAGCTGTTCCTATCACAAAAGATATTCAAGAGAAAGTTTTAGCTAAAATTGTTGCTTTAACTGGCAATAAAGCAAATTTAGAAAACGTAGTTAATCCAGATATTTTAGGAGGATTTATTTTAAGAGTCGGAGATGTGCAGTATGATGCAAGTATCTCTAATCACTTAAATGAATTAAAAAAAAATTTCGACAATAACGATTACATACCAAAAATTTAATTATACATCAAATTAGAAAAGATGGCAAGTATTAAACCAGCTGAAGTATCAGCAATATTAAAAGAACAATTAACAAACTTCGAAGCACAAGCTTCATTAAGTGAAGTAGGAACTGTATTACAAGTGGGTGATGGTATTGCTCGTGTTTATGGTTTATCTAATGTGCAATATGGAGAGTTAGTTGAATTCGAAAACGGACTAGAAGGTATTGTACTTAACTTAGAAGAAGACAATGCAGGTGTTGTATTATTAGGAGCATCTACTTCTATTAAAGAAGGTTCTACTGTTAAACGTACTGAAAGAATTGCTTCTTTAAGAGCAGGTGAAGGTATTGTTGGTAGAGTTGTAGACACTTTAGGAAGTCCAATTGATGGTAAAGGTCCTATTAAAGGTGAAACTTTTGAAATGCCTTTAGAGCGTAAAGCTCCTGGTGTTATCTATAGAGAGCCAGTAACAGAACCATTACAAACTGGTATTAAATCTATTGATGCTATGATTCCTGTTGGTAGAGGTCAACGTGAGTTAATTATTGGAGACCGTCAAACTGGTAAATCTACTGTAGCTATTGATACAATCTTAAATCAAAAAGAATTTTTTGAGGCTGGAAACCCAGTGTATTGTATTTATGTAGCAGTTGGTCAAAAAGCATCTACTGTTGCTGCAATTGCTAACATGTTAGAAGAAAAAGGAGCTTTAGCCTATACTACTATTGTTGCTGCAAATGCATCAGACCCTGCACCAATGCAAGTTTATGCACCATTTGCAGGAGCTGCAATTGGAGAATATTTTAGAGATACAGGTAGACCAGCATTAATTATTTATGATGATTTATCTAAACAAGCTGTAGCTTATAGAGAGGTTTCTTTATTATTAAGAAGACCTCCAGGACGTGAGGCTTATCCTGGTGATGTATTCTACTTACACTCAAGATTATTAGAAAGAGCTGCAAAAGTTATTAATGATGATACTATTGCTGCACAAATGAATGATGTACCTGCTTCTTTAGTTGGTAAAATCAAGGGTGGTGGTTCTTTAACTGCATTACCAATTATTGAAACGCAAGCAGGAGACGTATCAGCATATATCCCTACAAACGTAATTTCTATTACAGATGGGCAAATCTTCTTAGAATCAGATTTATTTAACTCTGGTGTTCGTCCAGCAATTAACGTAGGTATTTCAGTATCACGTGTTGGAGGTAATGCACAGATTAAATCTATGAAAAAAGTATCTGGTACTTTAAAATTAGATCAAGCTCAGTTCCGTGAATTAGAAGCTTTTGCAAAATTTGGTTCAGATTTAGATGCTGCTACAATGAATGTAATTTCTAAAGGACAGCGTAATGTTGAAATTTTAAAGCAAGCACAAAACGATCCTTTTACTGTAGAAGATCAAATTGCAATTATCTATGCAGGTTCTAAGAATTTATTAAAAGATGTTCCTGTAAATCAGGTTAAAAACTTTGAAAGAAATTACATCGATTATTTAAACGCAAAACATAGAGATATTTTAGATGTTTTAAAATCAGGTAAATTAACTGATGAAGCAACTTCTACTTTAGAAGCAGCAGCAAAAGAAATATCTAAACAATTTGCATAAATAGAAGTTAGTTTTTAGAAATAAATACTAGAAACTAATAACTAATAACTAAAGTATGGCAAACTTAAAAGAAATACGTAATAGAATTACTTCTATTAAATCAACAATGCAGATTACATCTGCCATGAAAATGGTATCTGCTGCAAAGTTGAAAAAAGCTCAAGATGCTATTGTAGCTATGAGACCATATTCGTCTAAGTTAACTGAATTATTACAAAATTTAAGCGCAACTTTAGATGGTGATACTGGTGGAGCATATTCTAAACAAAGAGAAGTTTCTAAAGTATTGTTAGTAGTTGTAACTTCTAATAGAGGTTTGTGTGGTGGGTTTAATTCATCTATAACAAAAGAAGTTGTAAAAACTATTTCAGAAAATTATAGTGATGTTTCTGTAGATTTATTTGCCATAGGTAAAAAAGGTGCAGATGTATTATCTAAAGAGTACAATGTAGTTGCTACTAGAAATGATATTTATGACGAATTAACTTTTGACAATGTAGCAGGTATTGCAGAAAAGTTAATGAACTTATTTGCTGAAGGAACTTATGATAAGATTGAGTTGGTTTATAATCAATTTAAAAATGCAGCTACTCAATTACCTCAAGTAGAGCAATTTTTACCAATAAAGCCAATTGAAGGAGGTGAAGCAATTACAAATTCTGATTATATTTTTGAACCATCAAAACTAGAAATTGTTGAAGCTTTAATACCAAAGTCATTAAAGACTCAATTATATAAAGCCATTAGAGATAGTTTTGCTTCTGAACATGGTGCACGTATGACAGCTATGCATAAAGCAACTGATAATGCTACAGATTTAAGAGACGAATTATTATTAACATATAATAAAGCACGTCAAGCAGCAATTACTAATGAAATTTTAGAAATTGTTGGTGGAGCTGAAGCACTTAATAACTAATAGAATCTAAATATCTATAAAAAAAAGCGAATCAATTTTGATTCGCTTTTTTTATTTTAATCAACTGACAGTCAAGGGTTAGTGTTTATTTAGAATTTTTGGCATACAATTTGAACATTTATAAGCATAACCATAAAACGAAGGCTTATGAAGACGCTAAAATTACTTTTAACATTATTAATTACAGGAGTACTATTTACTTCATGTACAGCAATAATAACTGACGATGTTATTATTGAACCATCATTAGAAAATGTTGTTTCTGGTTATGATTTATGGTATGTAGATTATCATAGAACTACAGGAAATGGAGATGTGCCTTATGTTTCAAGAGCTTTTACATTATCATTTATAAACGGTATATTATACGCAAATAATAATATTGTAGATATTGGAAGAACAGGAAATGGATTAGGAATTGATGTGGGAACATATAGTACATTTAATGACTATTTAGAAACTTCACATGATATTGATGGTTTTCATGATTTTGATATCACTGTTTTATCAAACAATGAAATTAGATTGTATAATTTTAATCAGAATGTAAGCTATTATTTAATAGGTTATAACGTTAATAATTTTGATTATGACAAACTATTTTATGAAAACATAGAATACTTTTTACAAGAGTATGTAGCTTGGGAAAAAGTAGACGCTAGAGGAGGTGCTCCAAATGCTTTTGATGATGAAAATTATTTACAATTTACACCAGAAAATATAACAACTTTTTATAGTTCTCAAGATAACTTTGGCACACAAGTTGATTATATTAATTGGGATTATGTAGGAGCTTATGAAGTGTTTGATGTTAATGGTTATGAAGACCTAAAAATTTTAACATTGAATTATGATAATGGAGATATAGAAGAGTTTGAATTAAGCGTTGTTAATGATGGTAGAATAAGTTTATATCATTACAATTCAGAAACTACGTACGAATTTGCAGGCAGAGGATTTGTTCAGTATTTAAAAGGTAAAAAGAATGTTAAAACCGCTAAAGATATTGTAAGGAATAACAATAGAAAACGTACTAAATTAGAAAGAAAAACAAAGAATAAAAGAAATTAAAAATAAAGTTTGGTTAGTTGATTTTCAATTGGCTATTTCTCAGATAGCCAATTGAAAGAGAAACCACCCTCCTCAGGGTGGTTTTTTCTTTGTTAATAATTGATGAAAATTTTACATAATTAACTAAACACATAGCAAGTTGTTTTCATAATTTTAAAGAGAAATAAATTATCATTCAAATGAAAACAGCATTTATTACAGGAGCCACTTCTGGTATAGGCAAAGCAACAGCAGAATTATTCGCAAAAAATAAGATTAGGTTGGTTATATGTGGCAGAAGAAAAGAAAGATTAGAAGAGCTTAAAACAAACTTAAGTAAACTAACTCAAGTTACTACTTTACAGTTTGACGTTTCTAAAAGAGAAGAAGTTAAAAACGCAATAGCATCAATTCCAGAGGAATTTAAAAAAATAGATATTTTAATAAATAATGCAGGTAATGCACATGGCTTATCAACTATACAAGAGGGTAGTATTGATGATTGGGAAGCTATGTTAGACATTAATGTAAAAGGATTGCTTTATGTTTCTAAAGCTATTATTTCTCAAATGATAGAAAACAATTCAGGGTTTATTGTAAATATTGGTTCTACAGCAGGAAAAGAAGTGTATAGGAATGGAAACGTATATTGTGCTTCTAAGTTCGCTGTTAATGCTTTAAATAAGTCTATGAGACTAGATTTAAACGAATACAATATTAGAGTTTCAGGTATTCATCCAGGATTAGTAGAAACCGAGTTTTCTGATGTTCGTTTTAAAGGTGATTCAGATAGAGCAAAAACAGTGTATCAAGGTTATAAAGCTTTGCAAGCAGAAGATATTGCAGACATAATTCATTTTGTAGTTACAAGGCCTTATCATGTTAATATAGAAGACTTAGTTGTATATCCAACAGCGCAAGCAAGTGCTACAATAATAAATAAAAAATAAAATGAAACCTTCATCAAAAATTATTATTGGTTGCATGTCTTGGGGAAAATGGGGTAAACAATTATCTACCAAAGAACAAATTGAAATGATTCAGTTTTGTTTAGAAAATGGTAACTCATTTTTTGATCATGCAGATTTGTATGGAGATTATACTACTGAATCTGAATTTGGTAAAGCATTACAAGAAGGTAATTTTAAAAGGGATGATTTACATATTATTACAAAATGTGGCATCCAAAATCCTGGACAAACTAGAAACAATTGTGTAAAGCATTATAATTATGCAAAAGATTATATTATTTGGAGTGCAGAACAATCGTTAAAAAACCTAAAAACAGATTATTTAGATACTTTTTTACTGCATAGACCAAGTCCATTGATGAATCCTTCTGAAATAGCTGAAGCTATTAATCAACTTAAAGAAAGTGGTAAGATTAAAAACTTTGGAGTTTCTAATTTTACACCAAGTCAAGTAGATTTATTAAATGAAAAAATAAATGTTTCTGTAAATCAAATAGAATTTTCTTTAACTCAAAATGCAGCAATGTCAAATTGTAGTTTAGATCAAATGCAATTAAAAGGTATACAGCCTATGAGCTGGAGTCCTTTAGGGTCTGTTTTTAAAGAAGATAATTCACAAACAAATCGAATTAAAGTGGTTTTAAAAAAGCTATCAGAAAAATATAATGCATCAGAAGACACTTTACTGTTAGCTTGGATTTTAAAACATCCATCAAAAGTATCTCCAGTAATTGGTACAACAAATAAGCAAAGAATACAACAAGCAAATTTTGCATTAACCATAAATTTAGAGTTAGAAGATTGGTTTTTACTTTGGGAAGCAAGTAGAGGTAAAGAAGTAGATTAGAATGATTAATAAAAGATTGCTTATTAAAAATTTACTTTCTCATAATGATGAGAATAGTTTCTATGATAAAAAGCAAAAAATAACGCTAAGCTCTAAAGAAGGCAAAGCAAAATTTCTAAAACATATATGCGCCTTATCTAACTCAAATCCAGAGAATAATTCATACATAATAATTGGTGTTAGTGATGAAGAAAATACAATTATAGGAGTAGATTTTTTCGACGATAGTAAAATTCAAAATTTGGTAAATGCGTATTTAGTAAATCCGCCAAAAATTCAATATGAAAATGTTCCTTTTCCAAGGTTGCCAAGACATAAAGTTGTGGGTTTGGTTACAATATACCCTAACCATAAAATATCTTCTCTATTAAAAAATGCATGGAAATATAGAAGAAAAATTATTTTTTATAGAAGAGGCAGTAACTCTATATCTTTTTTAGGTTCAGATTTTCAACTTAAAAATACTAATAAATCTATAGTTGAATCCATTGAAAATAATGCAAGAAATAATATAGAGCTCACCTTAAATGGTGTGTTTGATTTTATGAACAATCATAAAGAAATTTATAATCCACAATACAAAGTTTTTAACGAGCAATTTGTGTTATGTTGGGCTGGAGAAAAAAAACTAATTAACGATAAAGAGTTTTTTTCTAGGGTAGATATTGAATTGATTAATGAACAAGTTCGTTTATTTTTTTCGGCTTTAGATGATGTGCAAATAACCTACAACAATCACTCATTTATAGTTACAGAATACATTTTAATTGGTATAGATAATTTACAGAAACATTACCCTTTAGAAAAAACAGTGATTCATTTTAAAAATAATGGAAAGCACGATATCAAAACAGAGTTTTTGTTTGATCCACCAAAATACGACGCAGTTATAATACAGCATATTTATACCAATGCAATCGCAATTGTCTCTAAAATTATTGCAAAAAAGAAATTATCTGTACTAGATCATGAAGATGTATTTAGATTGCCTAATAATCTTTTGTTGTGTTTTTTAAACGGATTTTTAGATGCATCAGAACAGCTTAGAAAAGCTAAAAATTATATTAAAAATCTAGAAGACAAAACCACTTACATTAAATATAAAGAGGTTATGAGGGTAATTCGAAAAGTAAAGTATAGTTAATATTTTTCAAAGAAGCCATTTAAAAACTCCCCATTATTTTTTATAATTATTTTACAATTTGGTATTTTTCTAGACAGGTGTTTTAAATTGATAATATCTTCTTGAGAGCTAGCATCACTTAAAAATAGTTCTTCTAAAGATTTATTATTTAGGTTTAATAAACCTTTTGTTGTAATATTTGTTTCATGAACCTGTAACTCTTTT
>Ga0228628_1000027_pt1 | contig 102202 bp, 87 predicted proteins | sample 34DmetaG_FD_183172 | JGI IMG/M metagenome (GOLD analysis project Ga0228628, IMG submission 183172) | Seawater microbial communities from Monterey Bay, California, United States - 34D | ecosystem: Environmental > Aquatic > Marine > Coastal | place: USA: California | collected 2016-09-30
ATATTATTTTAGACATAAATATTTATTAAGTATTAATATTTTCTACTTATTTTATATCTATTATATTAAAATACAAAAAAAGTAGAGTGTTTTTTTATTTTCACTCTACTTTCTTGGGGGCAGTTCATTTTTTAGACTTAGCTTTTAAAAAGTACAAAATTATTATAACGTAACTAAAATAGTTCGTTGACAGAGCATCTAAGTTATACTTAGATGCTCTTTTTCATATTATATTTTTCTTTAAAGCTTTTTTGCAATGGCATGGTTTTTGATATGAGTTCTATGTCTTTTTTATCTATCGTTCAGAAGTGAAGTTCTTCTGTCGAGATTTCTTTGTTTTCAATACTTTCTCAGAATGGATTTATCATAGCACTACTTCATGTATACCCAGTATTCGGATCCTTTCATTTTCTATCTATTCATATTACAAAACATTGGTTCTCATGAGCTCTTGCAATCGAAAATGCTTGAAAGAGTTCTTTTTTATTTCTTCCTTCGAGCCAATTATAGAGACCAAACATGCACTCTACTCATTCTTGTTTATATGATTCGAAGAGTCTTGGGAAGCGTACGTCGAAACATATAAAGAGTCAACACTTCCATCAGTCAAGTTCAAATACACTTAAGTTTTTTCCTGGAGCATATATTTCATCTTCTTTCACCGTTGTGAAGAGGTGATTTTTACTGTAAGTAGTTATGAGTTTTCATTTCTTATTTACTACGAATGCTGTATTGAGAGGTTTCTCATTATCACTTTTTTCTATGAAGCCAGCAATAATATTAACATTATTTTCTTGGGCTATTCTTTGTATTTCAGTCACACAAAAACCATCTAACTCTTCTGCAAGGTTCTGATTACTTTCATCGCATATAAAACCAGTACAACTAAGTTCTGGGAAAACGATAGTATCTATTTTGTTATTGATTTTGATAGCTTGTTTTACAAGTTTCTCTTTGAATTTTATATTTGCTTTTGGGTCTTTCCAAACGGTATCGAAGTTTATAGTGCAGATTTGCATGTATGGAGTGTTTATTATATAAGCTTTAACCCTCTTCCCTTGTTAAAGGGAAGTACCCGAAGGGGGATGGGTTTATTCTTTTTTAAAAGTAAGTATCGTGTGTTCTTATGGCTTTCCTAAAGCGGTTTTGTAAGAGGTACTCCCACGTTTCTTGGGTATTTTTCATTTGTCTCTTTTATTTTTTCTATCAGTACAATAGTTCTTTTTTGATCTACGAGAGTATAGTTCTTTACTTTTTTTATTTTAGCTCAGAGCCTCATAAGGGCTCTTTTCCCAGACTTGAGTTCTTCTTTATCTCCCATTTTATAGGCTGCAAATATTCCTCATACTTTGAGAAGGGGGATAGTGTATTCTAGAAGAGTTGGGAAGTTTGCGGTTGCTCTGGATACTACGTAATCAAACTGTTCTCTATATTCTATGTTCTGTCATATTTCTTCGGCTCTTCCATTGAGAGTAGTAACGTTATTGAGTTTTAATGTCTCTACAAATTCATCTATTGCTTTTAATTTTTTTCACACAGAATCTATCAAAGTAAAATCTACTTCTGTACTTATTATTGCGAGGGGAATACCTGGGAATCATCCTCCGGTGCCCATGTCGGCAACTTTTCCTTCGAGCTCTAAAAATATATTGAGCATAACAGAGTCGATAAAATGCTTCTCAATAATTGCTTTATCTTCTCTAATGGCTGAGAGGTTTATCTGACTATTTTTCTCTTTAAAAATCTCAAGAAATTTTTCAAATTTTTCGAGTTCGAGTTCTGATAATTCTATATCGTATTTTTTTAGGAGTTCTTTCATACTTTATATTTAAAATATTATTTTGATTCATTGTACTTTAAATTTTGAAAAAGCAAGGGGCTGAATAGAAAAAATCCACTATATTTAATATAGTGGATTCTTAGATGAGTTTTAAGCTATGATTATTTTTTCTACATTTTTCTTTGGGAAAAATGTAGGCGTATTAGCTAAAACAGTAATCAATGCAAGACCGAACATAATGGTTGCTGACATAAACATAGTAACTGGACCTTCAATTCCTACTAGTTTAGCAGCCTCTATCATACTTAAGTTTTCAGAAATTAGCCTGAACATTATAGAAACTTTTGTTAGAGTTACCATTAAACCTCCTAAGAGTACTGAAATCAACCCAGTAAAAGTTGCTACTCGTATTCCTCCAAGCATACCTCCACAAAAACCAATTATAATACCTGCAAATAAGGAGTACAATAGATTTCCATCTGTTATAAAAGATACAAATAAAGTGGAAGTTGTGCCGGCAAGTATGCCTAAAATAACTCCTTCATAAGTTTGTGTTAGATATTGATTGCTCATTTTTATATTTATTTTGAAATTGATAAAGAACTTATAATACAATTATTATATTTTGATAATTATATTATAAGTATTTAATTCAGAATAAGTTATTTGTCAACTTTTTCTCTTGCTTCTATTTTGAGAAAACAAAGTTTTACTTATAATTAAAATATAATTCTTTTCCCCCTTCCTTTCGTATGAAAGGTAAGGGGCTAGGGGATGGATTATTTTCTATTTTTTTCTTATGCTCTCCACAAAACTAACAAAATCGATTCTACATACAACAGATAACTATATCAAAGCTTTAGAAAAGGCTGGTATTTTAACGGTGGGGGATTTATTGAATCAATTCCCGAGAGACTATGAAGATAGGACAGATGTACTTGATAGTTTTTCTCTTATAAATGTGAAAGATAAAAATACTATTCTGGTAAAACTACTCTCATTAAACAATCAAAAAACAGCAAATAATAAATTGCTTACGAAGGCAGTATTAGAAGATAAAAATGGTTTTCTGAGTGAAGCCGTTTGGTTTAATAGAAAATACCTGGGAACACAGTTGAAGAATAGTGAGTGAAAGAAAGTGATTGTTTCAGGAAAAGTGAAATATGCTTTTTGAAAAGTAACGTTTCAGTCTCCAGATATAGAAACAGATCTTTCAAAAGTGGGAGGAGAGATCGTTCCTATTTATTCTGACCTTAATTATATTCCTACGAAGTGGACAAGCGGAAAGATAGAACTTTTGAAAAAATATATTGGTGATATTGACGAAGTATTACCTCTAGAGATAATGGAAAAATATGGTTTTATTCCTAGAAAAGAGGCTTATTATAGAGTACATTTCCCAAAGAATAAGAATGATATCGAAATAGCAAGGTATAGGCTTGCTTACGAAGAATTATTTGAGATAAATTATAGGGCAATTAGTGCAAAGTATAAGAGCTTTGAAAAATCAGAAGGGAAAAGTATCGCTATTCCACTTAATGCAGATTTGATAAAAGATATTATTTCAAATATACCATTTGACCTTACAGACCATCAAAAAATCGTTCTTTTTCAGGCTCTTAAAGATATGGAAAAGAATCATGGGATGCAGAGACTTTTAGAATGAGATGTATGAACGTGAAAGACAGTAGTTGCTTTAATCGCAAGTATACATGCAATTCTGGAGAGTAGAAAACAGCCCTCACCCCCAGCCCCTCTCCCAAAGAGAGAGGGGAGTATAGAGTATTCTCAAAAAGTATATAATCCAAAGCATATTGTAGAGTTATCAAAGAAATTGAGAAAAGACTCAACTGAGGCAGAAGATATTTTATGGGAATTATTAAGAAATAGGCAGTTTAATGATTTAAAATTCAGGAGACAACATCCATTTTGAAGGTATATTGCTGATTTTTATTGTGATGATTTGAAATTGGTAATTGAACTTGATGGTAAGATTCATGAAAGTAATGATAAAAAAGAATATGATGGAATAAGAGATGAGATTATAGAAGCATATTGAGTTAATGTTCTTAGATTTAAAAACGAAGATATATATGAAAATATAGATAATATTTTTCAAAGTATTATTTCTTATATCCCCTCTCCCATTGGGAGAGCGTTAGGGTGAGGGCTTTGAGTCTGAGATGATGAGTTAGGGTGAGGACTTTGTAGTAAGGAATGAGGGCAAGGTCTTCAAGTTGCTATTATGGCACCAACAGAAATATTGGCACGTCAGCACTTTGCTTCTATTCAAGATCTTCTTATGAAGTATAATATCAGTTCACATTTGCTTGTGTGAAGTACGACGGCAAAACAAAAACATGCTGTTAAGACAGACATAAAGAATGGGAATATTGATGTAGTAGTTGGGACTCATGCCTTGGTTCAAGATGATGTTATTTTTCATAACCTTTGATTGGTAATTATTGATGAACAGCATAGATTTGGGGTAAAACAGAGAGAGGTTTTAGAATCGGGGCTTTGAAATAGAAGTTGAGTGATTCCGCATTCATTAAATATGACAGCGACTCCAATTCCAAGAACTCTCGCTCTTACACTGTATGGTGATCAAGACTTATCTATCATTTCTGAGTATCCAAAGTGAAGGAAAGATATATTTACAAAGGTTTCAAAAACTGATAATAATAGGTATGATATCGAACTTTTTGTGAGGAGCGAACTTGAGAAGGGAAGGCAGGTTTTTTGGATATCACCACTGGTGGAGGAATCAGAGAAAATTGATCTTGCAAATGCTGTGAATACCTATGAATCTTTAGTTGATATATTTTCACCATTTCAGGTTTGATTACTTCATGGAAAAATGAAACCAAAAGAAAAGGAGCAAATTATGCAGGACTTTAAGGATAATAAAATTCAAGTATTATCAAGTACTTCAGTAGTTGAAGTCTGAGTGGATGTTCCAAATGCTACGATTATGTGTATTGAGTGAGCGGAAAGATTTGGACTTTCTCAATTACATCAGTTTAGGTGAAGGGTATGAAGGTGACAATATCAATCATACTGTTACTTATTTCCATCAAAGTGAAACTATACTGATAGATTGAAGGCTATGGAGAGAACGAATAATGGTTTTGAGTTAGCTGAGATTGATTTAGAGATTAGATGACCTTGAGAGGTATATGGCTTGAGGCAGAGTGGAGTGCCAGATTTAAAGGTTGCTTCACTTACTGATTTGGAATTAATTAGTCAGATTAGAGAGGATATAGAGAAAATGTTTGAGACAAAAAAATAAGAGCAGTTTGTAATAAACTGCTCTTCTGACGTTGTCATTCTTTGGTATATGTTTTACCATTTATGAGTAAGTCATTAAAAATATTTACGATAGAAGATATGTCATTCTTCTTTCCTTTAAAATATTTCTTGTGTATACTTCTAGAGTTTTTAGTATTTTTTTCTATACATTCAATAAGTGAAAAGTGGCTTATGGTATAACCAAGTGACTTATCAAAATATATCATTAGATACTCCTTTTCATTTTGTTTCTGAAAATTTAAGTGACATATTATATCGTTTATTTTTATTTTAAATCGTATATCATTTTTCTTTGTATCTTCACTTGATAAGTGTTTTCTTACAAGCTTAAAAAAGATATCTCTCGGTTTTTTATTGATATTTTTCATAGGAACCTACTAAAAGTTGACGTTTAAAAAGAACAAGAAATAAATTTTTAAAAATTTATTTCTATCTCATATTAGTGAAATATTTTTTTTGTCAATATCATCTTTTTTTTCTATAAGAAATTTGTTATATTTTCACAAAAAATATTTGTTAAATTGGCCTTTGTTTCTATAATGGTACTTATTATATTTATATTTGATTGATTGGATCATGAATTTATTACAGGTTTTTTTTATAATTTCATGAATTATTATATTGATTCTCGCCTTTGATGTTGCAAGAAAACAAAAATTTAATGCACTTCATTTTCTTGTTTTTATAGGTGTTTGAGCTGGGCTTTTGGTTTTCACATTTAATCATAGTGTTCTAGAGTTTATTGGAGATGTTTTTTGATTACAGAGGTGAGCAGATGTATTAGTGTATGGATCTATTATATTTCTTATATACTTTGTTCTTTTACTTCTCAATAGACAGGTGGCTAATCAGGATTCTCTTACGGCTTTGATTCGAGCTATCGCAATAGATAATAGTAAAAAGATTTCTCTCAAATGAAATGAAGTTTTTCTGGTCAGGGTATATAATGAAGAAGAGGTAATTTTATGAGTGTTACAAGAGATACTCGATGCATGATATAAAAATATATTAATAGTAAATGATGGTTCTTCTGATGGAAGTCGAGAGATTTTAGAGAGTCTGGGAGATAAAATTATTTTACTGAATCATTATCAGAATAGATGAGGAGGTGCAGCGCTTGAAACAGGTTTTACTTACTTAAGAAAATATTCTGAATGTAAGTATACGGTATGTTTCGATGCTGATGGCCAACATCATATTGGTGATGTGAAAAAGTTTTTTGAAGAATTTAGAAAAGATAAGGATTTAGATATTGTTCTTGGCTCGAGGTTTATTACGAAAACGAAAACAAATGTTCCATTTCTAAGAAGGATTATATTGTTTTTAGGAAGAATCTTTACCTTTTTTATCAGTAATATTAAACTGACGGATTCACATAATGGTTATAGAGTAATTAGAAAAGAGGCTTTGGATAAAATACGATTGACTATGGACGGGATGGAGTATGCTTCTGAGCTTATTGAAAATATTTATACACATAATTTGAAGTTTAGTGAAGTTCCAGTAGATATTCTTTACACTGAGTATTCATTAAAAAAATGACAGAAGAGCATGAATGCGATTAATATTGCCTTTAAGGTTATATGGAATAAGTTTTTTAGATAGTGAGAACCTTTAGTTTATAATTTTCCTCCATGAAAGTATTAACATTTTGAGTCTGAGCATTTGGTTTTGCAATACTAAAACATATTTGAGAGAATCATCCAAAAGAAAAATTTTATGCTTATGAAGTAAATGAAGCTATTACATCAAGTATACGTACTAATAGAGAACATCCTTTCTTTTTTCCATGACATAAACTTCCGAAAAATGTAAAACTTCTAGAAGAGTATGAAAGTATTCTATGAAGTGTTGATCTTATTATCATAGCAGTTCCAGCACAATATATAAAAGATCTTATTGATAGAATAGCACCGAGGCTTTCTTCTGGTATCGTTATATTAAACCTAGCAAAGTGAATCGATATTGAACATAATAAAACTATTTCCTCTCTTCTAGAAGATTCTTTAAAAAATATTACATTTGAATATTGCGTTTTTTCTGGGTGAGTTTTTGCAGCAGAGTTAATAGAGTGAAAGTACTTGTGAGCGGATTTATGAGTAACCAATCGTAAAGTATGAAATGAGGTAAAAAAACTTCTTGTAAGTCATAACTTGGACGTAAGGGTTCAGGATCATTATTTAGATATTGAATTATATGGAAGTTTCAAGAATATTATTGCTATTATGGTTTGATACTATCAGTGAAAATGAGAATGACTTTCTACTATCTCATATCATATCTTTGCTTTTTTAGAGGAGTTAAAAGAAGTAGTAAAACTTTATTGATGAGATGCTGACAATATAGATTTTTCGTCTTACTCTTTGTGAGGAGATTTAATTACTACTTGTTTTTGAGACTCGAGAAATAGATATCTATGAAGACTTCTCGGTTCTTGAAAATCTATTGGAGATGCACTGACCATTTTGAAATCTGAAAATAAACATTCAGAATGATACGAGACGATAAAAGCAATTCATAAAACTATTGGTAGTAGGGGAGGTTTTAAAATTACGAAGTTCTTTTATGATTTAATGACTTAGGTTTACTTTATTAAATAGATTTATATTTTATGGTATCTTTAGAAGTATTTTGGATATTCTTTGCTGGTATATTTACTCTTTTTATTCTCATAGTTTTTATAAATAGAACGTGGGATTTAAAAATACATATTACAGACTTGGTGAGAGAACTTGCAATAATGAATTCGAAACAAAGGATTTTGGAGTGAGAGATGGTTTTTGTGATTTCTGTACACAATGTGTGAGAGAAAATAAAAACAGTGCTTCAAGATTTAATGAAATTATGATTTGTAAATTTGATAGTTGTAAATGATGGTTCAGATGATGATACTCTATCATATTTAAAAATTTTAGAAGACACTAATAGGGACCTCATACTCCTCAATCATTTTAGAAGTAGGTGAGAGTGAGCAGCTCTTCAGACTTGATTCGAATATGCAAAGAGGTTTTGCAATGTTGATTATGTAGTAACATATAATAGTAATTGATATAATGATATTAAAGATTTGAATACCTTTTTAGACGCTTTTAAAAAGGATAAAAATCTTGATATCGCTATTGGTTCCAGGTTTTTATCTTGATCTCATACGAATGCTTCTTTTGCAAAAAAAACACTTTTAAAATTGGGGATATTTTTTACTTATATTACTACGAGAGTTCGTTTTACAGATACTCATAATGGATACAGAGTAATAAAATCAGAGTCTTTAAATAAAATATCTCTTACTATGGATGGTAACTCATATGCTTCAGAGGTATTGAATATTATTGCAAAAAATAAACTTAAATTTAAAGAAATCCCAGTATCTGTACTATATGATGATAATAAAAAAAGTAGATTACAGGGGATTTTTGGAGCCATTGAAATAGTCTTAAAGGTGCTATGGGAAAAACTTTTTCGTTAATATATAGAATAATAATTATATGCAAAAAACAATTTTAATTACAGGAGGTCTTGGGTATATCTGAAGTCATGCAGTTGTGGAGTTTGAGAAAGCTTGATACAGGACTGTCATCGTGGATAACTTGAGTAACAGTTATATGATCACACTTAAGAGAATATCAAAGATATTATGATATACTCCATTTTTTTATGAAGTTGATTTAAGAAACAGAGTCGGTCTGAGTGCGGTTTTTAAAAAATTTAAATTTGATGGAGTCCTTCATTTCGCAGGAGCAAAATCACCTTTTGAATCTCAAGAGAACCCTCTTTATTATTATAATAATAATATGTCTGCTGGGGTGAATCTATTTGATTTAATGGATGTGTATAGAGTGAAGAATATAGTTTTTTCATCGAGTGCCAATGTGTATGCAGCAAATAATGTCTCTCCAGTCGCTGAGAGTTGAGAACTTTGACCGAATAATCCATACGGGAGGACGAAGTATTTAATGGAGCAGATTTTGGAAGACCTTCATAAATTTGCATCATTTAATGTTATCCACCTCAGATATTTTAATCCTATTGGTTCTCATACTTCAGGATTGATCTGAGAACATTTAGATGGAATACCAAATAATATTTTTCCATATATTATGAAGGTAGCAGCAAATAAACTGGATAGTTTTAAGGTTTTTGGATGAGATTATGATACGATTGATGGCTCTTGAGTAAGAGACTATATAGATATCAATGATTTGGTACATGGTCATTTACTTGCTTATGATTTTCTTACTAAAAGTAGGGAGTCTGTGATGGATGTATTTAACTTATGAACTTGATCCTGATTGTCAGTTTTGGAACTAATCAAAGCTGTTGAAAAAGAGTTACATCTGAAAGTAAAGTATGAGGTTACATGAAGAAGAGCTTGAGATTTAGCTGAGGTATATTGTGATACTTCAAAGGCTAATAAAACTTTGTGATTTAAAACAAAGGTTAGTGTAGATCAGAGCATAGCAAATACTTGGAAGTTTTATAATAATGAACTCTATGAAAAATAAAATAAATATTATACAATTTACTCCCTACTTTCCACCTCATAAATGATGACTTGAAACAGTAGCAGAGGAAATTTGAGAACATTGGATGAAACAAAGATATGGAAACTTTATAAATGTTACTTTTTCTATCGGTCAGGAAGATTGAATTCTTGATTATGAAAAAGATGGTTATAGAGTTTTGGTTATTCCAGCTTTTGACATCGTTCCAAATTTTCCAATCCCAAAAATTTGGGATAAAAAATTCTGGAATATCTTGAAAGAAATAAAGAATATTATTTGAGATAGGAAAGAAGATTTTAGAATTATCACTCATACGAGATTTTTTTTATCGAGTTTTATTTGAGGACTTTTTGCTATTAAAAATAAAGTAAATTGGATTCATTTAGAGCATGGAAGTTGATATGTAAAATTAAGTAGTAGATTTAAATCAAAGGTTGCCTATTTCTATGACAGATTCATATGAAAGTGGATATTTAAAAGTACTAATAAAGTTTTAGTTATTAGTGGGGCTTGTGAAAAATTTATTCATAAAGACTTTATAGAGAGAGAAGTAGAGGTCTTTTATAGGGGACTTGATTTTCCTGAAGCATGAAAAGAGAAAAATGGTGATATAAAAATAGTATTTATTGGTCGATTGGTATGATTAAAGTGAGTTACTCATTTAATAGAGGCTTATAGGGAACTTGGAATTAAAAATGAACTTATTATTATTGGAGATGGAGAAGAAAAAGAGAGTTTAGAAAAACAAGCAGAAGGGGCTGAAAATATTTCATTTTTATGATTTCAAAATAGAGATTTTGTTCTTGATTACTTAAAGAAGAATAATTGTATTTTTGTGAATCCAAGTTATCAGGAGGGAATGCCGACTACCGTTATGGAAGCTTTATTTTATTGAAATGTTGCTATTGCAACTGATGTATGAGGAACTACTGAAATTTCAGATGAGGATGACTTAATAATTATTCAACCTTGAAATGAAGATGAACTCTGAAAAAGTATAAAAATTTCTTTGGATTGATATAAGAATTTAGCTTGAAAAAGTAAAGGCACTATTAGTAAGAGATTTTCACGGGATAGAAATATTACGAAACTTTATGAATTGATAAAATAGATATGGAAAAGAAAAAAATATTAGTTTGTAATTTGACCCCAAGGTGAGGAATGTTACATTATTCATCACAGTTTTGTAATGAGCTCAGTAAAAGAAATGATTTAGATCTGAAGGTAGCGATCGCATCCTACCACGACTCAGTACTCTATGATTCTGGAATTACATTTATAAAAATAAGAACCAATCCAAATTTATTTAGTTTTATTTTTGATTCTTTGAATATATTTTATCATGTGTATTTTTTATATAATATTTTTAAATACTCTCCTGATATAGTTCATTTTCTTGATAACCATCCTTGGTATAGTTTCTATGTAAAAATATTTAAATTCCTTTGATATGAAGTATATGTAACTCAGCATGATCCGACTCTTCATTCTTGAGAAACTTCTCGCCTCCTCTGAAAAATTGCAGCTTATACAAATAAAGTTTTGAGAAATACATCTGATAAGCTATTTGTACATTGAGATATTTTGAAGAATGAAGTAGTAAGAGGACATAAGATTACTGAAGAAAAAGTATTTTCTATCAAACATGGAGCTTATACTTTTTTTAATAGGTGGGCAAAGTGACTACCAGTAAAAAAAGATACATTTTTGTTTTTTGGAAGAATCCTAGATTATAAGTGATTAGATGTGTTACTTTGATCTTTGGAGTACGTTAAGAAAAACTTTCCTGATTTTCAACTCATTATTGCATGACCTTGAGATATAACATCATATAAAAAAGAATTAAATATATTTAAAGAAAATATTAAAATATATAATTATAATATTGAACCTGAAGAAGCATATAAGTTTTTTGAAATATCTGAATTTGTAGTTCTTCCATACAAAGATGCTACTGGAAGCTGAGTTGTTCCAGTTTCTTATAGCTTTTCAAAAGCAGTTCTTGCTACGAATGTATGAGAGCTTGTATCTGTTGTTGAAGATGGAAAGACGTGATATTTAGTAGAAACAAATAATAGTGAAGTTTTATGACAAAAAATTGTTGAAATGTTGCAAGAAAAAGATAGAATAAAGAGTATGTGAAAGGAGTGAAAAATATTCTCAGATGAACAACTATCTTGGAGTGATATCATTGTAAAAGTATATAAATAAATTATAACAATTATGACGAGAGAACTAACGTATGGCTGATTACATAAAATTATTCTTAAAAGGGTAGAAGAAATTGTTTCTCTTGATGATACTATATTAGATGTATGATGTTGATTTGGTGCATTTTTAGAAAAAATGAATCAAAAAGGGTACCAAAAATTACATTGAACTGATTGATATATTCAACCAGAAATAGAAGGGATTAATTTTAAAAAGTGATTATTACATGAAAAACTTCCATATGAAGATGGATCTTTTGATTCTGTATTTTGTATTAAAGTAATAGAACATGTGGAAAATCCATTTTTTCTTATAAGAGAAATGTTGAGGGTTCTTAAAAAATGATGAAAGTTACATATTACTTCTCCGAATATTGATACTCTTATTTCTAAAGTCTTATTTACTTTAACAGGGAGGCTTGCATATTTTTCTGTAAATGATGCAAAATTTACATATTTTCCTGGTCATATTTCTCCTTTTTTTTCTCCATATCGTTTTAGAATATTTTTCGAATGATTTACAGCTTTCTCATAAGTACTATTCTGACTTTGTCGTACCCTTTACAGATGGAAAGATAAAAATTCCTTTTAGAAATAAATTATTTTGAAATATTGCCATTTATGAATTCTTGAAAATATAAAAATTTTGTGTCTATTATATGGTGATACCATGAACAAATTTTCTCTTTTGAAAAAGAGCAAAATTATCACATGCTTCCTCTTGAGGTAATGAAAGAAGAGTGATTTAATTGTGAAATTTTTTCTATTAATGCCTGAGTGAAGATAGAAGATGATCCTAATTTTGTAGAGGGAGTAAAAGTAATATATTATGAAAATATCTTTCAATACCTCATCTATTTATGGAGAAAGAGGAATGCGATTATTTACTCTAATACTTTGAGTATTAAAACACTTATTGTTTGATTAATATGAAAAAGAGCTATTTTTTTTCCTCATGATCAGGCTTTGCCTTTGAAAGAAAAAGTTATTAAGAATATTATAGTTGCATTTTTTTATAGATTCTTTTCTTTCATAAGATGTATTAATTCTGGAGAAAAAGAACTTTTAAAGGAAAAGTGTATAGAATCTTATGTTTTACCATTATCAGTTTCTAGTAATTTTCATAATGATAACTTAACGTGAAGATCTGGGGGATTTTTTATAGGAAACTTATATCACGATAAAGATCCAGAATTTCTTATAAGAACATGTAAAATTTTACAGGATAAAAAATTAAATTTTGTAATAGAAATTGCTGGCGAAGATAGATATGATAAAGATGGGAAGAATTTTTCAGATTTAATCAAAGAAAATAACTTAGAGGATTTTATTAAAATATTATGATTTATTCCTCATAAAGAATTACAGAAAAAACTTAATTCAAGTTTATTGTTTATCAATACATCTATTTCTGAATGACAGTGCTTAGCAGCTTATGAAGCAGCACTAGCAGGCTGTGCTTTATGTTTAGCAAATATATTGAGTTTCCCATCGGTTTTTAAGAAGAATGCCTTGTATCATAACACCCCGGAACAATTAGCAAATAATATCGAATATATAATTGAAAATACAGCCGAAAGAAAAGAAATGATTCAGAAAAATAGTAAAATGATTTTAAAAGATTATAGTTATGAAAAAATAAAAAAAGATACCAAAGAAATGTTTCTGAGTTTAGAGAAATAATTTTATTAATATGAATTTAAAGGAGGGGTTTAATTCTGATGCATCTATAAAAACGTATGCCTGAAAAAATATGCTTTTTGATATCGAGGAAAGAATTTTCGAAGTTCTAAGATTTAGGAAAGATATTAAAATACTTGATCTTTGATGTGGAGCTGGAAGAACTACATTTGCTCTTTTGAAAAAAGGTTTTACAAACATTGTCGCTACAGATTTTTCTGATAGACTTATTGAAGTAGCTCAAAAAAAAGATTCTAGTACTTCAAATATATTTTCAGTTTGAGATGCTTCCAACCTTGATTTCGAAAATGAGGAATTTGATTTGGTATTTTTTTCATATAATGGAATAGATTATCTGCCAACGAAAGAATTAAGATGAAAAGCTTTTTCTGAGATACAGAGGGATTAAAAAAAGATGGATTTTTTTTATTTTCCTCTCATAATAAGCTTTGTCTTCCTGTGAATAGAAACCTACTTTTTACACAAATAAAAAACCTCTATCGTATATTCTCAGAATATTGGTATACGAAACAAAGTTTTTGAAATATAAAAACATATTATAGTAATCCATATAGATTAGAAAAAGATTTAGCTCAAGTTTGATTGAAAAAAGAAAAAGTATTTTGTAACAATGACTTTCTTTATCCATTTTTACAAACATTTCCTTATTACTTATATAAAAAAAATTAGATGAAAAATATTTTATTTTTTGCTCAAAGAATTCATGCTCCTTGGATAGAGTGAGTAAAAAATAATGCAATAGAAATTTGTGAGTGACTCAATAAAAGAGTAAAAATAAATATTATCAGTCATAGATGATCAGAGAACTATCTCAGATCCGATACTGTTAGGTGAGTGAATGTTCACTATTTATTAAAGCTTCATAGTAATAAAATTTTGCAGTTATTTTTTCTTATCACCGGATGATTTCAGAGTTTATTTTTTGTCTTAAAAACAAAACCAAAAAAAATATGTGTTCAGTACTTAGATACTTCCTATTTGTTTGCACTTATACTTATTAAAATATTTCAACCAAAGATCGAAATATTTTTGACGTTGTATTCAACAGATGAAATAAGGATTTGATATAAAAAAATATTTTTAAAATACTTTTCTTTTAAAAATATAATTATTATTTCAGAATATTTAAGGACATCAGTTTTAGAATTATGATATAAAGATAATGATATTATTTTTATACCATTATCTTATGATAAAAAAAGATTTTTGGAATACTGAGATTTTACGAAAAGAGATAAGAAGACTATACTTTTTTCAGCAGGAATTGTAAAAGAGGCAGGAAGTTTTTTTATGGTTGATTTAGCAAAAATAATGCCAGAATATAAATTTATATTTACCATGAGAGAGTTTGATAAGAAAAGTGAGCTTGAATTTTTTCATCTAAATCAATATATATCGAAGAAAAAAGTGAAAAATATAGATTTAATGAGAAATATCAGTAATATGGAAGAAGTTCTATGAAATGTTTCTGTATATGTTTTGCCACTACAAGATATGTATATAAAAATGTTGATTCCTATAGCTCTCTTAGAAGCAATGTGAAGAGGTAATACTTGTTTTGTTTCCAATCTTGATCATCTGTCACAACTTATCTCTGATGGTAAGAACGCTATAATATTTGATAGATATAATGTCCAAGATTTAAAAGAAAAAATAGAAGCAAATATTGAGAATCGAGAGTTGTGAAAACTGGCATATGAATTTGCAAAAGAGTATCCAGGTTTTGATAATATAATTGAAAAATACTATAAGCTAATAGAGAATTAATGAATATATTTATTGATATATACTGAATAAAAGTGAAAATTTTTACTGATAATATTTCACTTGCTACTATGATAAAAAAATATTATAGTATTTTCTTAGTGGATACCCTTTCGAATATAGACGTAGATATTGACTTGGAAAGAAATAATTATTTTTCTTGATTTGATACGTATTATCTTGATGAAGATTTTACCTCTTATTGAGATTTTATTAAAATCAATCGTAAAAAAAATAAATACTTTTTTGAAAATCAAGAAATATATTGTTTGTGTGAATTTTGAAAAACTATAAAAGTAAAATGAATATTAACTCCTGGGAAAATAAGGCATTTTGTGAATATTGCTTTACAGGGATTCTCAAGAATTGATAAATATTATAATAGGTATTTAATAAAGTCTTGTGTTCATGATATTATTTTTATTCTCTTAGAAAAAAAACTGAAAAGTTGCTTGCTCCATGCAACTGCAGTTACAAATGGAAAGAATACATATGTGTTTACATGATTATGAGGTTCTGGTAAATCGACTCTTGCGTCTGCATTTTCTAAACTTGGATGATATAAGATTCTTTCAGATAACTATGCTATTATATCAAAAGATAGACTCTATGCATTTCCTGAACTCCCAAGAATTACAAAAGAAACTCAAAAACTACTGCAGATAAAATTGAATAAAAAGGCAGATGGTATTAAACATTATTTAGAAAATGATTTAGATTGATATGAGAAAGAATACAAAATAGATAAGATCTTCGTATGTTCCTATGGGAATGATTTTACAATTGAAAAAATAGATAAACAAGATTATTTATTTGAAGTGTTATCTTCTATTAATCATTACACAAAAGAATTTCCAGAGTATTTAAATTTTTCGCTTGCATCTGTAGTAAATAAATTTAATACGAACAACCAGAGAATAGAATCTTTGAAAGATGTAATAAAAAATAATGAATTTTTTTTGTTACAAAATAATAAAAATCTAGAAGATAATATTAATAAAATTATACATGTATAAATTTACCCATTTTCCAAAACCTATTGATAGAGAAGAATATGATTTACAACAAGATCTATTTCTTGATTTTTGTGATCAAGATGAGAATATTATTTGAGTATATTCGATTTGAGAGTGTGGCCTTTTATGAGTATCTGATTTAGATTATCTCATTGTTTTTCAGAACTCTATAGATAAAGAAAAGATAAGGAATCTTACTAGAAGGTATAACTTAATTGATACTATCTTATTCTTAAATGTTGATAATATAGAAAATATAAATTATATCTCTCATCATTTCCATTATAATCTTGTATATGGAAAAGATTTTTCATTACAGTTTCCAAAAGAGAATAAAAACTTAAATATAATATATGCATGGAGGGTTTGTTTTTTTTCTCTTTTGAGAAATTTCTATTTTTATAAACAGAATCAAAATATCGATGTAAAAAATATTTTATCACAAATATATGACATAAGGTATCCAATATACTTTTTAGAAAATCTTTGAATAAAAAATGTTGAGTATACGGATTTTTTAGATGATTTTTCAAACTTTAGGAATACTTATTTTTCGCATCAAAATTATGAGAAACTTGAATACTATTTAATTGAATCTATTCGATTATCTTGGGATATTATTTCGGATCTTAATTCTTTTTTGGAGTGAAATGAAAGTAATGAAGATTATATTTATTGAAGATTTCCAACTATTTTTTCGACGTTTGATGATAGTAATAGTTATAAAGATGAGACAGAAAGACTTTCTTCAAGAATTTGAAAATGGAGTCGCTTATTATATTTACCGAAAGGATTTAATTATCACTCTTGGGAATGAAGTTTAAAAGAAAATTTATGTTTGATACGAAATAATAATAATGAGTTCTTGAATTTTTGATTCTCAAATATGTTTTTAAATTTTGTTTTATCTCTTAAGAAAATATTAGATTTTATAACTCTGAGAACTTTATGAAAAAGAAAATAAATAAAATATCATATTTAGTAAATTGATTTACTTTATTCGCAAAATATATAGAACAATATTCACCCTTTAATATTTCTATATTATCTTTTAAATCACATAGGTTTGATACCGTTACGAATTTTCTAAATTATTTTTTCAAACAAATTCAATGAAAATTAAAAAAATATAATGTAATACATATTAATAATTGGGAAAATTTTTTGAATGCAAAAAAGATTAAATGACAAATACTTATTTGAGAAAGTCATTGATTTCACTTCTGATTGAATTTTAAAGATACATTAAAACATTTTAAATGATTCAAAAAATATCTTTCTAAATGAATAGATTTTTTATTGTGATGGCTTATTAGATATAAAATTAAGAAATTCGATATATATTATGTTTCTACACCTAATATGTTAGATGTAGCTAAGAAAATAAGATTGAGTACAATGTGGTTACCCAACCCTGTAAATATTGATATATTCAAACTAAATTGAAAGAAAAAGGTGATGGAATGAAACCCTATAATCTTTCAACCAACGAGACTTCACAGTTTTAAGAATCCAAAATTTGGAATAGATTTATTTTATAAAATTAAGAGAAAGTATCCAAATGCAACTCTACATTTAATTGAATATCCAAATGGAGGTGATTATTATGAAGAATATTACAAAAAAATACTTACAGATGACCAAACCTTTTTTTGGCACTGATTTAAATCAAAAAGTGAATTGGCTGAAATGTATAGATGAGCAGATATAGTTTTATGACACTTTCATAAAGACTTGTGAATGATGAGTGGAGTAGAATTAGAAGCAACCCTATGTTGAACGGCAGTTATATCTTATGATAAATATGAAATTAAAACTGACTTAGATCAACTTGAAAGTATTACTTTTGACATATTAAATGACAAAGATTCATACAATAAATTTGTGTCAAAAAACATAGATATAGTTTTAAAAAATCATAGCCCTGATAGAGTATCTGATAGGATAGTTAAAGATATTGAGTTTCAAAAATTAAATATAAATATAAAACCATTATCTGAAAAACTAATTTTAAGATATAAAAATGAACTATGAGAGATTGAGAAGAAATATTTTAGTAATATAGGAACTTGGAATATAGACAATTTTCTATATAAACTAGAGAATAAATTTGAAAATAGTTTTCTTTTATTTAAATGAGGTATATTAATTTGATATATTATCTGATCTCATAATAATATCTTCTGATATGTAAATAGGTTCGCAGTTCATAATGATCATAAATGATTATGATTATGAAAACATCTACTTGATTATTTTTCTGATAACCTTAAATATAATACTCAAGTGAAAGTTATTGAATTAGTGACTCATATTAATTTAAATATTGATGGTTTTTATTTGAAAAATGGGTATAATAAATATACTAATCAAGAAGATATAGAAAAATTTTTAAAAAGAAAAAATAAGATAGAGGAATTAAATAATTATATTTGAAAGAATAAAAAACTTATATCATATTATAAAACAATATAAATGAAAAAAATACTTGCAATATGACCACACCCTGATGATATAGAACTTGGATGTTTTTGAACTATGTGTAGATATGCTGATGAATGACATGAAGTACATTTCTTAGTATTATCTAAGTGAGAATGATGAACGGGTACTTGAAGTAGAGTTAAAGAAGCTCGTGAGTCAGCTAGTTTATTAAATTGTAACTTACATATAGAAGATTTGCCAGATAGATATATGTCTGATGGTCATGAAACTATAGGTACGATTGAAAAATACATAGAAGAAATAGAGCCAGACATAGTATTTATACCATCTGGTAATGATACTCATCAAGACCACAGAGCTGTTTATTTAGCTTCTATAGTAGCAACAAGATTAATAGATGAGGTATATATATATCAAGCACCAAGTACTACTACTGATTTTAAGCCAATTATATACTTTGATATAAGTAAATATATTGATACAAAACTGAAAGCAGTTAGAATCCATACATCTCAATCGTGAAAAATATATATGGCTGATAGAGCAGTGAAATGATTAGCAGAATATAGAGCTTTTGATGTTTTAAAAAACGATACTCATATGGAGGCTTTTGAAATTTTTAGAATAATTAAATAATAAATATATGATTTGTTCCATACATCAACCAAATTATATTCCTTATATTGGTCTGTTCCATAAAATAAATGCAAGTGACATGTTTATTTTTTATGATAATGCTCAATATACAAAATGAGACTATCATAACAGAAATAAAATTAAGTGATCAAATGGTGAGATATTATTAACTATTCCTGTTCATGTATCTTTATGAGATACAATAAACAATGTTACATTTAATGGAAAAATTTTAACGAAACACTTAAAGACTATTGACCAAAGTTATAAAAAATCTGAATTTTATGAAGACTTTTTTCCAGTATTAAAAGAAATTTTTGAATACGATTCAAATAATCTATCAGAATTTAATATAAATTTCATTAAAAAAATATCGAGCTATATTTGAATAAATACTCAATTCAAAACTTTATCTGAAATGGATTTTAAGCTTGATAGTTCAAGTACAGATGCACTGGTTGATATTTGTAAACTTGTATGAGCAAATGAATATATTTCTTGATCTTGATGAAAAAGTTATGTTGAAGTAGATAAGTTTAAGGATGCTTGAATAGAATTATCATTTCAAGACTTCACTCATCCAGAATATAAACAACAATGGTGAGAATTTATTCCATATATGAGTATAATAGATCTTCTATTTAATGAGTGAAGAAAAAGTATAAATTTTTTAAACTAAAAAATGAGAAAAGATATCCTAATATGAAATGTAATTAAAATTTTATCAATTCCTAAAATAATATTTTTCAGACTGTTTTATGGTGTAAAATTTCCATTTGGGAGTATTCTTTTTTGATTGCCGAAGGTTAGATATGGAAAACTTATGAAGATTTGAAAAGGTTTTCAGTTGTGAAGATTGTGTAGATTGAATGGAAAAATAAGTTTAGGGAAGAATTTTTTTATGAATGAATTTTGAACACTATCTGCTGGGAGTAATGAGAATTGAAAAATAGTTATTTGAGATAATGTTATGATATGACCACTTTGTTATATGATATCTTGAGATCATTGATTCAATGTTTCTGAAAAATTTAACACTTCAAATAGTGGAAAATTTTCTGATATAAAAATAGGGAATAATGTATGGATCTGAGCGAGAGTGACGATTCTCAAATGAGTGAATATTTGAGATAATACAGTTATATGAGCTGGGAGTGTGGTAACAAAAAATATCCCTAGTGGTTCAGTTGCAGTTGGGAATCCTTGTAAGGTTATGAAAAAAATATAAATTTGACTTATTTTTATTATATTTATAATAAAACAGTATTTCAAATAAATACTGTTTTATTGTTCTTTTCAATCTCAAATAAAAATAAAAATGAATACTCAAATAAGAAAAAATCTCTTGTATACCAAGGATCATGAATGGATTAAGGTAGAAGGTAATATTGCTACGGTTGGTATTACTGCTCATGCAAGTGAATCGTTAGGTGAGTTAGTTTATGTTGAATTACCTTCAGTCGATGATGAAATTTCAATAAAAGACTCATTTGTAGTTGTAGAATCATCTAAGTCTGCGAGTGATGTCTATGCCCCAGTATCAGGAAAGGTGATTGAAGCGAATGATTCTTTAGGGGATGAACCAGATAGTGTTAATAAATCACCATACGATAATGGCTGGCTTGTTAAGATAGAGTTTGCTGATGAAAGTGAATTGAGTGACTATATGGATGAACTAGGATATGAAGAATATCTCAAAGAAGAATAATTGATTGTTGTATCTCGTACATATAGTTATATGTTAAATGGATTGGTAGTAAATACCAATCCATTTTTTACTTTGCTTTAAGCTTTTTTATTTCTCAAATAAAACCTCTAAATTCTTTCCAGTTGATAGCTCAAAAAATTGCAAACCAGACGAGTGATATTATTCACATAATAAAGAAACTATGAAGTCTTCATAATCATTCAAAAATTGGTGTGATAAAATAATAGAATGAAATTCAGAGTAATCACATAGATGCTATATTTTTAATGAGGAAAGAATAATTCATCTGAGTGAAGTATTTTTTTCATAATGTTACTTCAGAAAGAAGCCATATAAATATCCATCAGATTCAAGTGGCAAGAGCAGCTCAAGAAACTCATATGAAATGAATAAGAATAATGTTGAGTATAGTATTAAGTACTACTGCTGCCAGTATTATTTTCATTCTCTCTTTTACTTTTCAAATCCCCGCTAATATATTGAAATTTATTTGTAGAAGAAAATTAAATACAAGAAATAGAATAGAGTATTGTAATATAGCTCATGACTTTACAAACTTTTCTCAAAATAATACGAAAGCAATAATTTCGGCGAATACAAAAAATAAAATATTAAAAGCTATTGCAATAGATGCGAAATTTTTCTGAAATATTTGTTTGATAAGTGTAATTTTTTCATATTGTTTTTTTGAATGGAGTTCAGAAAACACAGGGAAAAGGAGGGCAAATATTGGACCAATGAGCAAGAAAGGTATTCATATAATACTTAGGTAGTTTGTATAGTATCAAGCATCAGTCGTTCAAAGAATATATATAATCATCTGCATATCTATTTGAGATAGAATGGTTGCTGCTTGTGCTCAAATAAAAACTATGATTGCGTAGGAGAAAATACTTTTAAACAATTCTTTTGACCAGATTATTTTTTCTGAACTAAGGTATTTTTTATAATATTTTGTATAAAAAAAGTAGAGAACAAATAGAATTCAAAAATACAGTCATCCAATCCAAGCATATGAATATGTAATAATACTTCCTAGATCTAGAAAAAATATTGATAGTATAAAAGATAAAATAAATAACATTCTCAGGAGGTCATTTAGTTTATTATAGAATGTATTTTGAATAACGAGGAAAAAACCATTAAATACTTGAAAAATGTTAATTCCCAGAAAATAGAGAGAGAATATTTGTATGATACTTTTAGAAGCTTCTGATTTAAAGTAATGTATACTGAGGAATTCTGCTCAAAAGAAAAAAAATCAAGCAATAATTATTCAAGTGGTCATTTGTGCTAAAAATGCATATGCCAGTATTGATTTTACTTTGTCGTATTTCTTTTCAGTAATAAATTTTGGAATAAAATAATTGAGACTTTCAGTCATTCAAAAATCATTGAAGCTCGAAAGGAGTATTATAAGACTGAGTACTCAGTAGAGTATTCATACTTCATCAACTGAGAGTTCTCAAGAAATAATAATCTTAATAATATATCATATCGGTGCTATAATAAAAGAAAAAAGGTATAACCATACCCCTTTTCTTATAAATTTTTCTGTTAATGAAGCGTGCTGTTCTATCATTTTGATATTTTGGTTTCTAAATTACTTATTTAGGTCTTCTATCGCTTCTTGAAAGTCTTGAACAATAGTTACCATATTTGTTATTCATACAAGTTCTAGCGTATCTTTTACCGTATCACTACAATTACTTATGAATATCCCTCATTCGTTGTCTTTTACATTCGATATAATATCTGCTGTATATCATATAGATTTTGAATTAAGGTAACTTAAACCAGCGAGGTTAAAGATTACTTTGGTATCTTTATTAAATACTCATATTTCACTATTGATTTTTTCAAAAACGTCTGATGCATTCGTTTCATCTAAGTAACCATTTATTTCAAATATTATTACTCCAGATTCTTTTTTTATATTAAGAGAATTTTCCATATTGAGGTGAATTTATGAAATTAAAAATATTTCCTACTCTATTATAGTAAATATTTCCTAAAAATAAAATTATTTTATTACCTTTGCAATCACGCTTGCTACATTTTTATCAAGGGGGCTTGGTATAATCTGTTCTACTGTTGGATTTTTCACATATTCTGCGAGTGCAATTGCTGCTTCAATTTTCATTTCATCTGTTATTTTAGACACTCTGTTTTTGAGAGCTCCTTTGAAGATTCCTGGGAAAACAAGTACATTATTAATTTGATTTGGGAAATCAGATCTTCATGTAGCAACGATTTTTGCTCAAGCTTTTTTTGCTTTTTCTGGCATTATTTCGGGAGTGGGATTTGCCATTGCAAATATAATTGGATCTGTATTCATTGATCTTACCATATCAGGAGTGAGTACACCTGGAGCAGATACTCAAATAAAAATATCTCTTCCAATTACTGCTTGATCGAGTCATCACCTTATACATTGTCTTGAATTTGGATCGAGGATACAAGCAGTATTGGTTATGTTAGTGAGCATTTCTTTTGTAGGATTGAGTCATTCTCTCTCTTTATGAATAGTTCATTTTGAGTCGACCATTACAATGTCTTTTACTCCATATTTGAGTAACAATTTTGTGATGGCTACTCAGGCTGCTCATACTCAGTTTACTACTACTTTTATATCTTCTTTCTTTTTCCCTGTAATTTTAAGTGAGTTGATGAGTCAAGCAAGACAGACAATTGCTGTTCCATGTTGGTCATCATGAAATACTGGAATATCGAGTTCTTCTTTGAGTCTTTCCTCAAGTTCAAAACATCATGGTGCAGCAAAATCTTCTAGATTTATTCATCAAAATGTTGGAGCAATATTTTTAATAGTTTTTATAGTTGCTTCAATATTTTGTGATTCTAGTACTATTGGGAACGCATTCACTCATCCAAATTCTTTGAAGAGAATACATTTTCATTCCATTACGGGGAGGCCAGAGAGTCATCCAATATTACCAAGTCCCAGCACGGCACTTCCATCTGATATCACAGCAACAGTATTTCATTTGATAGTATATTTGTAGGCATTTTCTTTATCTTCAGCAATTGCTTCACAAGGAGCTGCTACTCCAGGGGTATATGCAAGGGAGAGATCTTCTTTTGTATTTAATCCTAATTTAGAATTGGTTTCAATTTTTCCTTGTATCTTTTCGTGTAGTTTTAAGCTTTCAGTAAAGTAATCCATTTTCTTGTATTTATAAAATATTATTATATGAAATAATATACAGATAACTTAAAAAAAACTAAATTTTAATTTGAGAAAATATTATTAGGATGTTATTTTTTACTTAATTTTTGGATATCTTTATAGAGCCTCTCAAAAATATATTCTTTTAGTCAATCAAAATTTTCTTCTTTAATATATTTCTCTATGAGCTCTTTTATTACGTAATTTTTTGTTTTAATAGTAGGAATTTTATTACCATTAAGTATTTTATAGGGGAAATTATAAATTTTTCATAATCATACCTTACGTGCTACACGTCATAAACATCTGTAACTGTGTATTGTCGGTAGTATTTCTATCGACTTTTCAAGTGTTTTTATAGTATTATAGAGTTCTTTTTTATTAACATTATTTCTTCAAGTAATACTTCTTTTAAAATGTATATTTGATAAGTTTAGGTAGTTATTATTGCTCTTTTGTATTTGTATGGCTTTTTTTGCTGTATAGTTTTCCATTTTTGTTTCTTGTTGGTAGCATCATATATTATTTACGATTGCTCATTGTAATATTTGACTTGCGCCTCAATCTTTTGCATACATATAACTGTGACCGCTTTCTAGAATGATTTCTCTATGTTTTCACCTATATTTTCCCCATTTAAATTTTTCAATTTTATTTGTTTCAGTTGCATCAAAAAGATATTTTTCTCATCAAATCATGATTTCTAATGCTATATGTCATCCAGTATTAAGTCCATAATGTTTTATATTTAGTTCTTTTAAAAAACTATGAGCAAGAGTACTGTATCACACACACTGTATTTCTTTTGTATTGTTTATGTATTTTGGAAATTCTCCTTTTCCATTATTCTGAAATGGATATTTGTAAAGATGCTTTAATATTTGGTTTGTAGATTTTATTTCTACCGCTTCTATTTCTTTTTTATTTCATTTTTTTCTTATCTCTATTAATTCCTTTTTGAGAGTAGCTATATTTATTTCTTCTCTTAACAATTTTTCTTGTATATCATAGAGGTGGATTCCTTTAAAAGAACTTCTTCATCATCTAAGTGTAATTTTTCTAAATAAAAGATTTGCGATATTCCTCCATGTGACTGTTTTTATGTTTTGCAATTCTTTTACTCATCTATACCAAAAAGTATTTTCAAACTTCTGTTTGATTTCATTACTGAGTATTTTTTCTAGGCTTTTTTTATTTTTATTTCTTAATTCTTTATATGTTATACCTTTGCCATGAAAGTGTTTGATTATATCTCTTAGTTCTTGAACAGAAAAATTATTTTCTTTTACCTTCTTTAATTCTTTCTCATCTAAATTAATATTATTATCTTTTATAGTTTTATGAATATCATTTTCAGTTATTCATCATTTTTCTATTATTAAATGAATGAGAACTCTTACTCTGTTCTTGAAATCCTCAAAAGAACCAAACTTTTCTAACTCGAATTCTTTTTCTAAGTCTTGGATTATATTAAAAAGTTCAATGTTTTTTATGTTTTTTGCAATTTTTAAATGGTATCATTCATCTTCTTGTTTTTCTAGAAGATATGTATGATGTGGAGAGAGAGTATTTCTTTCAACGAAAAAAGGAGTTATATGGTCATTTTTATCAAGCCACTCCTTGAAGAATTCCTGATCTGTATCTTCGGGGAAAGCTGGTTTATATAAAGTATTAAGTGCTTTAGGCATCTTTTTTGATTATTATAATGTTTTCTAAAGAATATTTTATCATATTATATTTTTAATAACAAAAAAAGTCCTTTTTTTCTTTACAAAATTGTATAACCAGTAGAATGGTTTATATGTTTTATATTCTTACAAGTTTTTATGGTACATTATCTTTTTAAAATCCTTATCCTTATAGTATTTAGTGCTTTTATCATATTCTCCTACTATTATTGAACTCCTTCACATATTGAGAATTTTAATGGGTATCTTCCATATATCATTTGCATGACTTTTATTTACGGTGCGTATAAGTTCATTCAAATATGATTTTCTCAAGAGAATGGAAAGGTCAGATTTAGTCCTTTGGTAGTTTTTTCATTTTTCCTCTTTCACTTATTTGTTTTATGTTGCCTATTCTTTTATTTTAATTGAAATCCTTTAGTATGAGGGTTTGTATTATTTTTTAAGATTCTCTTTTTCTCTTTCCTTCCTTTCTCGATTATCATTATCAGTACTGCATTTTGAAAAAAAATACTGAGTATGTTGTTTGCTCGTTATGATTTTCTACATTTCATAAGAGAAGAAAAGGTATTTTTTCTACTTGGAGGTATTTGAATATGATTTTTTTCTTTTCTCTTTTTAATTGCGTGTTTTTGAGTGGTATGATTTTATAATTTATGGATTGTATTTGCTATACTTATTTGATTTTCATATTTTGCTTGAAGAGAGCTTCTAGATATTTTTTCGTCTTTTATAGATAATAAATATAGCTTTGATATGAAAGAAGGGAACTACCTTCACTTACTCTCAGCAGAGTTTTTGTTTCTCATTGCAACATTTCTTTTGAGTGTAAATTTAATTTCTATTGTAAGACCATTTCCAATTGGTTGGGATGATTTATGAGTATATATGAATAATCCTCATTTATTTGCTGATGCAAAAAGCTTGGTTGCATTTGGTTGAATGTATTCTTGGCAAACCTTTACTTGAATTTGATATTTACTTGGGTCGGCAACTCAGGCTTTTTTCTTTAATGTAGTTTGAAGTTTCTTAAGTTTCTTTGTACTCACTTCTATAATTTCAGACCTATTGAGATCAGTGAAAAAAACTTTTATAAACATTCCACTATTGGTTGGGACACTTTTCATTTCTCTCCCTATGATTGTTTTTCAACAAGCAAAAGATATGAAGCTTGATTCGGGACTATTTTTTGTAAGTATTATTGTTGTATATTTATTATACAAGACATATATATTATTTTGAGATAGAGAGAAAAATGATTGAGAGAGTATTGAATCTAAAAAAGAAGAAATAAAAATAACATCAGAGAATCGTAAAGGTTTACTTCTATCACTGTTTTTTGTTATTTGATTGTTAGCTTGATTTGCATTTACCATTAAATTTACTTCACTTCTTCTGATATCAGCTATTATTGGAGTAATGTTTTATGCTTCATTTTGAGTACTTGCATTTCTTGGATATATGTTAATATTCTTTTCAATATTTACTCTTGGAGGACTTTGGAGTTATATGAATGTAATAGTGAATCCGAGTAATATAGCAAATTTTGAAACTACATTTTCTTTTCTATCAGGGGCGATTTGAATTCTATTGATTATATTTTCTGTTCGTTTATGAGGCGCAAAGAATTCAGTTATTTCTATTCAAAAATTCTTTATCCAACTTGGAGTATTTTTATTATGAGTATTTATTACTTTGATCCCATGGGTTGGAAAAAATACAGTGGTATCTTATCCAGATCTTTCTATAGGTACTATGTTATCAGGGAAATCAGATAGTTTCCAGTTGGATTTGTCTAAAATTTATTCAGAGGATGAATTAAAAATCAAGAAGGAGTCAATAAAAAGTAGATCACTTTCCTCTACCGGGACGACTGCTGATGAAGATCTATGAAGGTACTTTGGTTACGATAAGGGGATAAATAATTATGTAAGACTTCCTTGGAACTTGACCATGCAAACCAATCAGTGATGAGAGTTTACTAATATTTGATTCTTCTTTTTGGCATTATTACCGGTGGTACTTCTGTTCTTACCTTATAGAAGAAAATATATGGGCTATGGGGTTTTATTATTACTTGCTCTTGAGGTATCAATTTTTAGATTTGATATTTTTACTTCTTTTTTGAGTTCATTAAGTCTTCCATTTTGATATGGAGTGATTTTAGCATTCTTTTTACTGCCATTGTTTTTCTTTTTATATGCTCTTGATAGTTCTAAGAAATTTATTCGTTTATTTCAATTGAATCTTATATTTGCCAGTTTTTATACTTTTCTATGGACTATATCTGCATTTGGGATTGTATGGTACGGTATAGTAATGTATTTCTCATTTTTACTTATGATAGCTATATGTGGTTATTATATTGTTTCTTACGATAAAGAAACTGGTATAACTACAAAGGAATTTTTAATAAAATGACTCGGGAGTATTTGTTTCTTTTGAGTTTTGTTTATTTACTTTTCTCAGTCAGTTATTCCTCATACTTTCACGAACTTGAAGTGAGCTGGTTATTCGAAATATAAACTTTCTCAGATTAATAAATATGAAGCGCCTTACCTCTATCATAAAGAATACCTTCCTATGTTGTTTGAACTCAATATTGCTCCTGAGTCGAGGAAAGATTTTATTGATACCAGTTTAACTTCTGATGCTGTAAAAGAGTTTGTTTCAAGAAATAATGGGTGAGAGGATATTGCTTTTATTATATGAATGCTGAATGAATTAAAAAAATCTGAAAAGCTTCCAGCAGATGTAAGGCAATCCGCTAATAAATCAATATATAATATATATAAGTGAATTTCAAATCCGAAAGACGAATATAGAAACCATGAAGGTATTTATAGAATAGGTACATTTCTAAAGTATCATATTATTGAGAATAATAGAAGGCTTCTAGAGGATAGTTTGATATTTAATTTTGACGACTATATTTATAATTCTGATCCATCAGTAACGGTTGATAATATGAAAAAATTATGACTCAAATATCTGTTAGTAGATTTAAATGCTGCAACTATTGATAAGGATGCAAGACATAATCTCACGAGGAGGTATGAGTGATTACTTTCTACCTTTCATTCTGATAAACTTGAACTTGTAGACACTGATAGTATGTGTCTCAAGGTTGCTTTAGAAAAATATTCTCAGGATGGTAATATAGATGATTACATGACGTTTGCAGGTATAAATTTTGATTCTTATATGATTGATAATGGTGTTGAGAAAAAGATAGGAAGGGGCGAGAAGCTTATGAGTTGTTACAGGTATATACATTCACTTGTAAAAACGAATAAAATAACGAATGATAGTTATCAATACCTGTTACCACATGCTGATTATATTCGTACGAATACAGGGTTATTAGATAGTGAGAATAAGGTCCATTCATTTTTACATACGCAAATATGAAAGAGTTTTAAAGTATTATTTAAAATAAAAGAATAGCACCGCATATAAGTTTGTAGTAAAAAGTAGTAAATCAATTCGACTTACTACTTTTTTGATATTCAGCTAGCTAAAGCTAGCTGTTGAAAATATCTATTTAACAGAATGCTTTAGCTTTCTGATTTTTTGAGAGCAGTGCTATTCTTTTATAAATTTTTCTAATTTTTTCGTAATTTCTTTATCGATGAGGTGTTCAATTTTACAAGCATTTATAGTTGCTATTTTTTCATCAATTCCTAATTTTTTTGTAAAAAACTTTCTGAATATATTTCTTGTTTTTTTTGTTTCTTCTATGGTTTCTTCTCATAACTCAGAGAGTTTTATGAATTTGCTTTCATCCTCAATAATAAATCATTTTTTTAAGAGTCACTTAATTCCTGTGGAACAACTTCAAGCAGTTATATCGAGCTTCTTTGCAATATCTACGGCTCTTGCATACCCATTTTCTTTATGAAGTGCCTTTATTGCAAAGAGATAGTGGACGACAGAGTGTGTTACTTTGTTTTCATCAAATTCTTTCCATACTGAACTGGTAGAGTATTTCATGTTTATATTTTGTTATATAAATAGTTATTCTAATAATAAGAATTTTTTCTTAATAGTCTAATAATTTTATATGTATGAAAAAAGTTTGACATATGAAACTATTTTTATACATTGCTAATATGTACTTTATTTATTATTTAATCATTCTTGATTATGACGAGTTTTATTATTACTTTTAGGGAAACTTTGGAAGCGGCATTAGTCGTTGGTTTACTTCTTTCTTTAGTGAATGCTTTTTATAAACAATTCGGAAAGGCTCATTTATATATCATATACTGAGTAGTTGCTGGTATAGCATTAAGTTTTATTTTTGCTTATGTTTTTAATAGTTTTTTGTGAGGTTTTGAATGAAAAACAGAAAAGGTTTATGAATGAATACTCATGATTGCAGCTTTTCTTATGATTTCTCATCTTCTTATTTGGACGAGTAAAAATAGTAAAAAGTTGAGTGGGCATATTAAATCAAAAGTTGAAAATGCACTTGTGAAGAGTGAGTTAATGGTGATTGGTTTTATTGCTTTTTTTAGTGTGGTGAGAGAATGAGTTGAAACAGTTATTTTCTTAAATGCATTGAATGTTTCTGTAGATGGGGGATCTATATTCCTATGAATACTTGGAATAATAATTGCCATTGTTCTTTCTGTTATACTCTTTTTCTCTCTTAAAAAAATAAACATCACCGCTATTTTTAAAACGACTAATATTCTTCTTTTACTGATCGCAGCTTGATTACTTGCGCATGGTATTGTAGAGTTTCAGTGAGCTGGATGGCTACCAACTTTCGTAAAACCCCTTTTTGATTTATCATGAGTATTGAGTGAAAAAGAATGAGTTGGTTCATTCCTCAAAGCTATGTTTTGATATGATGCGAATCCATCTCTGATTGCTGTGATTGCATATTTTACTTATCTTATATCTTTTCCATTTGTATTGAAAAAGGTTCATAAATAATAAAAAAAGTCCCTCAGGGACTTTTTTTTATTTCTCTTTAATAATTGATGATTTATATTTTACCTCCTTATACGGATCGATTCTAATAACTTTTACGTTTAGTTTTCTTTGCTTTATATGGTTTTTAAGTGCTTCAGAAAATCATACTTGATCATATCAGAGACAGATAACTTTTGGGTGATAGAGCTCAAGCCATTTCAGAGGGTTGGTAGTATCTCATACGTGTACAATATCTGATATTCATAATTCACGCATTTTTTGTACTCTTTCTTCGTTATCATATTTAGGTGGATGTCCTTTGAACTTTTCTATATTGGTAGAGTTTGCTACCACAGTTACGAGCCTATCTCAGTATGTTTTTGCTGTTTCGAGATAGAATTCATGTCACTTATGAAGTTCATCAAAACTTCAAAATGTAAGTACATAATGGAGATCTTTTTTTATTGCAGTAACATCTTTATTTATTCTTTCTTTGAGCCATGCAAGATCTTTAAATGGCTCTCTTTCTCTCATTTTTTCTAATAATAACACTTTGATTTCTTGTCCATAGAGGTCTCCACTAAAATCAAATATATTTGCTTCGAATACTCATTTTGCTGTCACGAATGCTCATGCTCAATTATAGAGATCATAGCCGGTAATACGTTTGTCATTTTTTATAAGTACATTAATCTTATAGGCTCCATCTCAGTATATATCTAATATATGCTCTGGAAGTTGGACATTAGCAGTTGGGAATCATATTTCAGTACCAACATGGTTTCCATGTATAACGGGTCCTTGTATTGTTTTAATCATAGATCCTATTTTTTTAGTTAAGTAAGTATTTTTCTAATTTACTATCTATTTCTGGTTTTTTATTAAAGAATAACTCAAAGGCTGGGACTGCTTGATGAATAAGCATTCCAATTCCAGTGATGGTTATGTGTCACTTTTCTTTTGCTTCTAGTAATAATTTTGTATGAAGAGGTTTATAGACTATATCATAGAAAACCTTTTTGTTTTTTATTTTTTCAAAATCAATATCTAGATTATTTTTCCCATTTAATCAACAGCTAGTAGTGTTCACGATGATATCAGATTTATTTATATGTTCTTCTATTCTATCTAAATTATCTGTTTCTATGCTGAAAGTACTCTTTAATTTCTCCGCTTTTTCTTTGGTTCGGTTTATTACTATTACCTGATTATTTGTTTCATTTATTAATCAAGCAATGATTGCTTTTGATGCTCATCAGGCTCATATTATTAGAAAGGTTTTATTTTTGAACTCTATATTTGGAAGCTGGTTTATAAATGCATTTTTGAATCCATAATAATCAGTATTTGTTCCTTCAAGAATATTCGTATTTCTATTGTAGACAATAGTATTTACTGCTTTTGTTTTCTTTGCTATATCACTAAGTATTCCATTTTGTTTTATTATTTCGTATGCTTTTTCTTTGAGAGGGACGGTTACGTTCACTCCAATTAATTTCTTTTCTTCTAATTCATTGAGAAAAACTTTTAACCTATCTGGTTTTACTTCGAAAGGCTTATATGTTCCTGATATATTATATTTTTGTAACCAGTAATTATGTAATTTAGGTGAGAGTGAATGATCTATTGGGTATCATATTACTCACGCATTATTTTCCATCTTTCTTTGATTATTTTTATATTTTCTTATATTCTCTGAGTGTTTTGAGGCCTGAGATAGCGTATACATTTTTTATTCTTTCTTTTACTTGAGCTTCATTATGGCAAGTAAGTATTCCATTGATTATTGGAGTGTTATATTTCATAGTTAAATCCATGACTCCTCTGGAAGATTCTCTACACACATGTTCAAAATGAGGGGTTGCTCATTCGATGACTACTCATAAACATATGACAAGATCTGCTTTTATTTCTGATAAAATTTTATTGGTACATCATGGTATTTCTAGTGCTCATGGTACGAGGAATTTTTCTATATTTTCAAAACCTTTTTTTTCAAGAAAAGCTATGTTTATATCTTCTAAAGATTTTGTATATTCCTCATTAAATTCAGCTCTAATTATTACTATTTTTATATCTTTTGCTAGTTCCGAAAAATCTTCTTCTTGTATTTGGTAATCAGACATATTATTTATTATTAAGTTGTATTTTATTAATATATTTTCAAAGTATATCAAACTCAAGATTTACAATATCTCAAACCTTTACTTCTCCCAAGTTGGTAAGTTCTTGAGTGAGTGGTATTATAGAAATTGAAAGAAAATCTTCTCAGTCTTCAACTACAGTAAGACTTACTCAAGATACTGTTATACTTCCTTTTGAGATTATAAGGTTTTTGAATTTTTTATCAAACGAAATATGTATGTAAATAGACTCATCTTTATTTCTAACAATTTTTGTTATTTTTCAAGTAGTATCTATATGACCTGATACAAAATGTCCGTCTAAACTATCTGATAATTTAAGGCTTTTTTCTACATTAAAAGTATCTCATACTTTTTTGTTTTGGAAGTTTGTTTTTTTTATAGATTCTTCCATTACAAAAAAACTATATTTTTTTTCATCTGACTGTGTAATAGTCATACAAGCTCAATCATGAGCTATGCTTTGTCAGACTTTTAATTCTTCTCCCCATATGTTTTCTACGGTGTAGTTACCATTTTGGATATTAAGTATTTTTGCTTTTTTTTCTATAATTCCTGAGAACATATTTTTATAAATTAAATACATAAATTACTTTTTCCCCTTCCTTTCGTATGCTAGGTCCATAGATACCCCTTGAGGGTATAAGGGGAAAGGGGATGGATTATTTTCTAGGGTATTTTTTCCAGAAATCTTCTCGAAATTCCGAGTATCTGTTTTCTAGTATTGCTTGTCTCGCTTTCTTGGTAAGTTGAACAAGAAAGTATAAGTTATGGTAGCTGAGAAGCTGAGCTCAGAGCATTTCGTTTTCTGATATGAGGTGTCTGATATATCATTTTGTATAGTTTTTACAGGTTTTACATTCACAATCTGCATCGATAGGGGATGAATCAAGCTTATATTTCAGGTTTGTAATTTTTATATTTCATATAGTACTGAAAGCAACTCCATGTCTTCAAAGTCTGGTTGGTAGGACACAGTCAAACATATCCATGCCTCTATGAATTGCTTCTACTAAATCTTCTGGAGTTCCTACTCACATGAGATACCTTGGTTTGTTTTCTGGTAGATGATCCTTTAATAGATCAAGGATTCTATAAGTGCTTTCTTTTGTTTCTCATACTGCGAGTCACCCTATTGCAATTCCAGGAGTATCAAGCTCTGACATAAAACGTGCTGACTCTAACCTGAGATCATCGTAAGTTACTCATTGGATAATTGGGAAAAGTGCTTGTTGATATGTATTATTTTTCTTCCTTATTTCATTATTTTCTTTCCGTCTTTTTACGCATCTAAGAGCCCAGTCATGTGTTCTATCCATAGCTTCTTTTGCATATCAATGATATGAGCCTCAAGGAGCACATTCATCAAATGCCATTATAATATCTGCTCATATGTTTGATTGTATATCCATAACATTTTCGGCATTGAAGAAATGACTTGATCCATCTATGAAGCTCTTGAAATGAACTCCATCGTCATTAATCTTTACGAGTTTTTCAGTGAGACCTGGTCTCCCAGTATTTTTGTCTTGTCTGAGATTTCACAAAGAAAATACTTGGAATCATCCAGAATCTGTAAGTATTGGTTTATGATAATTCATAAATTTATGACATCATCAGAAGTGTTTTACTATCTTATCTCAGGGTCTGAGATAGAGATGATAGGTATTATTGAGAATAATTTCTGCTCATATTTCATCGAGTTCCGTATTTTGTATTCATTTTACGGTTGCTTTGGTTCACACTGGCATAAATATAGGAGTTTTGAAACTCCCATGCTCGGTTTGGAACTCTCAAGCTCTTGCATATCAATCTTGATTTTCTAGTGTGTACTCAAACATTTTTTTATAGTTAAGGATTTTTTGTAGTATACATAAAATTCTAGAAAATAAAAAAATAAAAGTCTACATATATTTGCAGACTTTTATTTCTTTATTTTCTTCGAGACCTTTTAGTACTCTCTCAAGAGCCTTTTGATTATCTTGTTTTTTTTCTTTTCTTTCTTCTTGTTGGGTTTTTGTATAGAATTTATGCTTTTTTAGAAGAGTTATATATCAGTGCTGCCAGTCAATATCAAGTATTTTTATATTTTTAATAGCTTCTATTTCTTGTTTTAAATTGTTTCATTTTTTGAAAAAATCTTCTCTTCAGAGATTATCAAGATCAGAATCTTTTATAATTTCTTCATATATATTCGTTGGTTGTGCATCAAGCTTGGTTGCTAATATAACTTTTTCTATAGTTTCAATTTTATCTTCGGGATAGAGTATACTTTTTAAGAAATTTTTTGCTATTTTTGCTCAGATCTCTTCGTTATTTTCATACTGTAGAACGAATCATGTATCATGAAAAAGTCCAGCGAGAGCAAGCATTTCTAGATCCTCTTCACAGAGTCATTCTTTTTTTCAGAGATATACAGCTCTTTCAGCTACTTCTAGAGAATGCCCATATTGGTGATAATAATGATTCTCAAGAGTTACCAATAGCTCATTTACATATGCTTTTGATTTTTTAATAATTTTTGACTCATTTATTTCCATAGATCTTAATTATTTATTATCTTAATAATGTCATTATACATTATTATTATACTTAATGCAATTAATAGGATAAAAAATCATATATGTATCATTGACTGTGTATTCTCTCCAATTATTTTTTTTCAGAATAGGCTTTTTATTACTCCATTAATAAAAATAAACACAAACCTTCATCCATCAAGTGCTGGTATTGGGAGGAGGTTAAATACTCCTAAGTTGATAGATATAATAGCTCAAATTATAAGGAGGAATATAATTCATTCACTCAATGCATTGGTGATGAAATCTACAATTCATACTGGTCCACTTACTTGTGCAAGTGCCTCTTGTCTTTCATTCGGTGTTTCGGGAGTAAATATCTTTTTTACGAGAATTCCGAGTCATTTAAAGGTAAGGAGTGACTGGTTATATGTTTCAATAAAACCATATTTCATAGCATTTAAGAAAGAGTATTTATATTCAAAATCTTTATTAAGAGTGATGTTTTCAGATACATAAGACCCTATTTTTCCTTCGGGAGATGGAGATATAACTATGTTTTCTATTTCGCCATTTATTTTTTTAATAGTGAAGTCTATCTTTTCTCACGCTGACTTTCAAACAGTTTCTATGAGCTCCTTAGGGGTAGTAATTTCTTGGTTATTAATATGTGATAAAACATCTCATATTTCAATTCCTGCTTGTTCAGCTATACTTCATTCTACTGGACTGAGTAAAACTCCAGGACTTTTTAAGAGGAATCAATCTGATATTGCTTGTTCATATGTAGGAATAATCTTTACGTTTAAATCAGTGTCTATTTTGGTATTAATTCAAATAGGTTTTACTCATATCATAAAGAGTATAGAGAATATTATTGCTGCAAGAAGGAAGTTCATAAATACTCATCAGAGTATAATAATTGCTTGTTTATAGTAGGCTACATTTATCAGTGCATCTTTGTCTTTTTTATTTTTAAGGAGACTTGAATTTTCTCATTTGAGTCTTACAAATCATCCAAGTGGAAGCCAATTCAGACTGAAGAGTGTTCATTTTTTATCAGTAAATAATTTTCTTGCACGAGGGGGGATTCCAAGTCAAAATTCATCTACTTTTACTCCAAAGAATCTAGCTGCTGAGAAGTGTCAGAGTTCGTGAATAATTACTATTATTGAAAAGAGGATTATTGAGACTATTATTCAAATGATGATCATAGTATTTTGGTTTCAAAGAAATAAAATATTTTCTCTTCCAAATAGTATATTTTTAGATATTTAAAGCAAGTTTTTTTGTTTTCATATACTTGTTTTTTATTCTTGCATTTTTACCTAAAAAATGCTATAATTTCTATAATTATATTTGTAATAAATATCTATGTCAGTAAACAATAGAAACTGAGTGAATGAAGGGGCGAATAATATGAGAGAAAGCCAGAGTGATATCAAAAAAAGATTTATTAGGGATTTTGTAAAAGAAGAAACTACATGAGATAAGGAAAATGAAAAAAATAAGTTTTTGGATGAGGTATTTGATAATAATACTATTACCTCAGATCTGAAAAATAAAATAGAGGGAAAGATGAATGGGGGAGTATCGACTACTATATTATGACTAAATGGAGCTAACTATAATAAATATGAATGATTAAATATAAAAGATATCAAAATAAATGATTTAAAAAATGCAACTTTGAGAGATAACCTTTCTTTGAATAAAAAAAGAAGAGATATTAAGAGTAGCGTTTTAAAAAAATATGAAATCACTAATAAAGCTTATGGTGAAAATGTTGAAAAGGAAATAAAAAAATTACCTGTATCAGAATTAGAAAAACTAGGGAATAGAAGACTTCTAGATGCTTTTCTATCTAAAATTTTAAAGAAAGACAAACCAGAACCAAGAGAATTTTTGAATATTTTTAGTCAGTTGAAATGAAAAGATCTTAAGGAGTTGGACAAAAAGACTAATGGGAAATTAATGGATATTATACATGATTTAGGAGAAAATCATTGAAGTGGACAATACAATCCTTTAAGTAGTACAGACTTAGTAGCAATAAGGGATCTATTTAGATATGAGGTATTGAGCGAAGATTTTAAGATAAAATTCTTAAAACATTATATTTCTGAAGTTTCATTAGAGGACTATAAAAAGATTTTTAATATATCAGAATCGGAGATAAAGCAGAAAAAACGTGAGCTATTGAAGGTCTCTTTTCCGCATTTTAATTGAAATCAAGATGAAATAAATCATTATGCTGATCAAATAAATAACTCAGAGGTATTTATTAATATCACTAATATTGAGTCCTCTCCAAGAAACCTTGTAAGAATTCTTAATAGTACTCATGTTTTAGTAGATACATTAGAAAGATATTGAGAAGATCATAATTTCGAAAATAAATTTTTAGAAGAAAAATCAAAAGAGTTAAAGGAGCAGAGTGAAAAAGAATCACAAAAAAATGTAGAGTCAGTGGTAGAAAAAAGTTTTGAAGAAAAATTAAAAGAAAAAGGAGTAGAGAATTTCAAAGAATGAAATATTGTAGTTCTGAAATTAAAAAATGAAGAAACATGAGAAGAGAAAACTTCATTTCTTGAAATTATTTCATTAAATAATAAAAATGGAGAAATTCACCTTATAGAAAAATCTGAGGAAAACCAGTATCAGAAATCAAGGAATAAGAGTATAGTTTCTTCTGAGGAAAATATTCTGAATTTATTTGAGACTAAAGAGGAAAAAATTGAAGAAACTTGAGAAAAAAATAAACAAAAAAAATGAAAAAATGAAAAAAATACTAAAAAAACTTGATTTCAATTAAAGACTTTTGAATGTTACTCTGATGCAGATTTTCAGAAAAAATTAAGTGATCCTGATAACAAAGAACTTGTAAGAGATCGTAATGAAATTGAATTTATATCAGAAGCTGATTTAGAAGAAAAGAGAAAAGAGGTAACAAAAGAAAGAAAAAAAGAACTTCTTGTAGAGGAAGCAAAAATACCAAAAGATATTTCTGATGAGGAACTTGAGAAGCATACTGACTTTAAAAAGTTCGCGTTAGATAGAGGTGATGAGAAACTCCAGAAAAAATTTAGAGAAGTCGAAGAGGTGAATCTAAATATATTGAAAGATAAAGTCGATGAACTTGATGTTCAGGGGAGGAGTTTCTGATTTTGAGAAGGAGTTACTTTTGAAACTCCACCAGATAAAGAAGGGAGAATAGGTATCTATACCATTAGTAAGATAGACCTTTCTTGATTTGCAGATGAAGGTTCTATCTCGTGAGAACCATGAGTTATCCATGTGGTATCAGTAGAGTGAGAAAAGTATCAGTTTAGCTTTAGAGATTTTTTTGAATGATGGAAACAAGATAAACCATTTAGGACATCGAAACTCAATAATATGGAAGAGGTTTTTGCATCAGTTAATGGGTATGCAGGAATATGAGAGAAGTGGTGAAATTTTGAACTGAAAGATAATAAAATATGTAAAAAAGATGGTAAGGAAGAGGATGGAAAGAAAAAATATGAATATAATTTCTTAGTTTCGACAAAGTCAGAAGAATTATTAAAGATTCATTCTATTGAAGGAGACACAGTAATGGTGAGTTTCTGAGAAGCAAAACAAGATAAAGACAAAAAAACTACTTTTTGAGTAGATGACGCTATTCATAGAGTCAATATATGATTTTTAGATACTTGGATCAAGAAGCATTCATTGGTACCAAGAAGTAGAGATGAAGAAAAGGATTTAGCCGAAGAGAAAACAAAGTGAGCACAAAGAAGTGGAAATTTTTGGAGTAAACTTGGTCAGAGGTGGTCTGTTGCAGATATGCTAGCTTGATGAAAGCTTTATCTAGATTCTATAGAAAACTATTTGAAAGAATGACAAGAAGAAATGGCATCTAGGTTTGCCAATAGCCTTTGGTTACCAGAAGAAATAAAAGCAGATATGAAGGCAAGAGAGGATGCGGCAAAAAAGAAAAGAATGGATGAGTATATAACAAAATTAAAAGAGTGAGCTGACTCTTGAGAAGCGGTAGAGATGATTGTATGATGGTTATTGAACAAAGATGCTCCAGAATTTAAAAAGGAAGCAGGGCTTGTTTTTATGATGGAGAAGTATGGGGTTCTTTATGGAAAGAAATGACTTATGAAACATAAGTGAGAATTTTTATGGTATAAAGCACTCTGATGAACGGTATGAGATGATCTATATAGAAGCGTAGAAAAGGAAGAAAAAGAAAAGAACCAGCCATTTACAGAAGAAAGACTGGTTTGGATACTCGTTCTTAGACAGTGTAAGAAAGGTTGATATAATGGTATAACAAGAAGATCGAGACTCTACAAGGAAATTGAAGGTCTTATGAAAAAATGATTTAAAGATGAGGTAGAAGATGGACTTGAAAAGTCAGGTTCAGTGAGTAATTCTGAAGATCAGATTGAATCATGAATGGAAGAATTAAGGTCTTGAAATTATCCAACAGCAGTAGGGTGGATGAAATGAAGTTTTAATAGGTGAGGGAGTGTGAAAGACATCAATAAGTTACCGTTTGTTATGTTGTTCTCTTGAGAAGCCTATAGCATGACAGAAGATGCGAGAAATACTATCAGATGAATTGGAGCGAGTGAACACCATTTGGTTCCTATTCTTGGTTTTTTTAGAAAAAACTCACAAATAGGACTTATTAATAACACTATACTAGAGCTAGCGAGAAGAATAGCGGAGAAGACAGGAAATAAGAAAATCTATACAGATGCTCTTACCATTAAAAATGAAGCTGGAACTTTTGGAGATAACCTTGCAAAGATCAATCGTTGTGAGAAATTTTATGATACCTATGGAGAAATAATTATGAACTCACTTTATGGTCTCCATGTAGATACGAAGGATACCTATTTGAATCATATTATCGAAATAGAAAAAGAACCACATGAGGATAAAAATGGGAAACAGGTAGAGTGAAATAATACCTTCTGAGAGTACGCAAAAGCATACGGAGGTATGGATACTATACATCCAACTGACGATCACATGAATGTTCAATATAAAGATGCTTGATGGACCTGATTTGATACACTTCATATGATGGAGTTTGCATTGAGTGTTATTGGTTCAGGTTGAGCTTTGAAAAATCCTCAGAGTTCTATTGGTATAATGACTGAATTTTATGAACATACTCAGAGAATAAAAATGGATAGCAGCTTGGGGGATACTCTTAAGAAAACACTGATTTCTAATAAAATAGTTTTTTTGTTATGAGCGATTATAAAGAATTGAATTGATGGTGTAAAGAAATCAAATGAAATTGTAGTATATTTAAGAAAATATTGAATAAACTTGGACGCATTAAAGAAAAAAGGTTTTTCAGAGCATGGTGTTTTACATCCGGGGGAATGAAGTGATGAAGAAAGCTATATTAATAGTATAGTGGGGAATATATTAGGTGAAGAAGAAAAGGGAGGCACTTCTGATGATGATACATCAGATACTGTTGCTGGCATTTTGAGTTGAAAAGAGAAGGCTCATACTTCAGGTGATGATACATCAGATAGTGTTGCTGGTATTTTATTACCGAAATAGGTTTTTATCCTTCCCAGTTACTGAGTATAGTTTCAAGCTCAACTCTACGAGTGTTATTCGAACTGGCATCTACCCATTGTACGATGCTTTTTACCCTTATTTTTTCATCATTTGAATCAGCGCCATCAGTTGGATTGGAAGTATCTAGATAATTCACCTGTATTTCTCTGGTAAATATTGGTTTTAAGTTTGTAGTAGTTCAAGTTGCTGTGTAGAATCAGTCGTTGTCTATACCTATCCTAAATTGGTTTCTATAGTCAGTGTCAGAGTACTCATAGCTTCCGATTCCAGTAGGAAGATGGAGCTTCCATCTGTTGTTGGTGTCTTTATATATTATATATTTTCCATTTTCAGCTATCTTTACAGGAGAGGTGTTTGATATACATCAACTATCATAATTGAGGGTATTCCAACAATTCTTATAATCAGAACCAAATAATATCCAGTTTGTATTTCTAATACTGGTTATGGCTTCCATTCATTCTTTTGCAATTTGTATTGCTTTTATTTTATTGGTTGTTCCTGCTTCCAGGCGAACTGAAGCTGAATATATTTTGTACATTCCTGTAACTCCAGTAAGTATTACCATCATAACTACCATCGCTTCTGCTATTCCAGTAGCTTTTTTTGATTTTTTCATAATTTTTTCTTTTTCCATTTCCCCTTTTCTTTACGTATGAAAAGAAAGGGGCTAGTGGGTGGATTATAAAATATTTTCATCTATTATAATAAATATCCTTTGAAACAAAAAGTTTTTTGCTTTACAAAATATATTAATTGGTATAATCTAGAGGTTTAAAAAATTATTACCCTTGATACTTATGCAAAAATTTTCAATTCACAATGTGAAAAAAGTAAAAGAATTATTAGAATCAAATGGAATAAAACCATTTAGGTATTCTCAAATAGAGAATGCTATTTATAAAAATTTCATCACTGACTTTGATAGCATGGATACTATCTCAAAAGACTTGAGAAAGCTATTGAATGAAAATTGTTTCTTTTCTTCTTTAGAAGTGGATACTGAGAAAACTTCAGAGAATGGACAGACTACAAAAATACTATTCAAAACAGAAACTTGAGAATTTATTGAAGCAGTAATTATGAGACATTTGACGGGAAGAGTTACGCTTTGTATTAGTTGTCAGGCTGGTTGTCCTATGGCTTGTTCCTTTTGTGCAACTGGGAAGTTATGACTTCTAAAAAACCTAGAGTTTCATGAAATAATAGAACAAATTTATTATGCAGCTCATCTTTTGAATAAAGAAGGTGAAAAACTTCGTAATATTGTCTATATGGGTATGGGAGAACCTATGCTGAATTATGATGTAGTAAGGGATACTATACATTTCTCAACAGATCAAAAGAAGTTTGATCTCGCTAATAGAAGAATTACTGTGTCTACATGTGGGATTATTCCAGGTATTAGGAAGTTTACTGATGATTTTCCTCAGACCTCACTTGCTATTTCTCTTCACGCTCCAAACGATGAAATCAGAAAGAGTATTATGCCAGTGGATCATACCTATCCATTAGCTGATTTAATGAAGAGTTTAGATGATTATGTAGAAAAGACGAATAAAAGAATATTTTATGAATATATAATGATTAATGGAGTGAATGATCATATAAAGTTAGCTCATGAACTTGGGAAGTTGTTAGAATGAAAGTTAGCTCATGTAAACTTTATTCCATATAATGCTTGAGAGGGGACTTCATCTGATGGTTTTACTACTACACCAAGGTTTGTTATAGAAAAATTTCAAAAAATCCTGCAACATTATGGAGTAATATCTACCGTTCGTATGACGATGTGAGATGATATTGATGCTGCTTGTGGTCAATTAGCGAATAAGAAGTCTTAATATATTTTTATTTTACTTTTTCGAAAAAAACGGTATATTTTGCCTAGTTTAACACTTTTAATTTAACTTATACTATGAGAAATTTAGTTTTTAGATTATTTTTTATTACCATTTTCGGACTTCTTTTATTTGCCTTCATTTTTCCTTGGTCTTCATATGGAATAAATGTACCTTTTTCGGGAAAGGATTATAAACTTGGTCTTGATTTACAATGAGGAATAGAACTCGATTATAGAGTCGATTTAGAGGAAGCAAAAACAGAGGAAGACTATGATAGTACGAGAGAAAAAGAAATTATAGAATGATTAAAATCTATTATTGATAAAAGAATCGAGACTCTTAATATTAATGATTCTGTGATTATTTCTGCAAGCTATGCTGGGGAGAAGCATATTATTGTCCAAATTCCTTTGAAATGAAATAATACTTTAGAGAATAAAGAGAATATTAAAAAAGCAAAAGCTGCGATAGGAAAGGTAGTGAAGATAGAATTTAGGGAAGAATGAAAAGAAGGAGAAGAAGATTGGGTAAGAGCTTTCGATAGTGAAGGGAGGTATCTAAGTGATAAGTATTTTGTAAAATCTTCTGTTCAGTTTAATGAAGCTTTTCAACCTATGGTTGAGCTTACCTTTAATAGTGAATGAGCAAAAATATTCTGAGAATTGAGTGAGAGGTTAGTTGGAGAAAGAATGGCAATATTTGTTGGTTGAGAACTGTTAACAGCTCCAAATATCAATGAACCTATTCTATGATGAAGAGCGGTTATAACTTGAAATTATACGGTAGATGAAGCAAAGAAACTTTCAAATGATATTAATACCTGAGTAGTTCCAGCTCCTATCTACCTCACCTCAGAAAAGACTATAGATTCTAAACTTTGAGTGAGTTCTTTAGAGAAGCTTATTGTTGCTTGAGTGTCTTGATTCCTTATTATATTCTTATTTTTATTAGTAATATATAGATGGTCTGGTCTTATGGCTTCTATTTCTCTACTCCTCTATATCATAATTGTGCTTGTGGTTATTAAATCTCTAGGAATAACTCTTACTCTTGCTTCTATAGCTGGTTTGATTCTGAGTATTGGTATGGCTATTGATGCTAATATCCTCATTTTTGAAAGAGTGAAAGATGAAATAAAAGAGTGAAAAGATCTAGTGGAAGCAACAAAGGTTGGATTCAAAAAATCTTGGTCAGCTATTTGGGATAGTAATGTAACTTGATTTATAGTTGCTATGATCTTATTTATATTTGGTATCAATCTTATCAAATGATTCTGACTTATGTTAGCTATTTGAATTGTAGTATCTCTCTTCTCAGCTATGTGGATTAGTAGAGTACTTATCGTTTTGCTTGCAAATGTTATGAAGAATAAAAATCATTTTATAGGGAAATAAGAAAATTTTCAAAATAAAAACCGTATTATACGGTTTTTATTTTAAATCTTAAATTATCTACGTCTCCAGCTCAGAGGAGAAGAATAACACTTGATTTTGGATTCTGTTTATCGTATTCTTGAATAAGTTTGAGAGTATTTTTGAGTCATTTTCAATCTTGTTTATTCGGGTGATTTATAAGCTCTATTAGTTTCTCAGAGTTTATTTTCTTCTTATCATCTTCAGAATCTCTCGATTCATATATGTCAGGGATAATAAGAGTATCAGTAGATCAGAAACAGTTTTTGAATTCTTCTAAGAGTTCAAGAGTTCTAGAATATTGGTGTGGTTGAAATATAGTAAATATTTTTTTTGAAGGATATTTTTCTCTCAGTGCTTCGAGAGTAAATTTTATTTCTGTTGGGTGGTGTCAATAATCACTAATAAGAGTGTTTCCATTTTCACTGGTTCATATAATTTCCATTCTTCTCCAAGCTCAAGAATAGTTTTCGAGTGCATAGAGGATATTGATATCGGATACTCAGACCATGTGTCATATGATATATGCTACGTGCGCATCAAAGAGTATATGCTTTCCTGGTATTTGCATCTCTATTTTAGGAAACTCTATTTTTTCAGTTCCAAATGCAAAATAGTCTTCATAAACAGGTATATAGTTAACATCTTGTCTCTTTCACATGAGTTTTTTACAGTTTTTATCATCTCCATTGAGGATAACGAATCATCAAGAGCGTATGTTATTGATATATTCTTCAAACGCATTTAAATAGTCTTCTAGATCTTTATAGTAGTCGAGGTGGTCGAGTTCTATATTTGTAATAACAGCAACACTTGGTTTGTAATTCAGTAGGCTTCTTTTATATTCACATGCTTCGATTACAAAGTATTCGCTCTTTGAAAAGTGAGTATTTTTTCATCCGAATTCTGTTAACAGGGTTCCAACTATTGTATTCACTCATACTTCAGAACCTTTTAATACCAAACTCGTAAGTGCGGTAGTGGTTGATTTTCCATGTGTTCCAGCTATGGAGATAAGTTTCTTGGTATCTGTAATTTCTCACAATGTTTGTGGATATGAGATGGTTTTTAGTCCAAGTTCTTTTGCTTTTTGTAGTTCACTGTTATCTTCAGGAATGGCTTCGGAGTATACTATTTTCTCTATGTCATTACTGATAAAATCAGCTCTCTCTCATATTTTTATATCACATCATTCTCTTATGAGTTCTTCTATAAGATTACTGTTTATTTTGTCGCTTCAGAAAACCCTATATCATTTATGTAAAAAATATCTAGCAATTGCTGAGATTCAAATTCCCCCTATTCATATAATGTATATTTTATTTTGCATGTTTTTAACTGTTTATATATGTTTTTAACTGTTTATATATGTTTTTAACTGTTTATATATGTTTTTAACTGTTTATATATGTTTTTAACTGTTTATATATGTTTTTAACTGTTTATATATGTTTTTAACTGTTTATATATTATTGACTTTGAGTTGAAAGGCAATAGAATTTTAGTGAATATTTATTTAAAAATCTTAATAAGAAATTATTATTACAATAAAAAAAAATTATGAAACATGGTTTTATAGGTTTCGGGAATATGGCTCAGGCTATATATAGAGGACTGAAAGAAGACCCAGGAAATGATTTCGCCTATATTTCAAAGAGGAATAGTTATAAAGATATATCATCTTTTGATACCCTTAGCAACTTAGTTAATTTTAGTAATATTATTTGGTTATGCGTAAAACCTCAGGTTCTAGATGAAATATTACATCAATTGAAGGGGCTTAATTTAAAAGATAAAGTGATAGTTTCTATTGTTGCAGGAAAGAGTATTTCTTTTATGGAGAAGTATTTGGAAGATGATGTTACTATTATAAGAACTATGCCAAACCTAGCTATAGAATATAATAGATCTGTAACAGCTTTTTGTTCTAATAAAAAATGAACTACAGTAAATATCATAAAAGATGATTTAGAAAAACTATGAAAAGTGCTAGAATTAGAAGAAGAAAAGTTTGATTTATTTACTGCAATTTTTGGAAGTGGTCCAGCATTTTTACTTGAAATATTACAAGTATTTAAAAATCAGATTGATAATTTAGGAGTATCAGATCAAAAGAGTGAGGAACTTCTTGGAGAACTCCTAACAGGTACCTGAGAATATTTTAAGAACAAAAAAGAGGACCAGACTATAGAGGATCTTATAAAGAATGTAACAAGTAAGTGATGAGTGACACAAGCAGGTTTGGAGTATTTCTGAAAGAATAATGGAAGTAATTTATTGGGGAAAGTTATTGACGTTGCTTCAAAGAGATCAAAAAACTTAGGGAGTTAATATTTTAAAATATTGACATTAATTATATTTAAGTATAATAATAATTACTTATGCTATTTTGGATAAGTAATTGTCTCCAAAACTAGAGATAATTTGTTTTTTGTTTAACTTTATATTGTAAATATTATGGTAACTATAGTTTCAAAACTTACTGGAGTTGTTGAGAAAAGTACAGGCTTTTCTACTCCTATTGCATCTTCTATTATAATTGGAGGATCTGTGATCGCTTTCTTCACTCCGGTTACTTTTCTTCATTTAGTTGCGTTTATTGGAGGTGCAGCTGTTAGTAAAAAATTAGGAAAGTAAAAAAGTTACTTTTCTGTTAAAATAACACCCTAAGGAGATATTTCTGAAAAGAAATATCTCCTTTTTACTTATATTAATATTTTATGAAGCTAGAATAGGTAATACTATATTTTTTCTTCTAATACTTTCTTTACTTTTTTCAAGATTTCATTATCTAAATCGATTAATTCCTCTTCCCTAAACTGAGAAAGCACCCAATCAGAAACGTCATATTTTTCATTAAATCAGATTCATACCTTTATTCTTTTGAAGTTTTCTCAGAAGTGTCTTATCATATCTTTTACTCCATTATGTCATCCAGCACTTCCTTTGTCTCTGAATCTTATTTTTCAAAACTCGAGGCTAAAATCATCGTAAATAACTATCCAATCTTCTAGTGGTATTTTATAAAAGTCTACTATTTTCCTTACGGATTCTCAGCTGAGGTTCATAAAAGTTTGTGGTTTCAAAAGAATAGTTTTTTCTCAATCTAGTGTTCCAGCTGTTATTTCTCATTTGAATTTTGACTCATATTTGAAATCTCAAAAACCTTGCTCTGACGCTAAAAAATCAAGAAACATAAATCATACGTTATGTCTTGTCTTTTCATATTTCTCTCCAGGATTTCCAAGTCAGATTATTATTTTCATATATATTTATTTACTTTTAACTCTTATTATTATATTTAAAATATTTAAAATATCAAAAAATTCCCCCTCCTTACTAGGGAGGGGGTTAGGGGGTGGGTTAATCAAATAGATCTTGAGAAGTATCTATTTCTTCACTGAGTCTTTTTACCTTTTCTGCTCAATCATATACGATCTCCGGATCAAGTTCTAATTCTTTAGGGTTTATCTTATCTTTGTAATCACATTGATTAAGAACATATTTTATTGCATTCAATCTTGCTTTTTTCTTGTCATCACTTTTTATGAGAGTCCAAGGAGTTTGTTTTTTATGGGTAGCAGAAAAGTTTCTGTATTCTGCAAGTGTATATTTTTCCCAGAGTTGTTGAGAAAATTGGTCGATAGGTGAGAGTTTATACTGTTTGAGAGGGTTTGTTTTTCTCTCTAAAAATCTTTTTGCTTGTTCAGTTTTTCATACAGAGAAATAGAATTTTACGAGTTTCACTCCAGAATCCACCAACATTTTCTCAAATTTTGGTACATCGTTTAGAAACTGTTCATATTCTTTTTTTGATACGAATCACATAACAGGTTCTACTCATGCTCTGTTATACCAACTTCTATCAAAAAACTTCATTTCTCCTGCGGATGGGAGTTCTTTTACATATCTTTGAAAATACCATTGAGTCTTTTCTTGTTCATTTGGTTTTTCTAACGCTATTACTTCAGCTCACCTTGGATTGAGGTATTCTCTAAATCTTTTAATAGTTCATCATTTTCAAGCCGCATCTCTTCCTTCAAATATTATAAGTACTTTTTCTCAGGTGTTTTTTACGTGTTTTTGAAGTTTAAGTAATTCAACTTGTAGTTTTATCAATTCTTTTTCATATGCAATGGTTGCTTTCTTTTTACAAACCTGTCTATATTTTTTTCTTTTTTCTTCTGAAATAGTATCACACTTTTTATATTTTTTTTCAATTTTTTCTACTACATCTATCATCTCTAGTTTTCCTTCTTCGTCTTGGGTTTTAATGTATTCGTTAATCTCTTCTAGAAATTTTTTAAGATTTTTAAGTTCTTTTTCAGTTTTTTTATCTATCTTCTTATGTTTTTCTTCCAAAAGATGGGCAAGTTTATTTCTGAGTACTTTTACATAATCTATATCATGTTTCTCTTGAAATTTTTCAAATAAAATCTCAAGTTCTTCTTTTAATTGTTTAAGAACTTGTTCGCTTATTTTTATATTCTTATTGAATATTTCATAAAAAATACTTGGCATAATACTATTTTTATAGAGTAAATATATTGAGAGGTAAGCCTCTTTTCTAATAATATATATAACTATACAATATATTTTTAATAATGTCAATAAAAGAGCTATTTTTTATAGCTCTTTTATTTTTTTATTGGATTTATCTATATATTGAGAAAAATATATCTAGTACATTACTTGGGTATTATTTCTTTTCTTGATATGTCGGCTTCTTTTTTTAACCAAATATAATTTTCTCAGAATACTTCTGCTGGTATGTCGAGATAATCCAGCCCATTTTTTATATATTCTTGTTGATTATTGTTAAAGGGTCATTGATTGTCTCTGAAAACAGGTATATTTTTATTCAGTTTATAACGTATCATATATGTTGCATTATGAATTGCGAGTGGATTTGGATATCCTGCTGGGAACATAAGTTTTGAAAGTATTTCTACTCTACTTATATCTTTTTGAGTGAGGATTTCTTTACTACTTATTTTTAACATAAGCGTTGGATCAAGATTAGCAATTACACTAATAGCTCAAATAGCTCATTTCTCTTTTATATCCTTTATACTTACATCATCATTTCAAGTCCAAACTTGTATTCCTGACTCTACGAGTTCTTTTATCTTTTCTGATCAATCACATTCTTTTACTCATAAAAGATTATTCGGAAATTTGTATTTGAGAGCTTTGATTACTTCATTTGGTACCTCGATTGATGTTCTTCATTTTATTGAATAGATAATACATGGTCAGTGTTGTAGTGCACTCGCGAAGTGTTCTAGCATTCAAATATAACTTCATTTTATGTAATATGGAGGAAGTATTAAACAAGCACTTGCTCATGATTTGAAGGCATTTTTTGTCATAGATTCTTGTTCAATCATTGAGTTTCCTCATGTTCAAGCCAGGATATTGATTTTGTATTTCTGCCCAATTTCTATTGCTTGTTTTATATATTTACTTTGTTCATTATGTGTCATCGAAAAAGATTCTCATGTAGTTCATGCAACCAGTATGGTATCAATTCATTTTTCTTTCATTATAATGACTTGTTCTTCAAGATATCATATATCTATTGATCCATCTATTTTATAATGTGTTGGCATCGCTGGGATTACTTTTCAGAGACTAGTTATTGTACTTATTTTTTCTTCATATTTAGAATTTTCTAAATATGACTTTAACTCCGAAAGAGAATCATGAGTCGGGAAATTTTTAAAATTAGGTATGGAGTTCATGTGAATTGTCTTATATATTTTAAAATTATAATATAATTTATATTAACTACATGTCAAATAAAATGTTTATTTCATAAATTTTGAATGAATATCTTTAAGTTTTTTATTCGTTACATGAGTATATACTTGTGTAGTAGTGATACTTGAGTGTCCAAGCATTTCTTGAATAGATCTAAGATCAGCTCAGGCGTCAAGGAGCGTAGTAGCAAATGAATGTCTGAGGGTATGAGCAGAGATATCTTTTATAATATATCCCTTTAGGGCCTGTTTTTTTATCATAGTAGTTATAAAAAACCTTGAGAGTCTCATGCTTTCATTATCTAAACCTTTTATTGAGTTATTTTTTACATTGTGTCTAATAAAAAGGGGAGAGAAATGATCATTTCTTTTTTCTAAATAGTTTCTGATACATTCAGTTGAGTGTTCAGTGAGATATACTACTCTCACTTTCCTTCACTTTCCTCGTATGGCGAATTCTTTTCTCTTCAGATCTACATCACTTATATTGAGATTGGTAAGTTCTGATATTCTTAAGCCAGTTGAATAGATCATTTGCATAATAGCTAAGTCTCTCGTTCATATTATCGTTTTTGTATCTGGTGCAGCAAAGAGTCTCTCTAGTTCATCTTCCGTTAAAAATTCTACCTGTCTAGGGTCTGTTTTTATGAGATCAATAGCAGTAGCGCTCAGTGAGCGGATTCATTTTTTTTCTAAGAATTTCAGAAAGCTTCTCAGGGTAATCATATACGCATTTGCCGTTTTGATACTTATTTTTACTTCCTTAGATATATGTAAATATTCTCTAAAATCTTCTGTTATTTCTAGAGTAATATCTTCTACTTTGAATGTATGTAAATCTAGATTTTGTTTGGCAGTAATAAACTGACTAAATTTATTTAGATGTCTGTCATATTGTTCTACAGTTTTCTCGGATTTATTTTTTATAACTTCTAAATAATTCAAGAATTTTAGGTGAGCATCTTTGAGTAGCATAAAAAATAGTTTAAATATTATGTGAACCATTTTAACTATTTTTTTCTTAAAGAAAAGTTTAAAAATTGCTCTTTTCAATAAAAGGATTAGTATTTTAAAAGTTTAAAAAATTTCAAAGAAATATGTACACAGTCTATATACTACAATGTTCTGATGATACTCTCTATACTTGAATTACTACTGATCTAGAAAGAAGGGTTAGGCAGCATAATGGAGAACTGGTATGATGAGCAAAATACACAAGAGCAAGATGACCAGTTCAGGTTGTTTATTCTGAGAGTTTTGATACTAGAAGTGATGCAACAAAAAGAGAATATGAAATAAAAAAATTACCGAGAAATCAGAAAATTGATCTCATCAGTAACTCTTTATAGAATCTCCCTTTTTCAAAGGGACAAGGTGAATCCTGCTCCGAGCAGGAGAGAGTGGCCTGGGGTAGTACCCGAAGGGGGAGGGATTATTTCAGAAATAAGTTTATATTATTATTTCTGCTTCATCATCTGTGATTAGAATAGTATGTTCATATTGACACCCTAGGCTTCAATCTTTTATATATATCTCCCAATCTCATTTATCAATTATCTCTCAACTGGTTTGTCATACAATCGGTTCTATTGCTAGAGTCATTCATTTTTTTAGTTTTGCTCAAGTTCCAACTTTTCCATAGTTTGGTATATAAGGTTTCTCATGAAGTTCTTTTCAGATAGCATGTCATGTAAGATCTCTTACTACGTTGAATCATGCTCATTCAATTTCTTTTTGTATTGCAGCTCAAATATCTCATACTGTATTTCATGCTCTTGCTACTTTGATTCATGCAGCGAGAGCTCTTTTATTTATTTCAATAATTAATCATCCTGCAGGGTTTTTATCATATCATCCTATGATAACTGAAATGGCTGCATCAGTATTAATTCATACTTTTTTATCTTTTATTCAAAAATCAAACGTCACGAGATCTCAGTTTTTAAATACTATTCATTCTCTAGCTCTTCCATGTACTACTACATTGTTTACGCTGATACATATATTATCAGGGAATCCGTATACTCAATGAAATCAGCAGAGTACTCAGTGTTTTTTTGCTATATCTCAACAGAGTTTATTTATTTCTTTTGCCGTAGTTCCATCTTTTACTATTTTTTTAATTTCTTCGAAAACTTCTTTGTGAACTTTTGCATTTCCTCTCATTATTTCTACTTCGCTTTTTTTTAACATTTTTATTTTTTGTTAATTTCTAAATATTTTTTTCCTTTCTTTTATATACTATAACATTTAATTACATTTTCAACAATTTCAATTTCCTTTGTCTTGTTGGTTACATACTTTTACAGCATTTTTACAGGTAGCTTCACTGAGGGTCTTTATGCTGAGATTTAGATTGTTATGTAAGTTGGTTATTCTTGATTCCAAGCTTGCAGTTTTTACTTCAGTCTCTGCTGTAATTGGTATGAGCGAAGTATAGGTTTCTGCTATTGATCTTGCAATATTTGCATCAACATTATTCTGCTCACTATTATCAATTAATTCACTAATACTTTTTGTTTCTGTATTAGATTCTTTTATATCATCAAATACATCTTTTTTAAATCTTTTATATTGTTCCGTAACACTATTTTCTATATATTTATAGGTATTTACAATAGGGTTGAGTAGAGTACTAGGAGTAAATCATTCTTCGTTAAAAGTATCAAGAGCACCTAGAGTAGCAGTTGCTGCATCAGGGGATATTCATTGTCTTCCTAGTTCTTGTGCTAAGAGCTTTTTTTCAATCTCTTTTTCTTTATCACTATCAATTCAGCTTGCGAGTGCCCAGGCATCTTTCCAGTTTTGGACTCCTTTATTGCTTCACTTGCTGGTTTCTATGATCCTTTCTTTTAATTTTTTTATTCTATCAAAGAACTTACCTTTTAACTTGGTACAATTATTTCCTTTTCAGTAATATTGTACCATATAATTTTCTCCATTACTATTTTTTTCTTGTAGAGCTTGAGTATTAATGAGTATAAGTTCATCTATATTTTCAAAATCTTTGTTATTTCAAGTGATAGTTTTTCTATACATATGAAGTATTTGAGAATTATTTTTTATGATATCTCATAATACACTATCAACGGTTCAAGATAGATTACAATTTGTTTTTATTCACTTACATACTTTTTCTTCTGTGAGTTCTATTCGAGAATATCCTCTTTTGATGGTATTTTTTAGGTATTTATTCAGAGCTTCATTAGAAGCTTCAAGGGTTCTATAGTCTCTTTTTACTTGGTAGGTTATATCATTTCCTACGGGGAAAATAATATAGTAGTTGAAATAAGATCCGTAATTTCACCAACTGATCATTTCATTATAGGTTTTTATAATATTGCTTTGTGAGTAATTGAGAGCTTTTTTTATACTTCCAGCTTTTTCAGTTTCTTTTATCTCCTTGGTTATGTTCTTTATTATAGTTTTGTTATTTATAATATACTCTGATAAAACAGGAGCAGGTGAATGTTCAATGAGACATGACTCTTCTGCTGCACGCGTTATTGAGTAACTACTGAGAATTACTAAAGCAAAAAATGTAGAGAGTATTTTTTTCATATTTTTAAGTTATCCTTGAGGTATTTTTACCATTTCCTTTATGAGAAAATGAATAGTATTTACATAATCGTTCATTGAATTACTGAAGCTTTGCAGTTCTGTAAATTGTTCTTCGAAGTCTTTGAATTCTTCAGTGATACTTTGTTGTGATATTTGATCTGATATCACATTATTTTTTCAAGCTTGCTGCATTTCTTTATACTCATTATAGAGTTTCTCCCTTACTTTTGCTGCTTCACCTTCTCAAGAGTTTAGGAGTGTTTTTGAATGTATATCTTTTTCTTTAAAGATATCAAGGTCATTTCTTCGTGAATACTCAAGTCATAGGTTTTTATAATATTCCTCTAGGAGATTTTTCTTTGTAAATTTTTTTCCACTTTCTTTTTCGCCCTTAGTAGGTTGAACGTCTAATATAGGTACAGGCTTCTTTGTAATAACAAATCATAGGTGGAATATATCTGGGAGACTAAGGTCTTTGAGTCAGAGTTCAAAATTATTAGTACTCATTTTTGCTGGTATAAGAGAGGTAGAAGCAAATTTTCTAAGATGTTTATTCGATCTATTCAAAAGATACTCAATAGATATACTTTCTCATCAAATAAGTAATTTATGCTGATAGGTAATAAACTCTATGGTAATACAAAAAAAGTCATAACAAGGCCAAGGGTCATTTATTTTTCCATATGATCCGATGGAAAAATCATCTTTTTCTTCTTCACTAGGCTGAGAATTTGCACGAGGCGTTTCAGGTATTTTTTCGGAGGAGCTGTTTTGGTTACTACTGTTTCAATTACTTATTTCATTTATAATATTATTTAAGGCCTCACTATCTAATCATGAATTATTGTTTATATCATCTACACATAGATAGTTGTTTTCTAATTCCTCCTCGGTTTGTTCATTTTCCTCACTATCTCCATTATTTCAATCATTTTTTATTTTCTCTTTTAAATCTTTGAGTATTTTAGGTTCTTCTATGCCTATATCACTAATACTCGTACCATTATCAAAACACTTTTCTTTTCATGTAATACAATTGATAAGTTCATCGTCACTGAGAAGTTCTTCTCACTCATAGTTTATTTTACTGGAAAAAATTATTTGATCTATATCTTGAAGATCTTTTATGAGATCAAAAGGGGAGTTATCTATATTTCCATCACTGTAGATTCAAATTCTTGAAATAGTATGTATTTTCTTTGTTTTCTCTTTTGCTTTGTTTTCCGATTCACTTTTTAGGTTACTAATAGCTGTTATTAGATTTATGAGTGTATTATTATTTATTTCTCACTCTTGTGATTTACAGTTTTCTCATACTTTCATATTTTTTATAAGAAAGCTTATATATCATTGTGATATTTTTTCCACATCATCACTTGATATCTCTCATTCTATACATTCTCAGATTCATTCATTTTTTAGTATTTGGTTGATTTTTTCTTTTATTGATTTTCCTTGTCCAGAAAGCTCATACTCATATTGTTTCTGTTCTAATTCTTGGAATCATTCATCTATACTCTCATATAAGTTGAGTCATAAATCCTGTCATAAAAAAGCTTCGGTATTTAAACTGAAACTTAAAAAACAGATTATAAATATAAGTGCTTTTTTCATTGTTATGTTTTTCTGTTGATAGAGGAAGTAAACAAACTTATTTTATAGTTTTTATTATAGATAGAAATGTTGTTTTTCAAAATAAAAAACTTCTCGATCGAAAGAAGTTTTTTATTTTGTTAGTATACTATGATTCCATCTTTTTCTACTTTTATTTCAAAGTTTTTCTTTTTTTGGTTATGAATAATTTTCTCAGCTATAGAGTCTTCTATATTATCATTAATAAATCTTCTAACTTCTCTTGCTCAAAAGTCTGGATTATACACTAGCTTTGTTATATAGTTTATTACTTTTGTACTATAGGTAAGTGTTATAGATTTTTTTTCGAGTCTTTCTTTCAAACTTTTGATTTGAAGGGTTACTATTTCTCTTATATTTTTTTTATCGAGAGGGTTGAACACAATAACTTTATCAATTCTATTCACAAACTCTGGAGAGAAATAATCAGTAAGTGATCATTTGATATTTTCTTTTGCTTTCGTATAGTCTTGCATAATTTTTTCTTCTTTTTCCTCTGAAACATCAAATCAGATTTGTGCTGCTTTTTCATTAAATTCTTCTGAACCTAGATTGGAAGTCATGATAATTATAGTATTTTTGAAGTTTATTTTTCTTCATTTATTATCAGTAAGAACTCAGTCTTCTAGTATTTGTAGAAGCATATTATATACATCAAAATCTCACTTTTCAATTTCATCGAAGAGTATAACCGAATAGGGTTTTTTTCTTACTTTCTCTGTAAGAAGCCCACCTTCTTCGTATCATACATATCAAGCGCTTGAACCTATGAGTTTATTTACTGAAGTTTTATCAGCATATTCACTCATGTCTATTTTTATAAGAGCTTGAGAATCTTCGTAAAAATCTTTTGTGAGCACTTTAACGAGTTCTGTTTTACCAACACCAGTTGGTCATAAGAATAGGAAGCTTCCAAGAGGTCTATTTGGATTTCATATTCCTGCTTTACTTTTCATGATAGATTTTACGATCGCATCAATTGCTTCATTTTGTCAGATAATTTCTTTTTTGATACTCTTTGGAAGATTTTTAATTCTCTCTATTTCACCTTTATTTAAATTCGAAGCGGGGATACCAGTAGACATACTCAATACCTTTTGTACGTCCTGTATTCAGATGCTGAATCTTTCATTTTTTGGAATAGTAAACTTTTGTTTGAGATCTAATATTTCTTTTTCTAATGTTTCTTGTTTTTGTTTCAGAGATTGGGCTTTTTTATATGATTGTGCTATTACTGCTTGTTGCATTTCTTTTTCTATTTTTGCAATTTTTTCTTTTATTTTTTTTATTTCGGTTTCATCTATATTATATTTCATAGATTTTAGACTACAAGCTTCGTCTATGAGGTCAATTGCTTTGTCTGGTAGGTATCTATCAGTGATATACCTTACTGATAAATCTACTGCTTCTTTTACCGCTTCATTTTTAATATTTAAATTGTGATATTCTTCAAAAGATTCTTTTAGTCAATCAATAATTTCATAAGCTATTTCGGTATTGGGTTCTTCCACTGTTATTTTTTGAAATCTTCTCTCTAGCGCAGAGTCTTTTTCTATATATTTTTTGTATTCATTTCCAGTAGTAGCTCAAATAACCCTGATTTTTCATCTTCCCATTGCAGGTTTTAATATGTTAGATGCATCAAGGCTTCATTCTCAACTTCCTGCACCTATCATAGTATGAACCTCATCTATAAATAGTATGATTTCATTTTCGACTTTTGATGCTTCGTCTATTACTTGTTTAATTCTTGTTTCAAACTCACCTCTGTACTTTGTTCCCGCAACAAGAGATGACATATCGAGAGCCAATACTTTTTTGTTTCTCATTGAAAAAGGGACTTGTCCTTGAACAATTTTGAGAGCCAGTCATTCTGCCATAGCTGTTTTACCAACTCATGGTTCTCATACGAGAACAGGATTATTTTTTGTTTTTCTATTGAGTATAGCTATAAGCCTTTCTATCTCATCATCTCTTCAAATTATTTTTTCTATTTTTCCTTCATTTGCTTCTGCAGTAAGATCAACAGAGAAGAAATCAAGAGCTGGAGTAGTAGAATCTTCTTTTTTTTCTTGTTTTTTATTTCTATCAAAAGGAGTACTTTGATCTACCATTCATCAAAATAGGTTTTGAGAAAGAGTTCCAAGGAGCCCATCTATTTCTTCTCATCAAGATATTTGTTGTATAGAGTTATTCTCTCAGCTTATTCCATCTATTACTCATAGTTTGTTTATATCAACTACATTTGTTTCTAGATCGGTTGGTATGATTCATATATAATCTAGAAAACTTACAAACCAAGCATCATTTTTTAGCATAGAGAGTAGGAAGTCTTCTAAACTCGCTTTTGGTTTAGAGTAATTTGCTGCTATTTTAACACTTCAGAGAATACAGTTTTTTAGTCTTGAACTCATTCATGCGTAGACTCATTTTCTTTTTGAAGGAGTTTCATTAAATATAGCTTTATTGATTATCTCTATGGTAAGTTTTTCATTTATTCAATAAAGATTGAAAATCTCTTTTATTCATCAAGTACTATTCTTTATAATCTCAAGAAATACATCTTCTATGTTTAGTTCTTTTAATCCTGCTTCCTTTGCTTTGTTTTCAGAGTTAACTAATGCTTTTTTGTATCAATTTGAGAAGTTGTTATACGACATCGAGTTTTGGTGTTAATGTTAATATTACTAATTTTTTGCAAAATATATTGTTTTGGGTATGATAATTATATCATAAAAAGGTCACTCACAAAGTTTCTTAGGGAAAAATGTGTTAAAAACTATTAGACTTTTTTATAATTATATTTTTAATCATAATGCTATGTTTAACAAGAAAACGCTCTTACTCGCAGCTGGATATGTATTTGGTTCTGTTGTATCTTCATTGTATAGTAAAAAGAAGCCTGCTGATTTAAAAAAAGATATTCAAAAATCAAAGAAAGAAGGGGAATGAGAATTTAAAGTATTATTTGAAAATTTCCTAGAGACTCAAAGAAGCTTATTCAAAGATTTAAAATTATGAATTTTATCTGAAAAGAATAAAAAGTTGTTTCATAGTAAGAAAAAAGATCTTCTTAAGGTAGTTGATAGTTATAAGGCTGAAGGACAAGAATTATTAGCAGAACTCAAAGTAAAAGGAAAAGATTTTGTTGTTGAGGCTTCAGATAAAATGGAGGCTTTGTATAAAGAGAAGCAAATAGATATTGAAGAACTCAAAAAAGTTGCTCCTGAAAAAGCGAATGAGCTCAAAGATAAGCTTCTTGTTTCTTTTGAAGACTTTAAAAAGAAAATTAAGAAATAAAAAAATCCGCATATGCGGATTTTTTTATTATTTTACCTTGGTCGGTACTTTGTTTGGAACTTCTATTCAAGCCTTTTCTAATGCGTTGCTAAACTTTCTTGCAGCAGCTTTTATTGCCCACCTTTCCATGTTGAGAGTTCTTACACATTCATTTATTGAATGGACTTTTTCACCATCGAGTCCAAAGACTTTTTTTACAACGGCCATATTTTCTCTTTTATACTTAGGGTGTGTGAATATTTGATCTATAATTTCAGATATTTTTGCTTCTTTTCTTTCTTTTTCATTCGGAACTTCTACTCAAGCTTTTTCTAATGCTTTTATAAATTTCTTTTCAACTACTCCTACTCTCCATATTTCTATTTTGAGTTCCTTTGCGCATTCTTTTACTGAGAGAATGTCTTCACCATCGAGCCCAAACACTTTTTTTATAATTCAAATATTTTGCTCTTTATATTTAGGGTGTGTAAAGGTTTTCTTTAGAATATTACCTATTTTTTTATTTAAATCTTTCACTCTTAGTTCTTCTTCTTCTTGTATTCTTTGTTTTACTGCCCTTTCTTTTTCTTTCTTTATTTTTTCTGTCCTTTCTCTTTCTTCTAATATTGCTTGTTCTTCCAGATGATCTTTATCTTGTGGGCTAAGAGATTCATATATTTCATAAGCGGTTTCTGGATTTGAGTATGGGCTTGGATCTACAATATTTAATGCTTCTTCTCATTCAATGTTAATAAATTTTATACTGTGATTTTTTATATATTCTTCGTTTTCTTTCATTTCTTTTGTACTGATATTGTCGTTATCTGCCATTAATGTTTCTTTTATTTCATCTTCATAGAATTTTCTCATGTCTTCTTGAATAGTTGTGTTTATTTCATCAGGTACATAATTCTCTTCAAGAACTTGTATAGCACCTTTATTCATATCTAATTTTACATTACTTACTTTGTTTTTTTTATGTTTATTTGCATTAGTGGATAGATCATTCTTTCTGTTACTACCAGTAATTTTTTGAACTGCTTGCATATTTTTTTAAGTTATAATATAAAAATAACAATATATATTATATTATAAAATAATTAAAAGTCAAATAAAAATATATTTTAAAAGAATAAATCTCCATTTCTTGCAAATGGAGCTTTTATATCGACTATGATGTAGGTCTATAAACTACTCCTTTTTCTATTTTTGTACTGTTTTTAAAAGCCCCCCTTTACGTCCATAAACGTAAAGGGGGGAGACTAGGATAATAGTATGTACTATGAGACTCTATTTTTTAAAGAAGTATCGGTACATCTACTATTAAATTTTTCTAATAGATTATTTTTACTATAACTATTTTCAGTAGTATAACATTTTGAAAGAATAGCTGTAGTTGCATAGCACATGAGTGACTTATTAGCCATTAGTGTTCTATGAATACATCTTCCTCTACTTTCCCAGGTTCTATTACCAAGGCTTTGATTAAAAGTAGCAGAATCTACGAAGCTTTTTTTGGCTTTTGTAGGGTCTATTTTATCTTCCAAATAAGAAAATTTATTTTTTTCCTTAGTCTTTGCCATATAGGATAGGGGATTAAATTGCCAATTGGAACTGCATCCACCTAATACAAAGGAAAGAAATACTAAAATAGTGAGTGTATTTTTATTAAGCATAATTATACCTCTTTTTGTTTAGTTAAAAGAACAAGTTTTAATTAACGAAGTTTTAGTTAATTAGCTAGTATTCTAATGATTTTAGAAATCAAGTCAATAAAAAACCTCTTACTTGATATTATATTATTAGTAAGAGGTTTTTCATTGTTTGATAGAAGGTTGTTTATTTATTTAATTCTTCATATACTTCGCCAGCTATTTTGATAGATGGAGTAAGTGTTTTTGCTCCAGGAGTCCATCTAGCAGGACAAGCTTGTCCTGGGTTTTCTCTCATAAATTGGAGAGCTTCAATTTTTCTTATAAGTTCATCAGAGTTTCTTCCAAGAGGTCCAGAAGTTACTTCTATACCTTTTACTACTCCATCTGGATCAATGATAAAGGTACCTCTTCCACTTATTCCTGTTTCTTCATCGAGGATACCATATATATCAGCTACTTCAGTAGTGTGGTCAGCAAGCATTTTGTATGGGAATCATTCCATAAGTTTTTCATGTTTTACCCATGCTCTGTGAGAGAATACAGTATCAGTGGAAGCAGCGAGTACTTCTACTCATAACTCTTTAAATTTAGCTTCCCCGTTTGCCATATCTTTGAGTTCAGTAGGACATACAAAAGTAAAGTCAGCAGGGTAGTAGAATAGTACTATCCATTTTCATTGTAAACCTGCAAGAGCTAAACTCCCGTCAGTATCTTCTTTTGGATCATAATAAGGAAGGTCGAAACTTGGCGCTTCATTATCTATTTTTACGAAAAGAGGTAGGTTAAAATCTTCCATTTGTTTATTGGGTTATTATAATAAGATGGTTTGAGAGAATCTCTCTATAGGAGAATAATTTTTTTTAAGAAAAAGTCAAAGAGTATTCTGATCTATATGTTTTTTTCTTCATAGTCACGAATCATGTTTTCTATTTTTTCTTCTATTTTTTTATTTTTCTTTTTATAGTCCAGTATTAACATATCATTATCGTCAATATTTTTTTTGGCTGTATTGATTAATTTTTGTAAATCTTCAATAAGTGCCTGTTGTTTATCATTATATTCTATGCATTTCTTTATGTTCCCAGTATTATCTCTTATACGGGCCTCCATACTCTCGTGTATACACTCACTCAGGTTCTTTATATTGTCATAGTTTTCTTTGTCATCGACTATATCAGCAGGACTTAATATGATTCCTCATCCAGCAATATCATAGTTATCTACTATTACAAAACGTCCTGTATTCGCTATTTCATTACTATAGTCAAAAGCAATAGATTCATTAGTTTGTAGGATACATTCAGCTACTTCATGTTGACTTACATATGAATTTTTATGATACGTAAGGTCTGAGGCATTGAGTACGTGTACTATTGATTTTATGGTTACGGGAACCTGTTGGATTCAAAGTTTTAATTTATATTCCTTATCATATACCATTGGCTCTTTTCACATCCAAAATATGTTGGCATGAAATGTAATGCTGCACATAGGAGCTTTTTGACCTTTTACCGTCATTATTTCACCAGCCTTGATGTAAATCTCTTTTTCGAGAGTAACACCTATAGATTCTCCATAGCTTGCCTCACTACGGGTAGGTGCGTTAAACTCTTCAATACTTTTAATCTTAGAAGATTCTCAAGAAGGGTAGAATACTACTTCATTTCCAACTTGTATATTTCCTGATTCAACGCGCCCTGCTATAATACGACGATCGTCTCAGCCTTGTGTAAATTTATAAATATCTTGAACAGGGAGGCGAAATGGTTTTTGTGCATCTGAAGCCTCTTTCTTAAAATTATCAATAGTAGTAAGGACATCATTTTCTTTATACCAAGTCATATTATCTGACTTTTTAGTAATATTTTCACCAAGACGTGCACTGATAGGAATAAAGGCTTGAGGCGCTATATATAATTCTTTTAAAAACTTTGTATATTCACTCTTGATACTTTCAAAAACTTTTTGGTCATAGTCATGCAGATCCATTTTATTTACTACGATAGCAATTTGTTTGATACCAAGCATGGAGAGCATGTAGGCATGACGACGAGAGTTTTCTTGAATACCTTCATGGGCATCTATTACGAGTATGGCAGCTTCAGCACGTGCTGCTCAGGAGATCATATTTTTTAGGAAACCAATATGACCAGGTGCATCAATGATGGTGTAATGACGCTTTTTTGTTTTAAAAAAACAACGACTGGTATCAATGGTAATACCACGAGATCTTTCATCCTTGAGTGCGTCTACCAGAAATGCATATTCAAAAACTTGAGAATTTTTTTGACACTGTTGCTTTACATCTTCTAATTTTCCCTCTGGAAGTGAATGAGTATCTGCTAAAAGACGACCAATGAGAGTACTTTTCCCATGGTCTACATGTCAGACGATTACAATATTCATTTGTTCTTGATCTAGAAGTTCTATTTTTTCCATTTTAGGAGTTCTTTTTAAGCAATAAATAAAATTTTATATTACATATAACCATCACGACGGAGTGTTTCGAGTCATCCACCATCTTCAGAATCTTGAGCACGACCAGAACGTTCTGCAATATTTGCAAACTTTCCACCACGGAGTTCTTCAATGATTTCGCTTGGGGTCTTTGCTGTTGATTCGACGGGATTGGTACATGGCATACAACCTAGGGATCTATATCTTGTACCTTTTCCTTGGTCGAAATATAGATCAGTAATTGGGATATTTTCTCTTTCTATATATTCCCAAATATTGAGTTCTGTCCAGTCAAGGAGAGGATGTACACGTATGTGGGTTCCATCAGGAAAATCAGTTTTGAATTGATTCCACAGTTCAGGTGGTTGATTATCTACTCCCCAATCATTTTGCTTGTCTCTTGGTGAAAAGTAACGTTCTTTTGATCTACTTCATTCCTCATCTGATCTGACACCAACAATCACTCCATTATATGGTTCTGTGTTAGTATCTACGACGTACCTTCATTGTTCATGATCTAATCTATAACGAGTCCATTCTCATGAGAGAGTGTGTTTGAGTGCATCACTTTTGAGTGCTTTACAACATTTGAGGCGTGTGGTATTATTATCTGGAAAAGTGAATTTTTCTTTTATGGCTTTGAGGTTCTGTCCATAGACCATATTTAGCCCCCATTCCTTTGCAAATTTATCTCTGTAGGTAATCATTTCTGGTACTTTGAAAGAGGTATCTATATGTACGAGTGGTATTGGTACATGTCCAAAAAATGCTTTACGGGCGAGCCAGAGTAAAACAGTGCTATCTTTTCCAATAGACCAGAGCATAGCAAGATTTTTAAATTCTCTATATGCTTCTCTGAGAATGTAGACACTTTGAGCTTCTAATTTTTGTAGATGATCCATTGTATTATTTTTTTAGATGTAAACCGCATTCTTTCTTTGATGATTCTTCCCACCACCAGCGCCCAGATCGTATGTTCTCTCATGGTTTTACTGCTCTGGTACATGGAGCACAACCAATACTGGGAAAGTTTTTATTATGCAGGGTGTTATAGGGTACAGATTTTTCTTTTATGTAATCCCAAACTTCTTTGTTTGACCAATTTGCTAGGGGATTAATTTTATAGATTTCGAATTGTTCATCCCATTCAATTACTTGCAGTTTTGAACGTGTTTGGTTTTGTTCACTTCTGAGTCCAGTAATCCAAACATCAACTGTTTTTAGGATTTTTTGTAATGGTTTTACTTTTCGAACAAAACAACATTTTTTCCTATTTTCTACACTATTATAGAACAGATTTGGTCAATCCTTTTCTACGAGATCTTTTATTTCATTAGGATCAGGGAAAGTTATTTCTATGTTGAGGTTGTATTTTTCTTTTGTTTTTTGTATTACATCATATGTTTCTTCGAAAAGTCTTCCAGTATCAAGTGTAAAAATACGAATACCTCGAGCATTTTTGGAGAGTATATCAGTGAGGACTTGATCTTCTGCTCCTAAACTCGAAGAGAGCGCAACTTTTCCAAGAGAAAAATTACACTCTGCCCAAATCATTATCTCTTCGGGAGTTTTATCTTTTAGAAGTGTTTGATATTCGTTTAATTTTTTCATTGTTTTTTTATAGTCTGTTCATTTGTAAATGCCCAGTATAGAATGATATTTTTTCTCCGGTAAAAGTCAATTTGTTTTCTTCTATCTTGCTAAAACTTCTAGGTCTATATTTTTTACGGATTTATTAAAGTCTTTATCGATTGCTTCTATTTGTAGCACGTGGAGTCAGACAGGGATATCCTTTTCAAGATTTATTGGTACTGATATTTTTCTTTTTGTCAGTCCAATTTGAATAGGTTTATCATTCAGTCTAATGTTTATAGTTCTAATATTTGATCTATCTTTTATCTCAGCTTTGAGATTAAAATGGATATCATTATATATCATTATATCGAGATCCGCTGGATTTTCTACAATTATTTCAGGAGGAGTTCTATCTTTTTCTTTTATGATTATTTGTTTTTGCTCATTTGCTGAATAATAGTTTTCATCAACGACTCTGAGTTGAAGAGTGGCTTCTCTGTTTGCGAAATCCTTTGTTATATAAAAAGTTCCTATATAGGCTCATTCTAATCTGTTCTTGAGTGGTATTTCTTGTATAAGAATATCATCTATGAGGATATCTAATTGTTTAATAGGAGAGTCACTTCTATATGCAAGCTCAATATAATTCTCTCATGGCGTGAAGGTTTCCTGATCTTCAATTTTTGACTTTATAATAATATTTGGTTCTGCTGTTAGAGTTCTTTCACAAGAATTTGTGTTTATACTGGTAACTAGGTTCGGTATATTTCCATATTTTTCTCTGGAAGAATAATAGAGTTCTCAAAGATTTTCTAAATCTTTTTCTCATGTTGCATTTGCCCAAGCTTGTACCGGGTTTTCCCATTTTGAATTTTGCTGTGAAAGAGAGTGAAACTCTACTAGGTTTACTGATTTTTTTGCTGCCTCTGGAGTTTCATCCGTGATGAGACCATTACACAGGAGATCTACAGTAAGTGTTTTAAAACTACTATCATAATTTTCAGGTGTATTTACAAAGAGTGACTTAATTAAGAAACTTCCATTTGTATTTTCAGGACTTGGGAGGAGTCAAGATATTTCAGAAGTATTTATCTCTTTTACTGAACTTGGTTTTTTCCAGTTTTTCACTTTTCTTCATTTATGAGCAAATTCCATAAAATCTCTCATAATTGGACCTGCTCATTCGAGACCATTTCATCTATCATTTAATTGAGAACCATCATTGTTTCAAGCCCAAGCTACTGTAGTAATTTGAGGAGTGTATCCAATGGTCCATAGGTTGCTAGGTGAGATGATTTTTTTTCCATTTTTCTTTTCTTGTTTTGTAGAAGTTCAAGTTTTTGCAGCTAATTTTCTTCCAGGAATGGTGAGGTAAGCATTCCAAAACTCTGGTCTTGCTCACGTGTCCGTAAGTATACTATTAGTTATGTATGTTTGAGCCTCTGAAATTACCTCTTCTCCTTTTATATCTTTTTTCTCTTCTATGATATTTCACTTTGCATCTACTATTTTGAGTATAGGGGAGATTTCTTTTTTAGTTCACTCGTTTGCAAATACTGAGTATGCAGTTGCGAGTTCAAGTGGAGTCATTTCTCATGTTCATAGAGCGAGGGGTGCTCCATATTGATTATGGTTTTTTAGTGAGTTTACTCAGATCTTCTTCATAAAGCTTATTATATTTTTTTCTCATCATGCGAGATAAAACATTTTGATAGCTGGTATATTTCTTGAGTTATTGAGTGCGGTGGATAGGTTCATTTTTCCCATAAATTTTCCATCAAAATTTGCTGGGGTGTATTCACTGGTAAATTCTGTTTCTACATCATATATAGGAGTTTTTGTTCCTATTGTATTGTTATATATTCACATAGAGTATACAAATGGTTTGAAAGTACTTCAAGGTTGTAATTTTGAAGTGATTATATTTACATTTCATTTATTTTCTTTATCAAAATAATCTTTTCATCCGACCATTGAAAGGATATCTCAATTTTCATTATTAATACTTATAAGAGCTGCATTGGTTGCATTAAAATTTATCTCATTACTCTCAGCTTGTTTTAGCACTATTTCTTCAGCTTTCTTTTGTAATTCTGGATCGAGAGTTGTATGTATTTTGAGCCCTCCTGATTCTACTATCTCTTTTCCGTATTTATTCTCAAGATATTCTTTTACAAAGAAAACAAAATGAGGAGCATTTATTTCTTCTCTCGTACTTGAAAACTTTATAGCTATAGAGTTAATAACAGAACTCTTATAGTCTTCAAAGCCTATATATCAATCCTCTAACATTCTTCATAATATGAAATCTTTTCTTCCGGTTTGGTATTCAATGAATTGTTCGTCCTTAGCTATTTTTATTCCATTGAGAAAACTCAATAGTTTTGAATACTCAACTACACTACACAGATCATTATCTATGTTGATATCGTTTTTGAAATATTCCTTTTTTAGGTTACATATAAGTATTCTATTTGTTCACTCGAGAGGAGTTGATTTTAGATTTTGTATAAAACTGGTAAATTCATTTAGTATTTCTTTGTTTAATATTTTGTCTTTTGTAGTAATTATTTTTGTTATGTTTTCTTGAGTCTCTTCGTCTTCTATTTCATATACGTACGGGAATCATAAAACTCTATCTGGGTGATTATAAGGAGAGTAGTAGGTAGGTCCTTTTGGAAGAGAGGCAATTATTGAGGATTCTAGTATTCCAAGTTCTTTGGCAGATTTATCAAAAAATGTTTTTGCAGCTTGTTCTATACCATATGAGTTATGTCAGAATGATATTTTATTGAGATAGAGTTCTAGTATTTTCTCTTTTGAGAGTTCTTTTGAGAGCTTATATGAAAGATATATTTCTTTGATCTTTCTTTCTATCTTTCTTTCATTCGCAATGATGGTATTTCTTATTAATTGTTGTGTAAGAGTTGATGTCCCTTCAAGTTTTGTAGTTTTTCATATTGCTCTATAAACTACAGCTCTAATTATTCAGATAAGATCTACTCATGGGTTTTCCCAGTATCTTTTATCTTCTCATGCTACGAGGGCATTTATCATATTTGAGTTTATGTCTTCATATGGAATATAGGTTCTTTTTTCTTTATATATATTGTAGAGTTCTCCTCCCTCTCTATCATAAATAGTACTTCATTCGGCAATTTCTAAATTTTCTAACTCTTTTACAGAAGGGAGTCAGACAAGATATTTTTGGTAGAGTACTATAGATAGTATAATAGAACATACTAAAAAAAATCAGAGAGTGTAGGCTATGAATTTCACTATTCAAGATGATCCTTTTTTCTTTCTTGAGTATTTTCTTTGAGCGTATCTTGTTTCTAGGGAAGATTTTCTAGAGTTCTTATGATGTTTTATATTCTTTTTTTGGAAATTCATATGCGTTATTTTATTCAATTATTGTGCTTCCAGTAGAGGTAATAGTTTCTCCAGTAGCAGTAGTGCTTTTGGGAGTTTCTCTCATAGTTCTTGTAGATTGTTTTATATATCACTTCATTACTTCTTTATAATCTTTTCAGATAATAATTTCTACTTTTGTATCGAGTTCTTTTGAATATTTTGGTCCAGGAGTTCTTTTGAAATCAGCTTTTGGGAAGAACTGAGTTAAGATTCTAATGGTTTCAGATCCAGGACTTATGTTATTATAGTAAATAACTGATTTTTCATAAGTTTTTTTTGTATTTCATATACTATTTTCTTTTGGTATATAGAAACCATATTTTATCATTTCATCTGCGAGTATGGATGCTAAGAAATTTACAGGAAGGGAATTATAGACATTTACTTTTGCATTTTCTTTTGAGAATCAAGGGTGGTCAAAAATAATATTAGTATATTCATGCAGCTTACTATAGGCATTTAGGTTATTTTTATCGGTTCATTCTACGAGAAGAACAGCTGCTCATCAAAAGTATTCTCTATTAGGAAGATAAAGAAATCATCATTTTGTACAACTGGCACTTCCATAAAAACAAGAATCATTCAGATTAAAAGATTGGACGGTATAATCAGATGATTTTACTTTAATGGCAAGTTTGAGTATATCGCCTAACTTTAGGTTGGTATAAACATACTCATTAAAAGTATCATAGAGTTTTTTTATTTTAGAGGGTGATTTTATAAAGTAGCTGGCAGAGAGCTTTTTTCTAATAGAGCTTATGATTTGTTGCTGCCTGAGACTTCTATCGAAATCACTGGTTGAGTGTCTGCTTCTTGCATATTTTAGGGTGTTTTCTCCATCAAACAGCCAGGTTCATTCTCGAAATACTATAGTGGTATATCATCATTTTCCATCAGGATAAGCATAATCAGTAAATTGATCCTCTATGGTAAGTTCAATTCCACCTATTACGTCTATTACTTTTCTAAAGCCATTAAAGTCTACATTTATAAAAAAATCTATTTTTTCTCATGTAATTTGACTTACTTTATCAGCAATGGCAACCATACCAATTTCTTTTGAGTCGTTTCTTATTTTGTTTACTTCATATATAGCATTTATTCTTCCTAGGTTTCCGTTGTTATATTCCACGTAGAGGTCTCTCGGGATGGAAAGCATTGATATAATTTCTTTTTTTGTATTGATACTCATAAGTATGATCGTATCAGTAAGATTTGGAGCATCATGACCTTCTCATCATCTTCCTACAACGAGTATATTAGTTCTATCACTTTTTCCAGTGATTATATAATCTTTTATAGATTCTTTTTCTTCATCACTGGTGGTATTCTTTTCTTTTTCTTCCTTTTCCTCTTCTTTTATCTTATTTATTTCTTCAATGTCATCTGTTTCCAATGATCATGAATGAGTTTCTTTTTGTATATTGAGCTCTGTAAAATTGAAGTTTTTCAGAAAAGTAAGTCAAAAAATGAGTATGGCGAGTACTCATAGAGCTGATATCATATTTATTAGATATGGTGGTTTTTTTTGTATGCTACTTTTCTTAAATCACATTTTATTAGGAGTTGATTACATTATTTTTTTACTGGCACATAGTTTATTTGAAAAACACTAAGAGTAAAGTTTGTTTTGCAATTTTTTGTAATGAATTTGACCGGGAGCACTTCATTCTTTATTGAAGGTTGCGAATGTTACCATTCATCCTGCTTTTGGAATCTCTGCTCTCGTTTGTTCTCATAGTCTTCACATGGATATAAATACGAGGTCTTTTCATTGATAATTTTTTTTAAAATAGTCAGTAAGTTTGTATATGATTTCTACATCTTTTTCTATTTTGGGCATCATGGCAATTTTATATACTTCTGGATTGTGTTTCTTCATTTCTTTGAGTTTGTTTTTGAGCTCATCAAGAGTTTCAGTTTTCTTAAAGTTGTGATACGAAGTTATGAGTCTTGTTTTTTTCTTTTCGAGTTCTTTTTTTAGATTTTGGATATTATCTCCAGATTTTATTTCAATATCTATATAGTCAGCATTATTAATTTGAGAGAGTATTTCTATACTTTTTTCGAAACTTCATGTAAAATTTCCTGATTCACTTGTATGCCTATTGGTGATTATTACTTTTTTTGGACACTGCTGTATTATTTCATTTATCTTTCTTGTATTCTTTAGGAAGTCTATTCTGAATTCTACAAATTTTATACTTGGTTCTTTTTTTATTTCTTCGAATGTATTTTTGAGACTATCAGGATCAAAGTTTGTTATTGGGATACAAATATTTCAAATATTTATTTTTTCGGAGAGTTCTTGAATAGATTCACTGATGTTTCCATTATTATGTATAGTAAAGTCACAAGAGTTTTTGTATATTTCTTTTCTCGCTTCCCACCTTTCTATAATTTCTTCTGGAGTAATTGATTTTCATGGATATTTGAATGATGGTCTATGAATTCAGTTTTTTTCATCTTGCATAATTCTTTTTACGATATCTTTTATATCTGATTGAATATGTATTATTTTGTCAGCGAGCTTGTAAATAATTTCTCTATTTTGAGGTGATATAATAGCTCATCATCAAAGGGATATGATTTTCTTTCCAGTTTTTTTCAGAGAGTTTTCTATAGTTTCGGTTTCTATTGTTCTGAATTTTTCTTCTCATTCACCTTTCTTCTTATGTCCATCAATATAGTCCTTAATGCTTTTACCTAAAATATTTTCAATGGTACTATCCGTATCTATGAAGTCATATTTTTCTTTTTGAGCTAACTCTTTCCCAAGAGTACTTTTCCCAGTTCCGGTCATTCCGTATATTACTATAGCATCGTTCATTTGTTTCTTTTTAGTATATTTAAAGTTTTTAATAGTATATTTATAAGTATTTTTTTATAAAGATCAATTCATTGTTGACTTTTTAGAATACTGATTATTATATTAATGGATACCAAGTTTGTATTCGTTTTCTTTGAAATTCCTTGTTAACAAAATAAAAATAAAAGTTATGACTGATATAAAAACAAAACTACCACCGCTTCCAAAAAAATGGGAAGATTTGGCAGAAAATTCTAAAGATAATTTATCATACCTCTATTGTATTGAGAACTTTGAGCTTTCAGAAAATATTATTAATAAATGGTTTCTTCTAGGAAAATATGAAATATGTGAAGCTATTTTATCAAGGTATAAAAATCATATATTGAAAGCATCCACTGTAGAGTTATTCAGTAGAGGTGATAAAAAAATATGCTTATTACTTTTATCATATTTCACAGGTAATCTGTTTAATGAAGTCATTAACGAAACTTTTCAGGAAGTAGGTTGTAATATTCGAGAAACGGATTTGTATGCTAAGTACGAGACAGACTTTTGTGACTATCAAGTTGGTTCGGGAAGTAGGTTATATGATAATGTAATAAATATTAACATACCTTTTTGTGATTTACTTTTAAGAGAATGTCCGGATAAAGTTGTAGAGGACTCTATTAGTAGTGTTTTTTTATTTGGGGGATATCATATGAGAGTATTTTTTTAGAGAAATACAGAAAGAGAGTACCTGAAGCATTAGCATATAATTTTTTTAAAAAAGATTCAAAATAGTGTTTCATATTTATCTCCTCCACAGAAAAGTGGGGGAGATTTTTTTTGTGAGAACATAACTCATCCCCAACCCTTACCCTTTAAAAAGGGAAGGGAGTTTACTTTGTGAATTACTTTCGTTTTATCATAAAGTTTCTTATTTCCCCTCCGCGACGAGCGAGAGAGGACTAGGGGAGTGTGTTATCTTTTTTTGAGAACTATAAAAAATCAACTTACTATTGACTTATGTTTAATGTTAGTTAAAATAATTTCACTTTTTTTTATTTCCTTGAAGAGTATTTTCTTTTAAGTGGAATATAAAAAGTTGTTCATTCATTGTTAACCAAAGTTCTTTTAATATTATGACTGTAAAATTAGGTATATCTAAACAAACTATTACCGTTTCACCAATTTTTGGAAAAAACGTAATATATAATAAAACGAAGACAATAGCTTACATTAAAGAGACCGTAAAACGTTTTGGATTAGGAAATGTTTATATTCAAATAGATTCAAATAAAAAAGATGAGGGAAATTTCTTTGATAAAATGAATAGTCATTTTATCAATATTTTTAATCATCCAATGCATGTGTTATCTTTTGCTATACACATTAATGATTTTAATTTACTAAAATGGTTATGTCATTTTGATAAGGAAAATATATCATCTTATGTTGATGGTGACCATGATGTAGATCCTTTATCTAAGTCATTGGCTTATGACAATATTAATATGTTTAAATATCTTATTCAGTTTTCTGAAGGGAAGTGTATTGATGCATTTGAAAATGCTATAAGAAAAGAATATTTGGAAAATGTTGAAGTTATGGATTTGTTTATTCAATCTGGAGTTTCTAATTGCTATAAACATGGTGAAGATAATATTCCTAAAATACGTCCACTTCAGACTATGCTTCTTCTAGCAGATTTTAATCTCTCAAAGCAGTTTATTGAAAAAATAAATTATAGTTTTAATAGCTTGTTGTGGAATTATAACAAGAAAAGATGTCTTTCCTCTGAACTGGTTGGAAAGAAAGTTGATTCTGAATCTCTTCCAGATTACATGACTATCGTAGAATACTTAGACTTTGTTCAAGGAGAAAGTTATTATGGTAGAGACAAGAAGTTTACTCTCGAAGAATATCAAGAATTGCGACAATTACTTTTGAGTAAGGGTGCACAAGAACGATATGAAGGATGAGTAAAATATAAATTTTGAGAGAGCTATTTTTATAATAGCTCTCTTTTTAATTGCGAGCTAGCTAAAGCTAGCCGTTGAAAAATATATCTTCAGCAGAATGCTTTAGCTTTCTGTATTTTTTGAATGCCTCTTTTCTTGTTTTAATTTATTAACTATACTGAATTAAAAAAAATCTTACCTAATTCTTACTTGCAAAAAGTTAAATATTTATTACATTTATTTGTAAATAATATTTAACTTTTTTTTATGCAGAAAGAGGATATACAAAGTAAAATTAGTTCTATAAAATCTGAAATGGCTCAGAAGGTTGTGGGGCAAGATAACTTAGTGAGAGACCTGTTAGTTGGATTATTTGCTCACTGACACATACTATTAGAATGAGCTCCAGGTCTCGCTAAAACTTTGGCAGTTTCTACTCTGGCGAAAGTAGTAAATCTTGATTTTCAAAGAATTCAATTTACTCCTGATTTACTTCCAAGTGATCTCACGGGAGCAAAGATATACAACCCAGAAAAGAAGGACTTTTTTGTAAGAAAAGGACCTATTTTTTCGAACTTAATTTTGGCTGATGAAATAAATAGAGCACCAAGTAAAGTTCAATCAGCATTACTAGAAGCCATGGCAGAAAAGCAAGTAACTATCTGAGATGAAACCTATATTTTAGATGAACCATTTATGGTGCTGGCTACTCAAAATCCCTTAGAACAAGACGGAACTTACTCTCTTCCTGAGGCCCAACTTGATAGATTTTTACTCAAGACCGTAGTTGAGTATCCAAGTGAGTCTGAGGAAATAGAAATTATGAAAAAATTCTCTGTATGAGATAATATAAAGATAAAGAAAGTGCTAACAAAAGCAGAGCTTTCTAAAATGCAAAAGGAAATAGAAAAAGTGCACGTGGATGATAATATTTTCTCTTATGTAAAAGATTTAATTTTTTGTAGTAGGGATAATGAAGAAGTACAACAATATCTTTTATATTGAGCTTCTCCAAGAGCCTCTATAGGACTTATAAAAACAGCAAAGGTATTAGCCTTTCTATCTGGGAGAGACTTTGTTATTCCAGAAGATATAAAAGAAATGGCTCTTCCTGTTCTCAGGCATAGAATTATCCTGAGTTATGAATCAGTTGCTGAATGAGTAACTCCAGATGATGTTATCCAGATTATTTTGGATACAGTCCCTACTCAATAGTTATTTTAGAATTTTATTTTTAAGATGAATAAATATAAATCATTTATCCCTCATTCAGGAATTGAACTCAAAACTTCAAAGTTGGTGAATAGTCTTTTTGTCGGAAATTATAAAACACATTTAAAATGAAGCGGTTTAGAGTTTGTAGATTTTAGGGAATATAATTTTTGAGATGATGTGAGAAAAATAGATTTTCTTAGGTCAGAACAAAATGGAAAAACACTGATAAAATTGTTCGAAGAGGAGAGAGAACTAGGAGTATATTTTCTCAATAATCTAGAAAATATATCAAAAGAGAAAAGAAATATATTATTAAATATTATTCATTTAATTGGCTTCTGAGCACTGAAATGATGAGATAAATTATGACTCTGTTTTTCGTCTGAGAATAAGTGAAAATTTATTCCTGCTCGTAAATGAAAAAATCATTTTATTAATTTAGTTCATAATATTGATTTATTTTTAGAAGAAAAAAATAGAGAAAAAATTATAAATAATTTTCAAGTTGTTCAATATTTCAATAATTTAAAAGTAAATAAAAGTTTAATTTTTTTACTCACGGATAGATTTGATATTGATGAAAAACAATTAAAGATTCTTGCTCTTAAAAATGACTTAGTAGTGATTCATATTTTCTCTCATTTTGAAAACTATCTTGATGGCGAATGAATCATTTGATTGAAAAAAGGTTTCAAGAGTTTGTTTGTAGATTTGGATGATATTCAAAAAAAGAATGAATATATAACATTGAGAAAAAAGAAAATACAAGATTTCAAGAAGAAAGTATTTCAGCTTTGAGCAGATTATATATATCTCGATGAAACAAAAGATGCGTACAAAGATATTTTTAGCCTCATGAAAAAAAGATCTTAAAAATTATTTCTACTTACTATTAAATAATAAAAATATATGAAAAGAATATTACTTCTATTTTTTGTTTTACTCTGTAGCTTTACATTTGTATTTGCAGAAAATAATTTGCATATTGATCTAGATAAAAATGAAATTTATATAGACGAATCATTTGTTTTGAATATCAATTTAACTATAGACCAAAATACTCAAAACCCTTTAACGGTTGAGTGAATTGATAACTTTAAACAGTTTGGGAATCAGTCATCACAACAGATTTCTATTATCAATGGAGAGCAGAGAGCAACTACCACTATTTCTCTTTCTTTTTATCCTATTCATACTGGGAGTTTTGATATATGACCAGCTCAGATACAAGTGTGAGAAGAAGTCGTTACTTCTAATATTCTTACACTGAATATTTTAGATATAAACAATATACCTCAAAAATGAGAAGAGAAGAATGAGCTGAATAACAAGAAAAAAGATAATCAAGATATTGAATGACAAGAAATAAATGATGTTGAGAGAAATATATTTTCTTTTCTGGATTTTAATTACCTTATATTTGTACTCTTTATTTTTCTCGGTTTTATTTTCTATTTCTTTAAGAAATATTATGGAGATAGAGAACCAACTCAAACGATCCAACTACCAGTAGTAAAGATATCACCAGAGAAACAAAAATCATTGTTGATAAAAAATCTTTATAAGCTACAAGAACAATCTGATAGTTTATCAAAAAGTGAATTCTATAATACTTTTAATACTCTCTTTAAAGATTATTTTGAATATTTGCTTGGTATTGATGTATGACATCTAACCTATGAAGAAATTAAAAAACAGAAGTTAGATAAGCGTTTATTGAACCTATTTGAGAAGAGTTATTTTTCTGAATTTAATAATGAAGATGAAGTTTTGAAGTTGAGAGGGAAGATGATAGAAGACCTTTTAAATAAGATTAATAAATAAAGAGATGAATAATTTTACTTTCTTATACCCCGAATATTTTTTTCTTATAGTTCCATTATTTTTGCTATTATTTTTTATCTATAAGAGGAATAATAAAAAAATATTTTTCAGTTTTTTTTCTGATTTAGAAAAAATATACAAGAAAAACACTATATATTTGAAACTTTATTATGGAGTAGTTTTTCTTATATTGCTTTGCTTTGTTTTTATATTTGCGAACTTGGTATTACAGAGTGAGAAAAAAGATGTGAATAAAAATGGGGTAGATATAAATATTGTTTTAGATGTTTCGTATTCTATGTTAGCTGCAGATTTGAAACCGAATAGATTGGAAGTATCCAAAAGTATTATATGAGATTTTGTAGAACAGTTAGAAGCTGATAGAGTTTGATTGACTGTTTTTGCTGGAAAACCTTTTGTATCTCTTCCACTTAATTTTGATTATAAGGTAACGAGAAAAATTATAGATAAGATTTGAGAAGACACAATTAATCAAAGAAATTATTATATGCAGGGAACTGCAATCTGAGATGCTTTATTACTTGCTTGAGAGTCTTTTGGCACTGGAGATGAAAGAGAGAAAATCATAGTTCTTTTAACTGATGGAGAAGCAAATAAATGAGTGGCCCCTGATACAGCAACTCAGTATTTAAAAGATACTTTTAATAATGAGATAAAGGTATATGCTATTGGAATATGATGACGAGAGCAAACATATATTCAATCAGGAAATCAAAGGATCGAAGTAGGTCCACTCGATGAGTTTACTTTGAAAAAAATTGCAGAAACTACTTCTGGAAAATACTTTAGAGCGAGTGATGAGAAAAGTTTCGAGGATATATTTGATACGATTGCAAAACTTGAAAAGAAAGAAATTACCTCAGAATCATTTATAATGAATACACAGAAGAATATAATTTTTGTTTATATGTTACTTGGTTTATTTACTCTCTTGTTGTATCTTATTATTAGAAAAAAGATTTAAAAATATGATTTTTACGAATGTACATACCCTGACAATACTTTTGTTTTTATTTGTTATAATAGCTTTGAGTTATTATATATTTTATAGTGTCAAAAATAATAAAAATATTTTTGAAGCACTTTTCTTAAGTATATCTATCTTTTTCCTAGCAATAAATATATTTGTACTGAAGTGATGACTCAATAAAGATAATGAAGAAATATATGGTTCAAGAATTGTATTTGCACTTGATGTAAGTAAGAGTATGAATGCACTTGATTATAGAGAAGGAAATAATTTTATTTCTAGATTGGATGCATCAAAAAATATCATTTATGATTCATTGAATGAATGAAATGAATACGGACTCGTAATATTTTCTGGAGAGTCTTTGGAGGTCCTTCCTTTCTCTTCTGACCTATCATTATTTAAAACTATTGTCTCTTCGGTTGATGATGAAAATATTTCTAAACACGGCACAGACCTAGGAGAATTATTTCTTTCTACTACTGATTTTTTCGCTTCTGAGGATGAATGAGGACTCGTTGTAATATTGACTGATGGATGAGATGAAGAAGAAAATATAGTGTCAAACTCTATAGAGGTACTTCAAGAAAAAAATATAGGAGTTGTGTTTGTTTGAATGTGAAATAGAGGATGAAGTTATATTCCAGCAAGTAGAGATTTACTCTGAAATATTATTTATAAAACCTATGAGGGTAAAAAAGTAGTGACGAAATTAAATGAAAATAAATTGAAAAATATCGCAGACAAATATGATTTCGATTACTTCCGATTTGAAGATGTAGATGACTTTGATAGTTTAGATTATTTTATTTCTAGTAGGCTTGATTTAGTTGCTATGCAAAATGATATTGAGAGTCGAAATGATCTCACGAGATGGTTTGCACTTATTTCGTTTCTGTTTTTTATTTTATATCTTATTTTTTCTCAATTTCTATGAAGAAGATAATAGTAGTTTTGATAATATGAGCATTATTATGATTTGTAATTTTAAATTATAAACCTTTTTTAGCGTATTATTATAATCATCTATGAAATAAATTTTATTCTAATAAAGAATATTTTCCTTCTATTGCTTTACATTCGAAAGCAGACTTATTATTAGATAGGGATGAGTTTCATTATAATATTTGAAATGACTATTTTCAAATTTGAGAGAAACAAACGAGTACTGGAGCTCAGTTAGCTTATTATCAAATAGCTGAGAACACCTATTCTAAACTTCTTGAAATGGCTGATCTAGATCCAGATTTTCATAAAAAGGTGAAAGAAAATTATGATATCGTACAGAAAAAAATAGAAGAATTAACTAAAAAGAAAGAGGAAAAAGAAGAAGAGGAGGATAAAAAAGAGGAAAAATGAGATGAAGAAGATAAAAGTGCTCAAAATAAAGATGATGAGAAAGAAGGAGATGAAAAAGAACAAGAATCCAAGAATAATGAGGGGAAAGAGAAAGAAGATGAAAATGAAAAGAAATCTTCCGATGAGAGGAACTCGAATAATGACTCTTGAGATGATGAATCTGAGTGAGATACTTGAGAGGAGAGAGAGATTGATAAAAATAACAGTGGGAATAAGAATGGAAGTAACTCATCTTGATCTGATCAATTACTTCCTGCAGAGAAAAAGCAGATTAATAAGTATATTGAGAACCTAAAGGCTCAAGGAGAACAGAATATGCAGTTTTTTAATAAGAAAAGTAGCAGTAATGGGAGTGTTCAGGATACTTTCTTTAATAGTTTTTCTAATAATTCTTTCTTTGATGATATGTTTGATAGGTGATGAGAAAAAGATTGGTAATAATAAAAACTAAATCTAGTAGATTTAGTTTTTATTATTCAACTAGCTAAAGCTAGTTGTTGAAATATATATATTTAACAGAATGCTTTAGCTTTCTGTTTCTATTACATACCTGGTAATCCACCAGCTCATCCAAGCCCCATTTGTCCCATAACTCATTGCATTTTTTCAGCGGCAACTTCTTGAGATTTTTTCACTCATTTATTTACTGCTTCGAGTATTGCATTTTCAAGAGCTTTTTTGTCTGAATCTGATAATCCAGGAATAAGATCAGTAGTTTCGAAATCTACTTTTTCTACTTTCATTTCACCATTGAGAGTAATTACAAGACCTCATACTTCAGCTTCTATAAGAGTATTTTCAAGTTCTTTTTTAATTTTCATTGCTTCCTGTTGAAGTTTCATCATTTCTCATGCTTTTGAAAAATCCATATGTGTAAGTATTAGTTATTAAATTTTTGTAGTACGATTATATAAAATAAATGTTTTTTATCAAATTTTTGACTCCAAAAAATAAGTATGGTAATATATATGTATATTATTTAATAAAAATATTTTATGGCTACCACTGCTGTTGATTCAAATGAAGAAGATTTACTTATTTTAGATGATGATACTTCTGATCTTACTCTCGATGCTACGAATGAAGTTGAAGCTGAAGTAAGTACATCGGATACCACTTCAGATACTCTTGTTGATTTTACATTAGATGATAAAGAAGAAGCGGTTATTCCAGAAGTAACTCCTATAGTTGATTCTAATACTTCTACAGAAGAAGTAGTTGATGCTGGAAATGATTTGAATTTAGATTTTTCATTGACTCCAGATGAACCAGTAGTTCAAAAAGAAGTTATTCTAGAACCTGTTGCTGTGAAAGAAGATACTACTATAGATTTCGGTGGGGCACTAGATGAAATGTCTGATTTAAAGAGTGATATAAAAACTAAAGATATAGAAGTTGAATCAGCACAAAATGATAATTTTGATTTAGAAACTGCTATTTGAGGTTTTATTGATCAAATTTCTACTATTAAAGAAAAAAATTTAAAACAGAATGAACTACTTGAGAAAGAGATAGAATCTTTAGAATGAGATATAAAAATATCAAGAGATAAGATTACTGATTTAAGATGATCAATTAAGTCTTTAAAAGATGATAATGATAAAATTGATTCTAAAATCTGATTATTAAATGGAAACAAAGCTGCTTCTTTTCATAAAACAAGAAAAAAAGCTGTATAGTTTATAGTAAATACACCGCCTTAACCCAAATACACTTTATTTTAGGAATAAAGTGTATTTTTAATTGCTTTTATATACTTTTCTTTTATGATATATTTTAATATTTCCTTTTACATATCTCCTTTATGTGTTGAATTGTTTGAGTATATTCATTAAAACACTCTTCTGAAAAAGAAGGGTGTTCTCTTTTTGGGTCGATAAATGCTTCAGATGCTATTATTAAAGCATTAAAATCAAATAAGAATAGATGACAAGATGGCTATGGTATAAGTGTATTAAAAGAAGATAATAGCATAGATACATTTCGTTTTAAAGATTTTAACTCTGATGTAGTTGATTTTTTATTCGAAAGAAAATCGTCTATATTAGCACTTATTTGACACTCTAGATACCCAACAAGTTGAGGAAACAACACTTCTGAGGCCCTTCAACCCTTTCAACATAATTTTGATAAAATAGAAGAGAATAATGAAATGTGATTTTCGTTTTCTTTTAATGGTAATATTGTAAATACAAAAGAACTTACGACTGAACTAGAAGAAAAAGGCTACGTGTTTAAATTATGAGGTCTTGATACTGAAGTACTAAAGTTCTTAATCATCGATGAAATGGAGAATGGGAATACGGATTTGAAAAAGATTCTTGAAACTGTATTGGGGAAAATTGATTGAGCTTGTAATATTTCTATTTTGGATAAGAATGGTAATATGGCTATTGCAAAAGATGGAAATGACCTTCATCCTCTTTCTTGGTGAATCGTCGACAATAAATTTGTTTTTTCAAGTGAAAGTAGTGCTCTTACTGATTTATGATGTGATAAAATAGATTTTTTGAAACCTTGAGAGATCGTAGAAGTACAATGAGGAAAGAAACCAAAGAAGAGCATGTTAAATATTAAAATTAATAAAACTCCATGTATTTTTGAACTCATATATTTTTCTGATAAAAATTCTTCTATTGGAAATAAATCAGTTTCACTGAAGAGAAGACGTTTGTGACAACAGCTTGCTTTAAATGAAAATAAAGATTTATTAGATAAAAAAAATAGTGTTGTAATTGATGTCCCTGCAAGCTCTTTAGAACAAGCAGATTGATTCGCTGATGGATTATGAATAAAACTACTTACTGGTGCTATTATAAAAAAACCCAATGCTGGGAGAACTTTTATTGCCAATAAAAATGATATTGATGCACTAGTAAAAGAAAAATATTTTTTTAATCCAAATTATAGAGAATTTATAGAATGAAAAGATATTTATTTGATAGATGATAGTATTGTAAGGGGGAAGACGATTATACCTCTTATAAAATTATTAAAAGAACATTATAACCCAAGGTCCGTTCACGTTCGTATTCCATCTCCTCCAATATTTGCACCTTGTTTTTATGGTATTAATATGTCTACTCCAGATGAACTCATTGCGAGAAAGTATATCACAGATATATGAGATCTAAAACAAGAAGAGATTGAGAGTATTTCTCAGCATATAGGAGCTGATTCTTTGAATTATCTATCAGTTGAGTGATTGATAAAAGTGGTATGAAAAATTAAAATGACTCAAACAAAAATTCGTTGAGCCTGCATGGCTTGTCTTACTTGAATATACCCAACTAAATGATGAAAAAAAAGATATAAAGAGCTACTTGTTTAGCTCTTTTTTCTATCCGGATAGCTTATTAGTTTCGGGGTCTTCATTTTTCTTTTTTTGACCTTTTGTTTTCACTGTAATCTTTGTACCGCTTTGTTTGTAATATAGAATTTTAGACTATAGATAAACTCTTTTCATTTTTCTGTCTTTTTGAAAAATGATACTGTAATAGTAGAGTTTTTTGCTAAATAAGACACAGAAAATATTCATTTTTTAGTTTTTTTATCAAAACATATATCATTCTTTCGACTCATTTTTTTTATAATTTTCATTGCCTCATGAAAACACCTCGTATAGGTTTTTGATATGAGTTTTAATTCATTTTGAACTTCTTGTTCTAGATATATTTCAGGTCACCTACTATCGAAATAATTTTTTTCCCACTCATCGTATGCCTCTCTAAACATGTTTGTCACTTCATCTTCAGCTGTATTTTTTTGTACTTTCTCATTTCTTTGTTGCATGGTATCCCTTCTATCAATGGCTTTTTCAAATATATTTTTTGTTTTAGAAGTTTCGTTGTTTTCTTCTGAGTTTTTTTCAACTCTTCTAATACTTTTATAGAGTTTTCTAGAAGTTTCTGAGTTTATGATGAACAACACTGGTATATCGGGTATATGTTTTTCATAAAAATGAGATATATCTATTGGGTTTTCTTGATTAAATTTATACCTTTTTTTAGAAAAAGCTGGCTTGGTTTCTTTTGGGTTATCAATTACGGTAGCTATATTATGTAGGTCAATTTCTTTTGCCTCAATTCATTCTTTGTCTTTCCTGTAGGTAACTTGTATTCAAAATTTGACTCACTCATAGTAGGTCATAAAGTCTATTCAGATTTTATCCATTTCAATTGGGAGATGATTGAAACCTATGCTCTTCTTTTTATTGGTTTTTTCGAGTAAGTAGAGCACAAAATACTCTAATGCTACTCAGGCAGTTTTTAATTTATTGTATATTCCATAGCTATATTTTTTTCCTTTTTCATTTTCAGTTGGAGTATTCCATTTTATACTTGAGATAATTTCGATAATTTGTTCTCGAGTGCTTTTTACATACGTTTGTGTTTTTTCATCAAGAGTATGAATAGAGTTATTAAAATATTTATTCATATCTCGTTCTTGCTCTGATCCTATAACGAGAAAGTATTTTGTGAGAGTATCTTCTACTTGTTGGGCACTACTTAACAATAGGTTCCTCTCCAAGAAACCATCATCTTTTTTTATATTCTTTTCAAACTCTTCTTGGCTTTTTTTATCCATTTACTTTATATATATTTATTATATAATGTTTATAGTATACACTATATGACAAAAAGCAATTTTTCTTCTAGATTCTCCTTAAAAAAGATATAGAAAATAATTTTCCTATATCTTTTTTAATATGATTTTACTATTTTTTTAGAGAGATTGTTATCTCAAAATCTTCTATTTCAACTACTTTTTCTAAATCAGCTGATGAAAGAGTAGTATTTATTTGAGAGAGGGTTTCTTTTTCTATATGGCTTTTAAACATATCAAGTATCTCTTTAGAGTTCTCTCAGCTTATGTTTATTTCTATTCTATCTTCAACATTATATGAAGCTTCTTTCCTTGCTTCCTGAATATGTCTCATTATATCTCTAGCGTATCATTCGAGTTTGAGTTCTTGAGTCATTTCATCATCCATTGCAATAACGATTCAAAATCAAGCTTCTATTTTGTACTTTGAATCTCAAGGTACGAATACAAGCTCAAAGTCTCACTGCTCTAGTTCGAACTCTCATACTTTTGCATTCCCATTTTCTAGTATTTTGAAGTTTCCAGACTTTGCTTCTCCCATAATGAATTTCACGTTTGCTCAAAACTTTGGACCTATAGCTCTTCCATTTGGTTTACATATTTGTTCGGCAAGTGTGTTCCCATCTACTGTAATAACATCTTTTACGTTGAGTTCTTCCTTTATAATATCTACATAATATTCTTCAAGAGTATCAGTAATGGTAATAGATTTGAGAGGTTGTCTTACTCTTATTTTATTATTCGCTCTCCACGCAAGACCAAGGGTAATTATATTTTGAACTTTGTTTGTGCTTTCATTAAGATTCTTTGAAATAAATCATTCAGTTGCTTCTGGGAAATCTTCAAGATGTACTGATTTTTTTCAGGTGAGTTCTTTAAAAATATGTTCAGATATGAATGGCATAAATGGTGCAATTACTTTTGTGAGTTCAACAAGAATATAATAAAGTGTATTGTATGCTTCTTCTTTATCTCCATCATTTTCTGATTTCCAAAACCTTTTTCTTGATCTTCTAATATACCAGTTTGTAAGGTTGTCCATAAATTTTACTATTGGCTTACTGGCATTATTTAACTTGTATTCTCCAAATCATTCGTTTACTTCTTTTGTAAGAGAATGGAGTTCTGAAACTATCCAAGTATCAAGTTTATTTGATGTAGAAATATTAGTGAGATTTATACATTGTGCATTTGCTAAACCAAGTGTTTCATAGAATGCTTCTTGTGTACTAATATTACGTACATGTTTACTGAGGGCACGAAATACTCATCAATGAGATACGATAAGTATATTTTTATTTGGGTATTTCCTTTGTATATCTTTGTAGCATTCAACCACTCTTTGATAGAATTGTACTACATTTTCTTTCTTGTTATTTCTGTATGCTTTTTGTACTTCTGTTATGTTATTTAAATTATATTTTTCTTGTATTTCATCAAAAGTCATTCATTTAAAATCTCCGTAGGGTTGTTCATTGAGTCATTCGTATTCTTTTATTTCGGTATTATATCAAATATATTCTTTCAGGATATTTGCTGTATGTTTTGCTCTTGTAAGTTTAGAAGTAATTATAATATCAAAAGATTTCCCTCATTTTTTTAGCTTTTTTCAGAGTATATGTCCTTGCCTAATTCCTGTTTCATTTAGATCAAGGTCGTTATCTCAACCATTAACAATATTGTTTTTATTATTATCGGTTTCTCCATGTCTTACAAAAAATATATTTCATTTCTTTGGCTCGAAGTTATCTATGTTTGCGTAGGTAGTGAAAAAAGAATACGTGTTCCAGAGTGGTAGAATCACTTTTCTGAGTACTTCTTCTACTCATCCTTCAGCGAACCTGAAATCTTGTGCTTCTACAACCGGTGAGTTCATAAGGTAGAACCTTAGAGCGTCAGCTCCATACTTCTCAAATATAAGATTTGGATCAGGGTAGTTTTGTTTTGATTTTGACATCTTATGTCCGTCTTCAGCGAGAACAGTACCATTTACGATACAGTTTAAGAAAGGAGTATTATCGAATAGAGCTGTTCCGAGTATTAAAAGGGTATAGAACCAACCTCTCGTTTGATCGAGTCACTCAGCGATGAAATCAGCAGGGAATTTGAAGTTTTTTTCATCTTCAAAAGGGTAGTGCTTACTTGCGTATGGCATACTTCCAGATTCGAACCAACAGTCGAGTACTTCAGGGACTCTTTTGAGAGTGTTTCCAGTTTCAGGATTCTTCACTAATATTTCATCAACAAGATGTTTATGAATATCAATTGGTTTTCCAGTATTCGCATAAAAATATTCTCAGTTTTTTTCTTCTATTTGTCAGAAGTCTTTATTAAGTTCATAGAGTTCTTCTACGCTTCCGATACATACTTCTTCTGTTTTATCTTCGTTTTGCCATACTGGTATTGCAGATCCCCAGTATCTGTTTCTAGAAATATTCCAATCTCTTGCTTGAGATATCCAGGTTCCAAATCTTCCATGTTTTATCATTTCTGGAGTCCAGTTGATTTTTTCATTATTGGCTACCATTTTGTCTCTGATTTTTTCTACCGCTACATACCATGCTCCGATGGCTCTGTATATAAGAGGTGAATCACATCTCCAACAATGAGGATATGAATGGTCGATGGTATTTATTTGTATAGTTTTTTGTTCTTCTTTGAGATTGCCAAGTGCTATGTCATTGAAATCAAAAACTTGTACATCATTGTTTTCTTTGAGGTTTTCAGTTCTTCATAAGTCACTTATATGTGATACAAAACCGAGCTTTTGTTCTTTTCATATAAGTGCATCATCTTCTCAATATGCTGGTGCAATATGTACGACTCCCGTTCCTGATTCAGTAGTTACATGGTGTCATTCAACGACACTATATGCATTTTCTCAGAGTTCTATATCTTGAGGGAGTTCTCATTTTTCTTTGAGAGTTATAAAATCATCAAATATTGCTTCGTATTTGATTCATACTAATTCACTTCATTTTATATTTTTTATAATTTCATAGTCTCCTTCATTTTTGTAATAACTTCAGAGTCTCTCTGTTGCGAGTATATAGAGTTCGTTTGTTTTCTTGTCTTGTATTTGCACGTATTCTAAGTCTTTTCCTACAGCGAGTCATAGGTTGGCTACGAGAGTCCAAGGAGTAGTAGTCCAAGCAAGGATATAGACCTCCCCCAACCCCTCCTTTGAAAGGAGGGGGGTATTTGTATCTTCTCCCTCTCCTTTCAAAGGAGAGGGTTGGGGTGAGGTCACTTTGAACTTTACCGTTGCAGTTTTGTCTTGCTTGTCTTTGTATCCTTGGTTTACTTCGAAGTTAGAGAGGGGAGTAGAACATCTTGGACAATATGGTACGACTCTATGACCTTCGTAGATGAGTCCTTTTTTGTAGAGTTCTTTGTATACCCACCAAACAGATTCCATAAAAGGGGTGTCCATAGTTTTGTAGTCGTTTTCCATATCTACCCATCTTCCCATTCTTTTTACCGTTTTTTTCCACTCTTCAGCATAGGTAAATACATTTTCTCTACAGGTTTCATTAAAAGTATGTATTCATACTTTTTTCTCGATTTCGTCTTTCCCTGAGATACCGAGTTTTTTCTCTACGATATTTTCTATAGGGAGTCCGTGACAGTCCCAACCAAACTTTCTATCTACCTTAAATCCTTTCATAGTTTGGTATCTTGGTATCACGTCTTTTATCGTCCCTGCTAGAATATGTCAGTAATGTGGAGTTCCAGTTGCGAATGGTGGTCCATCATAAAAATTGAACTCCTCGCAATCGTCTCTGGTTTCAATTGATTCTTCAAATATTTTATTCTCTTCCCAAAATTTTAGGATATTTTCTTCGAGTTCTGGAAATGATTGTTTTAGATTTACTTTTTCGTAGTTGGCCATGGTGTTATTATATTTAGTTTTAAATAAAAAAAGCATACAAACGAATCTTTCTATTGTTTTAGAAAAACTGGTTTCTATGCTTTCGGTTCTGCACATTGCAGAAAGTTACCACCTAAAGCAGGTACTTTATTTTATTTTGATGACAGAGGTTTTCGACTCTGAGAGGTTCTAGTCACCTTGGATTATTTCCAAAATTTTCTTCCTCTAAGCTCGTGGTTGATAGCCACTCAGATGCTATAGAAAGAGTATATTGAAATATTTTTTTATTTCAATATTTTTTATTTCAATTTTAAAGCCTCATATTATTTGAATAATATGAGGCTTTTGTGTACTAGTCTCCTTTTCGATTCTTTTTTTTACAAAATATTTCTTTTGCTTCTCCTCCACAATCTTCCAAGGCAACACGTATATAAACTGATTCCCAATTTGGGAATTCTCCGTTTTGCGGTGGCTTAAATGCTTCACCGGTAATTTTTTTACAATTATGTATATATTTGATATACTCTTTACGTGAATCACAAATAAGTAAATCATCATCATAAGTGCTTATTTCAAAACAATCATTGCAATTTTTTTGTTGATCAGCTTGAGCATTTGTTGAGTAGAAAGAACAAAATAAAAATACTGTAAATATAGATATAAGAAATTTTTTCATTATAGAACGCTAAAAAAGGTTAATAATTTTATTTTAATATTTACCATACCAAAAAGTATAGATTATTTATATTAAATAAAAAAATAAAAATGTCAAAAAATAATCATTTTTATTTTAATTACTTCATTCATTGAGTATAAATTGATTTTTTAGCTTATTTACCCTTCTGTATATCTTATCTTTTCTTTGTTGCTTAAGTACAAGCCAAAACTGTCACCAGTATGTTTTCCATCAAATTCTTTTAAAATCAAATAACATAGGTTTGTATTTTCACTTTTCATACTCTTGTACGATGATATTATTTTTAATATCCATAAGATCTATATCATTTTCCATTAAAGTATCAATAATTGTTTTTAATTCTTTAAAAAATACCTTTCATATTTTTCATTGTGGTACGTTTTGTATATTTTTTGAAATATCTCCATCATAGTCTTTTATTACTGATTCAACTCACCCTTCACTTGTTAATTCTACTTCTTTAGGTATATTTTCCGGTATTATTTCTCTTATTTTTTGAACTTGTTGGTATTCATACTCATTAAAGTCTGCTATTCAAAACTTGAGAAGAGTGTATATTTTTTGATTGATGGATATACTAAGTCATAGAGGATAGGTTTTTACTCTTTTCTTTTTTAGCTTTTTTATACATAGATCTTGATTGGTATCGTGTAAAAATACTTCTCTATACGATCATTCTCATATTTTCTTCATATTATTTGTCTAGGTTTTTATAGTTTATAGTATTTGTTGTACAGTGGGGATATTCCAGTTGTAAAAGCAAGCATAAATTGGTCTTTTCTTGTGAGCATATCATCTGACCAATGTCAGAATCACCCTGTTTTTTTACTTGCTGATTCCACCCCCGTAATTTCTGCTAAAACTGGTCAGAGTTCTTCTCAGTTTTCATAAATTCTTTTATGAATAATATCGGGAACTTGCATCATAGGAGAGATTCATAGGCTTCATTTTCAAGATTTATCTAATATATAGACTACTCAAAATAGGTATGAATTTTCTCAAATAATGGTTGTTCATCACTCCATTCATACATAAATATCTGCCTCAATTTCATTTTGAATGAGATTATGAGCTCTATTTTTTGCTCCTTCAATATTTTCTTGGAGGGATGTTGGCATATCTGAAATACCAGAATCAACTTTTTTTGCAATAACTTCTATTTCTTTTCATTTGAAGTATATACATTCTTGTGCAGCTTCTTTTATAGCATCAACTTTAGGGGGTGAGAGAGTTCCAATAGCAATTTTCATAGTTTATTTTAATTATTAATAAAATTAAGGGCAACTTTTGTATTTATATCAACGAGATTTTTATGTTTTGTTTCACAGACTCAAGCAATGATTTTTTTTGCAATTTTTATTTTATCTTCTATTTTTTCTGCCATTATTTCTTTTATTCAACATTTTTCGAATCCAAGATTTTCAGGGGATATAGAGTATTCTTTTATTTTTCTATCTCGTAGTTCGAGTATTTTTGTTTTTCAAGTGAGTGTTACTTCATCGAGTCAGTCTTCTCATCGTAGCACGATTACATTTTTCCTTCATAGTATTCTAGAGGTTTCTATCATGAGTTGCATTTTATCTTCAAAAGAACATCATATCATTTGAAAATCTGAATTTGCTGGACAGAGGAGAGGTCAAATTATATTAAAGATAGTTGGTTTTTCATACTTTTTTCTTATTTCAGAAAACTCTTTGAAAAAGGGATAGAGTTTTTTTGCGTGAAGAAAGGCAATATTTTTTTCATTATATTCTTTTATAATTTCTTGTGAGGTTTCTCATACTTTATATCAGAGTGTTTCTATAAGGTCAAAACTTCCAAATCTTCCACTCGAGGCATTGTTTCCATGCTTAGTTACCTTCATTCATTTTTTTGCGAGTTGTATCGCAGTAAGAGTTGAAGTATTGATTCTCGGGAGACTTGATCCTCAAGTTCCACAAATATCAAGGGAGTTTGGGAGGTCTATTATTATAGATTGTTTTTCTTTTATGTATTTTATTACTTCGGCAAGCTCTTCTGGACTTATTTCTTTCTCTGCTACTTCAATAAACCTGGAATATTTTTCTTCTTCAGTAAGTGTTTCTTCGAGAGTTGTTTTTATAAAATGTAACATTGGTCTATTCACGTATTTAAAATGGAGGAAGGGAGGAGATTCGAACTCCCGGTACATAAATGCACACACGCTTTCCAAGCGTGCTCTTTCGGCCACTCAGACACCCTTCCTTATATTATCAAACTTTTGAGTCTTTTGTTATAAAACTCTATAAATTGTTCAGCTGTTTCTTCTTTTGTTCCTAATACGTTTGGTTTAAATTCGAAATCATGACAGTCTCTATAAATATTTTCTCTTTCTTTTAGTACTGCTCTTAGTGCATCTTGTTCGTTCATTCACTGCTCTAAATACTTATCCATTCCTATTATTCTATCAGCCTTCATATTTGGCATTCTTTCAAGAATAATGGGGGTATCAATATTTATGTATATAACGTGAGCTTGTTTTCTTATATGTTGCATGGCCTCTCTGTATAAAGGCAAACTTCCTGAAGTAGAGAGAATGACTTTTTCAAGCCTGAGGTCCATTCATATTTTTTCTTCGAGCTCTCTGAATTTTTCTGTTCAGAGGGTTTTTAATATAGTTGAGACTTCTTTTTTTACTATATCTTCCACTGATATACCAGATATTTTATTACAAAGTTCTCCACCTCTTCTCGTTGAAATTTTTTCAAGTACATGATTGTCAAAATCTATACAGGGGAGATTGATTTCTTTACTTAGTACTCTAGAAAGTGTTGTTTTTCCACTTCATGGGAGTCATATAAAAGCAAAACTATTCTTATTATTTATCATTATTTTTAATGGCTATTACATCTATTTCAACAAGAGCACCAAGCGGGAGTTTACTTACTTCTACCGTGCTTCTTGAAGGCTTATGAGAGAAATACTCCCCATAAATTTCATTTATTATCTTAAAATCAGACAAATTGTCAAGATAAATAGTCGTTTTTATTACATCTCTATACTCAAATCATCATGTCTTGAGAACTTCTCATAGATTTTTACATACTTGTATTGTTTGAGGTTCTATTCATCATTCTACCAGTTCCATTGTATTTGGATCGAGAGGAATTTGACCTGAACTATAGAGTGTATCTCAAGATATATTTGCTTGAGCATAGGGTCCTATTGCTTTTGGTGCTTTATCTGTTTGTACTGCTTTCATAATATAAGGGGGTTATACAAGTAAATCAAAATAGAGTTCATCATTGGTAACATCATGATACTTAAATCAAAGTTTATCCATATTTTTTGTTATTCTTTCCCAATTTTTTGGATCGTCAGTTTCTATTCCTATAAAAGCTGGAGCTCTATTTTTATTTGATTTTTTTAAGTATTCAAATCTTGCTATATCATCGTGTTTTCATAGGCAAGTTAGGAAGTCCTTGAGTGCTCATGGTCTTTGAGGAAAAGTAACAATGAAGTATCTCTTGAGTTGTTCATACTTCATTTTTCTTTCCTTTACTTCTTGGATTCTTGCAAAGTCAAAATTACTTCCAGAAATTATTATTACTACCTCTTTTCACTTTATCTCTTTTTTCATATCTTTCAGTGCATCTGTTGAAAGAGCTCAAGCTGGTTCCACTACCATTCCATCTTCTTTTAGATATTCGAGCATAGTAGTACATACTCTATTCTCTGGACAGGTAATTACTGGTAGCTGGTATTCTTTTGCTATTTTAAAAGTGATATCTCATACCTTCTTAACACTAGCTCCATCTACGAAGGTATCTATTTCATCAAGTGGAGTATTTTCTCATTTCTCAAGTGAGAGTTTCATCCCTGCAGCTCATTCTGGTTCGACTCATATGATCTTTGTTTTTTTTCCTAGCTCTTTTGTGATTGATATAATTCATGCGACGAGTCATCATCATCATATTGGACAGATGATAAAGTCAGGATCAATTCTATTATATATTTCGAGTCATATAGTTGCTTGTCAGGTTATAATTCTTTTATCATCAAAGGGATGTACGAAGGTTGTTTTTGATTTTTTTTCAAATTTTTTACTTTCGTTATATGCTTCGTCAAAAGTATCTCAATGAAGTATAATATCTATATATTTTCCTCAGAATTGTTTTGTTTTATATACCTTCTGTTCGGGAGTGGTAATTGGCATATAGATAGTTCCTTTGATTTTCAGATGGTGACAGGTTATGGCAACTCATTGAGCGTGATTTCCGGCTGAGGCACATACGACTCCGGCTTTTTTTTCTTTCCCAGAAAGTGAGTTGATAAGATTGAACGCTCCTCTTACTTTGTAGCTCCTTACTTCCTGTTCGTTTTCTTTTTTTAGATAGATTTTTGCATCATATTTCTTTGAGAGTCTTGGGGAGTAGGTAAGGGGAGTGGTAGCAATGAAGTCTCAAAAACTCTCTTTGGCATCCCTAATATGCTTTTTATTTATTTTCATTCGAGAAAAAATTAAATATTATCCTCATCATTGTAAGAAAGATTGTATTATTCTCAAACTCTTTTTAGTATTTCTTCTATGTTAGAATATTTCGGTGAAAAGAACCTTCTTCAGTCTATAAAATATTTTATGAGAGGATTTGAGTAGTAGGGAGAATCATTATTCCATAGATCTGGAATTTTTTGAAGTCACTTTGTATAGTATTGTTTTGAAATCTCTTTGTTTTCATTCCATAAAATATTTCAGCAATGGAAATAGTTTTCTACTGATGAAGAGTATTGTATCAGTTTTGTACATGTATCAATGATTGTACTACTTTGATTTTTTAATATTTTGTTTTCAAAATCAGATTCTTTTATATTCTTGTATATGTTATTTTTTGATAGGTAAAATGTATTTTTATAGAGTTTATTCTCTTCGGAATAATACTGCATAGAGAAGAGAGTTCATAGAATACTCCCAGCTATAATAACAGTTAGAGCTATCGTTTTAATAATGTTGTTTTCTTTGATAGTTTTATAGTTTTCTTTATATATTATTGCTCATATAAGAACGATAATAAGATAATGAGTAATTCAAGGAAAGTTAAAGAGAGTAAAAATAAAGAATAAGATTATAGACTCATAATAGGGAGACTTTTTATAGGTTTTTATTATTATAAAGAGAAGATACACAATAAAGGCAAGTCCAAGAATACCAAGGTGGTAGAAGAAATTTAAGAATATGTTATGGGGTCTATCAGCGGTAAATCAAAAATTTTCAAATAGATAGAGATAAGGAGATTTAAAAGAGTCAAAGATAAATTCAAGAGTTCAGAATCCTCATCCAGTGAGAAGTGTCTTTAAATCAGAGAAGATAATGTTTGTAGTAGTAGTCCAGATAAAAAATCTTGATAAAAAAGAATGTAGTTTTGTTATGAATGAGAAATCATAAATCAAATAGGATATTCCAGCGATTCCACCTAAGCTAATAATTCAGAATAATATTTTTTTATATTTTGCTGTGAGGGTAGGAGTTATTTTATAGAGTAGGTATATGATACATAATAGTATTCACCAGATTGACTTAGTAAGTATAAGAGTGAATATAAGAAGTAATAATAAAATATATTTTAGTATTCTTTTCTCCTTCCCTTCGTATGAAGGGTAAGGGGCTAGGGGATGGGTTATCAAAAAAGGAATTATCATTAGAATATAAAGTGCTAGATAATTCGGATGACCAAGGGTAGAGAGAGCTCTATTTGATAATCATCAGTAATCGAATGCTGGAAAATAAAATTCTTTTATTCATATTATTGCTACTAGCACACTCGATAGAATCATCGTAAGAATCAATTTTTGTAAGAACTCTCTTTTTATATTAATGAGTACTATAAATATACCTATTAGGTTTAAAAACATAATACTTCCATGAGATTTTGAAGCATTTCAAAAAATAGAAACAAATGGTGTGAGTGAGAAATAACTTGATAGTATAAGAATGAGAACAAGTATATATATAGAAGTAGGTACTATTATGTTTTTTCTTTTTCTTCAGAGCGTAAGAAGCGATATTGATATGATAATTCAAGAAATAATATTCACAGTCATAACTTTTGTAAATTCATAGTTTCCATCTACATAGATTCAGATCGGCATTCAAAAAAACTCAAATATATGTGAGTGCATGAGAGGAATACTAAAAAAGAGTATAAGCAGGAGGAAACCTTGTATTTTTCTCATTCAATAACTCTAATAAAAATAAATTATATAAATGTCAACATATATTTCTCTTCAATCTTTGCACATTATTTGACATAACTTTTTAAGTATAATATGATTAATAGGTAAATTTAAAAAACTTTATTTAAATTATTTTAGAAAAGTATGACTATAGATCACACAGATGCTGATAATTTTTTATCTAATGCTAGGGATAGAGAATGAGAAAAGTTGAGTTTAAGGAAAATAAATGAAGTAATAGAGAACACAAAGGTTGGTAAAGATATTTTGAGAAGAGAAATCAGCAAGGATCTTGAAGAGAGACTTCGCTCACCGGAAGGTTTAAAGATAGTAGATGGAGATAGACTCTGATTCTTAAATAAGCTTTTACCGGCAGGGTATAATTTCAGGTTTAATAAAAAAGCTGATACTCTTTGAATTGGTGATAGTGTTCGTCTTTGAAATGTTAAGGATAATACGGAAGACGATGTTCTATTCCTTATTAAAAAGAAGAAAGATGAGGGTGAAAAAATTTGAGAAGATACAAATAAAGATATCGAAGCAGAAGAATCACCTCAAATCATAGGAGGGATTTATAAGTGGGATGAATGAAATACCTTTTATTTACAAGATGGTCAATCTGTATCTGCTATTGCTATAGCTGAATGAAAAAAAGTTACGAATTGGAATAAAGAATTTAATTTTAAAGCATTGAAACCGGGTTCTGAAATTCAATTTGATAATGAAAGTTGAAAAGTTTTGTTTTTAGATAATGAATGAGTGACTCACAATCTATGAGACTTTGATGTAAGTGGAAAAATTGAAAGTAATATTTGAGAAACTGATTCAGTTAATGATAATGAGGAAAACGATACTTCTAAAAAACAAGATGCTAGTACTGATGAAAAATCAACTACAAAACCAGGAATAAAGTTTAATATTTTAAAGGATGTTAATTGATCTTCAATTATAGACAATAATAAACAAAATAAATATTCTTCTATTTTAAGTAACTCTACTACTATTTGAAATCCGAACAAGAGCTTTATTGATGATGAAATAAATAGGTTAATAAAAGATTGAAAAGAAATTCAAGGTGATGCAGATGAATCTAATATTGTAGATATGACTTGAGCAAATTCTATATTTGCTTCTACTGATATAAATCCAGTTATTGAAAATAATAATGACAGTATGGCTACTCTTGATTATATTATCAATAATCCTGATGCCGCTACGTGAGAAACTACGAATAATGGGGAACCAGAAGATAATGCTGCTAATCAAGAAAATCAGGAAGTCGCTGCTCAAGTGAAAGAAGCTGAATTAGAACCGGTGGTAAATAAAAATGAAAATTTATTATTGAAAATATGAAAAGGATTAGTTTGGGATTGGACTTTAAAACACGTATGGGATTTTCCAAAGAACTTTATGACAGTTTTGAAATGGTCTTGGGGAAAGCTTTCTTGATGAAATAAAAAAGTAATGACAGAAGAAAAAAAGCCTCTTGTTGAACAAACTCCAGTAGTAGAGGAAATAGAGAATAATACAGAGCCTACTGTTGATGATACAGTATCTGAAACTCAAGTAGAAGAACCAGTTGTTGATAAGACTGAAACTTTACCAGATCCGGAAGAAATAGATACTGCTGATCAACCAGTTCAAGAAAATAATCCACCAGGATTAAATCAAAACCAACCGAGTAATTTAAATATAAAAGCTAATCAGGAAGAAGAAAGTGGAAAATCAATCACTAACACAGCTCCAGCATATTCAGGAGATAGTGACGAATTACCCGATAATCCGAAAGCTACACTTCCTCCATCGTACGGTAAAGACGAATTACCCGATAATCCGAAAGCTACACTTCCTCCATCGTACGGTAAAGACGAATTACCCGATAATCCGAAAGCTACATTACCAGTAGAAGAGCCAAAAGCGATTCCACCAGTACTCGGAGCATCGAGTATTCAGGCCCAACCTAAGTTAAATAAAACTCCTCCAGTTCTATTAGAGGAAGAAGAAGAAGAATTACCTGATAACCCTGACGCTACCTAGTAATATAATACTCAACATACTAAAAATTTAATATTATAATAATCTAATTATGAACTTTGATTGAAGAAAAGATTTCGCACCAAGAGCAGAAAAAGTAATTGATACTACTTGGCTTCCTTGAGTTGCTCCTGAAGATATTGATTTGGCTATCAATAAAACAAGAGTAAAAGATCTTGCTGTATATAAAGAAAATATGAAAGCTTCTCAAGAAGCATTAAAAGTTAGAGATATGCTTATAGCATATCCTAAAATGAAAGATCTTATTCTGCACTCTAAGTGGTATAATAACAAGATAGATACTCAATTTTTTAGTTCAAAAAACAAGAAAGGAGAAACGAAAAAATACTATCTTGCTGAATACCAGTATAAAACAAGCGCTAAAGCATTGGAGCAGCTTTTTAATATGGCTTATAGTGAAATGAAAATAGATGATAAGTTTACCCCTGCAGCTGATCTAATAGATGGTTTCTTTGATCAATTAAAGAAAGAATGTGATGATTGAGATCAAATATCAAAGAAGGTAGCGTCTCATTTTGCAGCTTTGGATAATAAAAAAAGTAAGGCATATATGAGTTTCCAGAAAGCCTTCAAGGATCCTAAAGATATTCAGAAATTACATCTCTTCTACCAGAGAGAATTTGCTACTTTGGATAAATTAGAACCAGATATGGAGTTTTTTAGAAGCGATAAGTTTATTCATTTTGTAAATGAAGCTGATAAACTTATTAAAAATGAAGGTAATCTTGAATGATTATCTTGAGAAAAACTGAATAAACTTTTTATGGGAATTTCGGATTCTATTACTCATTATAGTCAAGCCGTAAGTCCCGCACTCTTTACGAGAAATTGAAAAGCGAAGAATAAAGAGAAGTATTTCACTTCACTACATATTATTTTTTCTAATATTTCAAAAGCCTTAGAATGAAAAGTTGGTTATGATGAAAACCTACCTAAAGTAAAAGCTTTACTTGAATTTTTGTTAAAGATTCACTTGGGTAAGTATGAAAAATATAATGACTTTATTGAAGATTCAGATCATAAAAATCTTGCGGATGATACATATTTATGGAAACAAAGACTCAGTGAGGGACTTTTAAAGATTCCATTAGATGATAATTCAAAGAAGAATGTAGATGAAGAACTTCAGAAGCATCTTGATGATCTCAGTTCAGCAGAAGCTACTACAGATGGAGTATAATAATTACAAAGATAATAAAAAAAGAATTTCAATTGAAATTCTTTTTTTATTATCTTCTATTCTTAAGTGGTATATACATAAAACCTGTCATTTTTGTTGTTGCTTTAAAAATCTCAAAGTCATCAATATTTCAACTTATAACATCTTTTTCATATTTTTCTATAGAATAAAAATATGATGATCATCAAAGTATCGTTGATCTATAGTAGCTATATCCTAGATTATATGTTTTATCATTTTCTACTTCTTTTTTCCAGCTGGGACTATGCCTTGTTATTCTTTTATTTCATATTATTTCAGATCCTTTCATTTTTTCTCATATGGCTTCAACATGTCCATATTTTTTTCTTTCGCTGCTTCATAGTCCATCTTTCCCATATACTATAAATGAACCTGCTACAAGTTGATCAAGGCTTGTTACTCTCACTTTCAAGAAAAGTCATTTTTTTACCCCATCATCAAATAATTTTTCAAATCTGTACCCATCTCTACGTCCTTTAATGATATCACCATATGATATATTATGTTTCGATCAGAGTCTGTGAGCAGCTGGTCCACATGTATTTTGTGATCACCATTTATCTCGTGTTATTTTTGTTAGCTCAGCTCAAAATTTCTTTGATACACCTATTCCAGCTATATTTTCGTATTTTGCCATAAAATTCTCATATTCCATATATGGGACACTGCTTTTTTCTGTACTTTCATTTATATTACTACGGATATGAGTTGCTATTTTTTCATAAAAATCTTTTGATGGATATTTACTTTTTGATGTAAATATCCTACTTTCTTTTCAGGGGTATTTTCAGAAATGTTTTTTATGAATTTTTCTGAGTGCACGAGTATTTCAATTGAGAAGAAAATCTGAGAGATATTCGAGGTCTTTACCTTTATATAGACTCAGACCCGCTGAGAATGTAATCATGTTCTTCTGTGCTGATAGATTTGCTGGGGTTCTTGAGTCACTTTTTCATTTCATTTTCAGTATATAGCTTGCTTTTCTTCCATTCTTCATATTTAGAATAGGAATAAGCTCTTCATCTTTGAACCAATTACTTTTTAATTCTTTTAATTCTTGTTTTGCTGAAGGTCTTGACAGTTCCTTTTTTACCCATAGCCATTCCTCTTTCTCTACATCCAGTTTTTTATAAATACTTTTTGTTGCTTCTAGTTCTTTTTGAAAAACTTCATTATTATTGTAAACCTCTTGCCCATAAGGTCATTCCCTGTGTTCATTACCAGGGAGGTATGCTGAGGTTACTCACATTTTTCACTCTCACCATGAGTTGAGAATATAGATATGCAATAGTTTGAACCTTTCAAAAATTTCTTTTATTTCTTCTGGAGTAGCAATATCTTCTATACTCTCTTTCTCTTTTAATTGCTTTAAATAGATTGGATTAAATACTTCTCTTGTTTTATTACCAAAGTTTCATATTCCTCAATCACTGTCGTCATTCACTATGTCATTTTCGTGTTGAAATTTTTCTACACTTTTTTCTATACTGGAATATTTTCCATCTATTGCTCATGTATAAAGGGGGGATCCATTTTCTCAATTAGTGATGGAGAATTGCCTTTGAAGTTTCTTAATCTTTGCTTCTGATCTTCTTATGTTTTCATTTCTTTTGAACACATTTCCATATTTTTTTATTAGTAATGTTCTCAAAAATGGATTCGTAATTTCTATCACACTTTCAGGAAGTCACTCTCTAAGGAAAAAATTAATAAGGTTAAAATTAACTCACTCTTCTTTTTCTGCTTCTTCTAGTTTTTTACTGATATTTTGAAAATGCTGTTCGAACTTTATTCCTCTCAGATAAATGGTAGTTCCATCTCTTCCTACTAGCGCCTTTAATAATGGCTGAAGTGAATTACTATTTTTTATTATCTTCTTTAACTCAGTTTCTTTTAGTTCTTGTATATCGACACTTTTTCAAGCATATATTCTTTTGTTAATATATATACTCAGCAAAGTTTTTTTAAATACTTTCTTGTATTGATCACTATCATTTATGGCTTTTTGAAATTCTGGTTGTTCTATAAACTTTGCAATATTATTCTTGATTTCTATTACTTTGTTTTCGATGTATATAATATCGTCTATTCAGAGTGATTCTTCTTTGAGTAGGTTGATATCATTATATATATCAGTATTTTCAAAGTGATATCCTGACTCTACCTCAAGACTTATAGTTTGTAGTTTGGAATGTAGGTCAACTTGTGTGAATACAAAACTTTCTTCATTAGGACCAAGTCAATTTTCTTTTAGGTCTATAATGAGTGACTTTAGGTAACTGGTACTTTTTTTACTTATATCTGCCTTGTCGACTTTTCTTAACATTTTAATCTCTCTTTTACTCAGTTCTTTTTCTTTTATATCTATGAGTTCTCCTATATTGTCTTTTATGGTTTTTGTTATAATTCATCCAACTCTTAATAACTTACTTTGTATCATCTTTATTTGCTCATATCAGCCTTCATCTTTTGGGTACCATTGATTATAGTTTCTCAAAAAATCGATAAGTATTTCTTTATTATCTGAATCTATAGATACTGTTTTATCAAGTTTATCAGCTATTGCTTCAATATTGATTTCATTTTCTTCTTCTATCTCTATACTTTCTTTTTTGTTTTCATTATTGAGTATCACCACTTTTCATTTTAAGATATCTTCTAATGATTTTTTAGAGATATAAAATGGTTTTTCATCTCATTTAAATTGAAAATATATTCTTTCTTTCCCTGAACAATTTAAGGCCTCCAATAACTTATCTATCAAGAAATTATTTTTGAAAATAATTTCTTTCACCGCGACACTCCAATGAATTCAGAGTCATTTTTTTTGTTTTAGGCTTTCTTTTATATTAATTTTCTCTACATTATTTTTAACATTCTCATTGATATAGCTTGAATAAAAGACTAAAAAATTTTCTATAAAGTCTCTTAGTTTTTCCTTTTCTTCTTCCGTTGGTATTTTCTCTCATCTTATCTTTGCATATTTGAACATGTACTTGTAGAGAGGATCTTGAGGGTCTTTGTTTTCTTGTTTTTCATTATCTTCTAACCTTATAAGTTGGCCATTGAAATTATTAATTTTCTTTTTTAAGAAAGCTAATTCTTCTTTTGCAACTCAAACTTTATATTGTTCAAAGAGGATTTCTATTTCTCTTTTTGATTTTTCGTTAATATTTCTTGTTTTCTTCTCAAAACTCTTTTTAAGATATAAAAATTCAGCATGAAATTTCTTTTTTTTCTCAATATACTCTTCTTCGACAGGACTTATTTGTTTTCAGGTTCTTTTATAAACATTAGTTCCATCTAATATATCTTCATCATATTCATAGTTTTGATGCGTATTTGCAAAGTCTTGTATTTTTTCTATAATTCATTTTTCTTTTGGTATTTTACTCTGATATAATCAATCTTTTGAGATGCTACTATCAAAGTTATTTATAGTATTTGTTATATCTGTGTTTCAATTTTTGTTTTTCTCAATTCTAATAACCTCTTTCTTTGAAGGAGGTATTTTTTTTTCTTTATTTTTGTTTTTCTTTTTGTCTCAGGGGGAGTTTATTTCGAAATCCCACCCAGCTATGTTTAATTTAACCATAAAGTCTTATTAGCATTAATTCTTTATTTATTTTATCATAAAATAGGGTATAAAACAAAAAAATACGCTCTTTTGAGCGTATTTTTTTGTTTTATTATAGGTTTTTTATCATATATTCTCATATAAGTGAATATCATCTTTTTTCATAGTATCATCTGACTCATACTCAAGCGATGACAGCCATTTTTTTGTAGCCATTTTTTATGGCTATTTTCTCAGACTCTATTATGAGTTTCTTCCCAAATCATAGATGCTGTCAGAAACCGTGTCATTTTTCCCCTACGCTGAGTTGATCTCAAAAGGTATGAATTTCTCTAATGAGTGCACATCGTTCGAGCTCTGGGAGAACTTTTATTATTTCTGGGTTTTTTCATGGTAATCTGAGTCTCATAAGACTGAAAATAGTTCTGTCTTTTGTATCTTCAAATGTGAGGAAATACTCTTTTCATTCTGATGCTTCATATTCAAATGTATGAAGGAGAGCTTTTTTTGGATCATTTTTTCCATCTTTAATCTCTCTATGTCTGACGTCAATAAGTTTTACTCATTTATCTGCTAGTTTCTTTTCTACTATTTGCCTGAGGTTGCTCAAGTGGCTTCATTCAAGTATTTCACTGGCTGGTATGTCTCTATAGGTTCTATTGAGCCTGATATATTCTGGAATCATTTCTTCTAGATCGGCGGTAAGATTCACCAGTGTTTCATCATCATAGGCTGTAAATCATCATTTTTTCCAGAGCTCTGTGAGTTCTGATTTATCAGTTACCACCATAGGGTATATCTTGAGTTCATCTGGCCTGAAGAGGGGATTATCAAATACTTCTCTGAGTGATTTTCTATCCATATCTGGATTGCTTCAGAGGAGATTTGGCATCATGTGAGCGACTACCTTGAATCCAGCATCTTTGAGTAGTTTTGTAGCTTCTATACTTTCTTTGTTCCCATGTCATCTTTTATTAAGTTCATTTATTTCATCGAAAGTAGTTTGATATCCTATTTCGACGCGGGTTACTCAGTATGTTCTGAGTCTTGCAATTTCTTCTGGATTTATCCAGTCGGGCCTGGTCTCTATTGCTACTCATATGACTCTACATCTTGCTGTTTCATTCAGCTTTTTTGCTTCTTCTAAACTCGATGAGAGCTTTTTTTTATAGGCTTCTCTTATCTTAAAAGTAGCAAATCTATCCGTAGACATATCTGTTTTTTCTATATATTTACTCATTTCATCATAGGTATTGAAGGCATCATATATTCATTTCATAAAACTTTCTTGATATTCGAGTGGATAGAATGACCATGTACCACCAATGATTCTGATATCATTTTTTTCTATCTTATGTCCGGTTATTTCGAGTGATCTGAGTCTATTATGTATTTGCATAATAGGATCAAATTTATTGAGTTCGGCTCTCATTACAGCTGGCTCATTTGGTATGTATGATTTTGGGAGTCATTCGAAAGTAGGGCAGTACACACATTTTCAAGGACATCAAAAAAACTTTGTGAGGAGGCTGATTACCGTTACTCATGACTGACTTCTTACTCATCTTTTTCTCAGAATTTTTTTGAATACGAGGTCTTCTTCCATTTCTCAAGTTGCAATCAACTCGTTGTATCTTTCGATTAATTCGATGCTCGGAAGCGGTTTCTCGAGTTTGTATCTTTTATAAATTTTATTTTTTACTTTATGAAAAAGTTCTCTATCGAGGTTGTTTATCTCGCTGAGTCATGCATTAAGCACTTCATCTATTATCTTTGTTTTTTCTTGACTAGGGATTCTTTGGTTATGGTTGGTCATCAAATTTTCTTATAAGTAATTTGGCTTATTATATTGGAAAAATCATTTTTGCAATAAAAAAATTAAGAATAATTGACTTATTTATAATAATATTTATTATACTTTTATCTTGCTTTTATCTATCGTTGTGGTAGAAAGGGTGTAAGATAAAAAAATAAAAACAAATGTATACATACAAAAAATATTTTAATAAGCTTTGTTCTGTTGCAGAATCAAGTTTACATTTTATTTTCTTTCTAAAGTACGATTAATAAGGGATTTTCTTGTTTAAATTCTTTTAATTTATTTTCTGGAGACAATCAATTCATTCATAATCAATAGTG